>Ga0307477_10003168_pt1 | contig 12336 bp, 13 predicted proteins | sample atmos_gasesECM2C_FD_203316 | JGI IMG/M metagenome (GOLD analysis project Ga0307477, IMG submission 203316) | Hardwood forest soil microbial communities from Morgan-Monroe State Forest, Indiana, United States - atmos_gasesECM2C_515 | ecosystem: Environmental > Terrestrial > Soil > Temperate...
TTGAAGCGCGCACCTACCGTAGAGCCGCACTGCGGGCAGTCGTAAGGCAGCGGCTCGCGCATCAGCAAATAAATAATAAAGCCGAGGACAAAGTAGCCGGGCATCAGCACGATTACCAGGAAGGTCCACAGCGCGGAGTGCATTCCGCGGCGCTTGGCGTCTTGATTGACGTAGCCGGCCAGGAAAACCACCGCGGCGAAGACCAGCGACACCGCGGCGATAATCCCTACCAGGGCCGCGCCAGCTGCCCCAGGATCGGCGTCCAACTCTGGATTGAATACCGGTTGATGGTTCGCCAGCTGGACATGAAGAACCATCTGCCCGATGACTTGAGCGATTAGGAAGAGCACCACAACCACCCAAATCAACCAGCGCGGCACGAGCTTGAATTCGTTCCAGAAGCGCAGCTTTTCCTTCTTGCGGCGGAAGCGAATCAGCCGCATCCTTTCGTTGAACGAATTCTTTAGGCCTTGTGGATCTTCGATCATCGATTTCCTCATTCACGTGCTCGATTGACGCGCCCGCTTAATTCTCTTGCCGCTTCCAGTCCGCCTCATTGCTGCGTCCGGCGTTTTCCATCAGCAGGATGACTGCGACCACTGCCGCGGGCAGCGCCCACCAAAGTCCGAAGCCGAGCTCCCAGATGAAGTTCGGCACGCCCATGCGGTGGCCGACCCATTCGAGCCCGCGCCAGACGTACGGTGCCGTGGCCGCGCCAAAGGCCCAGGAAAATCCGCAAGCGGCCCACACGATGCGCCAGCGCGGCTCGCCTCGCAACTGCTGCGCGCGCATGCGCACGCGGAATTGTGTGCGGCTGGCCAGCGCCGGCGGCAACGCCACGCTCAATCCGCGCAGCGAGCGAATCGCCTGCTCGGTCGCGCCGGCGCGCGCCGCGCAGCTCGCGCACTCCGCCAAATGCGCCTGGAGCCACCGCTGATCGGCCGTCGAAATCCCTTCGACGCGCTCTTGCGCAATTAACTGTTCCGCTCTAGCGTGCAATTCTTGGCTCATGCCGCTTCTCCCCCGAGCAGCCCACGCAAATCTTCGAGCCCGCGATATAGCCGCGACTTTACGGTGGAGAGCGGCGCGCTCAGCACCGTCGCGATCTCCACCAGCCCCAGTTCTTCCTGAAATCGCAGCAGCAGCACCTCGCGGTAAACCGCCGGCAATTTCTCAAGCGAGGCCTGCACCGTCTCCTCGGACTCCTGCGTCAAAACGAGATGTAGCGGCGACGGATCGTCGTCGGCGAATTCCATCGGCGCGCCTTCCTCGGGGCTGGTCAGCGCGTCCAGGCTTTGCGCTTTCTTTTGCCGCTGCCAGTCAATTACCAGGTGGCGGGCGATGGAGAAAAGCCACGCCTCGAACTTGGACTTGCCATCGTACTGATGCCCGCGTTCCAGCACGCGGATCCACGTCTCCTGGAAAAAATCCTCGGCGCGCTCTCGATTGCCAGTGATGTACAGCAAATATCGGAACAGCCGGTATTGATACTGCTCGATCAGCGCGTCGAGCACTTCCGGGTCGCGGCGTCTCAGCCCAAGGGCCAGGGACTTGGTGTCGTCGGCCATGAATGTCGAAAACAGCAAGGATGCCGACCCAGTTAGGGCCGCGGCTGTAGTCGGCCCGGAAAGGGCCGCACACATAGATGTCGCGCTCATTCTATGCTGTATACGGCCGAGCCGCCTAAAAAGACGCACCGTGGCGGCCGTCATTACGCAGCCGGAGGAGCGTTGACCCCGAAATCGTCTGGGAGATTGTCGAGGGGGTCCCGCCGGAGTAATCTGTCCATTCGCCGCCAGCCACTTTTGGCGGGCTTACCAGCTAGACGAAGTGGAGGAACCTATGTCTGCGAAACCTGCGCCGCAAAGCTCCTACGTTGTTTTGTGGGCCGGAGAGAACCCTGCGCTGCACGACGCTTTGCTTGAGGAGCTGGACTTGGCCGGCATCGGCTATGCGGATAAGCCGCTTGGCGAGGAGGAAGTCACGACAGACCCTCTGCCTGTCGACTCTAAGCCGCGCTTTGGCTTTGAAGTCGCCGTACACCACTCCGAACTCCCCGCCGCCAGGCAAATTCTCGAAAAGCTTCTGGATGAAGGCGAACTCGCCGACCTGGAGCTTCCCGCTAAGGACGAAGCACCGCAGGATGAGCCGCAGAAAAGCTCGGCCGCAGAGGAACCGCCCACCGTATCGGTCTGGGCAGGCGACGATTCCAGAGTCCTTGCGTTCGTGACCGCCGCCTTGCTAGAAAACGAAATTCCCGTTGGCATGGAAAATGAGAGTGAACTGACTATCGTTTACGTTCCACCGTCGAGCGCGCCCCGAGCCCGCGAGATCGTCCGCGAGATCACCGAAGGCGTCCCGCCGGAATAGATTCGTTCATTTGCCTCGTAGGCTTGACCTCCATCCGCGTCCCATGCATCCTCTAATTCGTTTGCGAAAGGCTTGGGGGTGTCGATCGATTCCATCAAAACCGTCGCCGTCCTTGGCGCGGGCACCATGGGCAACGGCATCGCGCACGTCTTCGCGCGCGCCGGCTACAAGGTCCTGCTCCGCGATGTCGAGCAGCGCTTTTTGGACCGCGCCGTCGATACCATCGCGAAGAATATCGACCGAGAAACCAAGAAGGGCAAGCTCGATCCGGCAGAGAAAGGAGCTGTGCTCGCTCGCCTCGTTCCCGTCACGGACATGTCCACCATCGCCAACGCTGACTTCGTCGTGGAAGCTGTGCCCGAAAAGCTCGAGCTCAAGCGCCACGTCCTTACCGAAGCCGACCATCTCCTTCGCGATGACGTAATCATCGCCAGCAACACTTCGTCGATCGCCATCACCACGCTCGCCGCGCTAACTAGGCGCCCCGACCGTTTCGTGGGCATGCACTTCATGAATCCGGTGCCGGTGATGGTGCTGGTCGAAGTCATCCGCGCGCTGCAAACCAGCGACGCCACCTTCGCCACCACCATGCAACTCGCCGAGCGCCTCGGCAAGAAGCCCGTAGCTGTCAACGACGCGCCCGGCTTCGTCTCTAACCGTGTACTAATGCCGCTGATCAACGAAGCTGCCTACTGCGTAATGGAGGGTGTGGCCACGCCGGAATCGGTCGACGCCGTGATGAAGCTGGGCATGAACCACCCCATGGGCCCCCTTGAGCTCGCCGACTTTATCGGCCTGGACGTCTGCGTCGACATCATGAACGTCCTACATGAAGGGCTCGGTGACCCTAAATACCGCGCCTGCCCCCTCCTGAAGAAATACGTAGCCGCCGGCTGGCTCGGCCGCAAATCCTCCCGCGGCTTCTACACCTATCCCGCCTAGCATCACGCGCTTGAAGGTTTCCACAAGTCCCAAAAAGTGTTTGCTTTTTCTTCGCCTATGTGTTACTTTCCTCCTCGCGTTTTCAACAGGTGCTTGGTGTGACCCCTTGCCCCCAAACCGAAACCTGTCATCCTGAGGACATCCGACTTGTCCCGAGTGAAGTAAGCGGGATGAGGATGTCCGAGGGATTGCAACGTAAGCTGCTGGCGGGCGGTAACGAGCAGGGAAACGTAGCGGCGGCCTTCAGGCTGGCCGTCGGCCGCGCCTCGAAAAAAGGCCATAGCGTAATCATAAACCAAATGGTAAGCTCCCCATTCCGTTATGTCCCCAGCAGGGGCTGCGCGTCCTTCCCGGCGCAAAGCCTTGGCGGTCGGTCGTGCAGCACAATTTTCCTACTTTCCTCCACCGAGGTGTGAAATGGCAGACGATAAAGCAAAAATGCTCGAAGCAGCGATAGCACAAATCGAAAAGTCGCACGGCAAGGGCGCCATCATGCGCCTGGGCAGCCGCGACGTGCTGGTGCCCGTCAGCGTCATCCCCACCGGGTGCCTCTCGCTCGACGCCGCCCTTGGCGTAGGCGGTTTCCCGCGCGGCCGCGTCGTGGAAGTCTACGGCCCAGAATCCGGTGGCAAGACCACCATGACGCTGCACGTCATCGCCGAGGCGCAAAAGCTCGGCGGCACCGCGGCGTTCATCGACGCCGAGCACGCGCTCGATCCCGTCTACGCGCGCAAGCTCGGCGTGGATGTCGACAATCTTCTCGTCTCGCAGCCCGACAACGGCGAGCAAGCCCTCGAAATCGCCGAGACGCTGATCCGCTCCGGCGGCGTTGACGTTGTAGTCGTCGACTCTGTCGCCGCCCTGGTCCCCAAAGCCGAGCTGGAAGGCGAAATGGGCGACCCGCAAATGGGCTTGCAAGCGCGCCTCATGTCGCAAGCGCTGCGCAAGCTCACCGCTATCGTCTCCAAGTCGCGCACCTGTCTCATCTTCATCAACCAGATCCGCGAAAAAATTGGTGTAATGTTCGGTAACCCGGAAACCACCACCGGCGGCCGCGCGCTGAAATTTTACGCTTCCATTCGCCTGGACATTCGCCGCATTCAAGCCATCAAGGAAGGCGACCGCGTCATCGGCTCGCGCACCCGCGGCAAAGTCGTGAAGAACAAAGTCGCCGCGCCCTTCCGCGAAGCCGAATTCGACATTCTCTACGGCGAAGGCATCTCCCGCGAAGGCGACCTGATCGACCTTGGCGTCGAAAAAGGCCTCCTCGAGAAGAGCGGCACGTGGATCAGCTTCGGCGGCGAGCGCATGGGCCAGGGCCGCGAAAACGCCCGCGTCTTCCTGAAGGAAAATAAAGACATCCGCGATAAGCTCGAAACCGGCCTGCGCAAGAAACTCGAAATCCCGCAGCCCGGCAACTCCAGCGCAGCATCGTCAGGCGCCAACGGCCACGCCGCCGCGCCGCCGCAGGGAGATAAGGCGCCACAAAAAGCCGCTGCGGCCGCCGCAACATCCGCCGACGCCAGGCGTCCATCCCGGTGACAAGGAGCACTGCGCAAGGAAGCACGGCGTACGGGCCTACTAAACTTAAGTCAAGCTCGTCCAATCGATGGGTTTTAAGAAGGTTAGTTCTCGGGCAGAACCGCTTCTACGAAGTAGCCGCCCAACCTAACATCGTCATGGTCAGCACCAGGAGCAGCAAGCCCAAGCTGACCACGCTCAGCACTTTCCCGTGCCCCAGCAGATAATCCCGCGACTCCGCGTCCGCGCATAGCAGCACCAATACCACCAACACGACGCCCCACGCCAGCAGCCCCGGCAGCCCCGGGTATCTCCCAATCATCGACAAGAACTGCCCAGGAGGGGCTCCTGCCGGTATCCACCACGGCAAAATCGGCGCCACTCCCGCCGCCAACGAAAGCGTTAGCAGCTTGCGCGTGAACCATCCCCGAACCTTGGGCCTCGCTTCTTTCCATACCAGGTAGTCCCAAGCTAGCAATCCCGCCGCAATCGGCACCCAGCCGTAAAGCGCTGCTTTGTGGTTAAACCACATCCATCCCTGAAAGAACGCCGAATGCCGCCCCTCCGCCAAGCGCGGCAGCAGCACAAACGCCACTATGGCGTTGCAAGCCACCGCCATCAGCAGCGTCATCAAGCTCATCAGCTGAAACCAGTGCCGCGTCGCCGCCGTGTTGCAGCGCGTGCACACCGATTGCTTCGGCAGAAAGTTTAGTCCACATCGATCGCAGAACAATTTCGCTCTCCCACGGTGCTGGAAATGGGGCTCTGTCGTCCCCTTCAGACTACCCGTGGCCAGCCCCAAAAAACTACTGGTCAGAAGTGCAGCGTAACCTCCGGCCAGTATCGCAATAGCCACCTTTCCCTCGACGGTCTGTTAGCAGCGACTCTTTGATAATGCGCTGTAAGTACTTGTTTTTCTGTAGCTTACAAGGACACTGCACATTCCTACACGGACCCAGTGTGGACTGCGGCGGCTTGGCCGCCGTTTCCAAGGCGTCAACCTGTCTCCCCCAATTCAGCCGTGGTACAGGTTCCCCTCTTTTTGGCCGCTCCCCAACCTCCATAGCGACCCCTTCTTTCCGCTCCCTCCGTGAAACCCATCATGCGAACCCTTGCCCTCGTTCACGCCGGTAGCAGCAGTCCCATTTACTTTTCCTCCGGCGTCCGCTAACTTTATCTCTCCTCAGCCCCTCTCATCCCCAGGAGCCGTCATGCCATCCAAGCCGCGCAAGGCGCATCGAAAAACTCCAAAAGCCCCAAAACCTCGCCCATCCAAGCTCTACCACCCCATCCGCATCGTTCCCCTCCACCCCGGTGTAGCCAAAGCAGCCGCTCCGCAAGTTCCTCCCAAACTCAGCTACCGCAACGGGCCTCTGCTCACGTCCGTGCAGGTCTTCACCGTCTTCTGGGGCGCCGAGTGGAACAACGCCCCGCAAAATGCTCTTCTCCCCAAGGTCAATCAATTCTTCGACTTCATTCTCACCAGCCAGCTTCTCGACCAGCTCGGCGAATACAGCGTCCCCAGCCTGGAAATCGGCCACGGCTCGCGCACCGGCACCATCACCCTGACGACTCCCCCTCCAGGAAAAACGGTCGACGATTCCGCCATCCAAACATTCTTGCAGCAGCAAATCTCCGCGGGTATCCTGCCCGCCACAACTCCCAACACTCTCTATTTCGTTTTCCTTCCGCCCGGCGTCACGGTCACCCAGGGCGGCAGCGCTTCCTGCAAAGTTTTCTGCGGCTATCACGACGCCATCAACACCAGCATCTTCTACGCCGTGATGCCATACCCGGGCTGCGCCGGCTGTCTCGGCGGCGCTGCCGCTTTCGACGCGCTCACCTCCACTACTTCTCACGAGCTCTGCGAAGCAATCACTGATCCCATTCCCGGCCAGGGCTGGTACGACGACAACAATGGCGAAATCGGCGACATCTGCGCCTGGCAGACGCGCACTCTCGGTGCCTACACCATCCAGCTCGAATGGTCCAACGCCGCCAACCGCTGTCTGTAAGGTAGCGCCGACATCTTGCCGGCCCGTGCCGTCGCTTTGTAGGCGCGTGTTAACACTTCATGGCATGCCGCGTCTCCCCTATCGGCAAACAACGCCGACCCGGAGAAACCGCCGTGCCACCAAGAACGCTGCGCCTATTGTGCTCTTCACTTCTGACTCTTTGCTTCATCGCTTCCATCTGTTTATTGGGGACCACCGCCGGTCCCGTGTACTCGGGCCTCACCGCGCACGAATGGGGCACCTTCACGTCCGTGGCCGGCCCTGACGGCCAAGCCGTCGAGTGGTCACCGCTCACCGGCTCGACCGACCTTCCCGGCTTCGTTGAACAATTTCAAAAAGGTGGCTACAAGCTCGGCCTGCGCGGCACCGTGCGCATGGAAACCCCCGTCCTCTACTTCTACGCGCCTTCCGAAGAAACCGTCTCGGTCCAGGTAAGTTTTTCCAAAGGCGTGATCACCGAATGGTATCCGCATGCCAGCCGCGTCGAACCTCGCACTGCGCTGCATGACGGCACGTTGTACTACGCGAACCAGCCCGACGGCAGCATCGCCTGGGACTCCGTTACCCTTTCGCCATCTCTCACTGTCGATTTTCCTCAGGAAGCTCGCAGCGATCGCTATTACGCCGCGCGAGCCACCACCTCCACGTCTCTTCGCGTGCAAACGCCCACCGGCGAACAGCACGAAAAATTTCTCTTCTATCGCGGAGTTTCCGTTTTCCCTGTTCCTATTTCCGCCGCTGTCACGTCCGCAGGCCAGGTGCGCGCGGAAAATCGCGGCAATAACACATTCCCTTCCGTCATTCTCTTCGAGCGTCGCGGCGAAAAAGTCGGCTACCGCATCGCCAACGCTCTGCAGACGGAAGCGACCCTCGATCTGCCCGAGCTTACCGCCTCCGTCGATTCCCTGGCTCGCGACCTCGAAGGAATTCTCGTCACCCGGGGCCTCTATCAAAACGAGGCGCAAGCCATGGTCGAAACCTGGCGCGACTCCTGGTTTGAGGAAGGCAGCCGCCTCCTCTATATCGTTCCCCCCGAATTCGTGAACGCCGTACTGCCGCTAACCATCAAGCCTGCGCCGATGCAAACCACGCGCGTCTTCGTCGGCCGCCTCGAACTGATCACCCCGGCAACCGCAAGCGCCGTCGAACGCGCCTTCGCCCAACACGACCGCGCCACGCTCGCCAAGCACGCTCGCTTCCTCGAACCCATCCTCAAAACCATGATCGAAAACGCTCCGAGCTTCGATAATGCCCAGCAGTTCCGCAACGATCTAAATTTCTACTACAACTCGCAGTTCCGTTAATGTAGAGGCCGGGCTTTCGTGGGACAGCCATTTCTGGCTGTCCACTACAAATTCTTGAGAAGATCGTCTTACCTGTAACGGAACATTTCTCCCGTCCACCACGTATCACCGAGTGCTCGCCAACATAATGAAGGGTGCCCATGAAAAAGCTGCTCGCTCTGCGAAGAATCCTGCTGCTCCTGTCTCTGATTGCACTGCTCGCTGTCGGCGCAAACGCTCAAGCGCCCCCGCTCGACACCATCAAGTCCCAAGAAGAACTAGATAAAGCCGTCGCGTTATTGGACGCCGCACTTTTTGACGCCTACAACCGTTGTGATTTGGAAAAGTTCAGCAGCTTCTTTGTCGACGATGTGGAGTTCTACCACGATCAGGGTGGCGTAACTCTGGGCAGGCAGAACTTAACCGACAGCATCAAGAAGAATATCTGCGGCAAAGTGACTCGCGAACTCGTTCCCGGGACGCTGCAGGTCCATTACATGAAGGGTTATGGCGCGGTGGAGATGGGCGTTCACCGCTTTCACCACCCAGGCCATGACGACACCGAAGGTGTTGGCGAAGGCAAGTTCATTCATCTCTGGCAATACAAAGACGGCGCCTGGAAAATAACCCGTGTCATCAGCTACGACCATCACACCGCCAAATAACGCCCATCAGAGTTTGCGCGTCGCACGAATGATGTAAAATTGGTGGTTTCGTCGGGAGGTACTCTGGACACAACGAACTCCACGGCGGCCTACGGGAATATTTCGCTCAAGTTTTGAGGTATCTTGTGCGCAAGGAATATTGCATGGCATTCGTCTTGATGTGCGGGTCGCTCAGGTTGCCGACCACGGCCCAGAAGGCCCCGGATATCCATGCACTGTTCACTCAACTCAGCAACCCTGGCACAACAAATCATGCGGCTCGGCAGATTCTTCGGGCAGCTAGCGAAGATCCCGGCGCTCGTGACTACATCATGGAGAGGCTGCCTGACATAATTGAGAAGCCGGAGTTGGATCAAGTGTGGAGGAACGCAGTTCGGCTGGCAGGTCAACTGAGGGCATCAAATGCAGTTCCGTCGTTGACGCAGGTGCTGCCGCGCAGCCCCTTCAAACCGAGCATACTAATTGGATCAGCACTAAGCCTTGACGCCGATGCAGTAGGCAGAGCACTAAGCGAAATTGGTGATCCAGCGGTTCCGGCGCTTGCAAACCTTCTGGAGCGCGGCGATAAAACAACAAGATGGCGCGCTGCCCGGATATTATGGAATATTGACTCTCCTTCATCGCGCAAGGTTATGCGCGACGATCTCCAGCATGAGACCGATCCGGCAATTAAGCAGCTAACCGAGGGCAAATCGCATCCGTAGTTTCTGTCGGGACCAAGGGGAGCTCGCGATACCGTCTCCACCGGAACCAGTTTTACCTGTCGAATCTTTGGGCCGATCGGCGCTGTGACGCTGGAGAGCGCCGCGTAGTAAGGCCGTGACAGCATCTGGGGTTGCCTCTCGCCGCTACTCTCCAAAACCATTCAACCCGTCCTAATCCCCATTCAACCCCGAAATTCGACCATTCAATGTTTCTTACTTTACCTCCTGAAGAAGCTCATGCTACCGTGCCCCATGCCCTCCGCTCCCACCCTCATCTACCCCGACGCCAACGACGCTGGCTTCCCGCTGCTATCTGGCGGACCTTCGCATTCCTGCAGAGCCGTTCGGAATAGATATATCGCTTTCAATCCCGCGTATTCTCAGAGTAGTCTCCATTCAGCCATGGACCACGCAATCACAACTCTTTTGTTTCTTATCACATCCCTGCAACCCTTGTGTTTTCATGTGATTGCGCACTCTTTTCCGCAACGGCGCTCTACTATCCGCCGTGCATTCAATAACTTGCACACTCTTTCTATCGCCACGGGGGGTGGTACCCCCAGGAATTCCTATTCAAGCCTTCTCCGCCTCTGTGTCTCCGTGTCTCTGTGGCAAATCCCATGTTCTCAACAGCTTGCAGCCTCTTATAGCTCTCTTTGCGCTCTTTTCCGCGCTCCCTTCCTTTGTTTTCAATCGTTTGCAGCCTCTTTTTCCAAAACACCCGGGGTGGGGGGTACACTGCCCTTCGTCCCAACCTTCGGACGTTTCGGCCTTCAGGCGTTTCAACTTTCAGACAGTCCGCCGGGCCATCCGATCCGCAACGTGGACGTGGTCCGCACATCCAACTATCATTGCTGCAAGCTCAAGGTTCCAGGTCCATGGATGAAGCCACTAAACTAGCGCCATTCCCGCTCATGGGCGATGCTGACCCCGTTCCTGCCAGCCTGTTCGCTTCCTATCCTGAACAGGCCAATACGCTTTCGCTGCTCTATGAAGTCAGCCGGGAGATCACTTCCATCCTCGACCGCGAAGAGCTGCTCCGCCGCGTCGCGCAGCGCGTCAAGAAACTCGTCAACTATCACGTTTTCAGCGTCTTGCTGTGGGATGAAAAAACGCAGCAGCTCGAGAGCGCCTTCGTCATGCGCTACGGCGACTCCATCCCCGTGCGCATGCGCGTTCCCCTCCATCAAGGACTCACCGGCGCCGCCGCCGCCGAACGCCGCTCCGTTCGTGTCGCCGATACGCTCGCGGATCCTCGCTTCCTCGCCTGCGAAGTCGAAACCGGCGTCGTCGTCCGCTCGGAGTTGGTTGTTCCGCTTCTGATGCAGGATCGCCTGATCGGTGTTCTGGATTTGGAAAGCGCGGAAACGCATGCGTTCACGGCCGAGCACGAACGCATGCTCGCTACGCTCGCCTCCTACGTGGCCATCGCGCTCGAAAACGCCCGCCTCTACGAAGAGGCCCGTCAAACCGAGCGCCGCCTTCACGAGGATCTCGCCACCGCGCGTGAAATTCAACGCCAGTTACTTCCCAGCGGAGCTCGCGAAGTTCCCGGCCTCGATCTGGCTGCCGGCTACTGTTCCGCGCGCGAATTGGGCGGTGACTTTTACGATTTTCTTCCTTACGGTAAGGGGCGCCTGGCCGTCGCGCTCGGTGATGTTTCCGGGAAAGGCACCGCAGCCGCGCTTTTTGGCTCCCTTGCAATCGGCACAATGCGCGAGCACATCGTCGAGCATCCCTGTCCCCCACCGCAAATGCTGGCCTTGTTGAATCGCCGCCTGCATGGCGCGCGCCTCGACGCGCGTTTCATCGCCATGGCGTTCGCGGTGTACGACGCAGGCTCTCGCCGCCTCACGCTTGCAAATGCTGGCGCCCCCTATCCGGTCTTGCTGCGCGACGGCGAAGTGCAACAAATACTCATCACTGGCGTGCCTCTCGGCCTGTTTCCCGATACGGAATACGACGAGGTCACCGTCGATCTTCGTCCGGGCGACATCGTACTGTTCGCTTCCGATGGCATTCTCGAATCGGAAAACACGGAGCAGGTAGAATTCGGCATCGCACGGCTCAGCGCCCTTCTCAAGAACGTTTCTCCGCAGCAGTCCGCCAGCGAAATCTGCGACCTGGTGCTGAACGCCACGGACGCCTACACCGGCGGCGGCTTCGCTCCCGCGGACGACCGCACCCTGCTGGCGCTGCGCTTAACCGATCACACCTCCACCGATTTCTCGAAGCTCCCCATCATCTACTGACATGAGAAACATTTTTTCGGAATAATTGTGCGGCCGCCGTATTACTTGCCGGAGGAGAGCAGGTTTGGTTCGGAGCGCTGAGCTTGGGTCGGCGCGGCGAAATAGTTTTGTTCGCGGAGGCGGCGGTAGATTCGGCCAGCGACGAGGGCGGCCGTCGGGCCAATGACTTGGCGTGAGCTGCCGCGAAGGAGTACGGCCAGCGCGATTTTCGGATGCGCTTCGTCCGCGTAAGTGACAAACCAGCCGACGCGCGAAGTAGGATCGTTGCAGGTTCCGGTTTTGCCCAGCGGCATTTCGTCGCCGCCGCTATCGAGGCTGCGCTTACCTGTGCCGTAGAGAACCGCGGCCAGCATGCCTTCACGAATTTCCGGAAGAACCGTGGCGATATTCAAATCTCGCTTTACGCGCGGCGCGAAATTCTGAATGTCATCGGCCGTGCGCGGATATTGCAAATAGTAGAGAGTTCCGCCGTTCGCGAAAGCCGCCGCGACGGAAACTAACTGCAGCGGCGTGATCTGAATTCCTTCGCCGAAACTGGACATACGCGCGATGCCGCCGTGCGCGGGCGGCTGCATCGGGAAAGA
>Ga0307477_10003169_pt1 | contig 12335 bp, 12 predicted proteins | sample atmos_gasesECM2C_FD_203316 | JGI IMG/M metagenome (GOLD analysis project Ga0307477, IMG submission 203316) | Hardwood forest soil microbial communities from Morgan-Monroe State Forest, Indiana, United States - atmos_gasesECM2C_515 | ecosystem: Environmental > Terrestrial > Soil > Temperate...
CCGAGGATGATCAGGATGATCCCGATCAACGTCCAGCCGAGGATCAGCGCAACAATCCCGAGGACGATCAACAATCCGCCTCCGCCTAAGTACACCCTGCACCTCCTTTTCTGAGAAATCCGCAAAGGGACCGTCGCTGATCCCACCATAGAATGCTCGGTCCTCGCCTGTGAAGAGCGCGAGTTGCAAATGCAGGTGCGGCCCCCACCTGACGCCTCAACCTCGGGACAGTTCTTCTGTATGATACTGAGTATCAAATGACGCGGGTTATCAAGACGTTGCTCGTCGGCCTGCTCCTCTCGCTCGCGCTGGCTGCGTGCGGCGCGCCCCCCACCGGTGCCGGATCGGGTGCGACGCTCCAGGTCGTGGTGGGCGAGAACTTCTGGGGCAGTCTCGCGGCGCAGTTGGGTGGCACGCACGTCACGGTGACCAGCATTGTGAACAACCCGAATACGGATCCGCACGAGTACGAGAGCAGCGCGACGGATGCGCGAGCGTTCGCCACCGCCGATTACGTCGTCCTCAACGGTGCGGGCTACGACGATTGGGGACAGAAGCTCCTCTCGGCCAACCCCAGCTCGAGCCGGAAGGTGCTCACGGTTGCCGACCTCCTCAACAAGAAGCCGGGCGACAACCCACACTTTTGGTACAACCCCGCATGGGTCGAGACGGTCGCCGACCGGATCACCGCCGACTATCAGGCGCTCGACTCGGCGGACTCGGCCTATTTCAGCCAGCAGCGCGAGGTATTGCGAAGCGCGCTGAAGCCCTACCATGACGCGATCGCGCAAATCCGATCCGCCTCTGCCGGCGTCACGGTTGGCTCGACCGAAAGCATCTTCGTCTACATGGGTCAGGCGCTCGGGCTCAACCTGATATCGCCCCCGGAATTCATGCAGGCAATCTCCGAAGGCTCGGACCCACCGGCGCAAACCGTGGCCGAGTTCCAGAATCAGATCTCCCAGCACCTGATCAAGTTGCTCGTCTACAACACGCAGACCTCGACGCCCATCACCGAAAATCTCAAGCAGCTCGCTGCCAAGAATGGCATCCCGGTGGTCGGGATTTCGGAAACGGTCCAGCCGGCCGCCGCCTCCTTCCAGGACTGGCAGATCAAACAGCTGAATGCTCTCCAAACCGCGCTAGGCCGACAATAACGCGCAGCATGGGTCGTTCGAGCTCTCCCGCCATCGTCGCCGATGGCCTGGCCGCGGCCTACGCCGACCGGCTGATCTGGCGAGACGCCAGCTTCACCGTGAACACCGGAGAATTCGTCGCCGTACTGGGCCCCAACGGCAGTGGGAAGTCCACCCTTCTGCGGCTGGTGCTCGGCCTCCTGCCGCCGGCTGCCGGTACCCTCCAGGTTCTCGGCAAGCGTCCGCATCGGGGCAATGCCGACGTCGGCTACGTCCCGCAGCGCCGCAATATCGACCGCGACCTGCCGATCCGAGGTCGGGACTTTGTCCACCTCGGCATCGACGGCGACCACTGGGGTGTGGCCTTCGGAAATACCGCCGACAATCACCTTCGCGTCGACCAGGCGATCCAATCGGTGCAGGCGCAGGCGTACGCGGATCGCCCGATCGGCCGGCTCTCGGGTGGGGAGCAGCAGCGCTTGTTGCTGGCCCAGGCGCTCGCCGGCAAGCCGCAGATGCTGCTCCTCGACGAGCCGCTGGCGAGCCTCGACCTCCGCAACCAGATCGTGATCGCTGAGCTGGTCGCGGAATTGGCCCGAGCGAACGGCCTCACCGTGCTGCTCATCGCCCACGACATCAACCCGCTGCTGCCGGTCGTCGATCGCGTGCTGTACGTCGCGCATGGGGGCGTGGCGATCGGCAAGCCGGCCGAGGTCATCACCACCGAACAGTTGAGCCGGCTCTACGATGCGCCAATCGAGGTGCTCCACGACAGTCACGGCCACATGTTCGTCGTTGGCCTGGAGGCCGAAAGCGCGCACCACGATGCCTGAGTCTTTGCTCGCCGCGGCGCCGTACTTCGGCTGGGACCTCGTCCGAGTCGGGCAGGAGCTCTTCCGCTACGCCTTCATGCAGCACGCCTACGAGGCGGGAACCATCGTCGCGCTTTCGGCCGGCGTAATCGGGTATTTCGTGGTCCTGCGCGGCCTTTCGTTTGCCGCGCACGCGCTCTCCCACATCGGATTTGCCGGCGCCACCGGCGCCGTCCTCACGGGGGTCGCGCCGATCGTCGGATTACTGGTCTTCACCATGTCGGCGGGCGCGGTGATGGGGGCCCTTGGCCAGCGCCTTCGCGGCCGCGACGTGACGATTGGGCTCGTGATGGCATGGTCGCTTGGCCTCGGTCTCCTTTTCACCCGGCTCTATACGGGGTCGGCCAACCTGGCGATCGGGTTTTTGTTCGGTCAGATCTTTGGCATCAATAGCCAGGACGTCGTCGTGACGTTTGTCGCCGGCGCCTTGACCGTCCTCATCGTGATCGCGGTCTACCGCCCGCTCCTGTTCGCCACGCTCGACGAAGAGGTGGCCGAAGCCAAGGGCGTACCGGTACGCGGTCTCTCGATTGCCTTCATGGTCGTCCTCGCCGTCGCGGTGTCCGAGGCGGTGCAGGTGGTCGGCGTGCTGTTGATCTTCGCCCTCATCGTTGCGCCGGCCGCCATCGCCGAGCGCTTCACGACTCGTCCCAGCCGTGGCGTGCTGCTATCCGCGCTGATGGCGGTCCTCTTTACCTGGGCCGGCCTGACGGTCGCCTACTACATTCCCTACCCGGTCGGCTTCTTCATCACGACGATCGCGTTCTGGAGCTATGTCGTCGCGCGGTTCGTTGCCCCCACCCTGACCCTCCCCCGCAGGCGGGGAAGAGAACCCCTCGCGCGCGAGGAACAGGCCCTGCATTCGCCATAGAAGTCGAGCGTCGCGTGGTCGACTCGAAAGCCGCGCTCGCGGGCGATGGATTCGGCGAGCGGGGCGACGGCCTCCTCCCCCAGGTCTTCGACCGTCCGGCAGGTGGTGCAGATCAGGTGGTGATGATGTCCTGGCTCGCACCAGACGTAAGCGGAAACATGCCCGGGCCGCTCCAATCGTTGGGCGAGGCCGGCACTGACCAGCGTGTCGAGCGAGCGGAAGACGGTCGCGCGCCCGATATAGGCGTGCTTCTTGCGCACGCGCTCGTAGAGTTCCTGCGCTGAGGTCTCTTTTCCGGTCTGCGCCAGCACCGCCGCAATCGCGAGCCGCTGCGGCGTAAGGCGGACGCCGGTCTGCTGCAGAGCGGTTTGGGAGGCTGTCTCAACCACAGCCAAATGATACTGCCAATCAGCCCCTACCCTGCCCTCCCCCGGGTAAATGGGTTTCACGTGGTTGCCGCGTTACTTGACCATGGCCGTCGCCACCGTCGGTGCACGCCCCTCGACCGGTAATGCGGTCTCTGCCGCGGCGCTCGGCTCACTTGCCTTCCCTATCGGCATCTTCGCCTGGCTGCTGGCGCATCCCGCAGCGGACCCGAGCATCGTCGTGCCGGGCCAGCACTTCGTCATCGTCAGCGCCGTTTCCCTGCTGGCGTTCGGGCTGGCAATCTCGCTGGCGATCGCCGCCGTCCAGATCGCCCAGTACCGAGTCCTCTTCCTGTGTCTCGGATTCATGGCGATGGGTGGCATCTTCGCCGTGCACGGCATCGGCACACCTGGAATCATCACGCGCGGCGAGGCAGCCGAATACGGAAGCGCGGTTGTCGGTATTTCCGCCTACCTGAGCCTTTTCGTACCAGCTTTGTTCTTCGCGGCGTCGTACACGCCACTGACCGCCGCCTTCGAGCGTCGTCTGCCGTTCACGCCCGCCGGTTGGCTGATCGTCTTGCTCGGTACAGCGCTGGGCATCTACGCCGTCCTTGCCGTTGCCAGTACCGAGTTACTGGCTAGCCTGCCTTTCGGTACCCGGCCGTACTCGACGGCGATGGGCGCCACGACCATCGTGCTGCTCCTATTTTCGGCGTGGCGCCAAGCCCGCTCCTACCTGGTGGCCCGGCTACCCCTCCAGGGCATGCTCGTGCTCTCGTTCCTGCTGTTGGTGGAAGCCCAGGTGATCATGATGCTGAGCGAGGTGTGGAGACTCTCCTGGTGGCTGTACCACGTGCTGATGCTCGTGAGCGTGGGTCTGGCCGTCTGGTCGCTCGCCATGCAGCGGGCGAAGGGCCTGTCGCTTCGGGATGTGATGGAGGCCACGCTCGAGCTCGAAGTCACGGTCGGCGTCGAGCTAAAACACGCGGAATCGATCGTGGCTCTGGCGGCGGCGGTCGAAGCCAAGGACGAGAACACGAGAGGGCATAACACGCGAGTGGCGGAGCTGGCGGTCCGGATCGGGCGCGCCATGGAATTGCCGACCGACACGCTGCGCACCCTGGCGCGCGCCGGGCTGCTCCACGACGTCGGGAAGATCGGGATTCCGGACGCCATCCTGAACAAGCCCGGCCCGCTGGACGCGTCCGAGTGGATCATGATCAAGCGCCATCCCGAAATGGGGCGGGACATTCTGGCACGGGTCCCAAGCCTGCATCGAGAGGCTGACATCGTGATCGCGCACCATGAGCGCGTCGACGGCAGCGGATATCCCCACGCGCTGCGCGGCGACCAGATTCCGCTCGAGGCGCGCATCCTGGCGGTGGCCGACACCTACGACGTCCTGATATCGAACCGGCCGTACCGCAAGGCGTTCGATCAGGAGCTTGCTCTGAAAATCCTTCGCGAGGAGTCCGGCACGCATCTCTGGGAGCCTGCGGTTCGCGCGCTCATTCGTAGCCTCGACGTCCGCATCGACGGACAGGCCGCCGCTTAGCCGATAAAGACCGCCGAGATATACATTTTTCCGGCGACGATGGCGGTGCCGATGCCGACCTGGCGAAAATGTGGACCGAGGATGTTGTCGCGGTGTTCGGGCGAGTTCATCCACCAGGCGTCGGCCGACGCCACCGCATCGTCGAAGGGGGGCCCGCCCGCCCAAAAGATGTTCTCGCCATCCCAGCTGTAGGGCACGCCGGCTGCCTTCAGCAGTTGGGTCACGGCCATCGTGGTACTGCCCGGACGCACATGGGTCAGCCCGTCCACGGTCATTTGCTGCGCGCGGGTGGCCGCGATGGCGTCGAGCACCCGCGATTCGCTCAGAAGAGCCAGACCCGCGGCTGCCCGATCCCGGTTGAACAGGGCCAAACCGAGATGAGGCAGGGCATCCGGGCCATGCGCCGGCGCGACGCTCGCCGGATCAAGCCCGTTGGTCAACCGATCCGGCCTGCGGCCGAATCCGATGAGCGGGGCCGAGATGCTTCGCTGCTCGCTGGTGGCCATTCCTGCCACTGCCGTTGTGCCGGCACCGGCCTGTGGATCGCCGAGCATGCCTGCGATCAGGGTCAGGCTTCCAATCGCGATCAGCAGCGGCCCGCGAGCTGCGCCCTGCGTCGCGAAGTGCGAATAGTGGATCACGCGCCACCCCTCCGCATAATCTGATAATGATCATATCAGCTTTATGCCCCGAGCTGCGTCGCCAGCGACGTCGCTTGCTGGGCATCCCCGAGCCGGGCCACACCGAGCTGGTCGCTGATCGTCGCGGACAGCGAGAAGTGGTCGAGCGGCGTGGCGATCGGGCCGCGAAGCGTCGGCGAGACCACCAGCAGCGCGACCCGGTTGTCTGCGGCGCTCGACTCGTCCCAGGTGATGAAGAGCACTCCGTTGTTCTGCCAGGCCGGGGAGCTCGTGATCTGCGGCACGACTTGCGAGAGCCACCGGTCGGCGGCGCGAACGCCGCAGTCGTGGCCGTCGTTGCAGAGGCCTGGGGTGATCCACGATAGCTGCGGGGTGTCGCCGGCCAAGTCGGTCGCGAGGTCGGTCATCGGCACCACGTTTGCCGGGCACGCGCCACCGTAATAGGCAAAGGGATTGTGCTTCAGCGCGTAGGGATACGGGCTATTGAAGCAATCGCCCGTGAACCCCTCCATGTACGCCTTCCAGGAAATCCCGGCAGTCGTCAGCTGGTTGCCGACACCGTTGGCCGGCAGCCGATGGTAGCCGTCGTCCCGGACTCCCCACGTCGACCCGGAGGTCATCGCCAAATAATTGGGCAGGCTCGGGCTCGCCACCGAGTGATAGCTCGTTGCCACCGCATACTGCGCGGCGACGCTGGCGATGTACGGCTGCTGCAAGGCCACCTGGTAGGACGTGTTCTCGAGCACGATTACGAATACGTGCTTTGCCGCCGGCGTCGGGCTTAGCGTCGGGGTGGCCGAAGGGGTGGTCGATGAACTGGTGCCGCTGGCCGTCGGCCCGGGGCCCGCTTGACTCACGGGTTGACAGGCGGTCGCCAGCAGGACGGCTGCCAGCAGCGTCCCGATGAGCCGAATTTGCCGCGTGTTGGCGATGGTGCCAACGATGCCACAGCGACCTAAAGCAGTTCTGAATCGGGGTTAAGAAGGTGCTAAGAGGTCGAGGTGGGGCGGCCGCCGCGCAATAGCCCGATCGCCGTCACCCCGGTGGCCATCCACTCCGGCGAATCCAGCCACGCCTCGACGCCCCAAAGCAGGTAGGCGCTCACCCCGTGGCCGCGATAGGCGAGCGCGCTCGAGAGCAGGTCGTCGAACGTGAAGCCGGTCGTCCCGACCCATGGTGCGCCCTGCATCTCCGTGACCCAGAGCGAGCGACCGTGACTCTGCGCCTGCCCTTCCCAGTAGTCGAGCGCTTCCTCTTTCCAGGCGATGCGGGTGCTGGCCGTGACCACGCCCAGCGGTGTGGAGTCGGTGACGACATACAGGTCGAGGCCGAGCGTATCTCCCATCGTCAGCGCCTGCGCCGGATGGCCAGCAGGCTGGGCTCCGGGCAGGTGGGCATAGAGCCAGGCGAGTGGGCTCGCCGCCCGGGCGTCGAGGCTCACGTGGGATGAGTTGAAGGTCGTGACGATCACCTCATGCACCAGATCGATGGAGCGAAGCAGGTCGACCTCCGAGCGGATCGTCGATGCTGGGATCGCCCCGTTGGTCAGCGTGTTGAGGCTCGCATTGTCGAGGGGCTCATTTTCGACTTGCCAGGCCCGGAGCAATGGCAGCGACGCGTAACGGCGATAGGTCGTCTCCAGGTAGGTGCGGTAGCTTGCGGTCTTCAGCAACTTGTCGAGGGTGTGGACGTTGGTCGTGTTGAGCCAATCCGGCAGGTGGACCTCCGGAAAGACGAGGTTGCGCGCGCCGACGACCAGCACGACCTGCGTATGGCGCGAACCCTTCGTGCTGTTGTGCGCCTCGATAGTCTCGATCAACTGGTCGATCTCGCTGTAGTCGAGCGAGGCCGGCGTCGGTGCGACCGTGCTCCAGTAGATCGGCAGTCGAACCAGGTCCGGCTGAAGCGTCGAGAGCAGCGTCGTCAGCGCCTGGACGGGATCAACCCCGGAAGGGACGGCGGCGGGGCTAAACGAGAAGCCAACCAGCGCGGGGTTCAATGGCAGCGGCGCCGGGTCGACGGTCACGGTTGGGAAGGCGGCGGCCGGCACGATCACCGAGGCCAGGGCCGACGCGATGACCGCCGCCAGCCGCTTCAGCACCACGGCCAGCATGTCGCAGCGAGATGAGAACACGCTGAGGATGCGCTCGGATTTGCCCCCTCAGCTGCCGCCGACGTCGCGCTCCCGAAAGATCAGCAGGCTGCTGATCGTAAAGATGGCCAGGTAGAGCAGCAACGTAACCACCCCGCGCCCGGCACCGACAAGTGCCGTGCCCGTGGAGTCCCGGAAGGTTGCTGGGAAGCTGGCGTTGATGGCGTTGCTGTTGACGCCAGGCAGGAATTTGAGCACCTCCTTCACGATCGGTGTGGTGCGAAACAGGCTGCCGAGGAGTGCCTCCACAACGAAGAGATAGACCAGCCCACCGCCAATCGCTGCCGCGGCGCTGCGAAAGGCGACCCCAACGAGCGCCCCGAGCAAGCTCCAGACCGTGAGTTCGAGGACGAGCGCGCCAAACGCTTTCAGCGTCACCTCCCACGATGGCCAGGTGCTGGAGCTGTTGTCGACGGTGACCACGACGTAGGACGAAAGGGCCGTGATCGCGAGCAGCGCCAGGCTGACCAGCACGGTCGAGATCCCGATTCCCAGCAGCTTGCCACCAAGCACGGCCGACCTGGTCGGCTTTTGGATCAGGATCGTTTGCACCGTGAGCCAGCCGTACTCGCTGGCGGTGCTCAATGCACCGAAGATCAGCATGATCGCGGCTCCGATGCTTTCAGCCGCGTTGAGAACGGTTGGCACGTAGTTTTCCGGGAAGAGACGCCGTTTCAGGACGCTCGCCGGTACGGGCCCCTGGATGCTGTGTGGGCTCAGCCTGACCACCAGGTAAAACGTCAGGTAGGAAAGCAGGACGATCCAGGCAAGCAGAATGGCCAACAGGATCCAGTTCGCCCAACGCTTGCGAATCTTCAGGTTCTCGGCGCGCAGGCTCGCGATCATTTTTTTGCTTCGGCCTGTTGGGCCGCGCCAGCCTGGGGGCTTTCGGTCAGTTCCAGGAACACGGCCTCCAGCGACTGCTCGGAGACACGAAGCTCGCTCACGTCGACGCCGTCGGCAACCAGCCGCCGGTTGAGCGACGCGGCCTGCGACGGATCGACGGACAGGACGAACGCATCCTGCACGAGCTTCACCTGGTCCGGTTTGAGGAGCGACTCGAGCAGGCGGCGCGCCTGGTCCAGTGGCGTGGCCCGAATCAGGAGCGTGCGTCCACCGCTGCGGGCGCGCAACTCGTCGACGGTTCCCTCCGCGACCAGCTGCCCTTTGGCGATCACGCCCACACGATCGCAGGTGAGCTCGACCTCATTGAGAAGGTGGCTGGAGAGCAGCACCGTCCGGCCCTCGCGGCGGAGATCCGCAATCAGCGCCCGCATCTCGACGGTTCCCTGCGGATCGAGCCCGCTGGTCGGCTCATCGAGGATGAGCAGATCCGGGTCCTTCAACAGGGCGGCCGCGACGCCGAGGCGCTGCTTCATCCCGGTCGAATAGGTTCGGAACTTGTATCGAGCCCGATCGGTCAGGTCGACCTGCTTCAGCACCGGGTCGATCCGCGATGGGTTGACACTCGCGTAGCGCGCCACGACCCGCAGGTTGTCGCGCCCGGAAAGGTAGGGGTAAAACGCGGGAGTCTCGACCATGGCGCCCATCCGAGCCAGGCTCGACGGACTGCCCGGAGCGGCGCCCGCCACGATGGCCTTGCCCGAGGTTGGATGCAGCAGCCCCGACAGCATGCGTAACGTGGTCGTCTTCCCGGCGCCGTTTGGTCCGAGAAACCCGTAGACCTCGCCGGTTTTGACCAACAGGGTGAGGTCGTTGACGGCCATCACGCCGGTCGAATACCGCTTGCTAAGGCCGTGAGTTTCCACGGCGAGCGTCTGCGCCATCGGCTGCCTCCTCGGCAGCCATCTTAGCTCCCAAGTCGATTCGTCAGCCGTTCGAGTTCATACTCAATCCGTGCGTGGTCACGCCAACGGCGGTTCGCGTTGGAGGCTATCCGACCTGGCATGGGCACTCCCGCGCCTCAGCCGTGCCGGGAACGGTCATGCGGTCGGCGTGCTCAGCGTGTGGATCGGATGGAATCACGTCCTGGAATGGGTCTGGCGACCGCGGTCCGTCCGTCCGGGCGGCATCTTGCGCTACCGGCTCGCCCACCACTGGGGCCGCGGCCTCGCGTTGAAGGATGGGACGCGGGTCGCGTTTGGTGATCGAGTCATCGAGCTGCATTTCGACAACGAAACCCTCTACCGGATGGCCGGCACACCCGAATGGAATCCGTGGGAGGTCGTCGAACGGATCGACGCCGACCTCGCCGCGCTGGCGGAACGAGTATCGGCGGGCGGGTTCGCGCAGGTGCGCGCCCTGCACGGAGTCACGCTCTTCGCCTCACCTGGCCCGCGCCTCGGCTTCGAGCTGCATCGGGTGCCGCATAACTCGGCCTGGTCGCTGCAGCGTTTCTATCTGATCTCGCTCCTGCCGATCTATCACCGTGACGGCTGGCGTGAGTTCGACCGCATGCGGCGCGACCGATGGCCGGCCGAGCTCTGGATGAGCGTGAACCAGCTGGTGGGCCGTCGCAGGGTCAGGGGGGTGGCGGCCGCGTCGTGACGAGGCTGTCGATCGGCGAGCAGGTGACGCTGAGCCTGCTGTGGTTCTCGCTCAACTTCGAGACGGCGGCACTCCTGCCGGTGGTCATCCCGACCCAGCTCTTGCTCTTCATCGGGCCCGGAGGCGTCGGCACCGTCCAGCAAGCACTTGCGCTGGGATGGCTATCCGCGATCGGGGCATTGCTCGCCCTTCTCATCCAGCCGTTGACCGGCCTGGTTTCCGACCGGAACACGTCGCGATTTGGACGCAGGCGCCCATACATCCTGCTCGCCGCCGTCATCTATCTCGCGGGGCTGCTGGCCCTGGCCGCGGCGCCGGGATTCGCGGTCTTCGTGATCGGCTTCGTGCTGGCCCAAATCGCGGCGAATGTCGGGACGGCTGCGTACCAGGGACTGCTGCCTGACCGCGTCCCGGCGAGTCAGCGCGGCGCCGCTTCCGGATACCTGGGCATGATGACGATCCTGGGAAACGTCGGGAGCCTCGTCGCCGCGGCGGTGCTGTTGGGGAACGTCACCACCGGACCCGGCCTGGCGGCGGCGGTGCGATCGGGAGGGACGCGTTATTACGCGCTCGGCATCGTGGTGCTCGTCATCGGTGTCCTGGTCACGGTGGTCGGCATCCGGGAAAAATCCATCGGCACTGTCCCGCCCGCCGTCGCGAAGGCGGCCAGGACGGCGCCCTCGTCCAACTTTCTCGAGACGTGGCTGGCCCCGATGCGCCACGACAACTTCCGCTGGGTCTTCTTGACGCGGGCCTCCGTCATGCTCGGGCTGACCGTTTTCTTGACCTATATCGAGTACTACTTCGCCAACGTTGCCCACGTGACGAACTTCGTCCAGTCGACGGCAGCGGTGGCGCTGCTGGCATTGGGCGGCGCCGTCATCGGCGCCCTGACCCTCGGCATGGCATCGGATCGGATTGGCCGCATCAGGATCGTCGCGGCCGCCACCGGCCTGATGGCACTCGCCGCCCTCGCCTTCGTGGTCGCCCCGCACATCCCGTTGTGGCCACTCGGGCTCGTGTTCGGCGCCGGGTACGGCGCCTATACGAGTGTCGACTGGGCGCTGGCGGTCGACAGTCTTCCGGCGCTAGGCGCGGCGGGGAAAGACCTCGGTGTCTGGAGTATTGCCAGCAACTTGCCGGCCGTCCTCGCTCCGCTGGTCGGCGGGCTGGTCATTGGCGGCGCCACCGTGGTCGGGCTGAGCACCGAAGCCGCCTACCGGTCGGTCTTCGCCCTCGCCGCCGGCTTTCTCGCGCTGGGTGCACTCTTTGTCTTCAAGGTGCAGGAAGCTCAGCCACACCGCTTGTCTACTGCAATCAACTGATAGCGCCTCAGGGGGCTTTCGGTATATGGTGGAGTCACCTTGCTAATCCGTCGAATGCGTCCCATTGTGGCGGCCTTCGCCACGACCGGTGCTCTGCTGATCGGCTCGATATCGGGTTCGGCCGGAGGTCCTTTACCGCACGTCGTCAACGGAAAACACATCCTGTGGAGTGTTGGCGCGCCGACCAACGTCTCCGCGAACAACCTGATCTACCACGGCGGGCTGGTGGAGACCACGCCGGCGGTCTACAACGTCTTTTGGGGCCCGGCCTGGCAGAACGGCTTCTCGTTTAGCGCCGGTGGATTTACCTATACCAACACCACGGTCGAGAACTACCTGGGCGGCTTCTTCGGCAACGTCGGCGGCAGCGCCTTTGCCGGGATCCAGACCCAGTATTGCCAGGGCATCCTGCCAGGATTTTCCTGCGCGGGCGACCCGAGCGCGCAGTTCATCACCAACCCGACCGGCCAGCTGAAGGGCACGTGGGTCGATCCAAGCCCCGTCCCGGCGGACATCACGACCACGGGGCTGGTGTCCAACCTGACCACCGACCCGCTCGAGGCCGAAGCCATCAAGGCCTCGCAATACTTCGGTTACGACGTCAACGCCACCATCAATATCTTCACCGAGCCCGGCCACACGGCAACGCTCTACGGCACCGTCTACTGCGCGTATCACTCCGAGACCAGCCACACGACCGGCCATGGCGTTCGCTATGCCTTCGTTCCGTACGTTCCCGAGCAGGGGGCCGGATGCGGTCAGAACATGGTGAACGCGACCAACGACGCGTTCGGCCACGGCTATCTCGACGGCTACAGCATCGTCGCCGGTCATGAGTACGCGGAGGCGGTCACCGATCCCGGCAACCAGAGCGGCATCCAGGACGGTTGGAATGACGCCACCACCA
>Ga0307477_10003170_pt1 | contig 12331 bp, 9 predicted proteins | sample atmos_gasesECM2C_FD_203316 | JGI IMG/M metagenome (GOLD analysis project Ga0307477, IMG submission 203316) | Hardwood forest soil microbial communities from Morgan-Monroe State Forest, Indiana, United States - atmos_gasesECM2C_515 | ecosystem: Environmental > Terrestrial > Soil > Temperate...
CGCGTAAGCAGAGTGCGAACTTTTTGCGCCTTCAGATAGTAAGCGTCATAGTAGCCAGCGCTAAGCGCATAAGTACCAAGCATAATACGGCGCTTAACTTCCATTCCAAATCCGCCGTCGCGCGTCTTCCGGTACATTTCGGAGAGCGTACCTGCCTTGGCGCGAAATCCGTAGCGCACGCCGTCGTAGCGCGCCAGATTCGAAGACGCTTCCGCCGTCGCCACAATGTAATACGTGGGAATCGCATACTCGGTGTGCGGCAAGCTAACCGGCCGAACTTCGCATCCGAGTTCCGCCAGCTTTTGTATCGCAACCTCAACCGCCGCGCTCACTTCAGGGTCGAGACCTGAACCGAAATATTCTTTTGCGACTCCCACTCGCAAACCCTTCACCGGCTTTTCAAGTTCCGCCACATAATCGGGCACGGGCACATCGGCGGAAGTCGAATCCATGGGATCGCGGCCCGCAATTGTCTGCAGCACCAGCGCGACTTCCTTCACTGTTTTCGCAAACGGTCCAATGTGATCGAGCGATGAAGCAAAAGCAATCAGTCCATACCGCGACACGCGCCCATAAGTCGGCTTCAACCCAACCACGCCACAAAACGATGCTGGCTGCCGGATCGATCCGCCAGTATCCGACCCCAGCGTCGCCACCGCCATCTCCGCCGCCACCGCAGCAGCCGAGCCACCCGACGATCCGCCCGGAACGCGGCTTTTGTCGCGCGGATTGTGCACCGCATGATAAGCCGAGTTCTCATTGGATGAACCCATGGCAAACTCATCGCAGTTGAGCTTGCCCAGAATCACCGCCCCCGCCGCTTCCAGCCGGGCCACCGCAGTGCAGTCATACGGTGGAATAAAGTTATCGAGAATTTTCGAACCAGCCGTGGTTCGCACGCCACGTGTCACCATCACGTCCTTGATCGCTACTGGAATCCCCGCCAGCGGCGGCAAAGGCAGGCCCTCCGCAGCCATCTGGTCGATCAGCCCAGCCTGCTTCAGCGCGCGATCCTCGCAAAGAGTTAGGAACGCTCCAATTTCGGCATCTTCTTTTTTTATGCGATCGTAGAACTCGCTCGCCAGCGCGGTCGCCGTCGTCCTTTCCTCGACAATCGCGCCGCGAATCTCATCGATACTCAGGCCGGCTACCTGTGTCTTTCCTGCAATCATTTTTACCGCAATCGTTTCCCTGCAATCGCTGTCATTGCAATCATTGTTCCTACACCCATAGCGCTATCTTTCAATCACCTTCGGAACTTCAAAAAAAATCCCATCAGTATCCGGGGCATTCTTCACCGCAACATTATGTGGGAGCGATGGTCTAAGACCGTCTTTCACATCCGCGCGGATAGCGTACGCAAACCTGTCGCTCCCTTGCCTCGATTCGTCTACCCCGTAACGGTCCGAGATCTGGGCCATTGGAGCAACCTTCTCCGTCTCCAGTTCGCCGAGTCGTGCAATATATTCCAGAATTGAATTCAAGTCGCGCAGCATGTGAACGCGCTCCTCCTCCGTCAACTCAAGATTGGCAAGCTCCGCCACATAAGCAACGTCTTTGTCAGTAACCTTCATAGTTCAGACTGTTCCTTGATTCTCATCCCCAACATCGTTGTCATGCCGAGCGAAGCGAGGGATCTGCACTTTGCCGTACACCTACCGACCGCCTACGCCTTCACCACAAATTCAATGCGCTTCACCGCAATCGCGGAATACCTGTTAAGCAAGGCCAAATACCTCGGCGCGAGGTTGGCCAATTCGCGTCGCCAGCCCGCATCAGCAACTTCGACGCGCAATATGCCATCGGAAAAACTGAGCGCCCGAGTCCGCTCAGCCACGGCGCTCCCGCAGGCGACAGGCCACGCTAGCAATGGACTCTCATCCACTGGTGCGCGGTGGAGCGCCTTGACAATAATGTTTTCCAATCCAACGGAAGCACGGTTCAAGACGGGACTCCAAGGCTTGAATGCGATGAGAACGAAGACGATTGTAGCATCGGAAGCGCGTGTCTCTTACGAGACACTAAGCCACCGCAGCCGCAGCCTTCGCGCGCTTCCTGGCCAGTTTCCGCAGATGCGACGCCGAGTACAAACTTCCTCGGCAGCGCTCCGCTCCACACAAACACGGAGCATCATCCTCGCCATCAAAAAGGTTGTAGTCGTATGTCAGTTCCTCGCCCGCCCCAATATCGCGCAGCGCAATGATCCACATCTTGCCTTTGATCTGATCGGTTTCGCAGTTCGGCGCACAGGAATGATTCACGAATGCCGCAACGCCATACCCATCAATGATTTTCTTGCCGCCATCCAAACCAAATAAATATGTGTTCGGAAAGTCGTCATAAAGGTCGTCGGCCTGCTCATACGATAAACACAAACCGACGTACTCGATGATCAGCGTTCCCTTGCGAATTGGACGTGTTGTGTAGCAGCCATGGGAGTGAATGCGAGATTGTCGAATGATGAGCGTCATAGGCGCGAATAGCGTTTTTAGATTTTAGCCGCTGCCTCGCTCTTTGGCACGCCAGTCGGTCTAACAGGGGTCATAATTATTAACGTTGCGGCCGCAAAGGGCCTGGTCAAAAGCCGCAAATCAACCCTTGCTGCTGTTATGATTCTCGAAAGAAACTCAGGGAAATCAGAATTAAGGGACCGGCGACATGGCACCTAAACATCCACCACGCTTTCTGAAAATAGTAGAAGATGCAAAAAGCCGGGTTCGCGAGACGAACGTTGATGAGGTCAAATCCCGTCTGGATCGCGGCGACAAACTCGTTCTGATCGACGTTCGCGAAGATCGAGAATTCGATGCCGACCACCTCCCTGGCGCCGTTCATTTGGGGAAGGGGATCATCGAGCGCGACGTTGAAGCCAAGTATCCCGACCTGCAAACCGAACTCATACTGTATTGCGGCGGAGGTTTTCGCTCTGCCTTGGCCGCCGATAACTTGCAAAAAATGGGATACAGCAACGTTATCTCCATGGATGGCGGAATTCGCGGCTGGCGTGAAAAAGGCTACCCGCTGGAGAAATAGCGACGATGGCGCTCCGAGCCTCATTTAGACTTTTCATTCTGGGTGGAGCGAAGGACTTCTGCATCCAGGAGTGGCGAAAGACGACAAGCAATACGGCAATCACTTAAGAACTAACGACTCTAGCGTCCGCTGGTTTGCATACCGTCCGCTTCTCTGAAAAAATGTAGCGAAGATACAGTGGGGAGTGGGGATCCTGCAATGTCTCAAATTGGAAGCTTTGCGCTTCTCTTAGCGCTGGGCCTCAGTGCGTATTCATTCCTGGCCGGCTTTCTATCTTTGTTCGGGAAGGATGCCGCGTCCGCTCGACTCGGTGAGACCGCGCGGCGCGCTGGAATCGCTACCTTCGCTGCGGTTCTTCTTGCGGGAATTGTTCTTGTAGTCGCCGCCTTTAACGACGATTTTTCCATCGCCTACATCTTCCACCACAGCAACCGCGAATTACCCGCCGCCTACAAGTTTGCCGTCCTCTGGTCAGGGCAGGAAGGTTCGCTGCTGTTCTGGTCGTTACTCCTCGCTGGCTACGGATTTGTTCTCCGTTTACGCTACAAAACCGATCAACGGCTCTTCGCATACGCGTCCGTCATCATTGCCTCGGTGCAAGTCTTCTTTTTGCTCATCCTGAATTTTGCCGCTCACCCGTTCGCCATAGAGCAGGGCGCGCCTCCCGCCGATGGCACCGGTCTCAATCCTCTTCTCCAATATCCCGAGATGGTCATCCATCCACCCATGCTCTACCTGGGATATGTCGGCTTCACCGTCCCCTTCGCCTTCGCATTAGGCGCGCTGATCATGAAGTATCCCGGCGAAAAATGGATTCAGATCACCCGCCGTTGGACCATGGTGACGTGGTGTTTCCTGACCGTCGGTGTTTTCCTGGGCGCGCACTGGGCCTACGCTGTCCTCGGATGGGGCGGCTACTGGGGTTGGGACCCAGTCGAAAATGCCTCGCTGATGCCGTGGCTCACCGGCACGGCATTTCTGCACTCCGTCATGATGCAGGAAAAGCGCGGCATGCTGAAGGTCTGGAACATGGCGCTCATCTTCGCCACCTTCCTGCTGTCCATGCTCGGAACGTTCCTCACCCGTTCAGGCGTCATTAGCTCCGTGCACGCCTTCGCGCAATCTTCCATCGGCACATGGTTCCTCGTCTTTATAGGATTGACTCTCGCGGTATGCAGCTTTTTCCTGGTGGCAAATCGGTCGCATCTCAAGAGCGAGCACAAACTCGAATCGCTTGCCTCACGAGAATCAAGTTTCCTCTTCAACAACCTCCTGTTATTGACCGTCTGCTTCACTATTCTGTGGGGCACATTCTTCCCAATCCTCTCGGAATTTGCTCAAGGACACAAAGTCACCGTAGGACCGCCCTTCTTCAATCGCGTCGCCGTCCCAGTCGCTTTGTTACTGCTGCTTCTCACCGCAGTTGGACCGCTGTTAGCGTGGCGTAAGACCTCTATCGAAAGCGTCAAGCGCAATTTTCTTTATCCAGCTATCGGTTCGATAGCCGTTGGCGGAATGATGATTCTTTTCGGCGTACGCCCGTGGGAAGATCCCTCGTACTTCTATGCCACCATGGCCGCGATTCTCTCAGCACTGGTAATCTTCACCGTCATCTCGGAATTCCTGCGCGGTGGACGCGTAATCGCCGGCAAGAGCCAACAAAATCTCTTTGCGGCAATGTTGCAACTCTGTCGGCGAAACACCCGCCGCTACGGCGGCTACATTGTCCACTTCGGCGTCGCTCTGGTCGTCATCGGAATCCTCGGCACACCCTTCAACAAAGAAGTTGAAAAAGAGATGGGCTTCGGCGACAAAATAAACATCGGACCCTACACCCTCGTCTGCCAGTCCTACACGCAGGACGACAATCCCAACTACGCCAATGAGTGGGCGATCATCAACGTCTTCCGCAGCGGCAAGTTGATTACGACCATGTTCCCCGAGCGCCGCTTCTACAAAGCCAGCGGACAGCCGCAGACTCTGCCGCGCATTTACCCCAGCTTCCGGGAAGATTTTTTCCTGGTCAGCGACGTCTATCTGGTCTATGAAGGAAAGAACGAGACCACCGGCCGCCCGATCATCAAAGCCCACATCAATCCGCTAGTCCCCTGGATTTGGATCGGCCTGATCATCATGGTCTTCGGCACCATAGTCGCCCTCGTGCCCAACACCGCCCCAGTCCGCGTCCCAGCCACTAGCCCAGTTCGCGCTCCGGCGCAAGTAGGAGCAGGTGACTAAGATGGCAAGCAACAAATTTCAGCGCCGGCCCGAACTTCAGCAGAGCCCCGAACCTCCGCGCAGCCGTGGAAGAGCCGCCCTTCAGGGCCACGTAACGCGTACAAAGTTTCGGTGGGCTTCAGCCCCGGCGCGACTGTTCCAAGTCCTAATACTCACCGCCGCCATCTTCCTCTTCATGGGTGCCGGAGACACAGACGCCCGCTTCAAAGATCTCGGCCACCGCATGATGTGCGCCTGTGGATGCGGCCAAATCCTACTCGAATGCAATCACGTTGGCTGCACCTACTCCGACAAAATGCGCAACCAATTGCTCGCATCAATCGACAGGGGCAACAACGACGACCTCGTCCTGCAAGGCTTCGTGCAGGAATACGGTCCAACCGTAATCGCCGCCCCCACCGCCACCGGCTTCAACCGCATAGCGTGGATCATGCCCTTCGTAGCCTTAGCCCTAGGCATCACCTTCGTCATTTATGTAGTGCGCTCATGGAGGAACCGTCCCGAGCCCGCTTTGGCCGACGGCATAATAATCCCTCAAGGCCGCGAACTGGACGACCTCCGCCGCCAAGCCAGAAGAGAGACCGACCTATGAATCGCCAGTGTGGTGACGGACTGTGTGGCGCGGACACTCCTGTCCGCGAAAAACCGCGATCCAAAACAGATCAAAGGGCGAAGGAGACCTCCCGATGATAATTTTCGTCTGTGCGGTCTTCACCCTAGCCTGCCTCTATTACATCTTCTTCTTCCCCGGCGAAGTCTACGCCGGAGAGGAAAAGACGCGCCTGAGCTATCTCCGCGAGCGCAAGGAAGCCGTCTACGAAAACCTGCGCGACCTGAATTTCGAATACAAAGCCGGCAAAGTGCCTGACGTGGACTACCAATCGATGCGCACCTCACTCGAAGAAGAAGCGGCCGCAATAATGTCAGAGATTGCGCGTTTGGAACAATCCGCAGTCGTTCCCGCGTGATGAGCTGTACGGTGGAGCGACGCGCGTCTCGCCCGTCCAGTCGAACTCCGCTCGGCAGCCTCTCCACAAATAAGTTTGGAACGAAAATAGGAGTGTATTTGAAACCGGCAAATTCCCTTGTAGCCCTCATCATCCTGCTGCTGTTCAGCCTTTCCTTTTCAGCCCCCGCCCAAGAATCCGCGCAAACCCTAACCGGCACCGTCACCAACGGCACCACCAACAAGCCCGCCACAGGCGACGAAGTAATCCTAATAAACCTGACCAACGGCATGGACGTAGCAGGAAGCACCAAGGCCGACGCTTCGGGAAAATTCAGCTTCAAACTCACCGGCCCTCCCGGCCCGCACCTGATCCGCGCCATCCATCAAGGAGTCACCTATCACCAAATTGCCCCTCCCGGAACCAACTCCGTCGATGTGAACGTCTACGATGTGGCGCCGAAAGTCACCGGCCTAAGCGTGACCGTCGACGTCCTGCGCTTCCAGACCGACAACGGCACGCTGCAAGGTGTGCGCACCTTCGCCGTCAACAACAATTCCTCGCCCGCGAAGACACAGATGAACGATCACAACTTCGAGTTCTATCTGCCTGCCAACGCGAAGATTGAACAAGTCGAGGCCCGCGCTCCCAACGGCCAGCCAATCACGTCGCAAGCCACGCCTCAGGCGGAGAAGAACCGCTACGCTATCGTCTTCCCGCTCCGTCCTGGAGAAACGCAATTTCAGCTGGCGTTCACGCTCCCTTACTCCGGCAAAATCACTATCGATCCCAAGCCCCTCTATCCATCCGAACACTTCGTGGTCGTTTTGCCCAAGACCATGCACTTCAGCGCCGCGAATTCTTCCGGATTTCAGCTGGTAAAGGATCCCTCGCAAGGCGATAACCTGATGGAAGTCGCACGCCAAGCGAAGCCTGGTCAGCATCTTGACTTCACCCTGCAAGGCACAGGCACAATAGTCGAACCGCCAGAGGAAGGTGCCGCCGCGGCCCCGCCAGAACAGCAACCCGCTCAAGGACGCGACAATCGCCCCGGCGGCGGCCTCGGCGCTCCCATCGACGCCCCCGACGCTTTGCAAAAATATCGCTGGCCCATTCTCTTCGGATTCGCCGTTCTTCTGGCAGTCGGAGGATGGGTAGTCACCAAGCGCCAACCCGCGGTTGCAAGTTCGCCCGCAGCAACCTCGCCGTCAGTCGCAAGGCCATCGGCATCAGGAGCCGCGGCATCAGCAGTCGCGCCAACAACCCCGGCATCAAGATCATCCATGCTGTTAGAAGCGCTAAAAGAAGAAATATTTCAACTGGAGGTAGAAAAGAAGCAAGGCAAGATCACGCAAGAAGACTACGAAAAAGCAAAAGCCGCTTTGGATCAAACTCTAGACCGCGCCCTGAAGCGCCAAAGCTAAAGGAACAAGCACGTGTGGTAGCGGGGCTTCGCCCCGCCAAAAACGGGGCGAAGCCCCGTCTCCACACCGAGCCTAAATCTGATCGACGAGCATCTAATCGAGTGAACCAGAAAACCGAGGCAACACCGAGGCAACACTATGAGCAACGTTCTAAAAACCACATTCCTGCTGACCGCCATGACCCTGCTTCTCATGCTGGCCGGCCGCGCCTTCGGAGGCCAGAACGGAATGCTGATGGCGCTCGCTTTCGCCGCCGTCATGAATTTCGTTGCCTATTTTTTCTCCGACAAAATCGCGCTCGCCACCTACCGTGCGCAACCCGTCAGCCGAGAAGATCTGCCGCGTGTCTACAATATCGTCGAGCGCCTGGCGCAAAAAGTCAGTCTGCCGATGCCCAAGGTTTACGTTATCCCCACCGACTCGCCAAACGCCTTCGCTACCGGACGCAACCCAAGTCACGCGTCCGTAGCCGTGACCCAAGGCATCTTAGGGCTTCTCAACGACGAGGAACTGGAAGGCGTGCTTGCGCATGAACTAGGCCACGTCCGCAATCGCGACATCCTAATCAGTTCGATCGCCGCCACATTAGCCGGCGCAATTACTTGGCTCGCGTCGATCGCCAAATGGGGCATGATTTTTGGCGGCATGAGAGGCGAGCGCGACGATCGCGGCGGAGGCGGTGGCATCGCTGCCATTGCCATGATCATCCTAGCCCCATTCGCGGCCATGCTCATTCAACTAGCCGTCTCCCGCTCCCGCGAATACGGAGCGGACGACACCGGAGCCCACTGGACCGGCAATCCTTACGCACTGGCGAGCGCCCTTGCCAAAATCGATGCTTATTCCCGCCAGCGCCCCCTAATCGCCAGTCCCTCAACAGCGCACCTGTTCATAATCGCTCCATTCCTCGGCGGAATGAGCTTCGGCAACCTGTTCTCAACTCATCCTCCAACGGCAAAACGCATCGAACGGTTGACGGGACGCCCGGCAGAATTCACGCAATAAAGCAGCAGCACTAAGCATCAGCACCACTAAAGCAAGATAGAAGATGCAGCTCTAGAAGCGGCAATAAAGTTTGCGGCGTTTTCCCCCGTGTACCCTGTGATACCTCTGTGCTCCCTGTGGTTAAAGACCTTCCCACCACGGGGCAACACAGACTTCCCCGATGACATCGGTAACCACGCCACCCAGTCCGCCCATAGTAGAATCGCAAAAATGGCCCCCAAAACACAGGTAGCAACGTCGCGCCGCGCTGCGGAGCTAGAAGCCGCTCTGCGCAAAGTAATCCGCGGCAAAGACGACGTCCTGCGCCTCGCTTTGGTTTCCATCTTCGCCAAGGGCCATCTCCTGATCGAAGGCGTCCCCGGAGTCGGCAAAACCACGCTCGGCCAGGCTATAGCTCGGGCCATCGACTGCACCTTTCAGCGCATCCAGTTCACTAGCGACATGTTGCCCTCCGACGTGCTGGGCATTTCGATCTACTCTTCGTTAGAACAGAAATTCGAATTTAAGCGCGGTCCAGTCTTCGCCAACGTCCTCCTGGCCGACGAAATCAATCGCACCACTCCAAAAACGCAGTCCGCCCTTCTGGAAGCCATGAACGAGGGCCAGGTCACAATCGACGCGCACTCCTATCAGTTGCCGCAACCGTTTCTCGTCTTAGCCACACAGAATCCCATCGAGCACCACGGCACTTACCCTTTACCTGAGTCGCAGCTCGACCGGTTCCTGATGCGGGTCCGCATGGGATATCCCGACGGCAACGCCGAGCGCGAGATCCTCCGCTCCGAAGCCGGAGTGGCTCAACTGGAAAATCTGCGTCCTGTGCTCAACGCCGCCGACGTAGTAGAAATTCAGCAAGCCGTAACCCGCGTTCACGTCGACGAATCGCTAATCACATACACGCTGAACATCGTCAACAAAACCCGCGAGTCCGAATATCTTTCCTTAGGAGTTTCTCCCCGAGGCTCGCAGATGCTATACCGCGCCGCCCAAGCAATGGCCTTCCTGGAAGGCCGTGACTACTGCACTCCCGAAGATTTCAAACCATTAGTAGTCTCAGTCTTCGCGCACCGAGTCGTAGTAAGTTCGCTCTACGCCTCTACCCTAAAAAAATCCGAGCAAGCCGAACAAGTTTTACGTGAAATCGTGGAGAGCGTTCCAGTCCCTGTGTAGCTCCCGGTTCTCAGTTCTCAGTCAAACCCGAGGAGAGTTGAAGAAAGCCTTGAAGTGGCTGTTAAACACTGAGAACTGAGAACCGAGAACTGAGAACTATCTACTGCCTCTGTTGACTTGCCCCTTCCCCGCAACCTACCATTGCTCGCTCGAAGCACACGCCTAAACCACACGCTTAAACAATGATCGGCAAAACAATCGGCCACTACCGCATCCTCGAAAAGTTAGGCGGCGGTGGCATGGGCGTCGTCTACGAAGCGGAGGATGTTAACCTCGGCCGCCGAGTAGCGCTCAAATTTCTCCCTCCGGACTTGGCTCACGATCCCCTGACCCTCGAGCGCTTTCGCCGTGAAGCCCGCGCCGCATCGGCCCTCAACCATCCCAACATCTGCACCATTCACGAGATCGCCGAAGAAAATGGCGAGCAATTTATCGTGATGGAAATGCTAGGCGGCCAGACCTTGAAGCATCGCCTGCTGGCGGGCGCCCTGCCGCTCGATCAACTGCTGGAAAACGCCGTCCAAATCGCAGATGCGCTCGACGCCGCTCACACTGAAGGCATCGTCCATCGCGACATCAAGCCCGCCAACATCTTCATTACCAAGCGCGGCACGGCAAAGATTCTAGACTTCGGATTGGCCAAGCTCAGCGGCAAGCCCGAAGCCTCATTGGCCGAAGGAGCGACGATCGAGGCCAATCTCACCAGCCCCGGCAGCACCGTCGGCACCATCGCATACATGTCGCCCGAGCAGGCGCGCGGCGAAGCGCTCGACCAGCGCAGCGACCTCTTCTCATTCGGAACCGTGCTCTACGAAATGTCTACCGGACGCATGGCTTTCGGCGGGAACACATCCGCCCTGGTCTTTGACGCCATCCTGCACAAGGCTCCATCTTCACCGGTGCGAATCAATCCCGATCTGCCCGCCGAACTCGAACACATCACCAATAAGGCTCTGGAAAAGGATCCGACCCTCCGCTACCAGAGCGCCGCCGAGATGCTAGCCGACCTCAAGCGCCTGCGCCGCGATTCTAGCTCTACGCATGTGCAGGCCCTAAGCGATACCGGGCCCCCTCAGCGCAGCCGCAAGACGCTCTTCGCTGGCATTGGAGCCGCCGCTGCGGTGCTGGTAATCTCCGCCGTCGTCCTCTTCTTCTTCCGAGGCCAAAGTGCCGGCAAAGAAATCTCCTCCGTCGCCGTTCTCCCCTTCGTCAACACCGGCAATGATCCGAATACCGAATACCTGAGCGACGGAATCACCGAAAGCCTCATCAACAGTCTGTCGCAGCTTCCAAACCTGGCGGTCATGGCCCGTTCTTCGGTATTTCGCTACAAGGGCCGCGACATCGATCCGCAAGCCGTCGCCAAGGATTTGAAGGTGCAAGCGGTAGTCACCGGACGCGTAGTGCAGCGCGGCGACCAGATCATCGTCAGTTCCGAATTGATCGACGCCCGCACCAACCGCAATCTCTGGGGAGACCAGTACGATCGCAAAATGTCAGACCTGCTCTCAGTGCAGCAAGATATTACGGGCGCCATTGCCACCCACTTGCGCGAGCGCCTGTCAGCCGAGCCCAAAAAAGAGATGGCAAAAGGTGGCACGAACGATCCCGAGGCTTACCAGCTTTACTTGAAGGGCCGCCACTACTGGTCGCAACGCACCATGGAATCACTGGCAAAATCGAAAGATTATTTCAACCAAGCCATCCAGAAAGATCCAAATTACGCCGATGCTTACGTAGGACTCGCCGACTACTACAACGTAGTCTCCGATTACACCCCAATCCCAGCGAACGAAGCCGCCGCCGGAGCGCGTTCCGCTGCCGATAAGGCACTGGCAATTGATAGCTCACTCGCCGAGGCCCATCTCGCTCTAGCCGCCTCGCACTGGAACCTCCTCGAAAATCCAGACGCCGAGCGCGAATTCCGCCGCGCTCTCGAACTAAACCCGAATCATGCCAACGCGCATCACTGGTATGGACTATTCCTCTCGTGGGATGCGCGTCCCTCCGAAGGCATTCCTCACATCCGCCGCGCCATAGAGCTTGATCCCCTGAATCTGCAATACAACACGAACCTCGGCCAGGCACTCGGCAATGCCAGGCAATACGACGCCGCCTTCGCACAGCTTAAGAAAACTTTGGAGATAGATCCGAACTACGGACAAGCCGTCGGCCAGCTATCGCGCGAATATTTCGAGACGGGCAAATACGATCAATATTTTGACGTTCGAAAGAAAGCACTGGCGTTGCTGCAGCGGCCTGATGAAGCGGCAATCGCGGAGGAAGTGGCTCAAATCTATGCCAAATCTGGCCTGAAACCGGCGCTCCAGCACGAACTCGAGATGCGAAGGCAACTGGCATCTCATCGCTACGTTGATCCCTGCGATATCGCTTTTCTCTATGCCGCGTTAGGTGACAAAGATCAAACGTTCGCATGGCTGAACAAGGCGGCGGCGGAAAAATCCGGCGGCCTCGAGAGCATCAAAATCGCATCCGAATTAGACGCATGGCGCT
>Ga0307477_10003171_pt1 | contig 12324 bp, 10 predicted proteins | sample atmos_gasesECM2C_FD_203316 | JGI IMG/M metagenome (GOLD analysis project Ga0307477, IMG submission 203316) | Hardwood forest soil microbial communities from Morgan-Monroe State Forest, Indiana, United States - atmos_gasesECM2C_515 | ecosystem: Environmental > Terrestrial > Soil > Temperate...
AGCAGTGGGGCCGTTTCCCCGGCGACGCGGGCGATGCCCACGAGACAGCCCGTGACGATGCCCGCGAGCGCGGTGCGCGCCACGATGCGGAGCGACGCACGCCAGCGCGGATAGCCGAGCGCGAGCGCCGCTTCCCGCAGGCTGTGCGGGACGAGCCGCACCATCTCCTCGGTCGTCCGCGCGAGCATCGGGACCATCAGGACCGCCAGGGCGACGCTCCCGGCCAGCGCCGAGAAATGCCCCATCGGCTTCACCAGCCACGTCCACGCAAAGACCCCGACCACGATGGACGGCGTCCCGTTCAGGACGTCGGCTAGAAACCGCACGGTCCACCCCAGTCGCCCCGACCCGTACTCGGCGAGAAACAGGCCGGTGCCGATGCCGACGGGCAGCCCGATGCCGCCGGCGAGGCCGACGACAATCAGGGTGCCGACGATGGCGTTCGCGACGCCGCCCCCACTCTCGCCGGCGGGGACGGGGTTCTTGGTGAAGAAGGCCCAGTCAAGCGACGACATCCCCTTCACGGCGAGGTCGCCGAGGATGAGGAGGAGGATGAGCACCGCCACGAAGGACAGCACCCCCACGAGCGTGGTCATCGCGCCGCTTACGAGCTGCCGCCGCCAGCGCCCGACGCTCACAACGCCCGGCTCCCGACCGCGGTCCCCCGGGCGACCCGCCAGATGAGGAGCCGCGCGAGCGCATTCACGACGATGGTGACCAGGAACAACAGCAGGCCGACCTCAAACAGCGCGGAGAGGTACAGGTCCGTCGTCGCCTCGCTGAACTCGTTCGCGATCGCGGCGGCCATCGTGTAGGCGGGCTGCAGCACCGACACCCCGATGTCGTGGCGGTTCCCGATCACCATCGTGACCGCCATGGTCTCACCGAGGGCGCGCCCGAGGCCGAGGATGACGGCACCGATCAAGCCGGCGCGGCCATAGGGGACGACCGCCGTCCACACCGCCTCCCAGCGGGTGGCGCCCAAGGCGAGCGCGGCCTCGCGCTGGGTGGGGGGCACCGCGAGCAGCACTTCGCGCGACACGGCGGCGATGTAGGGCACGATCATGATCGCGAGGATGACGCCCCCCGCGAGCAGCGAATTCCCGTAGAAGACGCCGCTGAACACCGGCGTCCATCCGAGCACCGCCCGGAGCGGCGGGACGATGTCCGCGCGGAGGAACGGGATCAGGACGTAGATGCCCCACAGGCCGTAGACGACGCTCGGGATCGCGGCCAAGAGCTCCACCACGAACGCCACGGGGCTGCGCACCCAGGACGGCGCGAACTCGGTCAGGTAGATCGCGACCCCGAGCGCGAGGGGGACGGCGATGAGCAGGGCAAGGAACGAGGACGCCAGGGTGCCGAAGATCAGAGGCGCTGCCCCAAACACTTGGGCGACGGGATCCCACACCGACGTCCACACGAAGCGCAGGCCGAAGCGCGTGATCGCCGACCAGGCGCCCGCCGTGAGCAGGCCGGCGAGACCGAGGAGGAGGAGGGGGAGGGTGAGGGCGAAGGCGGTCAGCAGCGCGCGGTACACGCGATCGCCCGCGTTCACGCCCCGGAGACCGACACCCGTCGGCCCGGGCGGGCTCGCGGCGTCAGCGGCGGGCGTCGGGAGGGGCTCGAGGGGCAGGCTCGTCATTGCGCCGGAGAACGTATCCGCCGTCTGTCACGACCTTGTAACGGGCGACCAGCACGCAACTTCCCCCCGCAGGCGAATAACGCCGTACGGGGGGACCGACAGTCGGGAAGAGGGGGCCCGAGCTGCCGGCTAGTCGCTCCAGGCCGGCTTGCCGCCGACCATGATGCTCTTCAGACGCTGCTCGATCCAGGGCCGCAGCTGCGTCGGCAGCGGCGCGTACCCGAGCGGCTCGGCCCGCGCCTGGCCCTCGGTCTCCGCCCACCAGAGGAACTTGACGAGCTCGCGCGTCTTCGCGGCGTCGCTGTAGGTCTTGTGCAGCAACAGGTAGGTCATGGACGCGATCGGATAGGCGTCCCGTCCCTCGGGATCCGTGATCGAGACCCGGAAATCGGTGGTGGCAGGGAGCGTCGCCAACGCGCCCGCGAAGGCCGCGGTCGTGGCGCGCAGGGTGGGCGTGACGAAGACGCCCGCCCGGTTCCGCACGGCGCCGTAGAGCAGTTTGTTCGCATCCGCGTAGCCGAGCTCGATGTAGCCGATAGCGCCCGGCGTTTGACCGACGGTGGCCGAGACCCCCTCGTTCCCCTTGCCCCCGAGCCCGACCGGCCAGTTGACCGACGTGCCCTTCCCCACCTTGCTCTGCCATTCGGGGCTCACCTTGGACAGGTAATCGGTGAAGATGTAGCTCGTGCCAGAGCCGTCGGAGCGGTGCACGACCACGATGTCCTGGTCGGGAAACTTCACGCCCGGGTTCACGGCGGCGAGGCGTGGGTCGCTCCACTTCGTGATCTTCCCGAGGAAGATGTCGGCGACCACATCGGGCGTAAATTTGAGCGGCTCCTTCACGTCGGCCAGGTTGTAGGTGACCACCACGGCGCCGAGCACCGTGGGGATGTGGAGCACGTCCCCGTGGATGGCGGCGATGGCCGAGTCGCTCATCGGCGCATCCGAGCCGCCGAAATCGACGGTGCCTTCGGAGAACTGGCGGATGCCGCCGCCCGATCCGATCGATTGATAGTTCAGCTGCACCTCGGGGTGCGCCCGGTTATAGGTGATCATCCAGTCCTGATAGATGATGTTCGGGAACGTGGCGCCGGCGCCGTTGAGCTTCACCTGCGCGGCCAGCGGGGTGGCGAGCGCGAGGCTGACGGCAAGCGCAAGGAGCGGGGACTTGGTCATCGAAGATCCCTCGTGGCGGTTAGAAGGTGAACTGAGTCTGGAAGTAGGCCGTGGAGCTCGTGATGTACTGGCCAGAGGTCGGCGTGCCCTGATAGCTCAGATTGTCCCAGTCCGCGAGCACGCGAAGGTTGGGCGCGATCTGGTAGGAAGCGCCGACAATCATACGCGTCGTCTGGCTGTTGAGGGCGGCCGTCTGCGGCGACTGGATGTCGACCCGCGCAATGATTGAGGCCTGTGACTGCGGGAAGTGGAACACGCCGAATGCACTGTAGACGTGCCCGTTCGTGCGCACCTTGGCGGCGGCCGCGAGGGAGCTGTCGACCGTCGACGCTGCCTCGCCCGCGAGGGTCAGCATCTTCGATCGATACGACACCATCGCGATCGCGCGCTCACGCAGGCCGTTCCCGGTCGGCTTCCCGTATTGGCCATACACCGTGAGGCGCAAGCCGCCGACGCGGCTCATGTCGTCCGTGTTCATCAGGCGACCCGAGAAGCGAAACATCACGTCCTTGCGCTGGTCCCCGACCCCCCCGTGATACCCTTCACCGTTATAGACCCCCGCCTGGAAGTTCACCTGATCGCTGTTCCACTTGCCGTCGAGCGCCGCCCCGATATCCGAGGCGGTGAGATAGCCGTCGCGATCCATCGCCACCGACCCCTGCATCCGGTAGTCCCACAGGGTCTCTTCCCAGTCGAGCCAGGGCGTTTGGGTCATGCCGAACCGCGCGGTCAGCGGACCCTTGTTCGGTGTCCAAGCGACATAGGCGTACTTGAGCCGGTAGTCGTAGGACCCGTTGTCGTTGTTCGCCCCGCCCGTCCCCGAGGCGTCACTCACCGTGTACAGGTCGACGGTGACGCGCGTGAAGATGCCGTTGGCGAAGTTGCCGAGGACGGTCACGTAGCCGCGCGTGATGTCGAAGTTGTTCTGGCCGTTGATGGTGTCCTTGAGTTGGTAGAGGTATTGCGCATACACCAACCCTCCGACGGTGATCTGGGGCGGCGCCGGTTGGCCCGCCTGCGCGGCGAGCCTGCCGGCGCTCGCCACGGCGGCCAGCGCAGCCGCTCCGAGCGCCCGACGCATTGAGGACGTCATGGAGTATCTCCCTCTTTTTTTGAGTCTGGATTGTGGGACCGACGAAATGACCTACACATCCCCGCCAAGGAACCCGCCGGGCGTCACGACCGAGCGCGGCGTGTGTAACGGATTGGTAACGAAGGGGTGGGAACGGGCGCGGCGGGTCGGGGGAGGGGTTCCGGGGGCAGGACGCTGAGCTGGTCCCCCACGACCGCCACGGCGCGGAGGAGCTTCGCGCCCCGCTCCTGCGTGAGCCATTCGGCCACGACCCGCTCGAGGAGGCGTTGCTCGGCCTCCCCCGCGATGCGGGCGAGGCGGAGGGGACCGGCGCTCGCCGCCCGGGGGCGGCGCGCGGGGCTCGCGCGGGCCGGCCCGCGGCCGAGCGCCACGTTGTGCAGGGCGCGGGCGCGCTCGGCCGCGGCCTCGGCGCTCGCGTCTCCCAGCTCTGCGATGAGCACGTGGAGGTCGTGCAGCTCACCGAGCTCGTCCTGGAGGCGTCGCAGCTCTGCGACCGCGTCGGCCGCGGGCGCCGCCTCCGCGGCGAGCGGTTCGAGGAGGTAGCGCAGGCGCTTGGACTGAATGCGCGTGGCATGGACATCATCGGCGTCCCCGGTCGACCGGATCAGGTCGAGGTGACGCGCGAGCGCCGCGGCGTGCTCGCGCACGAGGGTGGCGGCGAGCTCGCCAAACGTCGCCGTCTTGCGCCCAGGCTTGCCGGCGCGCGCCCGGGGCGGGCGCCCGAGGCTCTCGCGCAGCCGCCGGTCGAGCCGGTCGAACTCCTCAGGCACCGCGCGCCGCAGCGTGTCGTAGGCTGCCTCCCGGCGTGCCGTGAGCCGGGCGACGAGCCACGGGACGCCCGTTCGGGCTCCGCGGGGGAGCCGGTCCCCCGCCTGGGCGAGCCACGCGAGTTGCACCTCGGAGTCCCGGGCGGCTCCGGTCGCCCGCGCCAGGTCCCGCAGCCGGCGACGGAGTTTGCGTGGGACCGCCGCGTCGAGCTGGGGGCGGAAGCCGCGGACGGTCGTGCGGAGGCGGCGGAGCGCGACGCGGAGATCGTGCAGCGCCTCGGTGTCGCTCGGGTCGGCGAGGCGGCGGCGCGCGACGCGCGCGGCGTCGAGCTGCGTGAGGGCCACGAGACGCGCGGCCTCCTCGGCGGGCCGCGGGGCCAGGGCGCTCGGGTACTCAGTCATGCGCGGCTCCGATCCGGCGCAAATGTTTCGGGCCGAGGAACCAATCCAGAGTCGCGCCGCCCACGCCGACTGGACCCGGAAACTCGAGGAGGCAGGCGGCGCCCTTGCGAAGCTCGAGGAAGGGGCCGTCCGCCCCCGACAGCAAGGCGCAGACGATCCGGCTGAGGTCTGGCTCGTGCCCGACCACGGCCACGACGCTCCGACCATGCTGGCCCGCGAGCCAGCCGATAAACCGGTCCACGCCCGCGCCGGGGCAGAGCTCCGGCACGCGTTCGACGCGCATCCCCCCGTACGTCTTGGCGAGGATCTCCGCCGTGTCCGCCGCGCGTTTGAACGGGCTCGAGGCGAGCAGGTCGAGTTCGGGAATGAGCTCGACGAGCCCCAACGCGCCCCGCTCCATCTTGTGGCGGCCTTCGGGGGTGAGGGGGCGCTGCGCGTCGTCGTCCCGGGTCCGTGCGAAATCCTCCCGGTCCTCGGCGATGGCGTGGCGGACGACCAGCAAGCGCACGGGCGTCAGCCCGAGGTGGGGGCTGGGGTCGAGCCTGCGGTGGACGCCGCGTGCGACGGCGCGCCGTCGGGCCGTGGGCGCCGTACGATGGGGAGGAACGGGGGCCGCGCTTCGGTCTTCTCGCGGGCGGCTTCCCGGGCGAGGTGTTGCAGTGCGACCTGCGAGCGCAGGGCCGCTTCCCCCGCCGGGGCCAGCCGCCGGCGGTAGGTCCCGTCCGGGAGGAGCTCGCGCGCCTTCACATTGTCGGCGAGCACGAGTCGCAGCACGTTGCGGACTCGCGCCTTCAGCGCCGGGTGTTCGATCGGGAACGCCGTCTCGATGCGTCGCCGGAAGTTGCGCGGCATCCAGTCGGCGCTGGCGAGCAGCACGGCGGGCTCGCCGCCGTTCTCGAAATAGAAGATGCGGCTGTGCTCCAGGAACTTGTCGACGATGCTCGTGACGCGGATGCTCTCGGACACGCCGGGCATGCCGGGTCGCAGGCAGCAGATGCCCCGCACGACGAGCTCGATCGGGACGCCCGCCTGCGAGGCGCGGTAGAGCGCGTCGATCACCGGGGGCTCAACGAGGGCGTTCATCTTGACGATGATCCCCGCGGGACGCCCCTCGCGCGCGTGCCGCTCTTCCCGCTGGATCAGCGCGATCACCTGCTCCTCGAGGTCCAAGGGCGCGAGGAGCAGCTTCTTCCACTTGTACCCTTCCGCGTACCCGGTCAGGAGGTTGAAGAGCGCGCTCGTGTCTTCACCGTAATCGGGGTCCGCCGTGAACAGGCCGAGGTCGGTGTAGACGCGCGCGGTGGCGGGGTTGTAGTTGCCGGTCGACAGGTGCACGTAGCGGCGGATGCCGTCCGGTTCGCGGCGCACGACGAGCGCGGCCTTGCAATGGGTCTTCAAGCCGACGATGCCGTACACGACGTGCACGCCGGCCTGCTCGAGCGTGCGTGCCCAGGTGATGTTGTTCTGCTCGTCCATGCGCGCCTTGAGCTCGACCAGCGCGGTCACCTGTTTACCGTTCTGGGCCGCGCGCGCGAGCGCCGCGACGATGGGGCTCGCGCCGCTCGTACGGTAGAGCGTCTGCTTGATCGCGAGCACCTGCGGATCGTCCGCCGCTTGCTCGATGAAGTCCACGACGCAGCCGAAGGATTCGTACGGCAGGTGGACGAGCACGTCCTGCGTGCGGATGACGTCGAAGATCCCCGAATCCTGCCCGAACGGCGGCGCCACCCGGGGGACGAGCGGCTCGTCCTTGAGCGCCGCGAAATCGTCGAGCCGGTGTAGTGCCATCAGGGCGGTGAGGTCCACAGGGCCGTCGACGCGGTACACGTCGCGGGGCTCGAGATCGTGCGCCGCCCGGAGCATCGCGATGAACGCCTCGTCGGCGTCGGCCGAGATCTCGAGGCGCACCGGATCGCTGCGGCGTCGCTGCCGAAGACTTTCCTCGATCGTTTCGAGCAGGTCTTCGGCGTCCTCTTCCTGGATCGTGAGATCGGTGTTGCGCGTGACGCGGAACACGGTATGCGACACGACTCGCAGGCCACCAAACAGCTCGTGCAGATGGGGGGCGATGAGGTCTTCGAGCAAGATGAACCGGACGCCTTGCTCGGCACGGCCGGACACCACCACGACCCGGTCGAGCACGGCGGGCACCTGGACCACGGCGAAATGGCGCCGCACGTGGCCGCCGTTCTTCCGCTCCACGACGAGCGCGATGTTCAGGCTCTTGTTATGCACGTGGGGGAAGGGGTGCCCCGGGTCGATCGCAAGCGGGGTCAAGACCGGGTAGATGCTCGCGCGAAACAGGGCCTCCACGTGCCGCCGCTCCGGCTCGGTCAGCTCGTCGAAGGCGACGCGCCTGATGCCGCCCGCCCCGAGGCCCGGGAAGACCTCATTCTTCAGGAGGGCGTACTGCACGGCGACGAGCTCGTGCGCGCGGCGCTCGATCGCAGCGAGCTGATCGGCGGGGGCCATGCCATCCGCGCCGAAGTCCTGCGGCTCGACGCCGGCGTACACCTGCTGCTGCAGCCCCGCGACCCGGATCTCGAAGAACTCGTCCAGGTTGGCGCTGAAGATCGCTAGGAACTTGAGGCGCTCGAGCCACGGATTGGTCGGGTCGGCCGCCTCCTCGAGAACACGGGCGTTGAACTCGAGCCAGGAGAGCTCACGATTCAAGTAGTGATCGGCCGGATAGGCGGGCGTCATGGGCAGCGGCATGGCTAGGGGCGTCCCCGAGCCCGGGGCCGGGCCCAGCCAAGCTCGAGCTCGCTGCGGAACGCCCGCTCGAACAGCCCCGCCTTGCGTTTGGCGTCCTCGAGCTCGATCGCCGGGTCCCGGGTGGCGCGCACCCGCACCTGCACCCAGCCGTCGCCGATCCGGCACGCGAGGGCGGTGGCCACCGCCCCATGGGTGCGGTCCAGGCCGTCCGCCACGCGGAGGATGCCCGCGAGCCGCCGCACGAGGCGGCGTTCGCTCTTGTCGAGCCGCGCGAAATTGGGGTGCGCCCGCTTGGGGAACGCCCGCCGATGATACCGCGCCACATTGGCGATCAGCTCGGTCTCGCGCACGGAAAACCCGCGCACCTCTCCATGCATGATCAAATGGTAGGCGTGCTTGTGATGCTTTTCGTGATTGATCAGGTAGCCGATGTCGTGCAGCAGGGCGGCCGCCCGCAACACGTCGCGCCCGGCGGCGGGGAGCGCGAAGGAATCGCGGAGGGCGTCGAACAGCTCGGCCGCGAGTGTGGCGACGTGCTCGCAGTGGCGCTCGTTCGACCGGCACTTGTTGGCGAAGCGGCGTGTGGCGTCCAGGCGGTCCGGGGGGGCCGCCGGGGCGTGCGCGGACCCGGTCAGGTCGTCAATCATCGACAGGAGCACGCCGTCGCGCACGCCGCGGTCGTTCACGAGCACGCGTTGGGTGCCGAGACGCTTCGTGAGCCGGGCCACGACCGCGACCCCCGCCACGATGATGTCGGCCCGCTCGGGGTTGAGGCCCGGGATATGGCGGCGGGCCTCGAGGGGCGTCTCGCGAAGGCGATCGAGCAGCCGCGCGACCTCCGCGCGGCTGATCGCGTACTCGCGCGCCTGCGTCACCTTGCCCTCGCGCTCGGCCTGCGCCATCTCGGCGAGATTGGTGAACGTGCCACCGCTCCCGATCATTACTTCGGCGGCGAACGGCGGTTTGCCAATCTTGTCCTTGATGGCCTGATCGATCGCCCGGCGCAGCGCTTTCCAATGCTTGGGGCGCAGGGGGTCGGACTTGCAGTAACGCTCCGCGAGACGCACGGCCCCGAGCGGGAGGGACACGACTTGCTCGACGACCCCGCCCGCCGCGAGCACGATCTCCGTGCTGCCCCCGCCGATGTCCACGATCGCGGTCAAGCGGTCGCTCAGGTCGTAGTGGCGGGTGACGCTCCGAAAGGCGAGGCGCGCCTCTTCTTCCGGTGCCACCACCTCGACCCGGACCCGCGAGCGACGCCAGGCTTCTCGGACGAAGTCGCGGCCGTTTGCGGCCTCGCGGACGGCGCTGGTGGCAATCGCGCGGAGCTCCCCGACGCCGAACCCTTCGGCAATGGCCTTCATCTTCCCCACGGCCTGGAGCGACTGCTCCATCGGGATGTCGCCGAGCCGGCCGGTCGCGTACAGGCCGCGCCCAAGACGCGTCATTTCGCGGTCCTCGTCGAGCACGCGGTAGGAGCCGTCGGACTGGACTTCCGCGACCACGAGGCGGATGGAATTGGTGCCGATGTCGATCGCCGCAAGGCGCGGCAGGGCGGGCTGCTCCACCGGGGTGGAGGGTGCTGGTGCGAGGGTCGTTGCAGTCGCCATGCGCGGCGGTAGTGGCTCGGGCCGGGGGCGGTTAAGCTAGTTAGCTCGTGGGCCGGGGGAAAGGAGGGCGCCGGCGGGGGGCCCGTAACGATTCGGCAACGACGCAGCGGGAAAGGGGTTGCCATACCGAGGATGGATTCTGAGATGCCACCGCCATGACACTGCAGGACGCACTGCGCGTCTCACCAGGCGCCACCGGAACCCTCGCGCGGTTCGACCCCGAGGACACCCACGGGGTCGAGAAAGGCGACGCGATGGCCGCGCGGCTCGCCAAGAGCATCGCGCGGCTTGACGCACTGCAGTACCTCATGTACGCCGAGCAGCGGCGGGCGCTGCTCATCGTCCTCCAGGGTATGGACGCGGCCGGCAAGGACGGCACGATCCGCCACGTCATGACCGGCCTCAACCCCCAAGGCTGCCGCGTCCACACCTTCAAGACGCCATCCGCCGACGAGCGCGCCCACGACTTCCTCTGGCGCAGCCACGCGGCGGTCCCGCCCCGCGGTGACGTGGCCATTTTCAACCGCTCCTATTACGAGGACGTGCTGATCGCGCGCGTGCACAAGCTCGTACCGAAGCCCGTGTGGTCGGGCCGCTACGAGCAGATCAACCGGTTCGAGGAGTTCCTGACTCAGAACGACGTGATCGTCGTGAAGTTCTTCTTGCACATCAGCCGAGACGAGCAGCGGGAGCGGTTCCGCGCGCGCCTGCGCGACTCGACGAAGCAGTGGAAGTTGTCACCGGCCGACTTCCAGGACCGGACCCACTGGGACGAGTACGCCGTGGCCTACGAAGACGTGCTGAGCCGGTGCAGTACGCCGCACGCGCCGTGGTTCGTCATCCCCGCGAACCACAAGTGGTTTCGCGATTTTGCCGTATCGCACATCCTCGTCGACACGCTCGAAGCCTGCCACATGCAGTTTCCCAAGCCCTCCTTCGACATCTCCAAGATCACACTTGAGTAGGAGGGCTCCGTCGCGCGGACTCGGGGCCGCGCCGGCCCCGGACTACGCAGCGCAGCCGCGCGGCGGGAACGATGGTGGCTAGCGGAGCAAGCGCGACGCGACGACGGCGCCGCCCAGGCCGAGGATCATGCCGGCGAGCACGTCGCCCACATGATGCACGCGGAGGCTGACCCGCGAGTAGGCGACGAGCGCGGCGAGGGGCAGGAGCCCCGCGCCGACGCGGGGGTCGGCGAGGGTGACGGTGGCGGCGACGGCCGTCGCCGCCGCGGCATGGCCCGAGGGGAAGGAGAACGGGTCAGGGTGATCGATCATCGCCAGCGGGCGTCCCCCGGTGTCGCAGGGCCGTGCGCGGACCACGGTGCGCTTGAGGATCTGCACGGCCGCGTGGGACAGCGCGTTCGCGAGCAGCACGGTGACCCCGAGTCGGGCGGTCGGCCCTCCGAACGCGAGGAGGACGAATCCCGGGGCGATCGTCGCCCGCGCGCCCCCCAGGTGCGTGAGCCAGCGCATCAGACGGGCACCGCCTCCGTGCGGGCGACGGGCTGGAACGCCTCGGCGAGCGGGCGTCCCTCATAGGAGGTGGGGATCTCGCGTCCGAACCACCACAAGAGCGTGGCCGGGAGGTCAAGGATCGACACGGGTGCCGTGAGCTGCTGATGGCGCGTCACTCCGGGGCCCGCGAGGACGAGCGGGATATGGTCATTCAGGGGGTGGGGCTCGTCGTGGTCCGTGTGCTGCACCCCGCCCCCGCCATGGTCGGCGGTCGCGATCAGGACTGCTTCATCCGTCCATTGCGACAGCAAGCCGATGGCGGCGTCCACTTCGGCCGCCGCCTCGAGGTAGGGCCCCGACATCCACCCGTGGGCATGGCCTGCCCGGTCACAGTCGGGGAGATAGACGAACAGCAGGCGGTCCCCTTCCTCGCTCAACAGCTCGTGCGCCGCGGCCGCCGTCTCGCGCGCTCGCCGACCGGCGGCGACGAGGCGCCGAGCGCCCGCCGTGGTCGCGAGCGCCCAGGCCACGGGGAAGGCGCCCTGGCCGAGCTCTCCGGTCACCACATCCGTCGGGATGCCGCCCTGGCTCAGCTCCCGAGCGACGGGCCGAAGGGTGCCGAGGCGGGACAGAAACCCGAGGCCCGGCTCGACGAGGCGGTGCGTACCGGGGCCGACTCCGGTCGCGAGCGAGGCCAGGGCCGCCACCGTGGCGCTCGGGCGCACCGTCCGCGCGCAGCGCGCGCGTGTGAACCCGCGGCCGAGCGCGTCGAGCGACGGCATCACGGCGGGGGAGACTGCGTCGGGCCGCAGACCATCGGCCAGCACGAAGACTAGGCGGCGCACGCGGTTGCTCCCTTCGGGTCGCGGGTCACGAGGTCGGCGTAGTGGTTCATGAGCTCGGCATCTTCGTGCGCGCTGTCGCGGGCCACCGCGCGCTCCCGCGCGGCAGCGGCCAGCCGGAGCCGCCGCTCCGGGTCGGTCACCAGGGCTTCGATCGCCGCGGCGAAGGCGGCGGCGTCGCCCGGCGGCACGAGCAGTCCCGTCTCGCCCGCGACGACGCTCTCACGCAGTCCGCCCGCGTCGGCGCCGACCACCGGCAGCCCCGAGGCCATCGCCTCGAGTGCCACGAGCCCGCACGTTTCGGTGGGTGAGGGAAGGACACACAGGTCCGCGCTCGCGTACAGCGCCGCCAGGCGCTCGCGCGGCAGGAACCCGAGCTGACGGGCGAACGGGAGCGCGTCGCCGACGCGCCGCTCGAGCGGGCCTTCGCCGGCGATGACGAACGCGGCCCGCGCGCCCAGGCGCTCGCGCGCGATCCGCCAGGCGGCGACGAGTGTCTCGAGGTTCTTCTCGGGGGCGAGCCGGCCGACGTGCAGAACCACTACCGCCTCGTCCCCGCCACTGAGCCAGCGGCGCCACGCGCTATCGCGATGCGTGGGGTGAAACAGCCGCGGATC
>Ga0307477_10003172_pt1 | contig 12323 bp, 9 predicted proteins | sample atmos_gasesECM2C_FD_203316 | JGI IMG/M metagenome (GOLD analysis project Ga0307477, IMG submission 203316) | Hardwood forest soil microbial communities from Morgan-Monroe State Forest, Indiana, United States - atmos_gasesECM2C_515 | ecosystem: Environmental > Terrestrial > Soil > Temperate...
GCCCGGGAGGCGCTGGGAGACAGCGCCTTCGTGGAAATCGCGTCGGGCGTCACGTCCACCAGTTTCACGGACACGGGCCTGTCCGGCGGCGTGACCTACATCTACGAGGTTCGCGCCGAAAACAGCTCGGGCGTGTCCGACTACAGCTCGATCGCGGTGGCGAGCACACCCACCGGCGGCGTGCCCGCGGCCCCGTCGGCGCTAGTGGCCACCGCCGCCGGACCCGGGCAAATCAACCTGCTCTGGACCGACAACTCGGCCAATGAGTCGGGCTTCAAGATCGAACGCTCCACCGACGGCGTGAATTTCACTCAGATCATCACCGTCGGCCCCAACGTGACGACTTATGCGGACACGGGACTGGCCCCCAGCACGCAATATGTCTATCGCGTTCGCGCCACCAACGCCGATGGCGATTCGGCATACACGAACACCGCGTCCGCACAGACCGCCGCGCCCCTGCCGAGCGCGCCAGCCGCACCGTCAGGCCTTGTGGCGACCGCGGTTAGCGCCAGTCAGATCAATTTGATCTGGACCGACAATTCGGGCGGCGCCGCAGGGTTTGCGATCGCGCGGGCTACGGGAACGGGTGGGTTCGTGCAGATCGCGTCAGTGGCGGCAGGCGTGACGTCTTATTCCGATACGAATCTGTCGCCCGCCACCCAGTACTCGTACCGTGTCCTGGCCAGTAACGCTGGCGGCGAATCAGCCTTCTCGAACACCGCAATAGCCACGACCCAATCGGTCGGAGTCGGCTCGCCTCCGGGGCAAGGCCTCGATATAAAGCTGGGCGCGGGCGGGGTAAAAACCGTGCGATTTACCGGCGCCGACGGCACCATCGCGACGATGACCTATTCCGGCCCGGGCAGCGCCGTCGCACAGCTCGATGGCAATACACTGACCCAATCCACGGCCCATGGGATTCTTACCGTCAGCGGCACCGCACAATTAGCCGACATAACCGTCACCGGTTCAACCGCATCCAGTTCCATTTCACTCTCCACCCGCGGCGGCAACGGCGCCATCGACCTGGAGGGGTTCACCGCCAACAGCGCGTTTGGCGCGATTGTTGCGAAAACGACAAATCTGGTAGGGAATCTCTCGGCTGGTGGCGGGATCCGGCAACTGACGCTGGCGACCGCCGGTGATGGCATGATCGTTGCCTCCGCCATCAACAGTGCCACTTTCTCCGGTGTTTTCTCCGATGCTCTAAACGTCTCGTCATTAGGGACCTTCCGCGCCGGCGCGATCAACGGCGGTGCGTGGAACATCACCGGCAGCGCTGGCAACATCATCGCCGGCTCGGCGTCCGGATGGTCGGCGACATTCGCGGGCCACGTCAATTCGATCAGGGTTTCCCAGGCGATCGCCCAGTCGGAAATCAACGCGGCCGGCGGCATCGGAAGCGTGAGCGCCTCGGCGCTCCTCAACAGTCAGGTCTACGGCGGCGTTACCTCGATCCCGGCGGGGCAGACATTACCAACGTCGGCCTCCGCCTTCTCTGGCGCGGCAATCAGGACGATTACGCTTCACGCGGCTCGTGGGGCCCTGTCTTTCGTGAATTCCTCCGTTGCCGCCGCGTCAATCGGTCAATTGAACCTGGGCAGCATTCGCATGGCCAACAACCTGGTTCCCTTCGGCGTCGCGGCGCAGGAGATCGACAGCCTCGCCGGCGCGGATTCGATCAGCGGCACGAAGTTCAGCATTCACAAGATCAAAAGTCCGATTAACCTCGCGGCACTGCTGGGGGCGTCGAAGATCAATGCCGGCGATCTGGTCGTTCGTATTCTTTGACCAGTGTCCGGCCGAAGCGGTCTCTGGAAGGGTTCCGGGGCGTAAAGCGTCGCCCCGGGGAAAGCGGCTCGTCGCGTCGCCGTGTGGGCGGCGCGGCGAGTTTTTTTTGCCAATATGTTTCGAGTAATCTCGTGGCCCCTTCCGCCGGGCGGGAGGGCCGGCAGGCTTCGATGTCTCTTATGAACGCGGCGTCATCCCAGAGAATTCCGGTCGTCATCTCGACCTGGTCGTTCGGCATGGCAGCCAACGAGGCCGCATGGCAGGCATTGTCCACGGGTCGCTCGTGCGTCGATGCGATCGAGGCCGGCATCACGCACTGCGAGGACGATCCATCAGTCGACAGCGTCGGCTGGGGCGGGCTGCCGGATTCGGGAGGTGAAGTGACGCTCGACGCCTCGATCATGGATGACCGCGGCCGTTGCGGCGCCGTCGCCTGCCTGCACCGCGTGCGTAACGCGATTCGCGTCGCACGGCTGGTGATGGACCAGACGCCGCACGTCATGCTGGCCGGCGAGGCCGCCACGCGGTTCGCGCTGGATCATGGCCTGCCGCAGACTAATTTGCTGTCACCTGAGGCCGGCCGGACCTTTGACCAGTGGCGGCAACGTGATGGTTGCGAGCCGGGCCATGACACGATCGGCATGCTGGCGATTGACGCCGACAACCGGATGGCCGGCGGGTGCAGCACCAGCGGCCTGAAATTCAAGCTTCCCGGCCGCGTCGGCGATTCACCGATTATCGGCGCGGGCCTGTACGTCAGCCCGGGTATCGGGGCCGCGGCTGCCACCGGAAAAGGCGAGGAGGTCATCAAGGTCTGCGGCAGCTTCGCGGTGGTGGAAGCGATGCGGCGCGGGCTGGAGCCGCGCGAAGCCATCGCCGAGGTCCTCAAGGAAATCCTGCGCCGTCACGACGGAAAGCCTGATGCCGACGTCAGCTTCATCGCCCTTCGCGCCGATGGCGTCTTCTCCGGCATGACTCTGCGGCCCAAGACGATGTTCAAGTACGCCGTAATTTCGCCTGGCGACAAGCGGCTGGTTAACGCCGGCTCGTTGTCGGCGCAGTGAGAGGCGTGCCGCGCAGCCGAACGCGCCAAGATGAATCGGGAGCGACGAATTCTTGCCCTCACCCACGTCCCGTCGCCGCGGATGTCGGCGTGTGCGCAGACATTCGTGCCGGCGCAGGAAATCCATTATTCCACGGCGCTCCGCCAGCACGATGAGTATTGCCGGCTGCTCGGAGAGTGTGGAGCTAAAGTCGTCCGGCTTGACGGCAACCGCGACATGCCCGATTGCACGTTTATCGAAGACACCGCCGTCGTTCTCGATGAGCTGGCGATCGTCTGCGCCCTGGGCGTGGAATCGCGCCGGGCCGAGCCGGCAGGAATCGAACCGGAGCTTCGGAAATACTGCGACGTCATTCGCATCGAACCGCCCGCCACGCTGGAGGGCGGCGACGTTCTTCGGATCGGTCGCACTCTGCTGGTGGGTCATTCGATCCGAACCAATCCCCTGGGCATCGCAGCGTTCAGGTCCGTGGTGGAACCGCTGGGCTACCGTGTTGTTCCAGTTGCCGTTCGCGGGTGCCTGCACCTCAAGACCGCCTGTACTGGCCTTCCCGACCAAAGCCTTCTGGTCAATCCACTCTGGATCGACCCGGCTCCTTTGAAACCATTTCGCGTGCTCCCCATCCCGAACGACGAGCTTTGGGCGGCCAATGTCGCGTTGATCGGCCGAATCGTCATCATGCCCGCCAGTTGCCCACGGACCGCCGACCTTCTGAAAGCCCGCGGCATGGATGTCCGGCCGGTTGACATCAGCGAATTTCAAAAAGCGGAAGGCGGCGTTACCTGCTTGAGCATCCTGATCGACCGATCGTTATAATCCCGCCGCTATGTCGCCAGGCGCCTCGCCCATCTACAAACGCGTGCTTCTCAAGATCAGTGGTGAAGGATTCTGCGAGGAAGGAGGTTTCGGAATCGACGCACAGGCGCTCGAGAACATCGGCCGCCAATGCGTCGAGGTCGCCCAGGAAGGCGTGCAGCTCGCAGTCGTTGTGGGCGGGGGAAACTTCATCCGCGGCGCCACCTTTTCCGAACAGGGCCACATCCCGCGCAGCACCGCCGATTACATGGGGATGCTGGCCACCGTGCTCAACGCGCTGGCGCTCCAGGAGATGATGGAAAAGATGGGCCAGCCGACGCGGGTGCAGTCGGCCATCGGCATTTACAGCGTCTGCGAGCCGTTCATCCGCCGCCGGGCCGTGCGACACCTGGAAAAGGGCCGTATCGTCATCCTCGCGGCCGGCACCGGCAACCCGTTTTTCACCACTGACACCTGCGCCGCCCTCCGCGCCACCGAGCTCCAGACTGATGTCTTGCTCAAGGCTACCAAGGTGGACGGGATCTATTCGGCCGATCCTAAAAAGAATCCGGATGCCAGGCTTCACCGCGAAATCTCGTACGAGCAGGTGCTGCGCGAGAAGCTGCGGGTGATGGACCTCACGGCGATCACGCTCTGCATGGAACGGAAGATTCCTCTGGTCGTGTTCAACCTGAAAACGCCGGGCAACATCGCCCGCGTCGTTCACGGTGAAAACGTGGGAACGAAGATCAGCCCGAATTGACCCTGAAGGCACACCCGCAAGACGGAGGTTGGGACCATGAGAAAAGTACGCGCGGTTCTAACAATCCTGGTCCTGTGCGCGACCCCTCTTGTTGCGCTGGCCCAGGCAATCCGGCGGATTCCGCCGGCGGGAATCGATATCCCCCAATCCGACCGCAGCGAGCTCGAAGAGGGTGTCGCCGACTTGGGTAAGCAGATCGATTCGTTGCGCAGCGAATTGGCCGCAAAACCCGCACTCCTCGAGCTTCTTCCGGACGTACAGATCTATCACAACGCCGTGCGCTATGCATTGAAGTACAACGAATTTTTCAAAGCCGACGAGATCGCCAAGGCCCGCAAGCTGCTCAAGGAAGGCACGCAGCGGGCCCAGGACCTTGCCAACGGAAGCGCCCCATGGACGAAGGCTTCGGGCCTGATTGTCCGCGGGTACGTGTCCCGGGTCGACGGCTCGGTGCAGCCGTATGGACTTGTCGTACCGGCGTCGGTCACAGCCGACGCGCAGCGTCCGCGGCGGCTGGACATCTGGTTCCACGGCCGGGGCGAAACGCTCAGCGAGATCAATTTCCTCAGCGATCGCGAGCGATCGCCCGGCGAGTTCACGCCGCCCGACACTATCGTGCTGCATCCCTATGGCCGCTATTGCAACGCCAACCGCTTCGCCGGCGAGGTCGACACGTTTGAAGCATTGGACAGCGTTCGCAGGCATTACGCGATCGATGAGGACCGGATTCTGGTCCGCGGATTTTCAATGGGGGGAGCGGCTTGTTGGATGTTCGCAACGCACTATGCCGGGCTTTGGGCCGCAGCCGCGCCAGGCGCCGGATTCAGTGAAACCGCCGGCTTCCTTCACATCGCCGATCTCAATTCCGTTCCCTGGTATCAGCGCACGTTGTGGCACCTGTACGACAGCACGGACTACGCCGTGAACATATTCAACTGCCCACTGGTGGCGTACAGCGGCGGCATCGACCCGCAGAAGCAGGCCGCCGATGTGATGGCCAAGGCCCTTGCGGATGTGGGCATTGAGATGGTTCACGTCATCGGCCCCAACACCCCGCACCGTTATCACCCGGATGCCAAAATCGAGATCAACCGCCGCATCGACTCGATCGCCCGTCACGGCCACAACCCCGTCCCCTGGCACGTGAAGTTCACCACCTGGACGTTGCGCTACAACCGGATGCTGTGGGTGCAGGTCGACGGCCTGGAGCACCATTGGCAGCAGGCGACCGTCGACGCGAAGATCACCCATCCGGTGGAGCTGGAGATTTCCACTCGAAATGTCACGGCGCTGACGCTGTCCATGCCGAGCGGCTATTGTCCCTTGGATGAGAATCATGAGCCGCGGGTCACGATCGATCATCACCAGCTCATCGCCTCCCGGCCCCTCTCCGACCGATCGTGGGAAGCCCATTTCCGTAAAGTGAATGGAGCATGGACCGCCGTCGCCGGCATCGATGATGGTTCGCTGTCCAAGCGTCACGGACTGCAAGGCCCGATTGATGACGCTTTCATGGATTCGTTCGTCATGGTCAAACCAACCGGCGTCCCAATGAACGAAAAGACCGGAAGCTGGGCGGCAAGCGAGATGGCCCACGCCATCGATCAGTGGCGCAGCCAGTTCCGAGGCGAAGCGCGGGTCAAGGAAGATACGTCCATCGATGAAGCCGATATCGCATCGAGCAACCTGGTGCTCTGGGGCGATCCCTCCAGCAACGCGATCCTCAAGAGGATCGCCGACAAACTCCCGATCAAGTGGTCGGCGGAGTCGATCCGCGTGGGGTCACGCGAATTTCCTTCGGCGACGAATGTCGTGCTGATGATCTATCCCAACCCGCTGAACCCCAAACGTTACGTCGTGCTCGGCAGTGGCTTCACGTTCCGCGAGGCCGATTATCTGAGCAACGCCCGCCAGACCCCAAAGCTGCCGGACTGGGCGATCGTCGATACGACGGTTCCTCCGTCGCCGCACGCGCCCGGCCGAATCGCCGACGCCGGCTTTTTCGGCGAACGATGGGAGCTCGGTATGCCGGTTGACGCTCCCGGCCCACACGACTAACGTTGAATCCGTCGGCATCATTCACAAACATACGAAGGAGCTAATCATGGCGTTTCAACTTCCCCCGCTGCCCTATCCGTCCGACGCCTTGGAGCCGTTCATCGACAAAATGACGATGGAAATTCATCACGGCAAGCACCATGGCACCTACGTCACCAACCTGAACAAGGCACTCGAGCCTTACGGCGACCTGCAAAACAGATCCGTCGCCGATCTGCTCCGCGACAATCTCAAGGTCATCCCCGAAGCGATCAAGACGCCCGTGCGCAACAACGGCGGTGGGCATCATAATCACTCGATGTTCTGGCTCCTCCTTGATCCCCGCAAGCCCAACGGCAAGCCGATCGGCAATCTCGCCAAGGCGATCGATTCCACCTTCGGCGCTTTTGACAAGTTCAAGGAACAGTTCTCCGCCGCGGCCATGGGTCGCTTCGGCTCCGGCTGGGCGTGGCTCGTCAAGAGCGGCGGCAAGGTCGAGATCATTTCCTCCGCCAACCAGGACAGCCCCCTGATGGAAAACAAGTATCCCGTCATGGGCCTGGACGTATGGGAACACGCCTATTACCTCAAGTACCAGAACCGCCGGGCTGATTACGTCGGCGCCTGGTGGAACCTGGTAAACTGGCAGGAAGCCGAAAATCGGTTCAACAAAGGCGGCGAATAATGGGACGGATTTTCCTGAGCGATTGCGCGGCCGGAGACCTGGTCGAAGAGGTGTTCTGCGTCTCCGGCAAGCAGCTGGCGCCCGCATCGAACGGCACACATTACATCAAGCTGTTCGTCTCCGACCGCACCGCGCAACTGAACGGGCGGCTCTGGAAGGCCACCCGCGACATCTTCAACGGGCTGCCCGAAAATGGTTTCGTCCGCATTCGCGGTCGCATCGAGAACTACCAGAACAATCTCCAGCTCGTCATCGAACAGCACTGGCCGGCCAGGGAGGGAACCTTCGACATCGCCGACCTGCTTCCGCACACCGAGAAGGACATTCCGACGATGTGCGGGAAGATGGTCGAGATTCTTGGGAGCATCCAGAACCGCCATCTTGCGGCGCTGGTGCAGGCGTATCTCGACGACGACAAGCTGATGGCCCGCTTCTCCCGGGCGCCCGCCGCCCAGAGCTTCCACCACGCTTTTCTTGGCGGGCTTCTCGAGCACACGCTCAATGCCCTTGAGGTGGCGGATGCGATGGTGCGTTTCTATCCCGGTCTCAATCGCGATCTGGTCCTGGCAGGCATCTTCCTGCACGATATCGCCAAGACGTGGGAATTGAGCTACGACAACGCCTTCGGCTACACCGATGGAGGCCAGCTCGTCGGTCACATCGTCAAGTCGGCTATATGGGTGGAACAAAAGGCCCTCGAAGCCGAGCGGATGTTGGGCGAGAAGGTTCCGCAGGATTTGATCGATGTGATGCAGCACATCATCATCAGTCATCACGGCCTGCCGGAATTCGGCGCCGTCAAGACGCCCGCCACGCCCGAGGCGATCGCCGTGCACTACATCGAGAATCTGGACGCCAAGCTGATGATCGCGCTGGCGGCCACGCGCGGCACGCGGCCGCAAGGCGACGGGAACTGGACCGAATACCTCAAGGCATTCGGCGGAAGGCTTTACCGGCCCGACGTGGCACCGGCCGATGTCAGTTCGGAAGACCCCCAAAACACGCCCGGCGGAACCGAAGGAGCCGCGGCCGAGCCCGTTCTCGCCGGGGGCGGCCTGGTCATCAACAATCCGCTTTTCGAGTCGTCGCCGAACAAACGCAAATGACCAAGGCGTGCTGTCCTGTCACGAGTCGTCGTCAATGACAGGCTGCAAAAACGACAAACCCACCGGCACCCACGTACCGGTGGGCTTGCGTTGCGCCACAGGGGGCGAACAGTTACGCGAACACTCCTCGCAGTTTCCGTTTTAGCACGCCGGCCAGGCCGGCGGTGCTCAATGCCATCCAGACGGCCGAGGGCAGCGGCACAGCGGTCGTCGTGCCGCCGTTGCCGTTGGACCCATTGCCGGGAACAACCAGGCCCGGATCGCCGACAGGCTGGGGCAGGTTCGATCCGTTGCCGGTGGAGTTCGTGACCAGATTCGGCGGGTTGTTCTCGCTCGTCACCGCGCCGCTCATTATCCCACCCACGCGATCGATCCGGTGGTGTGAAAGCTTCTTGAACGACGCAACGATCTCCAGGCCGTTCTTGCCCGGTGTGAAGAAATTGGCGACCGTCAGCGTTGAAGCATTGGCGGAGGTCACGTCGAAAACGAAGCTTTCGCTTGCGCCCGCCGCGATCCCGCGGGTAGCGGCGCCTGCACCGGCCCATTTCCCGTTCACTCCCGCGCCGGCGTGGTAAACGCCGAACGGCCCGGCATGAACGATGCCGCGACGGTTCCGCAGCTCGTCGAAGCCGTTGGTATTGGGCTTGCGGCCGCCATCGGGATCCTGGTAGACCGCGGCGACGCCGCCCGCATCGAAGGCAAGGCCGGTCAGGAATCCGCCATTGGAAGCGCTGGTGGTGTTCTCGATTGTGAGCGTCAACTGACCGGTGGCTGAATCATACAATGCGGTCCCATCGAACTGGCCCAGGTGATGTTGGCTGAAATCGCTGGCGACAGGCACCGCCGTGATGCCGGCGACGGCGAACGAACTGCCCAGGGCCAGTGCGGCGGCGGCCGCCAGGGCGCGGAGGGTCATGGCAGCACTCCTTACATTTCAACTACGGAAAGGCAGGATCAGGTTGGACGGCGCGCACTGCGGCTGTCCTGGGCCGCACACGCGGCCCGCTTTCACTGCCCCGCTTTTCCGCTGTGATCATCCGTAGCGGCCCAGGTGGGGGTTGGGCCGGACGGCCGGGGATCGGTTGCCATCAATGGCGTTGACCCGTACGGCAGACAATTCGACTATACACCGGCTTTTGGACGCGGCAAATCGACCCCGCAGATTGTGGTACTACAACCCCACGACTCGACCCAATCCGCTTGAAATTAGGCGTTTTGCGACGAAATGTCCGGTTACGGCGTGATTTTTTGCTTGTATCCGGGGTGCCGGTATTCAATTGGCGATTCGAGCACCGCCCGGCTATCCTGCCAACTCAAAGCCAATGCTGCGGATTCTGGAAGACCTTCATCGAAACGCGGTTGCTTTTCCGACCGCGCCCGCTCTCGTGTCGGTCGGTCATTCGGCACGTGAGGCAACCAATTACCGGCAGCTTGATGACCAGGTCGGCCGGATTGCGGCGGCGATCCGTGCGCGGGTGCCGGGCGGCGTGGTGCTGTTGTGTTATCCGAATCGTCCGCAGTTCGTGTCCGCCTTCCTGGGAATCTTGGCCGCCGAGCGGATGCTCTTTCCGCTTGCCGCGGACTTGGCGGCGCCGGAGTTGGCCGCCGCCGCCAGGCGATCTTCAGCCGCCGCGGCCATCGTCGCTGGCGATTTCGCGGCGGCTTTCAACGGCGTTTTCAAAAGCGCTGTCCCCTTCCCCGAGGCGGCAGATGATGTGCTGTTACTGACTGAACCTGATTGGCGAGCCCTGCCCGCTACGGCGCCTGCCTTGTTGCTCCACAGCTCGGGCACGACTGCCCAGCCGAAGGTCGTGATGCGCGACGGACCCGCGCTCGATGCAGTCTCAAAGAATATGGTTCGCGCCTGTGGATTTCGGCACGAGGATCATATCCTGGCGGCCGTCCCACTCTGCCACTCCTACGGGTTGGAGCACGGCATCCTGGCGCCAATCTCCGCGGGATGCTGTGTACACGTCTGCCGAAAATTCGATCTGGCGGCGGTCCTGGCCGAACTGCGGGAGAGCGGCATCACGGTGTTTCCCGGCGTGCCGTTCATGTTCGAGATGCTTGGCCAGTCGGGCGGCGGGGAATTTCCGTCGTTCCGCCTGGCCTATTCCGCCGGTGGACCGCTGCCGCGTGCGACGTTTGATCGCTTCCACAGGAACTTCGGACTCAAGCTGGGGCAGGTCTATGGGGCAACCGAAGTCGGCTCGGTTACGTTCAACGATCCGAGCTCGGCGCGATTTGACCCTTCCAGCGTTGGCCTACCGATGGATGGCGTTTCGATCAGGCTCCTGGACCCCGACAGTCCGCGCATCTGCAAAGGTATCTCCGCACCATCCGAAGGCGAGATCGCCGTCGCGGCGCCGTCGATGTTTAGCAGTTACCTCGGCGATGAGAATTCGGGGCTGGTCGACGGACATTTTCGCACCGGCGACCTCGGCACGCTCGATACCCTTGGCAACCTCACCATTACCGGCCGACTGAAGCTGCTGATCGACATCGGCGGGCGCAAGGTGAACCCGGCGGAGGTCGAGTCCGTCCTTCGCGAGCACCCGCGCGTCGGCCAATGTGTCGTCGTCCCGATAAGACTGAGCGAGACGGTGCAACGTCTCAAGGCCGTGGTTACTCCGGGGCGACCGGATTTAGAGCTTTCGCCTCAAGATCTTCGGCGATTCGTGCGGCAACGTCTCAGCGCCTACAAGGTGCCGCGCATCTTCGAAATCCGCGACGCGCTACCCACTTCGTCGGCCGGAAAGGTGCTCCGCCGACTGGCGGAGGCGCCGTGATCTGCCGGAGTCGAACGCCCCATCCAATGCCAATGAGGCTCCGCCGAAGACCCCGCCGCATTTGCCCCCTCTCCCTCCGGGAGAGGGTTGGGGTGAGGGGCGGAGGGAGCAGATCTCCTGCGACTTCCCCTCACCCCGGCCCTCTCCCGGGGGGAGAGGGAGTAAATCCCTGGGCTCGCCGAGCACCTTTCATTTTGTTGAACTCATTCGTATGTCTGTACCTCTGCGGGTGCGTGCCTACACGCGAACCCCTTCCCACTTACCAATGGATTGATAGCCAAAGCGCCCTGCGGATTCTCTCCGATCGCTCGCACGCCATTCAGACGATCACCGCCTCAATCTTCCTGACTTTCTTCGCACCCAACGGCCAATCCGTCCGCACGGACGGCGCCGTGGCGTTCTCGCCGCTGAACAAATGCGTTCGTCTCCAGACGTGGAAGTTCAACCAGAAGATCTTTGACCTCACGCTCACACCCGACGGCCTCTGGATCGAAGGACCGCCTGATAAGAACCGACGAACCGAAGCCCTCCGCTCGGGCGTATCCGCGGCCCAGATCGCCCGGATCCTTTCCCTATTTGGCAGTGATTTTTTCGACAGTCCCGACATCCGTGTTAGCGACACCGGCGGCGCCCGGTTCACCGTCGTCAGGCCACTCGATCACGGCCAGACCATGTTCGCCGAGGTCGATCGCGCAACGCTGACCGTCCTGGAATACCGGTTGACCGATCCATCCGGCGTCGTTCGCTTCCGCCTCGGCTTGTCGCGATACGTCGATCTGCACGGCGCGGTCTGGCCGACGAAACTGATCGCCGTCAGCAGCGACGGCAAGATCGAAATCGACCTGCGCGACATCGAATTGAACGGCGACATCGCCGCCAACGCATTCGTGCCGCCGCCGGGCGCGGAGAAAGCGTCATGAGTCGCGGCCCTCTTCTCTCCAACGAAGGACCCGCGACAGCTCACGCTCCTCTTTATTCTCGGTTAGTGGTTTTGCCGATCGGTCATCCGCGGATCGCGCTGGTGATCGCCGTGATCCTTTCGATTCTCGCAGTTGCATCGATGACGCGACTGCGGCCCGATGCCTCGATCGAGGCGATGTTCGCCTCCAACGAGCCGGCGGCCGCAGCACTGTCGCACGTCCTTGAGGATTTTCCCGCCGCCGATCAACTGATGATCCTGGCGACCAGCACCGCCGGCCCCAATCCCGACCGCCTCGCCGCTTTCGGCAGGCGATTCCTCGATGCCGCCGCGCACGATACCGCGCTGAATCATATGATCGACGGCGCGTT
>Ga0307477_10003173_pt1 | contig 12321 bp, 10 predicted proteins | sample atmos_gasesECM2C_FD_203316 | JGI IMG/M metagenome (GOLD analysis project Ga0307477, IMG submission 203316) | Hardwood forest soil microbial communities from Morgan-Monroe State Forest, Indiana, United States - atmos_gasesECM2C_515 | ecosystem: Environmental > Terrestrial > Soil > Temperate...
GGAGCTTTCGACCAACGGCTTTCGCGTCGTCGTGCTCGAGCAGGGTCCGTATCTCACCGAAGCCGATTTCGTTCACGACGAAATAAAAGTCATCAACCAGGATCTCCTCACCAACAAGCCCAAGCTTCAGCCCAGTTCTTTCCGCAAAACGCCCAACGAGAAAGCCAAGCCTCAGCGCGCCCTCGTCTACGGACGCCTCGTCGGCGGTACCAGCGTGCACTTCACCGCCAATTTCTGGCGCTTCCACGAAATCGATTTCATCGAGCGGAGCAAAATCGGTCCCGTTCCCGGCGCCGATCTCCGCGATTGGCCAATCACCTACACCGATCTCGAGCCGTATTACACCAAGGTGGAATGGGAAATCGGTGTCTCCGGCCTCGCTGGCGCCAGCCCTTTCGATCCCCCGCGCTCCAAGCCCTATCCCATGCCGCCGCTGCCCGTGAAGGGTTCGGGCGTAATCTTTGAACGCGCCGCTCGCAAGCTCGGCTGGCATCCCTTCCCCGCGCCGATGGCAATTCTGTCGCAGCCGCGCGCGGGCCGCAGCGCGTGCGTCAACTGCGGTTTCTGCCTGGGCTTCGGTTGCGAAGTCGGCGCAAAGTCCAGCTCGCTCGCCGCTGCCATCCCCGTAGCCGAAAAAACGGGCCGCTGCGAAATTCGCCCCAATTCCTACGTCCATCGCATCGAAATGGACAGCAACGGCCGCGCAACGGGCGCCGTTTACTTCGACGAACACCGCAACACGCATTTACAAAAAGCCAAGGCCGTTGTCGTTTGCGCCAACGGCGCCGAAACGCCTCGCCTTCTTCTCCTCTCCGCCAACAAACAATTTCCCGATGGCTTGGCCAATTCCAGCGGCATCGTAGGCAAATACCTCATGCTCAACAGCGGCGGCGTCACCAACGCCGTCTTCGAGCACCCGCTTAACGATTACAAAGGTTTCGCCGTCAGCCGCCTGCTTCACGATTTTTACGAACTAGATCCACAAAAGGTTGGCTTCTATGGCGGCGGTGGTATCGACGCCCGCTACGATCTCACGCCCATCGGCTTTGCCATGGGAGCGCTGCCGCCCGGCACTCCCGGCTGGGGCAAAGCCTTCAAAGACACTCTGGCCCGCAATTTCAATCGCACCATGGAGCTGTTCTGCCACGGCACCTCGCTCGCCGTCGAAAACAACAGTTTCTCCCTCGATCCCGACTTGAAAGACGCTTGGGGACTCCCCGCGCTCTGCCTCACCTACAAAGACCATCCTGACGATCTCAAACTCTGGGCTTTTCAGAACAAGCGTGTCGATGAACTTCTCGATGCCGCCGACGCCAAGCAGCGCTGGTCTCAGCCCATCCAGGAATCTCAGTTCGCCGTGCATCTCCTCGGCACCTGCCGCATGGGCAATGATCCCAAAACGTCCGTCATCAATTCCGATCACCGCACTCACGACGTAAAGAATCTCTTCCTTTGCGACGGCAGCAGCCTGGTAACCTCCGGCCGCGGCCAACCCACCATGACCATCGAAGCACTGGCCTTCCGCGCCGCCGACCGCATCACCGCCCTAGCCAAGCGCGGCGAAATAACGTAGCGGCAGTCTTCAGACTAGCGCCGCATCCCGGCCGCTCTCGAGCCGCCTCAGCAACGTGATTGGGCCCTGTAGGGGCACGGCACCTGCCGCGTCCGCGTCGAGCCTCACCGGCTTCTTCGCCTTGCACCGACAGGTGCACACTTTGGCCGCAGTCTTTACTCTTAGGATTATTTCACTCTTAGGATTATTTCGGTAAAGGCGCAATCGCCACCGTTCGACCCGTCTGCGCCGACCGCCGCCCGGCATCCAAAATCTGCACAACCACCATATTTGTCTCCAGCGATGAGAGATCACTGTCTGGCTTGACCTGCCCGTGCAAGACCGCAGCCAGGTAATCTAACGAATTGCTCTCCGCCTTAGCTAAAGGAGCAGCGGTTGTCTGCGACTCCTCCTTTTCCCCGCGGTACCGCACCCGCAGCCGATCCGCGCCAACCGTAATCGCGTAACCGCCGGTCCCATACACTTCCATATCTTTTCGCGAGAATGACCAGTTCCACGAAGGCATCAACACCGCCTGCGCTTTGGGATAGCGCAAAATCAACGTAGCGTCGTCATCCACCTTCGGATAAATTTCCGGCTTGTCGGTCTGCGCAACGGCCGTCACGCTGACCGGCGCCTCCCCGTGCATCAGCACCGTCATCAAGTCGGCCCCATAGCAACCAAAGTCAAACATTGCCCCGGCCCCGTTTCTCACTGGATCGGTAAGCCACGACAAAAATTCCGGCTCGACTCCAATCTCCTTTGGCCCCTCGTGCCCATCGTGCACCACCACTTTTCGTATCTCGCCCAGCTTGCCCTGGCCCGCCTCAACGAAAACTTCCCGATTGCTCGCATACCAGGTCGTCTCGTAGTTGACCAGCACCTGCACATGCCGTTCTCGCGCAATCGCCCGGATCGCCATCGCGTCTTCCAGCGTAGTAGCCAGCGGCTTCTCCACCATCGAACTGATCCCATGCCGCGCCGCCGCCTCAATCACTTTGCGATGATCCGCAATCGCCGTATACACCAGCACCGCGTCCGGATGCATCTCCGTCAGCATCCGCTCTAAATCGGTGTAAAACAGTTTCGAGTCCAGCTTGAACTGAGCCGCATACTCCTTAGCCAAATCTTCGCGCGGCTCCAGAACCGCCACCAAAGTAGCGCTGTCGTTCCCAGGAAGCGCGCGCAAAAATCCCTTAGCGTGCCCATGCACCAGCCCGACAAGCGCAACCCGAATCTTCGCGTCCTGAGCCGTAGCCGTAATCGTATAAAGAAGCAAAACAGCGCACATCGCCACAAAGCGCAAACAAAACCCCAGAATTGCCTGAGTCATAAGATTTATCCCCGCCGAATAATACTCCCATCCCCACCAGACGCAAATCACAGTCCGGCCTCACCGCGCCCTTCAGCGTAGGGGCGCAGCACTGCTGCGCCCCAGCTTGCTAAAGACTGTTACCGCCTGCAGCAGCTTGCTTCGTTGTTTCAGGCAAGCTACTTAGATCTAGCCCTTCCAGCGCGTTCAATACTGTCCGTATTTGCCCTTCACCGAATTCAACAATTTCTGTGAATCGTACCCAACACCATCTTTGAAAACGATTTCGACATTTTCAATATCCGAGATTTGCTTCGAGGGATCGCCTTTGATCACCACCAAGTCCGCATTCTTTCCGACCGCGACAGAGCCAATCTCTTTCTCCCGACCGAGGTAGGTAGCCCCATTCAAAGTGGCTATTCGGATGGCTTCTGCCGGAGAAAATCCGGCCTCGACCAGCAGTTCGATGCCGCGTTGATCACCGAATCCCGGAAGGACATCGCCCGCTCCCGTAGGATCGGGCCCGGAGAGAAGCAACCCGCCGGCGGCGACGAAGGCGTGCTCCAGCGCTAAATCATGCTTCCAGAGCAACGCCGCATCGAACTTCGGAACACGCGCCGACGCGGGACGCTGCCGAAGCAAGAAGAAATCCTCGCGCGCCTGCGGAGTCATTGCGTCTAGCACTTGCTGCCGCACCGGCGGCCGTCCGCCTCCCGCATCACCTTCGAATACCGGCAACGTCGATGTGATGGCCACGTGATGGCGGACTAGCGTAGAAATCAAATCCTTCGCCTCCGCACCGTCCGGTTCCATGCGCGCGAGAGTTTCTTGCCCCGCGCTCTGGCTGCAAACGTCCTGCTTCTTATCGGAATCCAGCTCGGTATTTACGAAAAATCCGTGCTCCAGGTCATCGATACCAAGCTCAGCAGCTTCTTTGTAGGTGACCGAGCAGAGATGCCCCGTCACTTTAAGCCCCCGTTTGTGTGCGGCTTCAATCCCCGCCTTCAATTCAGCGCGAGTGATGTTCATGTACGCCTTAAACGACGTGACGCCACGCTCAGCCCAGAACTCCACCGTCTGCCGCGCCTCTTCCGCATTAGCCAAGTGCGGCATCTGGATGAAAAAACTCTGGCCGCCCTCCAGGTATGGCCCAGTAACGTCAATATGCGGTCCCGGCAATTTGCCCCCATCGATATCCCGCTTCAAATTCAGATCGGCATAGGTTTCCATGCTGCCGGTCGTACGCATGGTCGTGACGCCGCCGGCCAGATACAGTCGCGGAGCAGAGAACGTCATCTGCGGAGCCAGCACCGGACTGTCAAAATGCCGCTGGCTGTCTAGATTCGGCCGCGCGATATAGAAGAGATGATTATGCATCCCGACAATACCGGGAATTACGGTATAACCGCGAAGATCCAATACCGCTGCACCCGCAGTCGCCGTCGGGTCTGAGCCTTTCTCGACCCCCGCAATCTTCCCCGCCTCAATGATCACATTCTGATCCTCAACGGCAGCCGCTCCTGTGCCATCGATAATCCGCACATGAGCAAGAACAACCCTGGAAGCACGCACTCGCACAAACTCCTGCACCGTTTTGGACAATTCAGGCGATTGCGCCTGCATCGTGACCGACAGCAGAATCAGCCCAACAACGCGCCACAGCGTGCCAAATCGCATGAAGTTTCCTCCGCAAGAGTCGAGACATTATACGGAAAGCGACCTCGCCGCTGAATAATGTAGCGGCGCAGGCTGCCTGCGGCAGGCACCGCTGCGCCCTATTCGCCAAGGACTTTAACCCAGTCTTCTTTATGTCCCTGTGACTAAGACCTCTTTCGACTCCCAGTCGTCAGCTGCCTCGGCAGATTTGCAAGAGAACGGAGGAACGGCCGGGAATCGCCGAGAACACGCGACACGACAAGGCCGCCTTCGATAGCGGCCACAGCTTCCTGTGCACGTTTGCGTGCAATCGCGGGGCGTAAGCCCCCATCACGCCCCAAGCGCGCGAATGCATCGATCCAATACTCCATGGAGCGCCGAGCGTGCGAACGAGTCACGGCTCCCTCGCCGAGTGTCAGCGTGTCCAGCAAACACCATCGTTTGCCCGAATCATAAAATTCGCTTAGTCTCCTCGCGATCTTTCTGGCTCGATCTTGTGGTCTGCCCTCTTCAAACGAAGGCTTCAGGACATAGTCCGCGAAATGGCGATCCACGTCCCCGAGGATCGCGTCAACCATGTCCGCTTTGCCGCCGGGGAACCGGTGGTACAGGCTCCCTTTGACCAATCCGCTGGCCCGCATCAAATCGGCATAGGAAGCACCGTCATACCCTTTGCGGCGGAAAACGTTCGCCAACTCTCGGAACAGCTCTTCGTCTGTGACTTTTGCGAGGCGCATGAAATCAGTCCCCTTTGATCTCTGATGTCCCGTCTGCTCTATAGGTTAGACCGTACGGTCTAATTCCTCCTACTTTTTTCCCTTAAGGCGCTCGTTTTCCCTGAAACCTTTTTGTCCCATCGGCATCCAACAGGCCATGTAGACCGATTGGTCTAATTAGAAATAGGCGAGATCGTTAGTAATGAAGATACGAACGGAAATACACCAGGAGGAAATATGAATCGGAAATCGTCAGAAACCGCACTACTTTCGACTGAGCTGGCAGGTAGTCCGGTCATTGCAAGCCCACAAACCAACTATGCTACCCAGGTCGAGACCTCACGCGTGATCTACCGCACGACACAGGTCGACGGGTTAAAGATCTTTTATCGAGAGGCCGGGCCGAAGGACGCGCCCACGATCGTCTTGCTGCACGGCTTCCCCAGCTCCTCGCACATGTTCCGAGAATTGATCCCGCGTCTTAGTGACAAGTACCACGTCATAGCGCCCGACTACCCCGGCTTTGGCTACAGCGACGCGCCATCGCCAGAGCAGTACGCCTATACATTCGACCATCTGGCCGACACGGTCGATCATTTCCTCGACCAGCAAAGCATCACCAAATACTCGATCTACATCCAGGACTATGGTTCACCTGTAGGATTCCGCTTGGCCACCCGCCATCCGGACCGCGTTCAGGCCATCATCACCCAGAATGGCAATGCCTATGACCAGGGTTTGGCGCCTTTTTGGGCCGAGTTCCTCTATCCCTATTGGAAAGATCCAAACGCTGCCAACGAAGCCAAGGTTCGCCAGCTGCTAACGGTGGACGCCACAAAGCTCCAATACCTGCAAGGCTTCCGCAATCCCGAGCACGTGAGCCCGGATTCTTACTTGTTCGACCAGGCCAAGCTAGACCGCTCCGGCAACGACAAGATCCAGTTGGCACTGTTCTATGACTATCGCAATAACCTGCCACTCTATCCCGCCTGGCATAAATACCTGCGCGACAAGAAACCTGCCGTTCTCGTGGTGTGGGGCAAAAATGACCCGGTATTCGCCGCCGCGGGCGCGCAAGCCTTCTTCGAGGATGTGCCCAGCGCCGAATTGCATCTACTCGACACCGGCCACTTTGCCCTGGAAGAAGATGGTGCCGAAATCGCCCAGCTCATCCGCGCCTTCCTCGCAAAAAGCCTTCACTGAGTTCGGCAAGACTGCAGCAGGGCGGGCGCAGCCAAACCGGACGCGCCCGTTCATTTTGATCGTGGCTCGATGCTTTTCCCATTTAATCTTGCTTATCGCCGTTCAACCCCGAAATTCGACCACTCAATGTATATTCCTTGCTTACTTCACTCCTCAGGTGCTACCGTTCCCCATGCCCCGCCTGGTCCCGACAAAGCCCACCGCGTATTGGGGCCGGATCGTCACTCCTCATCATCCACCTAATCCTTACTCCGTTTTTCTCGGCCCCGTGTTTTCATCATTTTACAAATCCCTCCTGCCACCTGCCCGCTCACATCGATTTTTATTCGCTTCATTTTCATCCGTTTACAAATCCCTTTTCGGGCAAGGCTTTTGTTTTCACATCTATACAAAACCCCCGGGTGTCGCCACCAGCATTCCAGAATTCACGATCTTCGCGGCCGAAGACATCGCAAGCCTCTTGTCTTCATACTATGCAGACTCTTTGTCGTCGCGGAAAACGTCATCTGCATTGGAATCAGCAACTTCGGGGCTCTTTGGGCAAAAACACCCCGGGGGGTGGGGAGGGTCTACACCAAAGGGGGGGCTAGAAATCGGCGTGCGGCCAGCGCTATCGGCAGGCCCACACAGAAAATGTGGATGACGACGCCGATGACCATCATCTTCAGCGAGAACGGAAACTTCGCAGCCGCGGAAAGCGGCACCACGACACGGTTCATGAAGAAGTACACGGCTATGCCGTACAGCACGCCGCAAAGAACAGCGTATCGCACCAAAAACGGCGCGATACGGCTCGCGGCCACGTACACCGCGGCAGCCGAAAACGCGATCAGAAAATGACAGAGCAACCCAAGCAGAGCGGTGGCAAGGCCTCCGCCATAGGTACGTGGGCCGAGCAGGCCGCCGGCGATGCCTTGCAACAGCCGAACCGGCTTGGCTCCCATATATCCGTAGACGACCAGCGCCGCGGTTATGTCCAGAGCACCGCAAAGCAAACCGCCCCACAGTATGGCCAGCATGGCTTTAGGGTTTTGCCTCGGCAAAGTAGCACCAGGAAGGCTCATAGTTTCATAGACGGAGCCGTCTGCCAAAAGATTTCGCCCCGGCATTACCCTGAAGCGCCGCGGCTACTTCGCGGATGCAGAGAGCCGAGGATTGAATCAATACGTCGCCGTGGCAAATGGAATGCCGTTTATGACCAGCAGAATATTTTGTGACCGAGGCGGCGATATGCTAGGCTTTGCGCTGCAAGTTGCAGCACGTACCGCGCAACTCCAGCGTTGCTCACGTCCTCTCGCTTTTGTCTCCGCCTCGAGTGCTTCCCTTGGGAGACGCGTATCTATCGGAGAGGATTTGCACAGCGCAATCAAGGAGGCAAGCGCTGCGGCACAAAAGGAACGACCATCCCCATGACCGGCCAAGCCACTTCCAAGACCTCCACGGAAACCCGCGAAATCAAGCTGGCGCATTCGCCGGACTCCGATGACGCCTTCATGTTTTACGCGCTGGCCACCCACAAGCTCAACACCCCAGGCTACAAGTACACCCACGTGCTCGACGATATTCAAACGTTGAACGAAGCCGCGCTCAACGAAACTTACGACGTCACAGCATTGAGTTTCGCCGCCTACCCTGGGCTGCGCGACAAATACATTCTCCTCGATTGCGGCGCAAGCTTTGGCGAGAACTACGGCCCAATCGTGGTGGCGCACAACGCTATCAAGGCAACTGAACTTGCGGGGAAGCGAATTGCTGTTCCGGGACTGAAGACCACGGCTTATCTCACGCTCAAATTGTTTGAGCCAAATTTCGAGGCGGTAGTTACGCCGTTCGATAAAATTTTGGAAGCGGTGAAAAGCGAAGTCGTTGACGCCGGCCTGCTGATCCATGAAGGGCAACTCCTATTCCCGCAGTTGGGCTTGCACCGGGTGCTGGATCTTGGCGTTTGGTGGCACGAGCAAACCGGCATGCCGCTGCCGCTCGGAGGAAACGCAGTCCGGCGGGCGCTAGGACCAGAAGTAGGTCGCGCGATTGCGAGGACCATTCGCAACAGCGTTGAATACGGCCTCGAGCATCGCGAAGAAGCCCTGAACTACGCCATGCAGTTCGCCCGCGATATGGAAACGGATCTCGCTGACAAATTTGTCGGCATGTACGTAAATAAATGGACCCTAGGCTACGGCGATCGCGGCAAGCGCGCAGTCACCGAATTAATCAATCGCGGCACAGCCGCAGGATTGCTGCCCTCCCCGGCAGCCGTGGAATTCTTAAGCGAGGAATAGCGAAGAATTTATTTCTTTTCGGTCAGCACGGTTTCGGCCAGGCGCGCTTCGCGAAGGAAGCGAGCGGCCTCTTCCGGCGGCGTAGGATTGATGTAGAAGCCGGTGCCCCACTCGAAGCCGGCGACCTTTGTGAGCTTCGGAATCACTTCGATGTGCCAGTGATAATGATCGTTAATCTCCTCGCCCACCGGCGAAGTGTGAATCATAAAATTGTAAGCCGGCCGGTCCAGCACAACATCGAGCCGCATCAGCGTGTCCTTCAGCATGCGCGCCAGGCTTGAGTAAATCGAGCTTTGGTTGTTTTCGTACGAAGAGCCGTGAACTTTGGGCAGCAGCCACATCTCGAAGGGAAACCGCGAAGCGTACGGCGCAATGGAAATGAAATGTTCGTTTTCCCCGATGACCCGCTCGCCGGTGTCGCGCTCCTGGCGAATGATGTCGCAGAAAATGCAGCGCTCTTTTTCGTCGTAGTAGTGCCAACAATTATCAACTTCTTCGCGAACGCGGCGCGGCACGATGGGCAGCGCAATCAGCTGCGAGTGCGGATGCTCGATCGAAGCGCCGGCGGCTTCGCCGTGATTCTTGAAAATGAGAACGTAGCGGAAGCGCTTGTCGTTTTTTAGATCAAGCATACGGTCGCGATAGGCCCACAGAACATCTTCGACGGCGCGCGGAGCGAGTGTGGCCAGAGTAGCCATGTGGTCCGGAGTCTCCACAATAACTTCGTGGGCGCCGACGCCGTTCATTTTATCGAACAGGCCTTCGCCTTCGCGGTCCAGATCGCCTTCAATTCCTAACGCAGGAAAACGATTGGGCACGACGCGGATGTTCCAGCCGGGACTGTTGGCGCCGCCGCCGTTGCGGCCATAGACAAGAATTTCCGGGGGAGTTTTGGCTTCCGCGCCGGGGCAAAAGGGGCAATTCTTGGGGCCGGTGACCAGCACGCTTTCGCGAAGAAAATCGCTGGGGCGCTTTCCGCGGTCGGTGGAGATGATGACCCAGCGGCCCGTGATGGGATCTTTTCGCAACTCCGGCAAGGCAATCCTCCTCGTGAGCGGTGCAGGAGGAATTGTACGCGGGAAGGACGGAAGAGAAAAGCGGGTGAATCTGCGCGCTACCAGAAATCGTTGCTCGAATGCTTCTTCGGTGCCTGGGTTGACGCGGGCAAAGCGGCGGCCCTGCGAAGCCCGCCTGCGGCAGGCGGGCTCAGGATAAACAAGACCGCCGCACTACACATCAGAGTTGGGGGCTGAAGGCGTCCTTGTGGAGGCGGACGGCGGGGGCATGGCCGGGAAGATTGTCGATGGCGAGGACGTCGAAGCGGAGAGGCCCGTCGCCTACGTGGCGCTCGGCCAGGAAGCGTTGTGCGGTGCGGACGACGACACGCTGTTTGTCGGTGGTGATGCTTTGTTCGGGGAGCGCGGTGAGATCTTCGCGAAGCGTGCGGGTGCGGACCTCTACGAAGGCTAGGGTTTCGCCGTCGTGGCCGACCAGGTCGAGTTCGCCTTTAATGCCGCGGGGCGTGTAGTTGCGGGCTACGAAGATGTAGCCGTGGCGGCGGAGATACCAGTAGGCGTAGGTTTCTCCGCGGATGCCGGCGCGGCGGGCGGCGTGTTTGCGCGCGAGAGAATCGTCGCTATCGTCGCGGAGGCCTTTGCGGGCGGCCCAGTGGACTAATTGGAAGACGGCGCGGGAGAAGAGGGGCATCGCGGGGGAAGTATAAGGCAGTTATTTAACGATAGAAAGAATAAAGAAAGAGGGCCGAAGGCAGAGGCCCAGAGTACGTGGGAAAGAAGGGAAGGGAAAGGAAAGGGCTGCCGCTGTTACACGATAGACGGCAAATACGAAGAAGCCGGTGATGCTTGGCGCGGGCACGGCTGTGCCGTGCCCCTACAGCCACATGGGATCGATTGTGCCTATGGGTCGCTAGGCTTTCTTTTGGGCTTCGGCGATGCACGCTTCCAGACTGCTTACGGCGAAGTCGGCTTGCTCTTCGTCGATTAGTAGAGGCGGAGAGAGGCGGACGGTATTGGCGCCCGCGCCTAGGACGAGCAGGCCTTTGTGGAAGGCGGCGTCGACTATGGCGTTGCGCAGGTCGTTGGCTTCTTCCTTGGTTCGCTGATCGCGAACGATTTCCACGCCGATCATGAGGCCGCGGCCGCGGACGTCGCCCACGATCTTGAACTTTTTGGTCCAGTCCGCCATTTTGGCGAAGAGATATTCGCCCATGCGGCGGGCGTTCTCTTTGTATTGGGTCTCGATGAGGTCCATGGTGGCCAGCGCGGCGGCCACGCAGACGGGATTGCCGCCGAAGGTGGTGCCGTGCGAGCCGGGCTTCCAGGTGTTCATGATGCTGCTGCGGGCGACGAAGGCGCCGAGGGGCATGCCGCTGGCAATGCCTTTGGCGCTGGTCAGGATGTCGGGCTCGATGCCGGCATGTTCCGAGGCCCACCATTTGCCGGTACGGCCCATGCCGGATTGCACTTCGTCGACCACGAAAAGGATGCCGTGCTTGCGGCAAATGCGCTGCAGTTCCTGAAGGAAGAATTTCGGAGCGCTGACGTAGCCCCCTTCACCCTGAATGGGCTCGATCACGATGGCGGCGATTTCCTCGGGATCGAAGAGGCGCTTGAAGACCTGGCGCTCCAGAGTTTCGAGGATTTCGGCGCCGCAGGTTTCGGTGCTGTGACCATGTTCGCAGCGGTACGGATTCGGATAGGGAATATGCTCGACTCCCGCGAGGAGGGCGCCGAAGCCTTTACGCTGGGTGGATTTTGAGGCGGTTAGCGATAGCGCGCCCATAGTGCGGCCGTGGAAGCAGCCGTAGAAGGCGATGAATTTGTCGCGCTTGGTGGCGTAACGGGCGAGCTTCATGGCGCCTTCGATGGCTTCGGTGCCGGAGTTTGTGAAGAAGGCTTTTTTCGCATCGGTGCCGGGAACGGTGTTGACGAGTTTTTCGGCGAGCTGCGGCAGGGATTCGTAATAGAAATCGGTGCCCGACATGTGTATCAGCTCGGCGGCTTGTTGCTGGATGGCTTCCACTACTTTGGGATGGCAATGGCCGGTGGAGCAGACGGCGATGCCGGCGGCGAAGTCGAGAAAAGTGTTGCCGTCGACGTCTTCGATAATGGCGCCGTGGCCGCGCTTGGCGACCAGCGGATAGTCGCGGGTGAACGACGGCGACATGAACTTGGCGTCTTGCTCGACTACTTGCTTTGCCTTTGGCCCAGGGAGCTGCGTTAGCAGGCGGGGCAGTTTCGTTTCTGACAATTTCGTATCGTTCGTTTTCGTCTCAGGGGTGGCGATCATTTCTTCCTCCTTCAAGGATGGTCAGTGGTTGATGTGGAGGGATGACTGCAAGTCGGCACGACGAACGCGGGTACACGTGTTGCGTCGTGCCGCGCGTCACTGCCGTTGAAGGAGGCTTAATCTACGCCGAAGAGGTTTGGCCGGAGGTCGGCCGGGGAGGAAATTCGTCGGAGCGCGTGGATGTTGGTGATTTTCATTTGCGTTTCCAGCGGACGCTGCCGTCCTTGCTATCTTCGAGAATTATACCATGTTCCGCGAGTTCTTTGCGGATGCGATCGGAGGAAGCGAAGT
>Ga0307477_10003175_pt1 | contig 12315 bp, 16 predicted proteins | sample atmos_gasesECM2C_FD_203316 | JGI IMG/M metagenome (GOLD analysis project Ga0307477, IMG submission 203316) | Hardwood forest soil microbial communities from Morgan-Monroe State Forest, Indiana, United States - atmos_gasesECM2C_515 | ecosystem: Environmental > Terrestrial > Soil > Temperate...
GCGAGAGTCCGATTTTTCAAATCCGCGAGGGAAGAGATGGGGCTTCCGGTGACCGCGACAATCTTGGTCATCCAGCCGAGATCGGTGTCGCGCATGGCGATCGCACGGCAGGCGTGGCCGCTCCACTCATCGGCCTGGAGGTAGGCGAGGTTTGTGTTCCAGGCGATGTCGATACGCGGCACGACCTCTCCCGGTTTTGCGAGGAGCGCGAGGACTTGCGCCTCGTAGCTCTGAAATAGGACGACCTCAATGCGAAGATGCGCTTCTTCGTGAAAGTAGCGGCGCATGCCTTCCCAGATCGTTACTACTTTCGGGTTGTAGGCAACGGCTCCTAGCCAGATCGTTTTCGTCATAATTCCTCCTCGCCTTCGGAATGCTTCGTAATGACCTTTTCCGACCAGGTCTCCTGTCAGAACAGCGGCATTCCTAACAGCGACTTGCCGATGAACTCACGCAGGACGTCTCCTGTTGGCGCCATGACCGCGCCCGCGTGCGCATCGCGGAACAGGCGTTCGATGCTCAAATGCTTTGAGAACGCTGCGCCGCCGCAAGTGCGCATTGCTGTCGAGGTGACGCTGATAGCGACGTCGCCCGCGGCGGCCTTGGTCTCGAGCACGCGCAGCATCGTGGTCTCGCGCGGCTTTTCCAGATGGTCGACCAAATCGTCGATGCGCGACGACAGGCCGTCGGTGTCAATCTGCATCGCTGCGAGTTGAGCGCGCAGCGTAGGCAAGCTCTCGCCGAGGCTTTGGCCGAGATGCTCGAATTTTGCGGTCTTAAGGTGCGACGCAGTTCCGGCGACTGCCGCCCGGCACAATCCGAGGGCGACGGCTGCCGTCCCCAAACAAAAAAGTGGGAGCACCACGTTCAGCATGGCCGGAAAGCCCGCGCCGTCATCAGTGAGCTGGAAGTCGGATGCGACAGGGCAGTCGTCGAGCGCAACCGGCGCAGAAGCGTTGGCGCGAAGTCCGAGACCGTCCCAGGGTCCGGCAACTGAAAGACCGCGTGTGTCCCCCTTAAGAAGATAGAGGGTCGAATCGGTCGGTCCCGCCCCTTCAGGGGCGAGCGCGGAAACGACATAACTCTGCGCATGACCCGCACTGGTCACCCACGATTTCTTTGCACTTATGTGCACGCCGTTACCATTGCGATGTGCGCGGGATATAGGCGCCCAGAAATGACTGCGCGAGCCGGCTTCACTGAAAGCGAGAGTGGACAAATGGCGGCCCGTACCAATCTCTTTAAGTATCGGCGCAACGGCCTGAGCCGAGCTTGCACGCGCCGCCGAAATAGTAGCGGTGCCGAGGATGTGCATCAGGTAAACCATAGCGACAGAAGCGTCGGCCTCGGCGAGCGTAGCCGTCACGACGGCGAACGTGCGGGGACCTAAACCTGAACCGCCGAAATCCGCGGGCAGCAGCAGGGCAAGCAGTCCAGACTCGCCGAGTGACCCGACGGCCTCGGTAGAGAATCGTCCCGCTTTGTCGTTTTGCCCTGCGGACGGCGCCAGCACGCCGCTGGCTATCTCGCGGGCTTTCGAAACGGCCGCGTCATGAGTCATGATCACACCTATCGTCTACAAATCTAATCGCGCACAAATTTACTGGATCATTCACTGGATCGGTCATTTACTGGATCGAATCAGGATTGTCGCCGAGGACGCGCCGAGGGGTCAAACAGTTTCTGGCAGCTGTCGGACCCCAAAAACACAAAGTGATGATTTCGATCCGGCGACAGGCGAACGGAGAATCCTCAATCGCGGCTACTTTTGCGAGGGGATGTGCCTATTGGCTCGTTAGGCGAGTATTGCAGAGTATTCAGCAATATTGCGGATTTAGCCGCGATTAGGAGGGTCAAGCCCCAGCCTGACTGCGACGACTTGTGCCTAATCCTTGTCCAGATATTCGCCAGGAACGTCGTCCTCCGGAACCTCGTGGGTGCGAACTTCCTTCTCGTCGGCGTCGTCAGCGCTTTCGACACCAGCGACGACGTCGGCTTCGAATGCATTTCCTTCCTCGATTAACTCCTCGACGCTCTCCGAATCAGCAGCTTCGCGGCGGGACAATCCCTGCAAATCTCCTGACTGTTCATCCGAACGCGACCCTCGACGGTCAAGTGAGAACTCCAGCTCACTCACAGGATTGCTTCTCTTCCGAGGCTGTTTCTTAGCAGCGGCTTTCTTTTTTTGTGCCCTCTGCGGCGCCGGGTTCTTCTTCACTTTTTTCGAAGGTTTCTTCGCCTTCGTTAGGGTCGGCTTCTTGCTGACACTTTTGTTCGCCTTCGCCGGCCTCTTCGCGGGTTTCTTTTTAGTGGCCATTTGCGCAGTCTAGCACCGGATCCCAGGGGCGGCAAAAGATCGCAGTTGGTTGCATTTTCACCTGAGGCGTATGTTACGTAGGCTCATTCCGAATAGCCATCGTCGTCCTCATCCTCGTCGTCATTTTCTTCCCGTCCGTCGCCGGGACCGCCGTCTTCCTCTTCATCTTCATCATCCGGCTCTTGTCGAAGGCGGGCTTCGTCTGAGCCGGGGCATTCTGAATGTATTCTGCTCATGTCCAATGTCTCGATACGGGTCATCAGCTAGCCAGATCCGCGGATATTTCAAATTCTGTTCCGAGTTTAGATCCCATGTTTAGCCGACTTGCGCCATCCTCTTTGACAGAAACTCGCGCGCTAATCAGGATACCGCGAGCGGGTCTTAATGTAATTTAAATCGTGTCATCTACCAGGCCGACACGCTCACGCCTTTCCCGCAACCATTCCCTACGCTTGGCGGTGAAAAACTAGAGATGCGGTTTGAAACGACCGGCCCATAAGCCTCGATAGAAACACCGGAGCGCCATCGCGGCGCATGGTTTATACTCTCCGCGCTAGCGGGGTATGTTCCCAGGTGAGCGAAGAATGGGCGCCCGCCAGGACATCCGTTCAGAGAATCAGACCGATCTTCACTTTCTAACTTGTGCGTTTTTCGGAGGGCACGCCACGGTGCCTTACGAGATAACAAAAGGGGAGAGCCTATGGCCGATCCTAGCCGACGCGCCGATCCTACGCGACCCGACGAAACGTCGCAGACCACATGGGACCAGATTGCCGAGAGTAAACCATTCAAAGACCTGATGGCGGCGAAGAAAATCTTCATCATCCCAGCTTTTGTGTTCTTCGTCGCCTACTATTTCGCGCTGCCGGTGCTGGTCGGCTACGCGCCGCAGTTAATGTCCACCAGGGTGTGGGGCATTTTCAACCTCGCTTATCTCTTCGCGCTGTCTCAGTTTTTTATGGCCTGGATCATTGCGGGACTCTACGTCAAAGCCGCCAATACCTTCGACCAACTGGCAAAGGACATCCTTGAAAAAGCTGGGAACGGCAGGGGAGGCAAGTAGGCCATGGCGAGTATCTCCCTGGTCATGTTTCTGGTATTTATCGCCATCACTCTGGGCATCACCTACTGGGCCTCGAAGCGTTCGGCGGGTGCGAACGCTTACTTTGCGGCAAGCCGACAGATCACCGCCTGGCAGAACGGGATCGCGGTAGCCGGCGACTACATGAGTGCTGCCTCATTCCTGGGGATTGCCGGTATCATCGCCTTCCAGGGTTACGACGGTTTTCTGTTTTCAGTTGGCTGGCTGGTGGCTTACCTCACCGTCTTGTTGGTGATCGCCGAACCCCTGCGGAACGCCGGCAAGTACACCATGGCCGACGTCCTGGCATATCGCCTTAAACCGAAACCCGTGCGGGTAATGGCATCACTCAGCACGCTCACGGTCAGCACCTTTTATATGATTGCGCAAATGGTGGGCGCAGGCGCGTTGGTAAAGCTTCTGCTCGGCGGATTCGTCACCTACAACCAGGCCGTGATCGGTGTCGGCGTTCTGATGATCGTGTATGTGGTCTTCGGTGGCATGCTGGCGACGACGTGGGTGCAGATCATCAAGGCAATCCTGCTCATGGCGGGCACAATTCTGCTCAGCATCCTAGTCCTAGCCCACTTTCATTTCAGTTTCGCTGACTTCTTCGGCGCCATCGGGCGCGTTACTTATCACGATGCCAAGGGGCAACTCGTGGTCAAAGACTTCCTTCAGCCGGGACTTCGCTACAAACCTCCTTACGGACCGCTGGACTTAATCTCGCTGGGTATGGCTTTGATTTTCGGCACTGCCGGTCTGCCGCATATCCTGGTGCGGTTTTATACCGTGCCGGATGCCAAGACAGCGCGTCATAGCGTGGTTTGGGCCATGGTGCTGATTGGCAGTTTCTACATTATGACTACGTTTCTTGGTTTCGGCGCCGCCACAGTCGTTGGCCCCGACTACATCAAGACCCACGGCGGGACCAACATGAGCGCTCCGCTGCTCGCTCAAGCTTTGGCGGGAAACGTCTTCTTCGCATTCATCTCCGCCATTGCTTTCGCCACTATTCTGGCGGTGGTCGCGGGTCTGACCATCAGCGCTACTACTTCCTTTTCGCATGACTTCTGGACCAACGTCGTCCACGACGGAGTCGAGCGAAAACCGGGCGAGGAAGTGATGGTCGCGCGCATCTCGGCCTTTGCGGTCGGTGCGGTTGCTATCGCCATCGCAATTCTGCTGGGCCCGACCGCGAACGTGGCTTTTCTGGTGGCGCTCGCGTTTGCAGTCGCCGCGTCCGCGAATCTTCCTGTAATTGTGCTTTCGATTTTCTGGCGGAGGTTCAACACCGCGGGGGCAGTCGCAGGACTGGGAATCGGACTGCTGGCTTCAATCGGGCTCATCCTGGTTAGCCCGAGCCTGATGGCAATCGATCCGCCCACAGTGACTGGTACGGCGCGCCACTTGATTCAGGCGAAAGCTTGGTTTCCACTGGAAAACCCCGGCATTCTAAGCATTCCGTTGGGATTCCTAGGAGCGATTGCTGGCACGCTGTTAAGCCACGAACCAACTTCGCAATATAAATTCAACGAGCTGCTGGTCCGCTCCAACACCGGACTCGGCGCAGAAAAGGCCGGAGTCCAGTAGAGGCAGGCGGTCGAGTGAACCGGCGCAAAACGATGATTGCAGCGCTCATCGCCACGCATCCGTATTCCAGCGGCATTACCCAACCAGGAAGCGATCCCCACGGACGCCCAAGCGTGCGCAAGTGCCACATGACGTATGTTGGGATAATGCTCACAGTCCAGATGATGATCAGCAGCGTCGAGGACGACGACAGAAATGGCAGCAGCCAGAGAAGATACCATGGGAATACGACGGGTGCGCACAAAAGAGATGCTGCCATGGGCCACGCAAATTGGGACCAGTCGAATTGGTCCGGAGAGGACTCTGACGTTGCGCTTCTTATTCTGAGCCAGGTTGCAGTCGCCAATCCGACGAGCACCGCGAGGCCTGCCAGCAACTGCGGAGGCGCTACTTGATCGAGTATCGCAAACACGGGCCCGTTAAATCGGAAACTGTTCACATACGTAGCCAGCGAGCCGATTGGAATGTGGCCATGGTTGAGAAATGGCACGTAGAGGAGCGCGACCACGGCTGCCGCCACCGCCGCGTCTCGAATGCGAATCCGCTTCCAGTAGATGGGCAAGAGTACGATCGGCAGAAATTTCACTGCTATCGCCAGCCCAAGTGCGATGGCCGTAGTCGTCCGCCATCGGCGCATTAGCGCAGCGGCGGACACTACCAACAATAGCGCGCCAACAATATCAATGTGACCGCTTCCCGCCACCTCGATCGGCAGCAATGGACTCCAGGCGAATGCCAGAACTAGGTGCGCTGGCTTCCGAGTAAAACGCAAGACATCGAGCAACACGAAAACAATTGCAAACTCGCAAACCACAAATGCTACTTTCAGCGCGAATGTAGATTCGTGAATCGCGGTTACCGCGCGGAAAAAAAGCTGCGCTCCCGCGGGATATGGGCTCGGCAGATCCGGGTTGTTCAAGCTGCGGGTTTCCGGAGTATGCAGCCCGTTCACGGCAGGATCGCTGGGAACGACAAGATAAGGGTTGTAACCGAGTCGCTGCAAACGGCCATCCCAAACGTAGCGATGAATATCATCATCGGCGCCAGCAGGCAGCCGAAGAAATGCGATGTTCCACACCGCAGCGAGCACGACCCCAATGACGACAACGCGGCGAGAGAATATCGGTCTAGCAAAAAACTCACGGATCGCCAAAAGGTACACAATGCCCGCAAGCGTCAAAGAGGCCATGAAGTATGGCCCACCACGATCCCCGAAGTTGCGTGAGCAGATCGTCAGCGCCACGCATAACGTGGCGCCGAGTACGTACACTCTCGGGTCGGGAGTGATATTCACGATTTTTCGCCAACTATGTTGTCCCACACCGATCCCACCACTCGTTCACTCCCAATACGACAGAGTACCAATGGGGCTCTAAACGATGTACCGAGTCAACTTCGCAAGGTATGCCTTTAAGCCTCTTGTAGCTTGCCCATCGGCCATCCTTGGCTGAAACCGAGAGGGAATCAGTTGGATCGTAAACAACGTAGGCCGTCCAATCACCAACGGGCGCACCTCCCCAACCGTCCCATTCGATGTGCTTCAGCTCTTCGTTCGGCGTGGTCGGTTGGGCTAGAACCTCGGCCTTTATTCGTCGCGACCAGAGCCGCCATCTGAGCGAAGGGCGAACCACTCCCTGCGTCTTGAGCATCCCACCCGCCACACAGAGAAACATCACAGCTGCCAGTAGCATGGAAAGCGTTCTCGACGTTCTTTTGCCAAAGACAATCACTAAAAGCAGAGCGAGAATTGCTAAACATACTGTTGGTACGAGGAAAAAGAGATAATCCAGGACGGGGTCAGAGGCGTAGACAAATGACAGCAACATGACAACAACTGCGAGTATCACGGCGTACAACGGCATTCGCCAACTGAAACGATCTCTTTGACGCACCCGCTCGACCTCCAAGTGTATTTGGCTACCGAGAGTATGCATCGGTTGTTGTCCGAAACCAAGATAGCTGTTGAGAACAATTGGCCGACCGACCGTCAGGGTCAACGAAACCATTTGCGCACCGAGCGGTGACATCCGGTTGAAGCCCCTGAGGCTTTGCATTCGAGTTGCCTTGTTGAATACTCCACTTTTGCCTACTCGGGTTCCACGCTAGACTTGCTTCGTGGATGCCTCCAAGCCACTGCGAACGTATGTCTTTCTCGGCCTTATCGTGCTCTTTGTCACACCTTTGCTTTCACCAGCGTCTGTGGGGGTGGCTACTGGCCACTTTGAAGTGTATTGCGATGGTGTTGGAATCTTCCTAGCTAAAATTGATGGTGTCCCTGCCCCAGGAAAACTCGTTTTGTTTTCTCCTGTGAATTTTCCGCCGGGCCCAATCGGAAGCGATTATTTCGGAAAGGGGAAGTGGTCCGACATTTATGTCTTTCGTGACGGGTGTGTGCCCGACGGCAAATGCGAGAGCATCGCCGATGGCAGAGTATGGATCGACGCGCTCCCCATGCAAGACACCGTCCCGAAACATATCTCAGGCAAGTACGAAATCAATTTGAACGGCAAGCATCTCGACGGCACCTTCCTCGCAAAACTCCACGTCAGACGACATCCACTGCGGCTGTGCATGTGACAAGTCCCGACCCGGACAGACGGTCGCATGAGGGCAATCTAGTTTGTCAGTCAGAGCAAGTCTGTGGCGTGCGAACATCGCTATTCAATACGCCATGACTGCCAAAACACCAAGACCCGTTAACCAAAGCGACGCCAGCTCAAGGACCCAGAACAGCCATTTGGGTTCGTTGCGAAACGCAAGGAATCCAAGAATCATACAGAATGGGCCGAACAAGCAGAACCAGCCATACAGAAGAACTAGTGGATCCTGCCAAGGCGGGAGGTGAACGGGTTTCAACTCATCAAAATAAATAAATGAACTAGCGGGGACGGCGGCGCCTGCCGTGACAATTGCCAGCAATGCGAAAGCAAAAGGGTGTAGCGGTCGGAACCGGCTCGCACGGTACGCCCTAACCCAACCTGAGACGGTAACGATCAGTGGCATGAAGTTAACGAGGTAGGGAACGAGCACATTCATGAAGTAGGAGAAGTACGCGTTTCTCATAGTCAGGAATTGTCCTCTCGTTTGAGAGGCGAATCAGCCAGCGCGCATTGAGAATTGCCGACCGCCAGATCAATGAGCGCTTGGATCCCACCCTTTTAACCACGCCGCCGTGCGGGGCGCCCTTGTTGGAGTCTGTCGCAACTCCGCAGCGATTCGACTCAAATCGTCGCCGGTGTCGATGTCATAAAAACGATCTGCGAAACCTACGGACAGCTCAAGAGCTCGTGCGCGCGATAGGAGTCTCTCCAGCGCGCTGCTCGTGCCCATTCCGTCGCCTGCGAAAAGCGTGGGATGAGAAGCCTTCGCTCCGACGAGATAGTAGCCTCCGTCGTGCGTTGGTCCAACGACTACGTCATGTGCGGACAGGGTTTCGAACGCGTCTTCGAGGACAGAACGCGGCAGATGTGGGCTGTCGCTGTTGAAGGCAATGATGCGTCGTTCATGACCTCCTGCGAAATGTACAAACACCGAATCGAGGCCTGCGGCAAGACCTTCACCTTTCTGTGCAACCACGCTCGCTTCGTTTCCTACCAACTGCGCCAGCTCGTTTACGTCCGAGTCTGGGCACATGACGGCAACTTCCACATCGTGCGATTTCAATGACCGCGCCAGCGCCAGCGTGTCGTCGAGAAGACAACAATAAAAAGCTGTGACAGCCTCGGGAGAAAGGTCGGAAGCGAGGCGGGTCTTGACCGCGCCTGGCCTTGGCGCTTTCGCCATGATTACCAGCACACGGTCGCTGCGTGACGAACGTACTACCGCGTCCCCGGAAGATTTCACTACGAGCTCCACAAAACTATTTAGGCATGGGAACCGACAGGGCCTTGCCCGCGCCGCGCTCGGCTATCCAGATCGTGTCGCCCACAGGCTCGACTCCGGTTGGAGTGTTGAGTCCGTCCTTGATCACGCTCACGCTTGCCTTGTCCCCGTTCACGGTGAGAACGGAAATTTTGCCGCTGCCATTCTCAGCGACGATGAGCTTACCGTTCGCTGCACGCATGCCGTCGGGACCTTTTATTGGCTGGTCCATCCAGATATCGACGGGCGTACCCGGTTTGCCGGTGGCATCGACGGGGATGCGGTAGAGCTTATTGAAGAACACGTTATTCACATAGAGCGTGCCGTCCAGGAAGGTGATGCCATCGACGCCGTTAAGCGTCCGATGCTCCAGGTAAAGTTCGGCGGTGGAAGCTCCGGCAGGCAGCCTGAAGATTCTGCCAGGCACGGTGTCAGTAATGTAGAGCGCCTTATCCGGTCCAATCGTAAAATCGTTGCACACATTGTTGTCCCCGGGCAGGTTCCAGCGAATCTTCGGCGCGCCAGTTGGAAGATCAAAGCCTCTTAGTGCTGTATGTCGCTGCACTGGAGTGGTGTTCGGCACTGGCGTCAGTTGACATGTCCACAACGTGTTGCTAGCGGTGTCCGCCAACATGCCAAAGAAGAACGTGCCTGGGCCTTCTGCGCTGGCGTCGATAAACTTCTCGGCTGTGGAGGAACCCGGACGCACCTTATAGACGAATGGCGAACTGGCGCTGCCGACAATCAGTACGCCGCCCGGCGCCATGGTCAAACTTTCCGGCTCCGATTTCGCATCAGCGATCAAGATTTCCGCTGCGGGCTTTGTTTGGGCGAAGCCTGCTTGCGCAAAGCTAGTACTAAAGATGAGAACAGCACAGGCAGCGAGACATCGAGTGTACGAGCGGCGCATTGTCAAGTCTCCTCAGAGTTAATTTTCTGATCATTCATCATAATTCATACGGTGGGCACTCAGGCCAAATCCGGGCTGGAGTGGGCCACAGGCCTGTGAGGAATAAGGAAGACTTCTTTGTAGATATCGCCTCACTTGAAGCCTATGCTTTCCTCGGCGTTCGCTGCCGGAAATAGTAGCGCACAATCAAGCTGAGAATGAACCAAGCGGCGCCGACCGTGCCCTTCAGCGTCCCGCTGATCTTGGATTTTCCGATGCGGGGGTAGTAGCTCACCGGGACTTCAACCACGCGGTATCCGGCGAGGGCGCCTTTGAGGATCATCTCAACTGCCCAGCCATAGGTAGTCTCTTCGAGGGCGAGTGCGCGTAGTACATCTGCGCGGGCAGCGCGAAACGGGCCGAGGTCGCTAATTTTTAGACCATAGAGCAGCTCTATCAGGCTGGCGGCAAGACGATTGCCAAACACCTGATGCCAAGGCATAGCTCCGGCAGAACGCAGGCGGGAACCGAGCGTGATGTCCGCGCGGCCTTCAATGATTGGAACTAAAAGAATCGGCAGTTCAGAGGGCCGATCGCTGTAGTCGCCATCGAGGAACACAACCACGTCCGGAGAATTTGCCGCCGCTAGACCCGTGAGGCACGCTCGCCCATAGCCGCGGCGCGGTTCGTGAATGACGCGGGCTCCCGTTCGTGCGGCGATCTCGGGCGTCCCGTCATTCGAGTTGCTGTCGACAACGATGACCTCCGTTGTGACATCGGACGGGAGATCAGCTAAGACGCGCTCAATCGCCTGCGCTTCATTACGGGTGGGGATGATGACGGACACTCGCACAGGGCGTCGGTTTAAATTAACCACCACGGAGCTGACGGCCGCCGCTGCGCTACCCACGCGTCAACGCCCCACCGGCGGCCGGCGCTTCCAATCGCGAGACCGAGCGATGCCATCACCGGAACCAGCAGTTCCCATATCCACGAGGTGCCCCACTCCGAAACCCAAAGGCTGCCGAGATAGAGAAAAGCCACAAATGCGGCTGGGCGGGTGAGAAGACCGATGACGAGCAGAATACCGAGAGAGATCTCGGTCACGGCCTGCATGGGAGCCGCCATCGCGGCGTGGCTTGCTGCCAGTGCCATGACTGATTTCCAGATGGCCGGCGAATGACTGTTCTTGACGTAGTAACTGATCAGGCCCGCGTAACCCGCCGGGGTGTAAAGGCCTTTACCCATATTCTCAAAAAACACCCACACGAACATTGCCCCAATCGTCACGCGTATAAGCGCCAGCCCGTTTGCGGCGGACAGTTGATCGGCGGCACTTGATGTCGAGCTTGCGTTTGGTCCCATCACGTCCTCGTGTCCTTGAATGAGAAGTCTTTTGCGGATGACCAGCCTGGTTCGGAAGAACGCAAAACATCCTATGCCGTTCCTCGCAGTATTGCCAGTGGATGTGCAATGAACCTGCCAGATCACACCAGTTCTGGGTTAGTTCGTCCAGCCGAGAACTGTTGTAGATTAGTTGGCAATTCCTCTTGGCGGCCATTCTCCTTCTGGTTCATAAACCTAAATCCTTCACTTGCTCCTCGGTTTCGTAGCCGAGCCAGTGTGCAACCTCATGCCAGACCACCCGTTTCACTTCGGCTCGCAAGTCTCCTTTTGAACACCGCAGAATGGGGCCACGAAAAACAAATATCAAATCGGGGGCATACTTCACTAGGGTGTAGGACCGCTTCGTCCTAATTGTTCCGCTGTACAACCCTAATAACTCAGTTCCACGGCGCCATTTTTTTCTGTTCGATATATCCCCCAAAACGCCCGCAGGAGGCTCGTCAACCACTTGAATGCCGGGAAAATCTGGAAGACCCCTAACCTTCTGCGGCAGAGTGCTGTATGCCCACTGCACAATCTCTTCGAAGCTCTCGGGATTTGTGGTGTCGTCCATGAGGCCGACTTTACCACCAGACAAGCCCCGAGGCGTGGGGGGATGCGGCAGGGTTTGCGCGAAAAGTGAGCAGCTCTCAGGCGGCAACTGGGGTTAAATCGCCGTGGGATTCAAGCTCTGTTAGGCATTCGAGACGGATCGGCTGCCATTTGCTGGGCGGAAATCGGAGTGGATGACGTTACCCGTAAAGAAGAAGCTCAGTAGCGGGAACATCGTATATCGCAAGAATGCTCCAAAAAGGATGATGAGCGCGCGAAACGCAGGTTCATCAACCTTTTGGAGCATCCCAATCTCTCTCTACCAACTTTTTGAAAAATCTAATTCCAGTGGCTCTCGAAAATCTTAAAACTAGCTGCCCCACAATACGTTGCCCGCTTTCGCGTTCGTCTTGACCTTCATCGGGGTGCTCCTTTCTTTGAATTTTTGACTTGTTTCGTCAGTCTGTTTTCGATTGATTCGCTAATCCTTGTTGATTAACTGCCCCACATTGCGTTGCCTGCCTTGGTATTCGTCTTAACTTTCATCGAGTTTCTCCTTTCTTGGATTTTAGCTTCGTCAGTCAGTTGGTCCTGGTTCAGTAGGGTTCGAAACTCGATTAGCTGCCCCACATTGCG
>Ga0307477_10003176_pt1 | contig 12314 bp, 19 predicted proteins | sample atmos_gasesECM2C_FD_203316 | JGI IMG/M metagenome (GOLD analysis project Ga0307477, IMG submission 203316) | Hardwood forest soil microbial communities from Morgan-Monroe State Forest, Indiana, United States - atmos_gasesECM2C_515 | ecosystem: Environmental > Terrestrial > Soil > Temperate...
TCTGCGGGTTGTTCCCGTTGGCGATAGTGTTCGATCCTGCCGCGGCTGTCAGTGTCGATATCGCTGGGTTTCCCCCGCTAGAGCTCGTTCCGCATGTGATTGTGTCGCTGCCGGTCGCGTAGTTCAGGTGTTGCCCTACGCTGTCCAGGCAGTTCGGGAAGGCGGAAAAAACGAATTGAGCGACTCCCGAAGTCGGCGCCGGAAAGATCATGATCGAGTGGGCGGTCGGGTTCGCATTTGGAAAGTTCAAGGCGAGCTGCTGGCTGAGGGTAGTTGGAACGCACCAGGCTGAGTAATTGGATCCTTGTTGGCCGAACCAACACGAATTCGTACCTGTCGGAAGCGACGGGGCGGTTGCGCCTCCAGTAGAGATGCTTCCAGCGAGGTTCATAACGCCGGCAGCGCTCAAGGTCGATGTTGCTGAGGGCGTTTGCGCGAATATCCCTCCGCCCCCTGTCATGATCGCTGTGCTGGTAAGCGGTGGGGCCAATGGCTTCACGCCCCCGGAGGTGGCGGATTGGGAGAATAAGGCCGCTACGAAGAATACAGTAGCGAGAATCAGCAGCAAGAGCAGGCCGGGGTTTAGTTTTGGGCGAACCATGATACTGTGCTCCCTCCTGCTGCTGCGATGACAAAAATGAGATTTGTGTTTGTGACTGGGCCGCAGTATGAATCATCCGCCGCCAGTTCAAACCCTGTGGCGGTCGTGACACCGGACGGGCCGATAAAGACGCTGGCAGTGTTGGTGGATAGGGCTTTGACGCAGATGTTTTTGACGGTGTTGGTTGCCAGAGCTACGGCAGCGTTAGTGACGGCCTGTTGGCCGGAGAGCATGGTGGCGTTTCCGGTCACCGTTGACGTTACGGGGAATCCTTCGACGCCGGGTGTCACCAGAAGCGATCCGCGGGCGCTTGCCTGATTCTCCACAGTCTGACCATTGGTTACGGTGGGTTGCGTCGTATTGAAAACCGCTCCAACCTGCACAGGGTTTCCGGCTTTCGCCGCGCCGGACGCCGCTGGTCCTTGCGTATAAGCGCCTCCTGCCGCATTGCCGGGCCGCCGGTCCCAGGTGGTTCCGTTGAAGAGCATAGGGAATGCCAGTTGATAAATTGGAGCATTTCCGACTCCGGATGGAAGCCTAACGGTATTATTGGCAATGCCGTCCGCAAGAGCAATTTGTATAGTAGATGGAATAAGCTGGCCTGCGCCATCTGTTCTCAGAATTCTGGTTAAATTCGCTCCGTCCTGTCCTCCTACGATAACTGGTGGTTTTGTAGGGGTACTGCCTACAGCGGTGGGACCTTGCGCCTGAACCAAAGGCCCATTTGTGGAGTCTCCTGGAGCCAAAGCCCAATGGTCGCCGGCGACATTGGGGAGAATTGGCGCATTGTAAAGCCCCATTCCAATAGCCCCGGCAGCAATATCGGCCGAATTGCTAGACTGGAAGAACGGAACCGTAGTGGTAGAGCCTAGGCTAGATGGCGCAACGTTTGTTCGCCCTGGGAGTACTCCTCCGAAGAAATCAAGCAACAGGGGCCTTATGACATTTCCGTTGTTTGTATCCAGGCCTGCTACCGCCACGGGGTTTTTCGTGGGCGAAGCGCCGGAGGCGTCGGGACCATCCACCACGCACGGGGTAACTGTTGTGCCGACGCATCCGCTACCCCCTCCTCCTGAGGCTCCCACGCCGGAGTTAGGATTCGTTTTGAAGCCGTGGATTTCCGCTACCAGATAGCCGGTTCCTGTTGTTGTGACTTGAATACGGATATACGGATAGTAGCCGGTCGCGCGCGTTTCGCCTTGCGTTGTGGCTGTTGTGGGATTTGTGAACGGCGATACAATCGTGCCGGCGAAGCTGACGAAGGTTCCCGCAATTCCTCCCGCTCCCAAGGGGGCATCCTGCAGCAGCACGGAGACGGCTGAAAAACCGTTAGAGGAGTAGGTCACCACGAAGCCATCGCATCCCGCGAAACGGTTATCGATATTTTCGCTGGTGAAGGTGCCTGCTGTGGTGATGCCTGGTTGGATGAATTTTCCGCAGTCTGCTTGCTGGGAGGTTACTGGTTGTAATTGCTGGGAATAGAGGGGGAGGGTCAGAAGCAGCCATAGGAAACCATAGGCGAGGTGTCGGGCGTTCTTCCTGAGGTCTGTAATGCGGGAGTTTTGGGGTAAACCTCGGCTCATCTGTCCCGACTCTTCGGAAATGCCGGGGCGCGGCGATAGTACTGAGGGTTTCGATCCATTGACGGGAAACGGCATTGCTGCCACACTGGATTTAGCCCGAATCCATCGGGCAGGAGAAAGTACATGACAATCGACGAACGACTGGAAAGACTTACGGAACGCCATGAGGCGCTCACCCAGACTGTTGAATTGATGGCTGCGGAAAACCGCGACCGTGATGCAAAGTGGGCTAAGCAAATGGGTGAAATTATGGAAGGCATCGCCCGCCTCCGCGCCCTGACAAGTTCCAACCTTGCCGAACAGCCGCGCGCAAACTATTAGGATTTTCCGCATACTTTCACCGTTTTGGATACTGCCATCCGACTACTGCCGCATTGATCCGGTCTGCCGGGTCGAGCCTTCCGAGCGCTCCTGCTCCCAGCGTGGCGAAGATCTGAACCCGCTGAAGCGACAGAAGCCGAATGTATCCGCCTACCAGGGAGTGCGGGTTCCGTAAATCGTTCAGTTGGAAAATCACGCTCGAGAAATCCGGTATCCAGCGCTGGCCCACTTGCATTCTCCATGTCACGTCTCCACTTCCTTCGATGAATCCGGAGCCGGTGATGGTCATCATGACGTTGGTCGCGACTCCATCCCAGCCTACCGGCATGGTGAAATCGAGAATCTGGGTATCCACGTTTTCGAGCGCTGGTAGTGCGATCGAACCCACTTTTTGCAGCCGTTCGCCTTCCGGTGGCATTTCGACCCACGGGGCACGGAGGTAGCGTTTTGTGCGCATGGTCTTGCAGACCATTTCGAGTCCGCCGCGGGCGATGATAGTTTGCCAGAGGAAGGCTTCCTGGTTTAAGCAGTGGTTCCACTCGTTGGGTCTGACCCAGATTCGGTTTTGAAGGGATATGCAGTCTTCTACGAGAGGCATAAGGCTCCTTGGGGTAAACCGCCGTTGACCTGTCCAGGCGATTCGGAGTACCGGAAGCGCGGTGATAGGATAGATCCGTGAGCGAACAGCCGTTCTTGTTCGGCGAGGGTCCCTGGATTCCGATCCGCGACGGAAACGTTACGGCGCTGTCGATTTTCAAGCGTCACTACACGGCGCGGAAAGTGCGCAAGATCGAGCAATGTGTTGGGCCGGGTGAAAAGATGCTGCTGCTCACTCCTGACGCGCGGGCGCTGTTCGCCTGGCGCAAGTTCAAGTCGGATGCTGGCGAACTCGGCGTCAACTGCGCCATATTCCGAAACGAGGGAACGGTTGCTGGCCGCGCTTCCGATCTGATCCAAGCTGCAAAGATCCTCGCATGGGCGCGGTGGCCCGGTGAACGTCTCTACACCTACGTCGATCCGGCGAAGGTGCGCCACAAGCGCGACCCTGGCCGGTGCTTCATGCGTGCGGGATTCCGACAGTGCGGAGTGACGCCGGATGGGAAACTGATTTTCGAAGCGTTCCCCTGAGACAGCCGCCGCGCGCCCGGTCGCCTGGAGTGGGTACGGTGTGGCGGCCAAACTCCGTAGTACCACTGTCCTAAGGCAAGAAATAGAACCACATTCCGTCACCCCAGTACGAGTGCGTGCGTCTCTAAGGTGGAGGCTTTTGATGCGACTGATAAACTGGTTTTGGAACGTGTACAATTGGCGGTACCGGAGAGCGGCGATGAGGAGACTGAAAGTCGCGTGACTGTCGAACAACTGGCAAGCCGGCTGCTGGCCTTGATGTCGCAGGGTCACGGGCAAAAGGATATCGTGGTCTGTCCCTTGCTCCCCCGCCGAACCGATCCGCATACGCGCGTCGATATAACCAACGTGACAGTGGACCCTGACGACGGGCGCGTCGAAATCGAAGCGATAACGGAGATTCGCTGAATGATCCTGCGCGATGAGCACGGGGAGGTCGAGGTCAGGATAGGCGACTTGTTTGAGGTCGAGGATGCGAAGTTCTCGGTGATCTGCCCCGAATTGTTCGGCGGCGAGTTGGATGCATTCCGCAATATATCTGTCTGGGTCCGCCTCGTGTCTGGCAAAGTGGATCTTGCGGATGGGCGGCGCGTCGAGGTCACAAGTCCAGACGGTCAGGGAAGACACTTTCTGTTGTCCGGAGCTCTGCTGGCTACCGCCGTCCGCAATCATCGCCTGATGACATTCGATCTTCCCGCTCCCGCCGTTCAACCAGCACGGACCCGCTCCGACACCCGCCGCGCTCCCGCAACCAAGAAGCGCGAGAAACAGCAGCAGCCAACCTCTGAAAATCTTTTTTAAGCGCACTGGCTCCCCCTATCTACAAGCTCACACGGCTCTGAAAAGTACAAACAAAGCTGACAGTACGCCACTGCGGTATCGAGATTGGCAATCTCGACCGAGATCAAACCAGGCTTAACGAATAGCCGCGGCTGCGTGAGCAAGCACGGTGTTGACCCGGAGAGCAGCGTAATCCCGGTAGGGGAAACATCCGGCCGCGGATAGAGGCACTGCGCGTTGATGAACTCGCTTCCGAACTGGCAGCCTGTGGCATCGTCGGTAATCTGAAGCGAAAGCAGGGTCGGCGCCGTAACGCCTAAAAAGTGGCCGCCTTCCACCGTGAATTTGTAGAAGGTCGCTCCCCACAGCACGGAGTTTTCTGTCACGCGGATCTGCCGGTTCACTTGGCCCCGCGCGGGAATGGCGTTTCTCAGATCGTCAGGAATGACCCAGATTTGCTCCCGGTAGTTGTGCGCCCGGCGTAGTGGTTCCAGTTGCCCCAGGAGCATGGCGATCGAGCGATAGGGCAAGTACTTGATTGAGGGATTGAGTATCCAGCCGTCTACGATGTTGGTTAGCACAGGTCCTCTCTTTGGGGTGAACCTCGGCGCGCCGGTCGCGCCGATTCGGAAATACCCAAGCGCGGAGGCCGGTTGCGCGGGTCCGTGCGGTCTGGTATAAAGACTTCAGCGGCGTGGAGCAGTGGTAGCTCGCTTGGCTCATAACCAAGAGGCCGGTGGTTCAAATCCACCCGCCGCCATTGATTAAACCCTGCATAGAGAAGGGAAGGGCCGCCCGGCGCGAGAGCGCGATTGTTGGCGGTAGGGTCCGGTACGAGAGTACGATTGTTGGCCCACCATCCCGCGTCAGTCGCCGCGCCCTGGCAAGCACACAGTGTGATCGACAGTAGAGCCCAAACTAAAAGCATTGTCATACTCCCTGAACTCCCTGCGCATTCTTTGGACACGGTGCTGATGCCCAAACTCCCGATGCTCCGTTATCTTCATCCGCTAGCGTAAACCCAGTTGGATCGTATGTGAAGATGCTGTTATTGAACGATCCCCCTGCCCCGAGTTGCCCTTGGCCGGTTAAACCAACGGGCGGACTGAAGGACGGGCTCGCCGGGTAGCCGTTGGTCAGCGTGATGTCGTACGGCGTTCCGTCCAGGGTTCCGGTGATGCTGAGCAAGTGGCCGTTAGCGACGGTACAGACACCTCCGAAACCATCCGTCGTGATTGTCAGGGTGAACGTATCCCCTGGATTGGTGCCGGGGTAGGTCGTCGCGGAGAGGGTCCCTTTGAGCAGGTACGTCACTTTCAGATTCCTTGGGCGTTGGTTGGGCACGGCGAAGCAATGCCGGCGAATAGATAAAAGCCGGCGCAGCCATCGGTCGCGGAAGTGACTGCGCCGAAGTTTCCGGTCGGAAACAGAGTCGCCGAAAGCGTTCTCACGACTGTCCCGAAGGGAATTGTTCCCTCCGTGGGAGGATTGGCTATTTCATCGTAGAAGAACACTGGCGGCCCAAAACCGGCGCCCGAATTGACCGCGTAATAAATCCGGCTGATATTATTCGCAGTGTCGATGGAACACCAAAATAGATACAAGTTGTTGTTTGCATCGATGAAACTGTAGCCGTAGGAGTCGAGTTCGGTGGCCGCCCACCCCAAGGTATCGACGAGGGTGAAGGTCCAGACTGGCGCGGTATACGGCGTGCCGATGTAAACGCCTGACTGGACTCCGCTGCCGGCCGGATTCCCGTAGTAGGGCAGGATCAGGCTGCCATTCCAAATCACCGGACGGCCACATGGGAATTCGTTGAAAACACCTTCCTGATTGGCTCGATACGTGGAACTGAAAACAGCCGATTGTGCGCTGATGACGCCGGCATGAGTAAAGGTTCGCATCGAAACCGTCACCCCTGCCGGGTGAGTATAGTAGAACAATCGTGCGATATCGTCCGGTCCCATCACAAGGCCGGTGATGCTGACATTTCCGACGAAGCTGTTTTCGACTCCCCATGCGCCGGCGGAAAAGATCGTGAAGGCCGGTCCTGGAATCGAGGTGTCGAGGTAAACGGCCAGAAGGTCTCCGTTGGAAAACACGGCAAGGCGAACCATGCTGGCGCTGCCCGGTCCATCGACCGAAGGTGATCCGTAGGTGTCGGTTCCGGTGTCGAAGGTGATGAGTTTCGGCGCTCCCCCGATGGGATTGCCATAGAGAATTGTGAAGACTGTTCCCTGTAGAATGGCGTCGAACATGGTTTGGACGCCGCCTACCGCGATCCCCGGGGCGTGCGTTTGATCCATGCGGTTCCAGGTCAGGCCATTGTCGGTGCTTTTGAATATGCCTAAAAAAGTGAAATTGGAAGTAGCTAAAACGACATACAGATTCTTCCCGACGATGAAAGGCCCGCAATAATGCGATCCATTTTGATCGTCCCGAGAGTCGGGAGTGAAGACGATTGGCGGTAGGGTAACGGTTGGCATCGGTCAGGCTCCCTGTGCGGTATCGGCAATGACGGGCGTGAACACTAGCAGGGCCTCCGTCTCACGCCGTGAAAGGTCAACTGAACCTGGATGGAGCACTGGCCCGGTGTCACGCTGAGCAGGTTTACGAGGTCGAAGCGGAGCCGCTGGCCGATCCGGTAGACGATTCCAGGAACCGGGCAGACGCCCAAGTAGCCTACGGAATTCGATACCAGCATGTCATCGATGACAGGCGCCGAAAAGACGTTTTCATTCACCTGGTCGTACAACTGGATTTTGAAAGCCTGGTTCACGCCTCCCGGAGCACAGGGCGCTCCCCCGCCGATGGGGTTGATGATGCACTCCAGAATCTCCAAAAGCTCGAAATCGTAATCGAAGATATCGAGCCCAAAGCGCCTGGTGTCTCCCACGTTCCACGTCGGGTCGATGGCGATGTCCGCCTCGTATTTGAATTCATCTTCCCAGTAAGGGTACGACGGCGGTCGACGATTGCCCTTGAACCTTCTCACGCCTTGAAAGATGACTTGGGAAAGCAGCGCGCCGGAACTGTTCACCGTTTTCTGCACGTTGCCGAAGTCGAACAGGATTCCATCGCCGCCTGGATATAGGAGCTCCGGGACCATCACGAAGTCGTTGAAGGCGGTATTCGTAGGGTCGTTGAAGATCAGCCGCGCCAGTACGTCTTTGACTTGGAAGGTGGTGGATACCCTGTCGATGCCGGCGATTCTGCGTAATAGGAAATCGGAGCCGGTGAAGGTGGTCAGTTGCGTTCGGCGGTCCTGGCCGTTGGGGAGGACGTCCGCGTCGAAGGTGTAGATGAAGGGCTGGTCGAAGTAACCGGGAGGGGCTTGGTAGGGTTCATCCAGTTCGCAGCATTGGCCGGTTGGAGTGTAGGCGAGGGGATCATGCTGAGAACTCATTGGGGTGAACCTCCGTCGTACAGTCTCGCCAATTCGGAAATTCCCGAGCGCTGCGAAATCTCTTGACCGCTTGGGACGCTTCCGTTACACTGAATCGCTCCCCAATGAATGTTCACTCCTTGAACCAACCGACTGTCTATGAGTTGTACACCGCGCTCGGCAAGATGATCGACGCCGGACACGGCATGAAATCGATCTTGGTTCTCGCCGGCCGTAAGAAGTTTGAAATTGTCCAAGTAGCTACGCGCCCCAACCTCCCAGACTCGCCCGCTGAAATCGACACACGGGAGCGGTAACACTTCCGCCGCGCCCTGGCAAGCACACAGCGTGACCGACAGTAGAGCCCAAACTAAAAGCATTCTCCCCATGCTGCTAACTCAACTTGTACCGCTTCACTCCCAGGAACAGAATCTCAATCGTATTCGTAAACCCCGACAAATCGAGCAAGTGAATTCCGATCTGCCCACCTGCAGGAATCACGATTTCATGCCCGTTCACGCTGGGCGCGATCGCGGAGGCGGAAATGTTGATCCGGTGAATGAGTCCGTTGGAAAACTCATATCCTTGTGTGTCCTTGAATTGGACCGAGTACTCTCCAGTCTGAACGTTGGCGATGGTGGCGCGCCAGATGAAATCCGCATCGGTCGGAACGTCCCTAGCCAGGTTGGGCGCGTCCTGGTTGGCGCTTAGGGTGAAATCGAACGGGATCTTGAAATCGACATCCACGTATCCCGGTGGGGCTGCGTTGAGCATTCCGTTGTAAGCGGGTGGGGCGTAGGGGTTGATGGTTCGGACTTGCTGTTGCTGCGGCATTCGATTCTCCTTGAAGAAAGTTTCAGAGGCCGTCCCTCGAAGATACGGCCCCTATGAGCTGCATCACGCAGCAATGCCCGTGTGTGCCGGATGTTACCGGACTGGCCGGGCGTGTAACCCCATCAACTGGCCTTTGATCGTCACGCCGTTTGCGCCCAATACGACATAGGCGTTGCCGACGAGATTGGCCTTGAAGGTCTCTTCGTTCTCGATGACGGTTCGGACTTCCAAGGTTTCCGAGCAATTGGCGCACGGCATGCCGTTGGTCAAAAACGACTGACCTGAAGCGGTGCCGGTGAAATAAATACCTCCGCCTGCCGCATAATCGACCAGAGGGCCAGTCTGGTATTCCTTGGTGCCCATCTTGAACACGTAGGCGAAGCCGGTCGGTTGGGTGGCGAGCTGCGCGGCCACGTTGGCGCCGGTCATACTGAGAAGGTCGCGCGGGTCGATGTTCTCGTTGAACACGAGACGGTGCTGAAAGATGGCCTGGGCTTCGGGCGCGATCAGCTTGTTGTTGGCGGTCATGTTCGTGTTGGCGAGCGTCTTGTTAAACGTCGCCGTCAGGAACTGAGGGGCTCCGTCGCCCACGGACGAAAACAAGCTCGCCGTGGTCTGGGAGATGGTCTGGCCGGTGATGAACGAAATTGTATCGTAGATCGGTTCATCCTGGACATCCATCTGGTCCTGGATGTAGACCTGCGACTGGAATTGTTGGACGATGTAGGCCTGCTGGTCGGTCATCGCCGCTGGCGGTAAAACTTTGGTGGGAGTGATTCCCCCGATGCTGCCGGGGTAATACCCCATCCCTGAAGATCGTGGCATGTGTTGTGGTTCTCCTTTTCCTGTCTCAAATTGGAGCTGCCCTTAGCTTCGCGACGGCTCCGTAAAATCGGTTTAGTGGTAGCGCCCGCGTCCGCGGTAGCCCATGCTTCCGCCGCCTCCGGCAGTCACCAGCCCGGCCGCGGCCATCTTCTGCCAGATGGGGTTATGCGGCTCGGGGAAGTTACCAGGCACGAAATCGCCGGTCGCTCCCAGCGCGCGCTGCCGCGCCATGTCGCGGATTCTGCCCAAGGTGATCGTGCTCGACATCTTGCGCAAAATGGGGTTTAGGGCAGTCGAAAGCGTCTGGGCTCCGGCTCCGGCGAGTACCATCGTGCGGTACTTCGGGAACATGAAGTGAGCAACGGCGACTTCGCCGATTGCCACGCCAGCGGTGGTCAGGAAGCGGCCGAGGTCGGTCGCGGTCCAGGTGGCCGGGAGCAAGGGCGGAATCAGTTTCGCCGCCGTCACCGCTCCGAGTACCGCCACGGAGTTCCCAACCGCATCGCGGGAGGTCATGCCCAGCCAAGCCGGGTTACGCTTGCTGCGGTGCCCCTTCTTCTTTTTCTTGCCCATGGCGCGACGAATCAGAGCCATAGTGACGCCGGGGTTTCTCTTCCCCTTGCTTCGATAACTCTTGCGTGACCGATTCGCCTTCGCGGGCGCTCGGGTAGACTTACTTTTCTTTGTTCTCTTTTTTGCCACTGTCCGTTTCTCCTTGTATGGATTTGCCCCTATGGCCCCGAGCGTTAATGCGAATGGGCCGGGGTTGCTGCGAGGTCGATGCGCTTTTTTCTTCGGCTTCTTCTTTTTTGGGCGATAAGAAGAGCCGTAAGAAGGGTTATGTAAGTCGGTGACGCGGGGTTGGATCATGATGCTCCTTTGGGTGAACCGCCGTTCGCCAGTCTCGACACTGCCAGACATAGGAGCGCGGCAGCGATGGCCGCCGCTCCCTGACAGGCTAAAAACCCGCGTCGAATGGTGAACCCAAACACTGGCATTACTGTTCTTCTGTATGCGGTAGCCGCGCTACGATCTTCGCGACTACGGTTGTGCCTGGTACCGCTCCCCCCGATCCCGCGGCGTTCTGCTTTGAAATGTTGATATTGGTCGCGTCCACGGTGACTCCCCAGTTCGCGAGTGCGGCGTTGGCGACGCTGATCGATTCCTGGAGTTGCACGTTATCGGGAGCCGACGCTACGCCTGCGGCGTTCTTGAAGCCGTGCGGAATTGCCAGAGGCCCTGTGTCGGCGTCGAGACAGGTCAGCGTCCACGATTTGTACTCCGGGTTTGCTGGCGGTAAAATCGTCGATCCGCTCACTACTGCTGTTGCTACGATTGCCATTGTGTTCGTTTCTCCTTTACATAATTTCGCTGTGCGGACCTTCCGCGTAAACCTTCAAGGCTGGCGATGCTCCGGAGCCTACGGCGGACTGCTTCGCCAGATAGATATTGGTCGAATCGGCTGTAATGCCCCAATTGGGTCTAGCGGCATTAGCCACGCTTGGAATGCCCGTGCTTTGCACTGAATCAGGAGTAATCGGGGTCACCTGATCGGTATGAGAGACAAAGCCGTGCGGAAAAATAATGAGGGTGTCGGAGTCCGCGCAGTTCACAAGCCAGGACTTGTACCGCGGGACGGCGGGCTTGACGATCCCGGAGCCGGATACCACGGGCGTAACAGTTGCGGTGGCCGATTGCCATTTGCCGCCAAGCCAGAAGGCGGCCATTTCAAGCGCTAGCACGGTCATCCTCCTTGGGTTCCTCAACGGGAGTTTCTGGTGCCGGTTCGGGAGGCGGAACGGGCGCGGGTTCTGGCGTTGGATCGGTCGAAGCCTGGACAATATGCGGTCCATTCTTGCCGAGTTCTTCCCGCAGCATCTTGAGCTCATGGCAATGGTTGTGGGCGACGGCCTGGTCTTCGGGCAAGTCGTGGATGCGAGTCGCCTCTGCTTCGGTTGAATCGAACATTGCTTTACCGCAATAGACGCAGAGTTTCCCGGTTGGAAACCCTGCTGCCTTATACTGGGCAAGTTGCTCTTGGGCCTGCGCCAGTTCGAATTGAGCCTCGTAGTGCTCGATCTTCTGGCTGATTAGGTCGCGGATGGTTTTCAGATCCGCAATCGGGACGTAAACGAGGGTGTCCATGGTTAACGGTCCTCCTTAGCTAACGTCGTATCCGGTCATGGCTACGCTGGCGAAAGCCGCGGCCACGGGAGCCGCTGCGGTCTCCAGTGTCATGGCGGTAGTTGCGGAGCCGATGATGTTCAGCCCTGACAGGAAGAAACCGAACGCGGTGTTGGTGGCGATCGAGACACCGATGGACCACAGCACGGTACCGGCGCCGGTCGCTCCATCGCGGAGGTTGAAGACTAACTGCGCCGCCTGCGCGGTGCCTACCGTCGAGACTACGCCCGATACGGACGTGCAAACGTGCTTGACACCGGCCGCGCCGGCCGCTTTGGTGATGGTGGCCTGGGTCGCCGCCGCGCCCACGTTGTTGACGGCCCAGTCTGCGGGGCGGGTTGCCAGGAAGCCGTTACCCGCGGTGGCGCCGGTCGCAAGGTTCGCGGCTGATAGCGTCTTCAGGGTTACCGCGTTAGTGCCGTCTTGTCCGCCGACAAGTACGGGGTTTCCGGCAACCGCCGCGCCTGACGCCGCTTCGCCGCGGATCATTAAGCCGCCGGTCGCATCGACGGCCGCGCCCTGAGTTGGGGTAGTCGCGTCAACCAAAATGCACTGTTGAAATTCCTTGCCTCCTGAGGTCAGCGTGGCGACCTGGGAGCCAGTTGAATTGGGGGGTAGAATCACTGACATTCGTTTCTTTCTCCTCTGCGCCGTAGCGCTTGTTTTTCAAAAA
>Ga0307477_10003177_pt1 | contig 12309 bp, 6 predicted proteins | sample atmos_gasesECM2C_FD_203316 | JGI IMG/M metagenome (GOLD analysis project Ga0307477, IMG submission 203316) | Hardwood forest soil microbial communities from Morgan-Monroe State Forest, Indiana, United States - atmos_gasesECM2C_515 | ecosystem: Environmental > Terrestrial > Soil > Temperate...
AGCGCAAATTCCGACGGAGTTGCGCCCGCTATTTGCTGGCACCGAGATTGTTGATTCTCCGCAACAAACAATCGCCAGATCGGTTGCCACGACCACTGGCGTGCGTTACGCCGACATTCGTGCTAATGAAGCCCACAAGATGACAGTTGCAGAACGGGACGAGGCCATGGCGAGCGCAATTCATGAACAGTTTGGAAACGCACACTCAATCCTCGTCATCGTAGGTGAGGACCACCGCGCGGAAGTGACGCGAATCCTCCGCGATAAGTACGGCTGGACGACGGAGGCTTCGCCGTTCCCCTACTAAATGCGCTACCTAATCTCATGACCCCCTACACGATCAATCCACCCGAATCGGACGTCGTATTTGAGAAGCTCTGCCTAGCTCTGTTGAGGCGACGTTGGTCGCGCCCTGGTCTAGAGCGATTCGCAAAGAAGGGCGAGGAACAATTCGGCATCGACATATTCGATACTTTCGGCGAAAGCCCAATGTACGCGGCACAATGTAAGCTCAAGGAACAGTGGAAGTCACTTGATCCCGGTGAAATAGCTGACGAAGTTGAGAAGGCCAAGACGTTCCCTGCAAAGCTCGATCATTACGCAATCTTGACGACCGGCAAAGTTTCTGGAGCGGCACAGCTTGCCATACAAGCGATCAATCAGCAACACAGGGCCGCCGGACTGTTTACAATGGAACTCTTCACTTGGGACAAAATCACCGAGCTGATCCGTCAGTACACAGAAATCGAACAGCAATTCTACGGTGGCCTCAGGTCGGAAGAAGTGGCGACTGTAAACTCCAAACTCGAATACATCGTGAAACTAACGGAATCCGTAACCTCGACTTCCGCGGCAACCGAGATCGACGCGCTCATTGACGAAGCTCGCGCACACATCACGCCAAGCGACGCTCAGATTGGAGTGCTACTCCTGAACCGAATCCAACGAAGCAAGGGTGGTGAACTAACCGACTGGCATCGCTTTCGCATTGCTACTAACCTTGGCGCTGCCAACTTGATGCTCGGCCTGGCGGCCGAAGCAGCACGGTATTTCTTGGAAGCTAAGCACTTTCGACCCGATGACGAGCTGGCAGTTACGAACGAGGTGCTAGCTTACCATCTTCTCCTCCAAGACGATGAAACGCGCCGAAAATCGGCAGCGGCGATCGAACGCTTTCCGAATTCGACCCGTCTGCGGTCCTTGTCGATTCAATCCGCGCCTGCCGAAAAGACTTACACCGAGCTATTGGAAGCGACGCCTGGCCACCTGCAAAAAGACGCCGAGGTCGCATCAGCACTCGGCAGGAAAGCTTTGGCCAGCGGTTTGCTTGGTCCCGCTATTGAACATGCTAGAAAGGCTACAGTAGACAAGCCAAAGTGGGCACAAGCGCATCTTCTTTTGGCACAGGCCTATTTCGGCACAATTGCCATGGCCGTCCGGACGGCTATTCCGCTAATAGCTAAAGAAAGGGAGACAAACCTTGCCAATTCGCTCGCTGCGGCCGACGATGCCATCTCTTTGGCGGTGACTGACCGCGACGCAAATACAAGAGCTCAAGCCCTCGCACTCAAATCAGACATCACTTTCATCCAAGGACGAAACGAGGATGCGGCGCGATTTGCCCGCGAATCTTTCGGGGCCGATCCCGCCGATTTGCAGGGGCGTCTGGCCATGGCGCAGGTTTCGGTCAGCGCGGGCAATCTCGATGAGGGCATCCGTATTCTCGAGGAAGCCTATCCACACGCTGACCATGCTCCGCACGTCAGTTTCATGCTCGGCCAAGCACTCATGGCACGCGGCACACTCTCCGATCTTGGCCGAGCGATTGAGGTCTTCAGCTCAACTAAGCATGAGAACCTCGACCGGGAACTCGTAGACCCCGTGGTCGTAAGCGCCGCCAGAGCGATGATTCGCGCCAAGCGCTACGCAGACGCATTGAACCTCGGTGCACGGCCAGAGGTCGCAAGCTCGCCAGTGCTGGTGGCGACAATAAAGGCGTACACGGCTCTGAACGAGTCTCGCGATAACGAAGCAGGACAATTCTTGGACGGCGCGATCCATTCACGTCAAGCCCAAGACAGTCGTTGCGCTACCGATTTTCTAGCGCGTACTCTGATCGACGCCGGCCGCCTCGCCGACGCGCTTCCCCTCCTGCAAGAACTCTTCAACGCCCAGACACCCAACTTCGATGTGGGGTTGTTATTGAATTGTGCTGGTCGTCTCAAGCAAGACAAAATAATTCTGGATACCTGTCAAGCGCTTTACGAACGGGGTGTACGCAACTGGGAGGTGGTAGAGTTCGAGTCTCGCTACCTTGAAGAGTACGACTTCCCCAAGGCTATTGCCCGACTCCAGGAATTCATCACCGCGAATCCAACTCAACCTTTGCCGAAGCTTCGGCTGGCGATTGTCGGAACACGCTACGGGCAAAACGACCTCATTCCGGTTTCAGACGAAATTCTTCCGGCGCCAGAAGAGCTTCCGATGGCTTACGCTGTTCCAGTGGTTCACCTTCTTCAGTGGCATGGGAAGGGGAAGCTGGCTGTCCATTATGCCTATCGCCTGCTTCGCTGCCACTATTCGGAGCTTGCGGCACATAAAGCCTATATAGCGAGTCTCGTGCCCGGAAGTCGCCCTGAAGATATACCCGCCGCGATGGAGATGGTCGAGATTGGAAGTGCCGTACAATACGCCGAAGGCGACGATGCAGCGGTCGGCTGGTTCGTAATCGAGGATACCGACAAACCGAACAGCGACTTTGACGAGATAACTGCCCAATCGGACATAGCGCGCGAGCTGTTGGGCAAAAAAGTTGGCGATTCCTTCGTCCTTGCCAAAAGCTCGATCCGAAATCGTGTAGGCAAGGTCGTGCAAATCCTGAGTAAGTACACAAGGCGTTTCCAGGTCATCGGCGATCAAATGCAGCTTAAATTCGGAAGCCAAAGCGTGATTCAGAGCATTCGTCTGCCTTCATCCAACAGGCTGACCGCTGCCGATCTTCAGCCGATGCTCGATTCGGTGAAAGCACACTCCGAGGCAGTCTCAAAACTCCGAGAAATCTACAGGTCAACTCTTGTGACTCTTCATATGTATGGACACCACCTGGGCCATACCGCCCATGAGGGACTCATCGATCTGGCTATTTCTGAAGACGACTTCATCCGGTGTGCCCCACCTCAGATTGAAATCTTCGCGAACGCGCTTGGGGCTCTAGGAAGTAAGAGCACCGTGGTTGTAGACCTAACCGCACTCGCTACCTTGCACCTACTCGGAATAAGTCGCCAGGTTTTGACGAGCACCGCTTTCCGGTTCGCAATGACGCCTGCGACTTCTACCGAGTTGCAGCAGTTGAGGGCCAAATCGCGATTCAGCACGGCTCACGGAACGATGTACTACGAGAAGGGACAGCACTATTTTGCGGAAGCAGCTGAAGACGAGGTGGAGAAACAGAAGGCTACCTTTGAAGAATACATGCAGTGCATCGAGGAAAACATAAATGTTATTCCTGTGCCACAGGCTGCCACGTTGACGCCCGAGCGGCGTGAGCTACTCGAAAAGATTTTGGGACGGGAAGGGCTAGAGTCTGCATTACTTGCTTTGTCTCCGGGCTACAGTTGGTGGACTGATGATTTTGCGGCCGGAGAGGTGGCCAAGTCCGAACTCGGCGTTGAGCGTGTATGGACTCAAGTGATATTAGAACATAGCGCGAACGTCGGATTGATGGACCGTAGCGTCGTGGACGAAGCATACGCAAAACTAGTCGGTTTTAGTTATCAGTCTACGCACTTCACAGGGGCAGTGATGGTCGCTGCACTTCGTGCGTCCAACGGGTCAGTCGACGGATTTCCCATGCGTCAAATCGTCCGTGCGTTCGAGTCCCTGCCCTCGACTAACCCCAATATCGCGTTTCGACTGCTTGCCGAATTCATTGTGAGAATGACTCTGGAACCGCTACTACCTGAGACGAGGTGCATCGCGATGAAAGCGTTACTCAATACCTTTCCCAATGAGGCCACGTCCAATTCGCAGTTGGCGGCATTTCGCTCTCAGTGTGCCAGTCTCATGACTCTCAATCCAGTCGCTCAGGTGGATTTCGTGAAGTGCTTCGACCAATGGAACAAAGAGAGGCTGACGCGGAAATTGATTGTGAGTGCTTCATGACAATCACGTCAAGCCCAACACTCAGCCAGGGCAACGCTCCATGTTTAAGAAGTTGTATCCTCAAAACGTGAAGTACATTTGCCCACACTGTGGACGAGGACGAGGTCGTGGATTGGGAGCAGGAGCTACACGGATCGAGCAGTAATCGATCAGGCAACTTCTCCAGCGTAACTTAACTCCTACTAAATCACTGAGATATGCTAGGGTCAGACCATGGATCGCATATCCCGGCCCAGCGATGCCGCTGAGCCTGTGTTGGAGTCCACATGCCCACGCCCTCTCAGCAGGCGCAAGCGGCACCTGCGACGAAAATAGATATAGACTCGATACACAGCTTTTTGATCCATCCTGGCAAAGGCGCGGAAAGTCCCCACGAGATCAACGGGGCGGCCGTGCCTAAGAGTGGCAAGTTATTCGACATGCTTAGACCGGTCTTCGATGAAGCCGAGGAGGACTGCCCGCACAAGATTGCATTCAATTCACAGAGCGGACAGCAGAAGAACGACTCTCGGGACGCACTCATAGCCTACATTAAAAATTGCGACCTCAATCATGGGCGGGACATCGCCAAGCGGTTACAGGTCGTAACGACTCATCGCTCAGGTTTGGGCCTACTTTTTCTCATGAAAGGTGGGAAGAACGGGGAAACTAAGATTGTCGTGTCGAGGTTTCCGGCCGACAGCGGCATTCTCGCCGAGGAAAAGGGCAAAGGCTTAAGTGTAGAATTTCTAGAGCGCATCTTCATGAAGAGTGCCAAGACGTACAAAGCGGCTTTGTACTCCGGCAGTTCATTCACGAAGGACTTTTGGCGCGGCCAAGCAGCAGACAAGCAGATTAACAGCGCCGAGTCCGTCATAGCTGACTATTGGATTCGAGAATTTCTGCTTTCCGATTTCCTGACACCAGGCGAAGCTGGAACCCGGCGGTTTGCAATCGCAGTGAGAGAAACCATGAACCGCTGTGCTGAACCAGGCGTTAAGCAAGATATCGTCGCCATGCAGAATTTCGTGGCGAAGATGCCGTCTCAGGTTGTAAGCGCAAAAGGGTTGCTGGATCAATTCCACGTGCCCGAAGGGACGCAGGCACAAATAAAGGATCGTTTTCCTAAAGCGAAATCGTTTGAGGAGACCTTCACATTTGTGCCGGGGGAATTCACGAAACTCGTCAATATGCGCACCATAGAACTCGACAACGGCGCTTTGCTGACTGCGCCTACGGATCGTTTTGATCAGGTATTTACCAGGGAGCCCGTCGCGAGCGCTGTTAATCTTTTCCGGTTTTCTACTCAGGGAACCATAGTTGACCAGCGCTTTCGGAAGGTCAAACCATGACCACTTTGGAAGAGACATTCACGCTTAGACGCGAGCGTGTGCTCGTGCCCCTCGCCGACCGCATCGAGGCGCATCTGAAGAGTGTGTTCAGCGGGTTTCCCCGGATTGACCGGATTTCAGCGCGGGCGAAGAGCGTAGCTAGGTTCATCGGCAAGGGGGCAAAGCACGAGGGCGGGATACCAAAGTACGCTGACCCCCTGAATCAGATTCAGGATCAGGTAGGGGCGCGGATTGTCACCTTTTATGCAAGCGATGTGGAGAAGGTCCGTCTGGAAATAGAGAAGTATTTTAAGTACATCGAGTCAAAGAAAATCGTGCCGGAGTCGGAGAGTGAATTCGGCTACGAAGGACGCCATTTCATCCTGTTCGTACCCGAGGATTTGATTGACGACAAACTTGACCGCGAAGAATCAGTCGAATTTTTCGAGCTGCAGATAAAGACCCTTTTTCAGCACGCATGGTCCGAAGCGGAGCATGACTTGGGCTACAAGCCCTCAGGGGCACTGACAAGCGATCAAAAGAGACGCCTGGCCTTCACCGCTGCGCAAGCGTGGGGTGCCGATCAGATTTTTAATGAGTTGTATCGCCAAACATCGGCAACAACCGTCCTATCCGAGCCATCACCACGTTAAGAGAGTATTACGCCTTTCGTCGGACTATCCCGTGGCACTTCTGGTGGCACCTCGTTTGTCAATTTCGGGCGTAAGCGGGGCGATCCGGAAGAGGGCTTTCCCGCAATCATTCAAAGCGTTCATCCTGCAGCTTTCGAGCTTGCGGTTCTGTTTGCGGTTCCACGATTACGACGTTTGCGAGCCTCGCCTTTTCTCTCCCCACGAAATCTCGAATCCCAAGGTCCGGATAATCACTGAATTGGTCCAGTACCTTTACGCTAGACTCCACCAGAGTCCTGTAGGAAGTATTCCATTCCATGGGGCCAAATTGTTCCAAATACTTCTTCAGCACCGCCACGCGGTCGGGCGCCAACTCAAGCAGCCTTTGCGCCGTCTCAGTCAGCCGATGGCGGCCATCCTCTGCAGACACTTGAAACGCCGTGATGCCAACCGCGACCACGGGGCACCGAATTCCGGGCTTTTGCTCACACCAGGCAAGCAGGTCGTTACCCGACAGCGCATCGAATGGATTACTTCTGAACTGACTCGCGTCTTCCAGGATTTTCAGGCCGAGATTCGCGTCGCCCGCATCCCCTCCACAGAGCGCGTCTAACGCCGCCGCAGGTCGCGCCCTCAGCAAAAGGCGGAGCAAATCGCCGTAGCAAAAGGCGTAGACCTCTCTCTTGGAAACCGCCTCTTTGAGGTTGCGGCAAATCTCCCGTACCGTCGCCGCACCTTTCTCTCCAACTAAACAGAACCGAGTGACAATCCCCAGCCTGTACATATCATTCGCCGCTTTCTCCGAAAACTTAATCCTCTGCATCAATTCGCATCCCAGTTCAACGATCTCGGACTCCGAACTCTCCTTGCGCCCCTCCTCGAAGGACAGCCGCATACAAAAGATCTCCACCGCAACGTCAAGTCCCTCGGGCTCTTGGGCGACTCGCAACAACAATCGATTGAAATCAGCGCCAGGAATCTGATGTGTAACTCCTCCGCCCACTAACGTGCGGTACGTCCCGATCCACGCTTTTCTGATCTCAAGCGCGCGCATAAGACGCTCGACGCCCAGAGGGTCAATCGCGACCGACGTTTGCAAAACAGGGTACCACTCGCCGAGCGTCGCATCGTTCACCGCTTCATCCAACAACGCTTGAAAAAGCTCGCGCTTCGTCACGTACAAACCATGTAGAAAGCCCCGGAACACCTGAAAGTTTGTCCTCGCCGGAGGTGTCGCTTGGAAGTGTGCGGACAATCGCTCCCAAATCACGCGGGCGTCCTGACCGCCTTCCGCCAAACCACGTCCGAAACTCCACGACTGCTGACTTGAGCCTGCGATCAATTCCGGCGCAAGCGCTTCCAACGCGTCGGGGGCCACGGCCACAGCTCGGCCAAGTTCGTGCGCCACGCCCTCGATTTCGCCTACGGTCCTGCTAACGCTGTTGTCTCCATCATGGGTCGAGTTAAGCCCAACGTAAATGAGGGACTCTGGCAGCACGATCGAGCGTACCTTCTCAACAAGATCCTTCGGCCGAAGAAGTTCCTCCAGCGCAGCGAGGCGTGCCAACACCTCGGGGGAAAATCCCTTCGAGTCGTAAAACAGCGTTTGACGGACGGCAAGCCAGCCATCGGTCCAAAACCCCTTCGAGCAAATCGAGCGACAGACCCGCTCCAAATCGTCGTACATCGCAACTGAACTCCAAAGACCGCGGAACTTGTCCGCAACAACTTCGCTCACCTCCCCGGCTACGGCCGCATCCGAACAAGCGATTGTTTCCGCAAACTTCAGCGCCTCGCCAAACCAGCGTTTCACTTCATCGATGATGCGCGGCCAGTATCCGTAGTCCCGCGAGCGAGCCCCGAATTCAAAGTTGTATCCGGGACCGAAATGTACAGCTTCCAGCAGCCCGCGCAGCCCTTGCAGTCCCAGGGTTCGAGCTCTCGCCTCCTCAGAAAGTAGCAGTGGCCTAATGACACCCAATCGCTGATCTGCCGTGGCTTGAGTGCCGGACCCGTAAATTGGGAACAACGATGCAAATACCTTCGACGCATCGTCGCTCTCTTTGTCGGCCGTCACCGCAAGCTTCACAATCAACGCGATACATCGGTCAAACAAGGCTGGATCGTAGGCGAGGGATCGAAGAAGGTGAAGATAGTGCCGGCACCCTTCGATGCTTTCCGGGAATTTCGTCCCGAGAAGTGCTCGTTCGAGCGCAATCAGAGCATCCTCGGGAACGACCGGGGCTACGTTGTTGAAGATCGCCTGTCCCAGATCGTTCAACTGCCCGACATCCTCGAGTAAACCTCCCAGCTTCAGCCATCTTTCAGCAATTGCTTGCGCCTCCTTGCTGGAGCTGAGATAGCTCAATCGTCGAGAAAAAGATCTCAACAGACGTTCAGGTACCCCGTTGACGAGCTGCTTTTCGAGTTCGTCGTACGGGATGTTTTCTAGAGCCGTCGCAGCCAACCGATTTGCAATTGCCTGTGGCAAAACTGCCCGCCACGGACCGCGCCGCTGTACAAGCCCGCGCCGCTCCAATTCCGCAACGTATGCGAACATCTCCACGGCACTCCTTCCATTTAACGCCCCAAGCCTGATCAATTCGCCTTCGGGACCGGCGGAAACATCCTCCCCTTGGAACGAGTAGACGAGAGACAGGGCCTGTGCGGCATTCAACAGCGACTCACTCCGTTCGTTCCTCTGCTCGAACAGTCGCCGGAACAGGTCCTCATCCCGCAATCCCTGGATCGTTTCGTTCTTGCCAATCGTCCCAGCCAACGCTATGGCAATGCGAGAGTTCCCACCCGAAAACTCCGCGACCGTCCGAACATCGACTGTCGAAAGGCTAGGAAAGCGATGGCGGACCAACTTTTCGATCAAGTCGGTCGACGACGGTTGAAGCAGGAATACGTCAGTTTCGTCTGGTTCGTCTTCACGAATGTCGTACTCCACCGTCAACAGGCTTAGCCGGCTCTCGGGAGATCGACAGACCTCCGACAGCTCGCGATGGAGATGAGGCGCGCAGTTATCGATGATGAGGATCGCTCTTGCACGAGACGCAACGAGATCTCGTGCGACGACCGTAGGCGACGGATCAGGCCCATCGCCCACGTTCGCGTAGCAAACGCTCGCGGAGTCAAGGTTGTTCCCGGCGACTCGACGATCGAATAACGCTTGCGCAAGTCGCGTCTTTCCGACACCTGACAATCCCGCGAGTCTGACAACCGAACGGGGGGTGTTCAGCCTGTCCCGAATGAGCCGAATGGCCTCGCTGACCGGCACTTCACCATCTTTTGCCACACAACTCGCGAGCACTCGAAGCTGTCCATCAAGCAGGTATTCGCCCTTGGTTCCGTCTGGATCGTAGGCCCACGGACCATAACCACGCCATCCCGCGACGGACCGCCCGATCTTGTCTCTAATCCATGGGATCAGTCCCGGGTGATCCCTTACCCAGGTAGCCAGCCGACCGCGATCATAGAAATCCACGGTAAGAGCTTGAGCTTCAGGCAGGCTTTGCAGAGCTTCTTTCATCGCATCCCTGCGGTTTCGTAGCGCGACATCGGAAGTTGACCCGGCGGCGCTCACGATGATGTAAGCGCCGGAACGATTCGCCAATTCTCCGAAAACCGGCCGGAGCGTCCCACCAGGCCGCATCTCGTCAAGAATTTCGCCACGCGGCATGTCCAACCTCTTCACTTGAAACCCCGTCGCCGGCCGCGGCACAAACCCGCTGATTTTCCCGCCATCCGGCAACGAAACTCTAACGTCGAGGCCGCCATCCGCGGCGTTTTGGTTTCCACCCCAAATAACGCAAGAGGCAGAAAATCCGCTTAGCTTCACCTCCGACTCGCAAAGCAACCCAACGAGACTGCGCAGGTCCTCATCGCTGAGTAGAGCGATATCGTCCCCTGTGATTTGAAACATGCGGCACACCTCGATGGCGAACGTTCAATCTTAAGGCTAATTCTCCGCTGATCCCCCGCCTCGTCAGCATCTCGGCCGCGTGGACTTCGTGCCCAAACCGCAAGTAAGTGGAAAGTGGCTACTGAGTGGTCCTGAACATCCGGGAGACCGGAGCCGATTTCCATCTCCAATCGAGCATTCTGCTTCGAATTCTCTCCACTCGCTCGACCAGATAAGCGATCGCTTGCGGAATGTGCTGGCTGCCGTACAACCGGACGTTCTCAGCGAGCCGTACCACTCGGCTGCTGCAGACAATGCCTAACACGACTAAACCGACAAGAACTCTCGTACGAGGAAAAATCATGGACCACAGAAGCGCCGCGCTCGCGAGGCATAGCTTGGCTTGAGCCGTGGACAATTTCTCCCGTAGAGTCTGGATTTGAGATTCGTATACATGGTTCTTGTGTTCCAACTCCAACGATCTTTTCTCCGCGGTCTCCGCACGCGCTTGCAGGTTGCGTGCCTTTTCGCTGCCTTCGCGAAACGCTCTGATACAAGGCGCCGCAATTTGCGACAGCACTTCAAGCACCACTTTTAGAAAACATTCCATGTTGAGCCTCCCCTGCGGACCAACAACTTCCGCTCCTTCCGCAGATTCAGAATACCGCAGCCGCGCTGCGGACGATCTGGAGCCGGTTCCTAGAGCCTACTCAACTGCCGGTCTCGAACCGCGAAGCAAATATGAATTTTAAATGTCCCGTGCATCTCCGGCTTGTTTCTCTCATGCTTCAAGGTTTCTTGCAGAATGCTCGCAGCCGCATCGCACTTCGCATACTGGTCTTAGTCAAGCAACCAGCGCTGCGAGTTCACTGGAATTGACGCGTCCCATCACGTCCTTGTTGCGCACCGCCTTCAGGTAAACCATCGTCGAAGCGAGATCTTTGTGACCCATCCAAACCTGCAGGGTTTTGATATCGCAGACGTGGTCCTGCAAATTGCGTGTCGCAAATGTATGTCGAAACTTGTGGAGAAAGAAATTTGAGCAATACGGCCCTTCGGAGCACTTGTTGCCGTGCTTCGAAACACATTTTCCGCAGTTCAATTTGGCGTGGAAAGCGATACGCTTCAGTTTGAATTCGTGGCGTTTGTCTGGCCGACCCGATTCGTTCGGAAAAACTAAACAATCCACGTTTGGCTTTTTCGCAGCCTTGTATTTCTTCAGCACTGCGATCAGCGAAGAAGGCACGGGAACTTCGCGTTCTTCCTTGTTCTTCGGCTTGAACCCGTACATCGGTTTTCCGGTAACGCGGACTACTTGCGTGCGGAAATCGATGTCGCGCCACGTGAGATAACGCATCTCCTTGTCACGGAGACCAGTAAGGAGGTAGCAAAGATATAGGACACGCTCTCCATTGTCGCACGCCTTGAGGAGCGCCTGAATTTCCCCTTCGTCGTATATCGAACGAATCGGCTCCACGTACTCAGGCCAGTCGCGATTGTGGAGCAGCTTCGTTACGTTGTTGGCTTTGAGCAGCTGCGAAACAATCACCGCTCGATTGCAGGCTGTGCGAGCACCGCATTTCAGTTCATAGAGCTTACGAATGAACGCCAGGAGATCTTCCCGCTTCACGTCCTGGATATGGCGCTTCGCACAGGTGTTGGCGAACAACTCCAAGCAATACTTGTAAGCCGCGTAGGTCTTGGGCTCCCGTTGCGGCGGTTCCATGTCCTTAAGGTACAAGGCAACGGCTTCGGCAATCGAAGCACCTCTCGCGTTGCTGTTTTCCTGAACGGTTTCAATTCCGGCGCGATTGGCTTCAAGTTCGATCGCCTTCCGGCGCGCGCGCTCCACGACCTCGGCCCGATCTGTAACTTGTTCGCGCTTTCGTCCGTCCTGCCACCACTCTATGTAATAGTGTCCCTCGGGATGAACTTCGACTTTGCCACGTACACGGACCTTGTCGCGCAGTCTACCGTTGGCCTCTACGACAGCCGGGTAGAGGTTCCACGTTTTCCCGACTTTCACCTTTTTGAGGATGTTGACGCGATTTTCGCTGCCGTAGCCGTTGCCGCGTTTAGACATCGTGGTGTCGCTCTCCGCCGCATAAAATCAAGCGGCTTTTCGCTTGAAACAGACACCATGATAGACACCACATGTTCTAAGTGCAAGTAAATAAAGGAAGTGGCGGAGAGGGTGGGATTCGAACCCACGGTTGAGTTTCCCCAACACTCGCTTTCGAGGCGAGCTCCTTCAACCGCTCGGACACCTCTCCGCGGCGCGGGTCCACTTTTACGCTGA
>Ga0307477_10003180_pt1 | contig 12303 bp, 10 predicted proteins | sample atmos_gasesECM2C_FD_203316 | JGI IMG/M metagenome (GOLD analysis project Ga0307477, IMG submission 203316) | Hardwood forest soil microbial communities from Morgan-Monroe State Forest, Indiana, United States - atmos_gasesECM2C_515 | ecosystem: Environmental > Terrestrial > Soil > Temperate...
ATCTGAGCAGCAGTTTTGTTACGAAATCCGAACAGGCAATAGGTGCTCGACAAGCCTCACGTGCAGGGGATCAACCGCATCAATGGTTACGCACCTAAAGCTGTGCACTTTTGAAAAGACAGAATTCAGGACTTGACGTTATCGTGCGGCGTAGATCCAGGTGCAGCCTTTCTCAGAGCGGGGGAACAAGGGCTGAACAAGAGCTAAGGATGCCTAGAATTTCACTGGCAGAGGACGACGACGTTGTCCGCGATATGCCACAGGCAGTGCGGGAACGGGATGGGTTCGGGGTAGTCGCCGTTGGCGAATGCAAGCGCTCCGCCGTATCGCAACCCGTCAAGCGCGGTACGGGATCCCCTCATTGCGCATGCAACTGAGTATGATTTGAGCGAGCGCGTCGAAAGCCGAGAGGCCGCGCTACCCCCGCACGCTGATCTTTGAGAAAGACAAGACTGCTCGACCCGAGGTCGGCCGCCCCATCGACATCGCGGGACGGAAGGTGGTGAAGATCAGCATCCGCTTCACCTGCGGCAGAAGCTGTTCAGAATCTTTCGAGTCGGAAAGAATGCGATAGTCCTGCACCCGCCCGTTCGCGTCCACGTCGGTTTCGATCACCAGCGAATCCGCATTCACCGAGCTCAGGGTTGTGCCAAAGGCAGTCTGCTCAAGTTCAGGTGCGGTACGAAGCAACAGCGGAACATCGTCGTTACTGGCCTGCACCTGTGCCGGCACCGCGAGCAGAGCCATTACGAAGCCGAAAATCACCACCGCGCTCAAGACTCCCGCCGTCGCCGGAACCATGAACGTCGACATCGCGTTTTGCAGCCGCAGACGAAGACCCTGGAACCTGGGCTCACGCGTCCGAGCCGCTTCCCGCGAAGCAAGCACGCGCAATTTCAGTGCCAGCTCCGACGGAACCTGAGGACGGCGCAACGTGCCCAGCAATTGCTGCGCCTTGCGCAAGGCCAAGTACTCCCTGTGGCAAGCGGAACAATTCTCCATATGCTCTTGCAGTCCGAGCATCTGCGTGCCCGTGACCGCCCCATCCAGATAGGGCGAGAACAGCTGTCTGGCCTCAGTGCACTTCTGTATCGCGGTGCACTTCATGACGTCACCTCAACTCTTCTACCCCCTCCGGAAGCTTGCGAATTCTTCAATCGGTTATCTTGCTCTTCTTCTTGCTGCGGCGTGTTCAGTCCTAATTCCCCTCCCGACTCCCGTACGTATGCGGAGAGGCGTCGCTTCAAGGCTGCGCGTCCGCGCGTCAGCCTTGACTTCACCGTGCCCAGCGAAATCTCCAGCACGTCCGCAATCTCCTCGTACGACATCTCTTCCAAATCGCGCAAAACCAGAGTCGTGCGGTACGGTTCTGGCACCTCTCGCAATTCCGCTTCTACTCTTTGCCGCACTTCACAATGGGCAGCACTGTCGAAAGGTGATTCGCCGCGGTCCACCAACGCAACCCGCACGGCACATTCGCCAATTGCGAGTCCATCAGTCTCTATCGGCTCAATCGATGTTTCCCGCGCCTTATGCCGGAACCACCACCGCCGCCGGTTCGCGGCTTCGTGCAACGCTATGCGGTAAATCCAGGTCTTTAAGCTCGACTCGCCGTGAAACTGCCTCATCCCCCGAAACACTTTGAGAAACACCTCTTGCGTAGTATCGGCCGCGTCTGCCGGATCGTTCACCATCCGGTACACAAGTCCATACACGGGCTGCTGAAACTCGCCGACCAGCCAGGCATACGCTTCTTCCGAGCCGGCCTTCAGCTCTGCGACGATCGCTGCTTCGTGGCCATGTGCCCCGATTGCGCTTGCCAGATCACCCAAGGTGGCTGCTCCCGCCATAACTTTCCGGCGCTCCCTGATTATAGGATTTCCCACCCGCTCCCGACCAAAAATCGCTGCCGGGAGACCAATCCGTACTCTCATAGACTCCGCCTGACCTTTAAGAGTTCCCTCCTCGAACGACTTATTTTTCAAGGGTTTACGGTTGGGCTCGCGAGGAGTTTGGGAGGGAGGCCCAAATGACTGCAAAAATATCCCCGCCGGCTGGCGTTTCGGTCGAAACGAAAGCTGACAGACTGCGGTGGAGGCGCTCTATTTCTGGCCGCTGGGATCTGCCTTCGAACTGCTGAGCAAAGATTACGCCATCATTCAAGTGCTGGTCACAGTGCAGGATTGGTTCGGGATAAGACCAATGGGCAAGAAAAATAGCAAGAAAACTGGAAAGCTGCTCGACTCCGTTCCCCACGGCTCGCTCGATTCCGGCCCATTGGGTAGCGACTGTGCGAGGCCGGCAGCGGCTTGAAATCCCTAGTCCCTCAGCGGGCACAAGTACCAATGCTTCGCTGAATGTCGCGGACTCTGCATGCACCCACAGATCGCCCAAGTTCTCTACTCCGAAGTCATAGTGCTCTCCAACCTCTGCTCAAATGCAATCAACAAAAGGGCACACAACATGTGTGTGCCCTCCTGCTCAGGATGTGCGAAAGTCCCCCTTGTCTGACGCACTAGCGCAATGCCGCAAACAGCACTACGTCCTGGACGGTGTAGTCCCGCGCCACTTCCATTTCCCGCGGACTCTTTGGGAGCTGACGACCCGAGTCGCTTCCGGCTACCCAAAGCTGGGCCAGGAAATATCGATCGCCGTACCGATGAAAAACCAGCTTGGACTGTTTTGCAGCGTTGATGGATGCGCACCGTTGCGACAGTACAATGGTGTTTGCGTTCGGATTCGGACCGCGAACCGCGATAGCAGTTCCGTTTCCCAGCCCCTGGATGGTGTACTCGCCGGCGGGCAGCGTCGCTCCGCGGATGATAAAATTGAATGGAACATCGGCTTTCAGGTTAACGGTCTGGGCGTAAGCGGACATGCCCACCAACAGGCCCAAGCCGAGTAGGACGAACAGTTGCTTTTTCATATGATCTCCTCGTGTTGGGACGGGACCTCACAGGATTGGCCTAATCTCCAACCCTCACCGCTTTCAATTTGTGTCCGCTGCCCCGACATCATTGCAATGGTTTTGAAGACCGTTGCTGTTTTTATGCAATGCAAGTAGCGTGCCAAGGCTAAGCGCCGGTTGCCACCCACTCTTTTCGCGAGCCACAACCCTATGATTCCATGATCCGTACCTCTAGAATCACGGAGTGGCAAGCTTCGCGAGCTTAGCCCACGATCGGCTCCCCATTAACCCAACTGTTAATGACTCCCATCCCTTGGGTTAATCGGACTCGCGTGGACGATCCGCTCAAGTGTGCTAAACCGCAACGGGAGGAACGATGAATCCCCGAATCGTAGGTATTGCGGGGCCTTTTCGCGGCGACGTCTTTCCGCTGCGCGATGGAGAAGTATCGATCGGACGGGAGTCGTCGAACGACCTCTGCATTACAGATGCAGCCCTGTCCCGTCGGCACTGCTTGCTCATGCCCAAGAGCGAACAGTTTGCCATCCGCGATCTTGGAAGTCGCAACGGAACGCGTGTCAATGGCGTGCCCGTCGATGAGCAGCTTTTGTCGCACGGAGATCAGATCGCCATTGGCGGTTCACTGCTCATATTTCTGCTCCGGGAAGACGAACTTCATCTCGAAAGAAACCCGGTTGAATTGACGGACACGGCAGAGTTCGGGAACTCTGCACTTCTACTTCGACCGGAAGATGCCCTGTATGGACGACCGGATAGCGGGATTCGAACCTTGCCGCAAACCGCCCGATTGGCCAGCGATCTGAGCGCATTGCTCAAAATTGCCACCGGCATCGGCGGTATTCGGGACCAGGATTCGCTGCAATGGCAACTCCTGGGGATGATCTTCGACCTGGTTCCTGCCGAGCGCGGAGCGGTATTGCTTTTCGACCGCGCAGGCGAGTTCAGCTCCGCCGTTGCCTGGGATCGGGTGCGCGGCCCCGGCCATCCGGTTCGAGTGAGCCGATCCGCGGTACAGCGTGTTCGGCGGGATCGCGTTGGAGTGGTTGTAAACGACGTCTCCGGCGATGAAGTTTTCAATGAGATACGAACTCTTGCTGAATTGAGTGTTAGCTCCCTGCTCTGTGTCCCGCTTGTCGTCTCCGGCACAGCAGTGGGTGCGATTTATCTCGACAGTCAGGCACCGGGCGAGCGTTTCGACGACCATCACTTGCAGGTGATGACCGCTGTGGCCGGAATTGCCAGCATCGCCCTCGACAACGTGCGGCAGTGGCAGCAATTACGCCAAGAAAATCAGGAGCTGCGCGTGGAGGTCGATCTCGAGCACGACATGATCGGCGTCAGTCCCAGCATGAAAAACGTCTTCAATTTCATTCGCCGGGCCGCGCCCACCGATTCCACCGTGCTCATCGAGGGCGAGAGCGGAACCGGCAAGGAGTTGGTGGCGCGCGCCATTCATCGCAACAGTCCCCGCAGCGAGCGTCCGTTTGTTGCGATCAACTGTGCCGCCATCACGGAAACCCTTTTGGAAAGCGAGCTGTTTGGCCACGAGAAAGGCGCTTTCACCGGAGCGGTCTCTCAGCAGCAAGGAAAAATGGAAGCGGCTGAGGGGGGCACGTTGTTCCTGGACGAAGTCAGCGAACTCGCTCCCAGCTTGCAGGCCAAATTGCTGCGCGTGTTGCAGGAGCGTGAGTTCGAGCGTGTCGGTGGCACACGTCCAATTAAGCTGGACATCCGCCTGATCGCAGCCACCAACCGGCTCCTGCTTGAAGCGGTTCAGGGCGGCGGCTTTCGCAAGGATTTGTATTACCGCCTGAACGTGGTTGCTGTAACCATGCCACCGTTGCGCGAGCGCCGCGAAGATATTCCCTCGTTAACCGATCATTTCATTGCCAAGGCCAGCCGCAAGTGCAAGGCGAGAATGAAATCGCTTTCGGCAGAGGCTCGGTCGTACTTGATCAATTACGACTGGCCCGGCAATGTTCGCGAACTCGAGAATGCCATTGAGCGCGCCCTTGTTCTGGGTTCGACGGAGTCCATTCTGCCCGACGACTTGCCCGAAGCTCTCCTGGAAGGCAGCTCACCGGCTACAGAATCGAGCGCGAAATACCACGACAGGATCAGGGAGGTGAAAAAGCAACTCGTCCGGCAAGCCCTCCAGCAAGCCGACAGCAATTACATCGAGGCTGCAAGAGCTTTGGGGATGCACCCCAACTCGCTTCTCCGGCTCATTCGCACTCTCGACCTCAAAGCCGCTGTCAAGATGGAGCGCGGCAGCAGTAACCAGTGAGTTGAGCATTCTTACGTTCGCATACGCAACAATTGCTGCGCATCCCATCAGTGAAAGAGTTTGAGCGTAGTCGGTTGCGGAACGGAACTGAGAACAGCCTTTCAGTACAAAAGGAGTGCCTATGACGGAAGAGTCAGGAAGTATTCCACCGGTTGGACACGGCGATCGATGGCCAACCGCGGTGGCCTCGCTGATCGTCGGCGGCGCGTTCTTCTCCCTGTGGTTCTGGCTGCTGCCGCAGTGGCTCGGGTTCAGCGCGGAAGCAGCAGGCACAGCACGTTGGCGATGGCTGGCGGCGGTTCCGTCAGTGTTAGGATTCGCCGTTGCCCTGCGCTGCATCTGGGACTTCGGGTGGACAGGACGCGGCACCCCTGCCCCGGTCGCTCCGCCACAGCGATTAGTAGTAGTGGGTTTCTATCGCTACGTGCGCAACCCCATGTACGTAGGCTTCGCCGCGGGCTGGATCGGACTCTGGATTGTCTTCGGACATGCCAACCCGGCAGCGATTGCTGCCGTGGCAGCCGTTGCCCTAGGCATCCATCTGTTCGTGGTCTTTTACGAAGAGCCAACTCTGCGCCGGAAATTCGGAAGCGACTACGAACAGTATTGCCGCCACGTGCGTCGCTGGTGGCCAGGTGTGCGAGCGTGGGACAAACCGCAATAGCGCTGGATCGAAGCAAATGTGGGCGAGGAATCTGCGCTGTTACGGCGCGTGAGCCGCCTCGGCAGTGCGCACAACCCGACCCGGTCACTGCGCGAAGCGAAAGCCTGCCCTGAGCCGGTCGGCCAAAAAGCAAACGAGGCGACTCACGCCGCCCCGTTTGTCCGGATGCTGAATGCTGCGTGCCCCCTAAGTTCCTTCCGACCACCCTGCCAAATACTCTTCCTGCTCCGGAGTCAGCCGGTCGATCTTGATCCCCATGGACTCCAGCTTCAGCTTCGCCACCCGCTTGTCCAATTCATCGGGAACCTTGTAGACCGTTTTCTCCAGTGTCTTGAAATTCCTGACCATGTGTTCGACCGAGAGCGCCTGATCGGCGAAGCTCATGTCCATTACGGACGCGGGATGCCCCTCCGCCGACGCCAGGTTGATCAGCCGTCCCTCGCCCAGCAGATTGATCTTGCGTCCATCTTTCAGCGAGTATTCATCGACGTAATTTCGCGTTCTGCGCTTCGATGACGACATCTTCTCCAGCGCCGGAATATCAATCTCCACATTGAAGTGGCCGGAGTTGGAAATGATCGCGCCATCTTTCATCAACTCGAAATGATCTTTGGTGAGCACGCTTTTGTTGCCGGTCACGGTGCAGAACACATCGCCCAGTTTGGCCGCATCGGTCATTGACATCACGCGGAAGCCGTCCATCACGGCTTCCAGCGCCTTGGTCGGATCAACTTCCGTGACAATCACTTCCGCGCCAGCCCCGCGCGCCCGGCTGGCCAGCCCGCGTCCGCACCAGCCATACCCGGCGATCACAAACTTCGATCCCGCCAGCAGAAAGTTGGTCGCGCGAATGATGCCATCAATCGTCGATTGTCCCGTGCCGTAGCGATTGTCGAACAGATGCTTGGTGTCGGCGTCATTCACCGCGACAATAGGAAAGCGCAGCACGCCTTCCTTCGCCATCGCCCGCAGGCGAATGACTCCGGTCGTGGTCTCTTCCGTTCCGCCGATCACACCGTCGAGCGCGTCTTGCCGCTTGGTATGCAGCAGCGTGACCAGATCGGCGCCATCATCCATCGTGATGTGCGGTTTATGGTCGATAGCCGCGAGGATGTGGTTGTAATAGGTGTCGTTGTCCTCACCCTTGATGGCAAACACGGAAATGCCCTGATCGCGGACCAGGCTGGCGGCGACATCATCTTGAGTCGACAGGGGATTCGAGGCGCACAAGACCACGTCAGCGCCGCCGTCGCGAAGGCAAATCGCCAGGTTCGCAGTTTCCGCCGTTACGTGCAGACAGGCGGAAATGCGGATACCCTTCAAAGGCTGGTTCTTGATGAACTCTTTGCGGATGATCTGCAGCACTTTCATCGACTGATTGGCCCAATCGATGCGCTTCTTGCCCAGGTCGGCTAAGTCTACGTCCTTGATGTCGCAATTCAGGGGTGTTGCCGTGGTTGCCATACTTCTCCTGTGGCGCTTTATGCGCGGAAAATACCTGGATGATTTAGTGGCGGGATGGCCAGTTCAGTGCCCAGTACTCCACCAAGAATACACGAACTTTAAAGAGCGGATCAGGTACTTCAGGTGCTCCGTTGGGGTTAGTCTTTCGGCCCTCTCCGGATGGCACTTTGGTGAGTCCCAGAATTGCTGGTGTCATCCTGAGCGCAGCCGTTTTTCAGGCGGAGCGACGGATCTTGCGTGCAGCGGGGTTGTCTCTCCACACGAGCTCACAAGGACGCTCACGAAGTTTACCTGCGAACGACCTGCCCCGCCGGTTCCCGCAATCCGGCATCACTGGCCAGCTTCGCAGCTTTGTCGGTAGCTTCCCAGGTGAAGTCCGCGTCGCTGCGTCCGAAGTGTCCGTAGGCCGCCGTCTTCTTGTAGATCGGCCGCCGGAGATTCAGCGACTCAATAATGCCTCGCGGCGTCAACTTGAAGTGCGAGCGCACCAGATCCGGAATGTTTTCCGGATCGACTTTTTCCGTGCCGAACGTATCCACTCGCACGCTCACCGGCTCCGCCACGCCGATAGCATATGCGAGTTGCACCTCGCAACGGTCAGCCAGCTTCGCAGCTACAACATTTTTAGCAATATGCCGCGCCATGTAAGCCGCCGACCGATCGACCTTCGTCGGATCTTTTCCGCTGAAAGCCCCACCACCATGACGGCCCATCCCGCCGTATGTATCGACAATAATCTTGCGTCCCGTCAAACCCGTGTCACCCATGGGCCCGCCAATCACAAAACGTCCCGTGGGATTGATGTGGTAGTGGGTATATTCATCCAGCCATGGCGCAGGGATCACAGCCTGAATCACATGCTTCAAAATTCCCGCCCGCAACTCATCATTCGTCACGGTCTCAGCATGCTGAGTGGAGATCACCACCGCATCCACCCGAACCACTTTCCCTTTGGCGTCGTACTCAACCGTAACCTGAGACTTCCCATCCGGCCGCAAAAATGGAAGAGTCCCATTCTTCCGCACCTGCGAAAGCCGCATCGTAAGCTTGTGGGCCAAAGAAATAGGAGCCGGCATCAGCTCCTCTGTCTCATTACAAGCATACCCAAACATCATTCCCTGGTCGCCGGCGCCGCCGGTGTCCACTCCCATGGCGATGTCGCCAGACTGTTTGTTGATGGTGGAGATTACGGCGCAGGTATTGCAGTCGAAGCCGTGGAGGGCGTTGTCGTATCCGATGGACTGGACGGTGCCCCGGACTACGTTTTGAAAATCGACGTAGGCTTTCGTCGTGATTTCTCCGGCGATGACTACGAGTCCGGTGGCGGTCAAGGTTTCACAGGCGACGCGGCTCCCGGGATCTTCAGTCAGGCAGGCGTCGAGGATGGCGTCAGAAATCTGGTCGGCAATTTTGTCGGGATGGCCTTCAGTGACCGATTCGGAGGTGAACAGATAGCGATTCTTTGCAGCCAAATGTGTTTCTCCTTAAATAATCTGCGGGCTTTATCTTCGGGGAAGCAGCGGAAAATTCACGCGATCGCAGTGGGCTTCGCTATGCGCAATGGCATCGAGAAAGTCGCCCAAAGGAAGGCTACCAAACTATTCCCTGGTGCGCAACGACTTTGGCTTGGGAAAGACGGCCGGGGCGTTCAATTGCAGAAATGGCGGGTTGGACAGAGGCAGCGTCGAGTTGAAATGCGCAAGTATTTTCAACCAGAGACCTTATCTTACGTGCCGTTGAAGAGATACCAACGGGACTTTACCGGAGGGATTTTTGCGAGGATCAAGGTCGCGCCGGCGCTTGGGCTGAAAGACGCACACCCTTGCTATCGAAGAGCAAAGTTTTCACTTCCCCGAAGTCGCCTTGTGGTGGAAGCTGTTTGCCATTTAACACAAAGACCAAGCCACCCACGTTTCCGGCTTTGATGACGATCCGGCGGGCTGCGGAGATGGATTGCTGCCGACCCGCGGTAAGAGTTTCTTCGGCCGGGGACTTTGCGTCGGTCGCGATCGAGAGCCAGGAATCCTCGGCAGCCCGGATGACAAGAGTGAAGCCGTGGGAACCTGCGACCAACGATGCCGGCGGACCGGCCGACGTAGGGAGTTGGGAGGTCTCTGCCGCGTTGTTTACCGGAGCCGGACTCGCGATTGCATCTGGGGAGGTCCCTGACGACAACCGACGGACAGATGACGCCGAGTCGGGAGCCGGTGTGGCGGATGAACCGGACGCAGGCGTGGCCGCTACGGCTACGGATGAGGTCCGGCTGACAGACTCTTTTTGCGATGTGGGTTCTGGACGCGCGACACTGGCGCCGCGCTTGCGGTAACTCCAAAAAACCAGCACAATCGCCACCAGCAAAAGCAGCGCCGCCAAAAGTTCCCAGGGAACTCGCGCTGCGACATTAGGGTTTAGCGAGCGCAATCTTTCCATTTGCGCGGCTTGAGCCGCGACGGCACTGATCTCGGGAACACTGGCTGGCGTCGCGCCTGATGGGTTCTGATTGGTGGCGTCCAGATAATCGGTGATGGCCTGCTCTTCATCGAGTCCGATGTGACGGGCGTAGGCGCGAACGAAGCCTTTGTTGAAGACCCCGCCGGGGAGTTCGTCGAAGTGTTCGTCTTCGAGGGCGCGCAGCATGCGGGTGCTTATTTTTGTAGTCGAAGAAATATCATCGAGCGTGATCTTGCGCTGCTCGCGTTCCTTACGAAGTTTTTCCCCGAACGATGGCACTACGGACTCCGGCAGTTGAGTCTGTCTCGGCTGGCAAAACGAGACCAAGATAATCATAGGCGAAGAAGGCGGCGCGCGCCAAGGCTCACCTTAGAGTCCTCCCATCCAAGTCTTTGGGACTTGGCAAATGGTCTTGTCTGGTAAGAGGAGTTCGCGGTACGAGGTGCACCACGAATTGAGTTCGAAGGCGGCGGCCAGCGCCGGCAGGGCATAATTCCAGCCAGGGTGCGGCGACGGTTGGGGGTGGCGAGGTCGCGAGATCCCTTGGTAGACAATGAGTAGCGCGCTCACTGACGGGTCTCAAGGACGCTGGCTGCGTCTCAGCCCGAGCAGCAAAAGCAGTTCGTTGCCGGTGTCGACCGTGCAATGGACGGCTTCCGCCAGCATGGCGGAACCTCCAGTGAAAACCGCCGCCACAAACTTGCAGGCCGCAATCGCCAGATTGGCCGCGATGGCCGGGTAGATTACCTTCCGGCAAGCGCGCTATGCCATGTAAATCGGACGCCTGGATCGCGCCAAAAAGATGGCTTGCATGATTTCCGAATTTAGCCGGCGGATGGTCGAGTGCCTGTTCCGGCAAGATTATTCCGTCTTGTTCTGGAGCGCGATGGAGAATTTTGCTTTGCAAGTATTGGCGGGATCGTCGAAGGCTTCGCCGGTTCGGTCAGCTTGCGAGGCATGGAAGTAGAAGCCGTGCTTAATCCTGTCAGGCAGCCCCGTGACGCTGGCTCTGCCGTCGATGTTGGTTCCGACTTCGAGGTCCAGCTTGTGGGTATTCATGAATCCGTAGGCGATGTGGACGCGGATTTTGGCGTCATAGACGGGGACACCTCCGGCGTCTGTGACGGTGAAATCAGCCGAGCAGGCGCCTATGCTTCCGTCGATGACGGGGATGGTGTGGGGGTCGATTTTGGAGTTGGATTGGGCGGCCGGCACGGGCAGGGCAGGAATCATCGCGGCGAATGTGGTCAGGATGAAAATTGCGGATATGGTTCGCGTTCTTCGGTTCACGGTCATCCTACAAGGGTACGCTTTCAGGTCAAATCAATGCTGCCGTTGGCTTTAGGGGTTCCGGTTACCAAGGTTCATTGCCCGCGTTCGGAGGTGCCTAATATAATTTTGCGAACTGCCATCCGTCCAGTGCGGAACAAGGAACTCCGGAATGTCTGAGGCTACCGGCACTCAACTGACGCGCCAGAGCCAGGAACTTACCATCTTCCACGACGTGGCCAAGGCGCTCACGTCGTCGCTGGACCTCGACTCAATTCTGCAAACCATCATGGACAAGATGGCGGAATATTTCCGTCCCGATACGTGGTCGCTGCTTATGGTGGATGAGCAGCGCAACGAACTTTACTTCGCCATTGCCGTGGGAGATGCGGCCGAGGCGCTGAAGAACGTCCGGCTCAAGGTGGGCGAAGGCATTGCGGGATGGGTCGCCAAGAAGGGCGAGCAGCTGGTGGTGCCCGATGTGGTAAGTGATGCTCGGTTCGCAAAACGCATTGACGACGAAACACAGTGGCAGACGCGCTCCATCATTTGCATGCCGCTGCGATCACGGCTGCGGGTGCTGGGCGTGATTCAGCTGGTGAATGTGGACATGTCGAAGGTCAGCCAGCAGGAGTTATTTTTTCTGCAGTCCCTTTGCGACTATGCGGCGATTGCCATCGAGAATGCCCGGTGGGTGGAGCGAATCCAAGAGCTGACGATTACTGATGACTGCACCGGACTGTACAATGCGCGGCATCTTTATAAGACGCTGGAGACCGAGGTTTACCGGTCGTCGCGCTTTGGGTATGAGTTCACCGTGGTGTTTATCGATTTGGATCATTTCAAGCAGGTCAATGACACTCACGGGCATTTGATTGGAAGCAAATTGCTGGCGGAGATCGGGTATCTGATCAAAGCCCAGCTGCGCTTGATCGACTTTGCTTTCCGCTATGGCGGGGATGAATTTGTGGTGCTGTTGCCGCAGACTGGGAAGGATTCGGCTTTGGTGGTGGCGAAACGTTTGCGCGACAGCCTGCGCGCCAGCATGTTCTGTAAAGAGGAAGGACTGGATTTGAATGTGCGGGCTTCGATGGGCGTGGCTACTTATCCGCATGATGCCAAAACGCCGCATGACATTATTCGGCAGGCGGACGAGATGATGTATCTGGTGAAGAATACTTCGCGGGATAATATTGGGATCGCGCAGCGCGGGGTGATGAAATAGCTGGGCGCTCACCA
>Ga0307477_10003182_pt1 | contig 12302 bp, 14 predicted proteins | sample atmos_gasesECM2C_FD_203316 | JGI IMG/M metagenome (GOLD analysis project Ga0307477, IMG submission 203316) | Hardwood forest soil microbial communities from Morgan-Monroe State Forest, Indiana, United States - atmos_gasesECM2C_515 | ecosystem: Environmental > Terrestrial > Soil > Temperate...
TGCTCTGGACCGCGCTGTTCACGTTCCCGCTGATGGCCGCCGTCCAGGAGCTGTGCGCGCGCATCGCGTTGCAAACCGGCACGGGGCTGGGTACCGCTCTCCGCCGCAAGTTTCCGACGTGGATCGTGGCCATCGCGGTGACCGCCCTGTGCGCGGCCAACGTGATCAACCTCGGCGCGGACCTGGGCGCGGTGGCTGCGGGAGCGTCGCTTCTCAGCGGTGGACACGCGAGCGCATCCGTGTTTCTCATTCCCGTCGCCGCGCTGATCCTCGGGCTGCAGCTATTCACGTCGTACTCGGTGATCTTCCGCGTCTTCAAGTACCTGACGCTGGCCCTGTTCGCCTACGTCGCGACGGCGTTCTTCGTGCGTCCTGGCTTCGGCTCGGTCGTGACCTCCACGTTCATTCCCCACGTCAGCCTGGAACCGGGATTCATCGCCGCACTGGTCGCGGTGCTCGGGACGACCATCTCCCCCTACCTCTTCTTCTGGCAGGCGTCATCTGAGGTGGACGAGATGAAGGCAGCGGGGTTGCAAACCGTGGCCGCGAGACGCAACGTGACGCACGACGAGCTGCGCGCGGCACGCACCGACATTCTCGTGGGAATGGGTTTCTCCCAGCTCATCATGTACTGCATCCTGCTGACGACGGGCGCGCTGCTGCACACGCACGGCCAATCCGGCGTGCTCACGGCACAGCAAGCGGCGGGGGCGCTGGCGCCGGTCGCGGGGCAGTTCGCGTTCGTGCTGTTTGCGGTGGGCCTCATCGGCACCGGGCTCCTCGCGATCCCGATCCTCTCCGGCTCCGCCGCCTACGCCATCAAGGAGCTCGTCGGTTTCCATGGATCACTCGCGGTCCGGCCGCAGTACCGGCCGACGTTTTATGGAGTGATCGTCGTCGCCACCGTGGTCGGGCTGCTGTTCAATCTGATGCACGTCGACCCGATTCAGATGCTCTTCGTCACCGCGGTGATCAACGGAGTCGTCGCCCCACCCCTTCTCGTGCTGATCGTGCTTCTCGGATCCGACCGCCGTGTCATGCGCGGGAAGCACAGCGGGCGCCTGAGCCGGTGGCTCACGTGGATCGCCACGGGCGCGATGTCAGCGGCTGCCCTCGCCCTCGTGCTCAGCCCCCTGCTGTCGAAGGGGTAGGGGTGGCGTGGCAGACTGAACACGATCACTCAGGAGGATGACGGTGCCCCACAACCACGAGATTCTCGAGGACATGCGCGAGCCGGTGCGGCAGTTGCGTGCGGTGATTCCGGACGTTTTCACGGCATACGTCGACATGCGCCGCGCGGTGATGACCGATGGGGCGCTGCCGGGCAGGATCAAGGAATTGATCGCGCTGGCCATCGCAGTGACGCGTGAGTGCGACGGTTGCATCGCCAGCCATGCGCGCGGAGCTGTGCGCCAAAAGGCGACTCCGGAGGAAGTTGCCGAGGCGATGGGCGTGACCATTCTCATGAACGGCGGCCCGGGCACGGTGTGGGGCCCGCGCGCCCTCGAAGCCTACAGGGAGTTTGCTGCGGCGCCGGGCTGAGGCCGCGCTACGCTCCCGGCCATGTCACGGTTTCGACGCGTCTCGCTCGGCGGTGGCGCCGGCTACGTCCCCGGTGAGCAGCCGCGCCCCGACGGAGACTGGGTCAAGCTCAACACGAATGAGGCGCCGCTTCCGCCGTCGCCTCGCGTGGCGTCTGCGGTGCGCGACGCGGCGGAGGGCCTGCGGCTGTATCCGGATCCGCACGGCGAGCCGCTTCGATCTGCGCTCGCACGCCATCACGGCGTCGCCCCCGAAGAGATCTTCGTCGCGAACGGCGGGGATCAGGTGATCGATTGCTGTTACCGCGCGTTCGCGGAGCCGGGAAACATCGTGCTGCATCCGAGCCCGACGTACACGCTGTTCCCCGTGCTCGCGCGCGTGTTCTCGGCTCGCGATCTGTCCATGCCGCTGCAGCCCGACGGTTCGCTGCATCCGGGGTATGCCGCGGTGCCGGCCGCGCTCCGCTTTGTCGTCAATCCAAACTCACCGACGGGCCAGTGGATCCCGCCGGATCGTCTCGAGCGGCAGCTCGAGGACGCGGGCGGCGTCATCGTCATCGACGAGGCGTACTGCGACTTTGCGCCGGAATCGTGCGTCTCCAAGGTCGCATCACACGACAGCTGGATCGTGCTGCGCAGCTTTTCGAAGGCGCACGCGCTGGCGGGCCTCCGCGTGGGATATGCGGTCGCTCAGCGCGAGTTGATCGCTGACCTGTACGCCGTGCAGGACTCGTACGCCGTGGACCGGTGCGCGCTTGCAGGTGCACTCGCTGCACTGGAGGACGTCGGATACCACCGGCGCGTCGTCGCCACCGTGCTGGAACAGCGCGCGAGACTCGCGGACGCGCTGAGCGCTCTTGGGTGGGACGTGCTGCCATCTGAGGCGAACTTCGTCTTTGCGCGGCCGCCGGACGGCCGCGGTGCGAAGGACGTGGCGCGCACGCTCCGCGAACAGCGCATTCTCGTGCGCCACATCGATGCTCCCCACGTCGATGACCGGCTGCGCATCACGGTAGGCGATGCGACGTCCCTCGACCGCCTGCTGCGCGCGGTGCAGCACCTCTCGATGGTGACCGGTTGAGCCCCGATCTCGAGCTGGCACTCCACCTCGCGGACCTCGCGGATTCGGTGACGATGCAGCGGTTCGGCGCCGCCGACCTGCGCGTCGAGACCAAACCGGACAGCAGCCCGGTGACGGATGCGGATGTTCGGGTGGAGGAGATGCTCCGTGACGCGCTGCAGCGGGCGCGCCCAGACCATGGTGTTGCGGGAGAGGAGCTCGGTGACTCGGGGAATAACGCGTCGCGCTGGTACATCGATCCCATCGACGGAACCAAGAACTATGTTCGTGGCGTTCCCGTGTGGGCGACGCTGATCGCGCTGCACGAACGTGGTGAGCCGGTGTGCGCGGCAATCTCGGCGCCGGCGCTGCACCGTCGGTGGTGGGCCGAGAGACGCGGTGGTGCGCATACGTCGCATCGGGCGGCGGTTCACGTGTCCGGCGTGCGCACGCTCGATGCCGCGCATCTCTCCTGCACGGATCCGCGTGACTTTGCCGCGTACGGAACAGATTCCGGGTACCGCGCATTGTCGTCGCGCTGCCGCCACGTGCGCGCCTTCGGTGACTTCTGGTCGCACATGCTCGTCGCAGAAGGCGCGATCGACATCGGCATCGAACCCGTCGTGGCGCCATGGGACATCGCAGCGGTCCAGCTGATCGTCGAGGAGGCGGGCGGTCGTTTCAGCGACTTTCAGGGACGGCCGCGCATCGACTCGGGCAACGTTCTCACGACGAACGCTCTGCTGCACGACGAGGTCATAGCGATACTCGCCGCTGCTGATGGCGAACGGTCGTGACCGGCCAAATTCCCGACCACCGCTAGAATCCCGCCATGGCAGCGGTGGACGGCGACCCTCGAAACACACCCGTGCCCGGGCGCGCCGGGGGGTTCAGCGACTGGCTTCCCGGCGCCGCGGGACGAAGGCGCGACCTCGTCGATACCTTCGTCCGAGTCTTCGAATCGTGGGGATACGGTCTCGTGGCAACACCGCTCGTCGAACCGCTCGACACGATAGCAGCGGGGGTCGGCGCTGCACGCCAGTCACAGCTCTTTCGGTTCATGGACGCCGACGGAGTGCTGCTGTCTCTCGTCGGCGAACGAACCGTCAGCGTCGCGCGAGTCGTCGCCACGCAGCTGCAGCGCGCGCAGTTCCCGCTCCGCCTCTGCTACGCGGGGCCGGTACTGCGCAACGCCGCCCTCCTCGACGGACGCCGCCGCGAGTCGATGCAGGCGGGCTGCGAGCTGATCGGTCACGCCGGGCTGGCCGCCGACGCGGAGTGCATCGCGCTCGCCGCAACGGCGCTGGAGCGCGGTGGTGTGCGCGGTGTGCAGATCGACGTGGGCCATGCGGACTTCATTCCCAGCGTGCTCGAGTCAGCGGGGCTCGATGCCGCGGCACAGCGGGCCGTCCTCGGTGCGCTGGGGCGGCGCGACCTGGTCGCCGTCGAGGTGGCACTCGAGCACACCGACATGCGCGACGCGGAGCGCCGTCTGCTGCTCGCGTTTCCCACGCTTCGCGGCGGACGGGAAATTCTCGACACCGCAGCAATCGGCCTGGGCGGTGAACGCCCACGACGAGCCATCGAACAGTTGATGGAGCTGTGGGAGCTGCTCGAACTGCACGGCGTGACCTCGGCTGTGCACCTCGATCTCGGCGCTGTGCGCGACTGGGACTACTACACCGGTCCGACGTTCGAGGTGTTCAGCCTCGACTCGGGGTTCCCGCTCGGAAGCGGCGGACGGTACGACTCGCTCCTGGAGCGCTTTGGTTTCCCTTCTCGTGCAACGGGTTTCGTGCTGCACGTCGATCGTTGCAACGACGTGCTGACCCGCCGCGATGGGTCTGCGGCGGCGCAGCCGGCGCTCCGCGTAGCGTGGGATGGCGGGCAGTATGACGTCGCGCTCAGCATCGCCGAACGCCTGCGTGCGCGTGGTGTCGCCGCTGTATGCGATCTCGATGCGGCGGGCGCGCACCCGGACGCCGAAACAGCCGTGCACGTTCATCCCGACGGCGTGCACTGGAGCTCGCACGGCACCGGCGGCCGTGGATCGGCGGATTCCGCGGTGGACGCGCTGACCGGATCCGCGGAGTGACAGGTCTGCGCATCGCGCTCCCGGCAGGCACGTTGTTCGACGGGGCGTGCGATCTGCTTCGCAGCGCGGGTGTCGCGAGGATCGATGCTGGTCGTTTCGACCGCTCGCTGCGCGTCGAGGATTCCGGCAGCGCGCTGATCAAGGTGCGCCCGTCGGATGTTCCCGTGTACGTTGAGATGGGAGCCGCCGACTGCGGCATCGTCGGCAAGGACGTGCTGTGGGAGTCGGTGCGCGTGTGCTACGAGCTCGTGGACCTTCGCTTCGGCGCCTGCCGCCTGGTGCTCGCCGCTCCCGAGGCATCGCCGCTCGCGCGCGGCGACTGGAACGGCGCGCTGCGGGTGGCCACCAAGTATCCGGAGGCGGCGCGACGGTTCTTCGCCGGCATGGCGATCACAGTCGAGCTCATCCGTCTCAACGGCGCGGTGGAGCTCGCGCCCGCCGCAGGTCTGGCCGACGCCGTGCTCGACATCACGGCGACGGGTGAGACGCTGCGGGCGAACCACCTGGTCGAGGTCGCCGAGGCAGGCACCTCGACGGCGCGGCTCATCGCCAACCTCGCCGCGCTCAAGACGCGAAGCGATGCGGTGAACGCGCTCGCAGCCACGCTCCGGCGCGCCGCGGATGCGGTGCCTGGCGCGGAGGGCGCGGCGTGAGCGCAGAGCTGCGCAGGCTGAGCCCGGCGGAGCTCGTTGATTGGGCGCACCGTCGCGACGGCTTCACCGCGCAAGACCTCGACGACGCGGCCACAGCTCTGCTGCAGCGGGCGTTCGGCCGGGCGGTCGACGCCGAGGACGCGGTGCTGGAGATCATCCGCGCCGTCCGTGCCAACGGAGACGTCGCAGTGCGCGACTGGAGCGGGCGCATCGACGGGGTCGATGTGGCGGAGACCAGGGTTCCTGAGCCCGCGCTGCGCGCGGCGTTGGAGAGCACGACACCCTCGACGCGCGCCGCGCTGTCTGCCGCCGCAGACCGGATTCGCGCGTTCCACGAGCATCAGCGTGATACGGCCAATCGTGGCAACAACGCAGCGTACCTTCGCCCGGAGCCGCTGCGCCGTGTCGGCTGCTACGCACCCGGGGGCCGCGCCGCGTATCCCAGCACCGTGCTCATGGCCGTCATCCCCGCGCTGGTGGCAGGGGTTGAATCGGTGGCGATCGCCAGCCCGCCGACCGAGAGCGGCGGCGTGCACCCCCTGGTTGCCGCGGCTGCTTGCCTGCTCGGCGTCGGGGAGGTGCACGCGATGGGTGGCGCACAGGCGATCGCGGCGCTCGCGTACGGCACGGAGACGATCGCGCGTGTCGACAAGATCGTCGGTCCCGGCAACGCGTTCGTCACACTGGCGAAGCGCGCCGTCTTCGGTGACGTCGGTATCGACCAGCTCGCGGGGCCCAGTGAGATTCTCGTCATCGCGACCGACGGCGCCGACCCCGCGTTCGTGGCCGCGGACCTCGTGTCGCAGCTGGAGCACGACCCCATGGCGTGGGCCGTGTGTCTGACAAACGACGCGCGACTGGCCGCCGGCGTCGTGGAACAGTTCGCAAGCGCCGCCGCGACCGCGCAGCGTGCGGGCATCATCGCCGCCGCGGCGGGCCGTAACGCAGCCGTCGTCGTGTGCTCGTCGCTGGACGAGGCGCTCGCCCTTGCGGAACGGTTTGCTCCGGAGCACCTCTCGCTCCAGGGTGCCGCCGCCGAGCAGCTGCGCGATCGCGTGCGCGCGGCGGGTGCGATCTTCTGCGGAGCGATGTCGCCCGTCTCGATCGGTGACTACGTCGCGGGCCCCAATCACACGCTGCCCACGCAGGGCGCTGCGAGATATCGCGGCCCGCTGTCCGTGATGGACTTCATGCGCTGGCCGAGCGTTGTCCAGTTCAGCGCGTCGGAGCTCGAGAGCCTGGCGCCGATCGCGTACGAGCTGGCGGACGCCGAGGGACTGCCCGGCCACGCCGCCGCGATCCGCGCCCGCCTCGAGGTGCGGCGATGACGGAACGCAGCGCCAGGAAGGAACGCATCACGAAGGAGACCCGCATCACCGCGGAGGTTCGCATCGACGGTGACGGCACGGCGACGATCGAGCTGCCGCTGCCGTTCTTCGCGCACATGGTGGACTCGTTCGTGCGCTACAGCGGCATGGACGTCGACCTTCGCGGCGACGGTGACGTGCACGTCGATGCGCACCACCTGGTCGAGGACACGGGGCTCGTGCTCGGTGCCGCCGTGAGCGATGCCCTGCATGACCGCGCCGGGATCCGGCGCTTCGGCGACGCCATGGCGCCGCTGGACGAGGCACTCGTCAGGTGCGCCGTCGATTACGGGAAGAGACCGCACGTCGTCTACGAGATGGAGCGCCTGCGTGGACGCATCAACGACTTCGACGTGAGCGTGCTCGGTGAGTTCGTCAAGGGATACGCGCAGAGCGCGGGCGCGACGATCCATATCGACTGCATACGCGGGGACAACCTCCACCACATGGCGGAGGCGGCGTTCAAGGCGCTAGGTCTGGCGAGCCGCGAGGCGTTCAGCGTGATCGGCACCGCCATTCCCTCGACCAAGGGAAGCCTGTGAGCACACGGATAGCCATCTGCGATTACGGTGTGGGCAATCTGCGCAGCGTGGAACGCGCGCTGGCCGCGGCCGGTGCGACGCCGGTGATCACCGACGACCCGGCGGTCATCGCGGCATCCGACGGCGTCGTTCTCCCGGGTGTCGGCGCGTTCGCCGCGGCTTCCGAGCGCCTGCGTCAGCGCGGGCTCGCCGCCGCGGTGCGCGCCGTCGCCGACTCCGGACGGCCACTGCTCGGTGTGTGCCTCGGCCACCAGCTGCTCTTCGACCGGAGCGACGAGGGTGCGGGCGGTGATGGGCTGGGGCTGGTGCCCGGTGAGGTCACGCGCCTGCGACCCTCGAGCGGCAAGGTCCCGCACCTGGGGTGGAACCGCATCGCCATACGGCGCCGCGTCCCGTTGCTCGATGCGGTCGACGACGGCTCCTACATGTACTTCGTGCACTCATACGACGGCCACCCGCGTGATCGCTCCACCGTGGTGGCGACCACCGACCACTGCGGCGAGATCGTCGCGGTGGTGCAGCGGGAGAATGTGTTCGGCACCCAGTTCCATCCCGAGAAGAGCGGGGCCGCGGGGCTTCGCGTGTACGCGAACTTCGTGCGCTTGTGCGCTGGCTCGAGGCTGGATTCCGCGGCGCTGCCGGCGTGATCGTCATTCCCGCGATCGACGTGCGCGGCGGCCGCTGCGTGCGCCTGCGTCAGGGCGACTACGCGCGCGAGACGGTGTACGGGATCGAGCCGGCACGCGTGGCCCGTGAGTTCGTCGCAGCCGGTGCGCGCCGCGTTCACATCGTCGACCTCGACGCAGCCCGCGGCCGGCCCGACGCTGCCACGACCGCGGCGGTGCGTGACGCGGTGTGGGCCGCGGCGACAGACGGTTGCGCCGTGCAGGTGGGGGGTGGCGTGCGCACGCTGGACGGCGCCGGCCGCTGGTTTGCTGCCGGCGCGGGCTTCGTCGTGCTCGGCAGCGTGGCTGTGCGCGACCCCGCGCTCGCTTTTGAGATGTGCGCGACGCACCCCGGCAGGGTGCTGCTGGCGTTGGACGTCCTGCGGGGCGGTGCTCGCGTCCAGGGCTGGAAGGAGGCCGGCGGCAGCATGGAGGACGCGCTCGCCGCGTGGCGTGGGTGGCCGTCCGCGGGCGTCGTGTTCACGAGCACGGAACGGGACGGCATGCTGGACGGGCCCGACCTCGCCGGCCTCGATCGATGCCGCGCTCTCCACGACGGCGCCGTGTACGTCAGTGGCGGCGTCGCCGGTCGCGACGACGTCGCGGCCTGCGCCGCTCACGGTGCCGCCGGCGTGGTCATCGGCCGCGCGCTCTACGAGGGAACCGTCGACCTGGGCGAGCTGCTCCAGCAGTTCCCGGTGCCGGTGTCGTGACCCTGGCGAAGCGCGTCATCCCATGTCTGGATGTCGACGCAGGACGCGTGGTCAAGGGCATCAATTTCGTCGATCTTCGTGACGCCGGCGACCCCGCCGAGCTGGCCGAGCGCTACGACGAGGACGGCGCGGATGAGCTCGTCTTCCTCGACATCACCGCGTCGAGTGACGCGCGCGACATCCTCCTCGACGCGGTGCGGCGTACGGCTGATCGGGTGTTCGTCCCGCTGACCGTCGGCGGTGGCGTCCGGCGGCTTGCTGACGTCGACGCGCTGCTGCGCGCTGGGGCGGACAAGGTTTCGCTCAACACCGCGGCGCTCGAGCACCCCGAGCTAGTCGGCGCCGCCGCCGATCGCTTCGGCCAGCAGTGCATCGTCGTCGCCATCGACGCGAAGCGCGAAGGAGATGGCTACGCGGTGTACTCCCATGGCGGGCGGCGCCTGGCCGGTCGCGACGTCGTCGCCTGGGCGCGTGAGGCGGTCGATCGCGGCGCGGGCGAAATCCTCCTCACGTCGATGGACCGGGATGGCACCGGCACGGGCTACGACCTCGCGCTCCTGCGCGACGTCGCCGGCGCGGTCTCGACCCCGGTGATCGCGTCGGGGGGCGCGGGCGAGCCCGAGCATCTGCGGGAAGCCCTCGCAGACGCGGGCGCCGACGCCGCGCTGGCGGCGTCGATCTTCCACTTCGCCGCGCACCCCGTTCCGGAGACGAAGCGGTACCTTCGCGACCACGGCGTCGAGGTCCGCATGTGAGCGATCCGGCTGCGCCGAGCTTCGAGGGCGATCGCCTGGTCACGGCGGTGGTGCAGGACGCGGCGTCGGGCGACGTGCTGATGGTCGCGCACATGAATCGCGAGGCATGGGATGCGACGCTCGAGAGCCGGCGCGCCACCTTCTTCAGCCGGTCGCGGGGGCTGCTTTGGGAGAAAGGGGAGAGCAGCGGGAATGCGATGCACGTTCGAGAGATCCAGGTGGACTGCGACGGGGATGCGGTCCTGCTTCGGGTGGACCCGGCCGGGCCCGCGTGCCACACCGGTGAGAGGAGCTGCTTCCACGTCCAGGTTCTCTGACCCGGCTCGGTTCAGCAGCGTGCTAGTCTCGCTCGCGAGTAGAGGTTTGATGGTCGAGGAGCAGCTTTCCGAGGCGGTAGACAGCCCGGTGCGGGCGGCCATCCAGGCCGTCGACAAGGACGCGCTCCTCGAGGGCGAAGATCCGGAGAGCCAGCTCGTCGAGGACGCAGAGCACTGGGTGTCGGTGTACAGCGAGCTGATCCAGTACAAGCAGTCGCTCATGCAGACGTCCGAGGAAGAGGTCGCGGTGCTCGAGCATCCCGAATCCCAGGGCGAGGCGAACAACGTCGACACGGTGATTCTGGCCACCGAGTTGGAGCGCTTCCGCCACCGCCTCGACTTCTGGCTCGCCCGCCTGGAAGTGCTTCGGTCCAGCGAGGCGCCCTGAGCCACGTAGGCCCCCCTTCATGACGCGTCACGGGCGCGGGCGCGGCATTGTGTGCATGACCACCGCGCTGGCAGCGGGGTACATCCTCGCGGCGTGCGGGCCCGCAGCCGCGCCACTTCGCATCGGCGCCGTCTTCCCTCTCTCCGGTCCGACGGCGAGCGACGCGCACGACGAGTATCTCGGAGCCGTCCTGGCGGCTCAGCTGGTCAACGCGAGCGGAGGCGTTGCAGGCAGGCAGATCGCGCTCGACGTTCGCAATGTCGAGTCGACGAGCGCGGTGCAGAAAGTTGCCGACAGCCTTCGCAACGATGGAGTTCCTGCTGTAATTGGCGCATACTCATCACAGCTGTCGATACCGCTTGCAGCGGCCGTTGCCCGTGATGGGCTCGTGTACTGGGAGACCGGCGCTGTCGCGGATCAGGTGACGGGTCAGGGTCAGCCACTGGTGTTTCGAGTAGGGGCGAGCGGGTCCGATCTTGGCGGCAACTCGGGCCGGTTCATCGTGCAGCAGATCGCACCGCGGTTGCATCGATCGCCGTGGCAGATTCGCGCTGTTCTCGTCACCGTCAACGATGCGTACGGCCACTCGGTGGCAGATGCTGCGCGGGGCGCGCTCGTGGCCGGTGGGGCAACCGTCGCCGGTGAGGCCGTCTACGACCCGAACGCGCCCGTGTGGGGTCCGGTCATCGACGCCGTCAATGCGGCCAGGCCCGACATCCTGGTGCTCTCGTCGCATATGAATGACGGCATCGCCTTCCGGCGTGCGTTCCTGGCGGCGCACCTGTACGTCAAGGCCTTTTTCGGTACGACGATGGCGCAGTGCTATGCAACCTTCGGCAGCGTTCTGGGGCCTGACGCAGTCGGGGTCTTCGCGTCCGACCGCCCCGAGAACGCGTTCAACCCCGGTGCGCTCGACGCGACGGCGCGCGCGGTGTACGACCGGTTCGCGGCTGCATGGCGGCAGCAGACGGGACGCGCACCGAGCGAGGAGGGCATCTCGGGCTTCGCTTCGGCGTGGGCGCTGTTCGCCGACGCGATGCCGCGCGCCACGAGCGACGCGCCCGGCGGCATAGCAGCTGCCGCGCGATCGCTGAACCTGCCGTCAGGAAGCCTGCCCAACGGGGCGGGCATCCTGTTCTCGAGCTCGACGGCGCAGCTGGGGCAAAACCAGCGCGCCGCGTCGGTCATCTGGCAGTGGCAGGCGGTCGACCACTCGGTCGTCGTGTGGCCGGCGGTGTACGCCACCGGCACCGTCAGGATGGTGCCGCTGCCCGCCTAGACCTCTGCTGACTTGTCCAGGTCGAGCGCGCAGGAGTTCATGCAGTAGCGCTGACCCGTCGGCTCGGGGCCGTCTTCGAAGACGTGACCCAGATGCCCGCCGCACGCCGCGCATCGCACCTCGGTCCGCGGCACCAGCATGCTCCAGTCGCGATGGAACTCCAGGGCGTCATCGCTGACCGGCTCGTAGAAGCTCGGCCACCCGGTGCCGGAGTCGAATTTGGCGTCGGAGCGGAACAGGTCGGCACCGCATCCGGCGCAGCGGTACACACCCTTGTCCTTCACGTGCACATAGGTGCCGGTGAACGGCGGCTCGGTCGCCGCCTTGCGCAGTACCTGGTACTGCTCCGGCGACAGCTTCTTCTTCCATTCCTGGTCGGTCAGAGAGATCTTTTCCACGGCTTTATCGTGTCCCAGGACCGGCTCGCCGAAACGTGGCGCCGTCCAGCTTCAGGCGTACAGAGCAGCGGCGCGACGGGTTGAGTCGGCGACGTATTCTCGCAGCGACGGGGGCTCGATCACCTCGACGAGCGGGCCCCAGCGCAGCACCCACGGGCGCATCTCGACCTCACTCGCCACATCGAGGCGCACCTCCGTGCCGCCGCCGGGAAGCTCGGTGACCACGGCGCTCGGAAGCCAGCGGGCCTCGAGCACCCACCGGGCCGCCTCGGACGTGAAACGCAGCACGACGTGATCCGGCGACTCCGACTGCCACACGCCCCACGAGGTGCTGACGACGCTGTCGATATCGAAGCCGTCAGGCACGTGGAACGTCTCGGGCAGCAGCCTCGCCGTGCGGATACGGTCGAGGCGGAACGGACGCACCTCGCCCGACTGGTCGTCGTGGGCGAAGACGTAGATGTGCCTGCCCTCCGCCGCGGGCTCGAGGAAGTACGGCTGCAGCACGCGCCGGGTCTCCTTGCCGGAG
>Ga0307477_10003183_pt1 | contig 12298 bp, 7 predicted proteins | sample atmos_gasesECM2C_FD_203316 | JGI IMG/M metagenome (GOLD analysis project Ga0307477, IMG submission 203316) | Hardwood forest soil microbial communities from Morgan-Monroe State Forest, Indiana, United States - atmos_gasesECM2C_515 | ecosystem: Environmental > Terrestrial > Soil > Temperate...
GACAAACCTGCTCTGCTGGCGGATGCCTTTGAAGCCGTGGTGGCGGCGATTTATCTGGATGGCGGGCTGGACCCGGCGCGAAGGCTGCTGTTCATGACGGTTTTTCAGCAGGCGCTCGAGGACGGAGATCGAATCGCCGAATCCGACCGCAAAAGCGCACTGCAGGAATTCTTGCAGGGCAAGGGCGGACAGCTTGCCGAGTATCGCCTGGCGGGAGAGAGCGGTCCGGACCACCAGAAGACCTTTCTCGTGGAAGTGTGGGTAAAAGGCGAGAGGATGGCCAGCGCGGAAGGCAGCACAAAGAAAGAAGCGGAGCAAAAAGCGGCGAGGCGCGCTCTGGAGAGATTGCTGCAGGCGGAGGCACGCGACAGCGAAGAGGTGGGCCCGAATGCCGGATGAGACGCTTTCGCCGGAGCACGCAGTTCCGGTGGAACCTGAGCCTCAGGCGACGGCTGAAGGGGTGCCCGCCGAAGCGCGCGGCGCCGCCGCCGAGGAGGCGCATGCGAACCAGACCACGTTATCGGAATACCTGGAATCGCTGCTGGTAACCGTAATTCTGGCGCTCTTTGGCACCAGTTTTGTCGTGCAGGCGTTCAAGATTCCTTCGCAATCGATGGAAAGGACTTTGCTGGTGGGCGATCACCTGCTCGTGAACAAATTTGTCTTCGGGGGAGGCGATGCGTGGTACGACAAATACCTGCCTTACCGGTCGCTGCAGCGAGGCGATATCATCGTATTCAAGTTCCCCTATCAGGATCATCCGCACTTTGTGAAGCGAGTGATTGGACTGCCGGGAGATCATTTGAAGGTTGTAGATCAGCAGGTGTATGTCAACGGAAAGCCCTTGAGCGAGCCATACGTGGTGCACGACGCGGCTTCCGGGTACGACCCGTTGAACTACTCCTTTCCGCCGGTGGGGAATCAATTGTTTGTCTCGCTGGTGCAGCCGGAATGGGCGCACGAAATCCGCAAGTATATTCAAGGAGACGAACTGGTCGTGCCGCCAGGAAAATATTTTGCGATGGGAGACAACCGCGACCATAGCCTGGACAGCCGCTATTGGGGGTTCGTGGATCGCGAGGCGATCATGGGCCGGCCCTTTCTGATCTACTGGTCAATCGAGGCGAACAGCAGTGACTATGGCGAGGCGTCGTTTGGACAAAGAATTGTCGGAATATTCGATACGCTTTTGCATCTTCCCGCGCGAACACGCTGGGGCCGCATGCTCCACACGGTCCACTGAGCGGGAAGGCGCGTCGCGCCTCTACCCTTTTGCTCGGTGGTCTGAGAAACTCCCTTCTGCATGAGCCGCTTGCGGAAATACGGAAAAATTGCCGCGCTGGTTCTCGCTCTGGTCGTGATCACGCAGGTTGGCGTGTCGCTCCTTGTCAAAACCAGGCGAACGCGCGGGTATCTGATTGCTCACCTGGAGAGTTCATTCGGAAGGCCGGTCCAGGTGGGGCAATTCTCCATGCAAATCCTGCCAATCCCGGAGCTCGATGCGGAAGGCGTGACCATCGGAGAAGACCCGGCGTTTGGCCACGAATATTTTCTGCGCGCTGAACGCATGACCGCCAATTTCCGCTGGCTGGGGCTGCTGCGCGGCCACTTTGAATTCGGAACCATGTCATTGACGCGACCCAGCCTGATTCTGGTGCGCACCGCGGAAGGACGGTGGAATCTGGAGAGGTGGCTGCCTCCGGCAAGACCGGGCGGTGCGTATGCGGCAGGGGCTGCTGGTCCGCAATTGCCGGCCGAGTCCACACATCATCTGCAAAAAATTGAATTCGACGATGGCAGAATCAACTTCAAGCAGGGTGATGAGAAGAAGGCGTTTGCATTCACGAATGTTTCTGGGGCCGTCGAACAGGCTTCGCCGGGGCGTTGGGAATTGCGGCTCGAGGCGCAACCATGGCGGAGCGGGGTCTTGCTGCAATCAACTGGCACCCTGTACGTGCGCGGATACGTCGCGGGGACTTCAGCGCGGTTGCAGCCCGCGGAGATTCAACTGCACTGGGATAGGGTGTCGCTGGCTGATTTATTTCGCCTGGTGACGGGGAATGATCCCGGAGTGCGCGGCGCATTTGCTCTGGACGGGAACGCCAGTGCGGGAAAAGCGAATCCTGGCGCGGAGAGCGGCGCAAGCCAGTGGCGCTTCGAGCTTCAGGCGCGAGCCACACACGTACATCGCTGGGACTTGACCGAACGCGAAGACAATCCGCGATTCAATGTGGGCCTGAAAGGATACTGGTATCTGCTCGCGGGAGAAGCGCGCGCGGAGCAGATAAACATTGACGGGCCGCGTTCGAATGTTCGTGGAACGGCGATATTGAAGACGGGAGGGCCGCTGGAATGGCAGGTAAAGGCGGGGTCCGTAGGGGTGCAGGCGCAGGATTTAATGGCGTGGTATCGCGCGTTTCATCCGGGCGTTGCGGAAGAAGTAGCGGTCGAAGGGCTGGTCGCGGGTAACGCGACGCTGGGCGGCTGGCCGCTGCGGTGGGAAGAGGGCGCGCTGAGAAGCGAAGGAGCCACTGTGAGGATTCCGGGACTGAACGCGCCGGGGCACATCGAGCCGTTTCATGGTTCCGTGCGCGGTGGAAAATTCGCTTTGGAGAGTGTCCGCTTGCGACTTGGTGGAGATGCGGTGGGGCGAGCGGCGGAAAACCGGCCCGATAAATCTGCAAACAAGCCGAGGCCAGCGGCGAATCCGGAAGACACGATTGAGGCCGCCCTAACGGAGGATCCATCGTTCGTACAAGGTGAACTGCGCCTGAATTTGCGCCTCGCCGACGTAGCACCTGTTTTCAAGATGGCGTCTGCATTTGGGCATTCCCTGAATCGCGGGTGGGAATATACCGGGAGCGCCTCCGGGCCGGTCGATTGGAGTTGGAATGGACTCTCTCGCGAAACGCATCGAAGCGGATCGCTTGACTTGACGAAGGGGCAACTGCAGGTGGTGGGCCTGAACCAGCCGCTGAAACTGGAAGAGACGCATCTAAACTGGAGAGACGGCCGGCGAGGCGCTGCGATCCAGAACGCCGAGGCGTTTGGTGCATCGTGGATGGGGACAATCGAGGAAAAGCCTTCGGAAAGCGCGGGTCCAGAGAAGAGCTGGCAGTTTCAACTGCATGCTGACCATCTGGACGCGGCGGAGTTGGACCGCTGGTTCGGGCCTCGCGGACGTCCCAACTGGCTGCAGCGGCTTCTGACCTCCTTTCTTGGTGGGCAGAATTCGGAGGCGAAGGCGAGCGAGCTGTTGCGCCAGGTTTCCGCCGAAGGTGTCCTTACGGCGGATGGGGTAACGATTGAAAAAGTGAAATTGGCGAACGCGCGGGCCAAGGCGATTTTGCGGGACCTGCATCTCCGAATCGAGGACGCGGAAGCCGAGTGGGCGGGCGGCAGCGTTCGCGGCGAAGCACAAGCGGTGTTTTCGCCGCTGCCGAAATATGAAGTGGCGGCCGAGTTCGAACACATAAATTTGGCACAGCTGCCTTGGCTGGCGAAAGCGGCCGACCGCTGGAGCGGCTTGGCTTCGGGGAATGTCGAACTGATGACCGGGGGAGTGGGCCGCGAGGAATTGCTGAAGCAACTGGCGGGCCGGGGCCAGTTGAAACTAAAAACAATTCAGTTTCTGGGATGGGAAGTGGAAGCAAGCGAACAAACAGGCGCCCTTCACAAGGGAGTCTCGCGCTGGACGAGCGGGGAAGGGACGTTCACGGTGAAGGATCGCGCGGTAAATTTTAGTGGACTGCAGTTGGAAACAGCGCATTCGAGAACCTTGCTTTTGGGCAGTATTGATTTTGGGTTGAACTGCAATCTCGTGTTCCGGGGCGTGGATGCGGAAAAACGCGTCGCGAAGGCCGACACGCCAGGCCGGCTGGTGCAAGTCAGCGGACCGATGGCCGCGCCGCTGGTCATTGTCGAGCCGGTTTCAGTTTCCGCGCCGGCGGCAAAGCCCTAACCAACGAGATTCAGCGCGGAACAGAATTTCAGGAGAATGCCGATGAAGTGCCCCCCGGTCTCGAGCGAATTCTCTGACCGCGAGTTTCGAGCAGCGCAAAAAATGAAAGGGAGCGCGCGAGCTGCGAAAAATTCGTCCGGCCTGGCGTTGTGTGTCGCGCTTGTTCTGGCTGGAGTCAAACTGTGCAGTCCGGGCGTGGTTCGGAGCGACAACCGCGTTGCCCTGATCCCGCACCTGCGCGCGGGCGATACCATGCGGTATGAGAGTCACGCGCGCCTGGAACGACACGTCAAAAGTGAGAGCCGCGTGGTGACTTTGCTGGGCCCAAGGGAGTTGAAGCGAGACCTTTCGGCGGCATTCACGGTTTCCATCAAGGATATTCAGGGCACGGGCGACCGCCCGACGGTGGTTGCACTGGCAGAAGTGGATGCACCTGCCGATGCTGCGGCCTCTCAACCGCCAGCAAAGCAGGCCGTGAATTTTATCATCGAGGAGAATGGGCAGTTGGGCCGAGCGGAAGGATTGGACGCTCTCGACCCGGAGCAACGCCTCGCCTGGCAATTTTGGATAGCGCGTTTCGCTTATGGCTGGACGCTTCCCTTGGCAGGGATCAAACCGGGCGAAAAGTGGAAGTCGGAGGAACCAGAGGAGACACCCTCGCCTATTGCGGGCCTGGTATGGGAGCGCGAAACCACTTACGTGCAGAATGACAAATGCCCGATCCTTCCATCGGAAGCTTGCGCCGTTTTCCTGACCGAGGCGAAGCTCAAACAAAAGTCTTCTCCGGAAGACGCAACGCCGGAGGATTACCGGCGGCAGGACTTGAAAACGTTCGGCGTGGCAAAGGGGACGAACGAAGCCGTGACGTATATTTCGCTGAAGACCGGCCTCGTGCTACGCGCAACCGAGGACGTGCAGCAGTACATGGACGTCACCGTCGCCAAGGCCGACGCTTCAAACCAGGTGCGTTACGAAATCACCGTCACAAGCCGCTTCGAAACGCTGTTCGTTCCCCAAAGACGGGTGAACTGACCGCCAATCCCCCATCCGCGGTGCTTGTCTGAAACACAGCGCTACAGCTACTCCCGAGCGCCACAACGTCTAACCCCCGGCGCCCAATAACTGTCATCCCGGCCTGCCTGCGGCAGGCGGGCGGCGCGAGGGATCTGCTTTTTTTGCAGGATTTGAAGCCTCATTAGGCGTCTGCTCTGTTTCGCTGGAGTGGCCGCTCAATTTGCCAGACGCGCTATAATCAGGGTTTCGACTCGGGCCGAAGTGTCCGCAGGAGACCCTGGCGATGAATTTCAGACTGCACAGCAACTACCAACCTCGTGGCGACCAGCCGGCCGCACTGGAGCAACTCGTGCGCGGCATCGACGCCGGGGACAAGAATCAGGTGCTGCTCGGAGTAACCGGCTCGGGGAAAACATTCACGATGGCGAAAGTCATTGAATCGGTCAACCGCCCGGCGCTCGTTTTGGCGCATAACAAAACCCTGGCCGCTCAGCTGTACCACGAGTTCAAGGGTTTTTTCCCGGAGAATGCGGTCGAGTATTTCGTAAGCTACTACGATTTCTACCAGCCGGAAGCCTATGTGCCCTCGGCGGATCTCTACATCGACAAAGAAGCGACGATCAACGATGAGCTGGACAAGCTGCGCATGAGCGCGACACGCTCGCTGTTTGAGCGGCGGGATGTCGTGATCGTTGCTTCGGTTTCCTGCATTTATGGTCTCGGGTCGCCGGAAGCGTACTACGGGATGCTGGTTATGCTCGAAAAAGGACATCAGATTTCACGGGAAGCGCTCTTGCGGCGGTTCGTGGACATTCAATATGAACGAAGCGAGGATTTGCGGCGCGGCACGTTCCGTGTGCGCGGCGACATCATCGAGATTTATCCCACGTATGAGGATCAGGCCTACCGCATCGAGATGTGGGGCGACCAGATCGACACGCTTCGGCAGATTGATCCATTGACGGGAGAGATCCGCTCGGGGCAGGAAGACGTGGCCCGCGTGCCAATCTATCCCAAGACGCACTACGTGATGCCGCAAGAGCAGCGGGAACGCGCAATTGTCGGCATCCAGGAGGAATTGGGGTGGTGGAAGAAGGAGCTGGAGAAGCAGGGGAAGTTCGTGGAGGCGCAGCGCGTGGTCCAGCGCACGATGTTCGACATCGAGATGATGCGCACGATCGGCTATTGCCACGGGATTGAAAACTATTCGCGGCATCTGAGCGGGCGCTTGCCAGGTGAGGCGCCACCAACCCTGCTCGATTATGTGCCGCAGGACTATCTGATGTTCATCGACGAGTCGCACGCCACAGTGCCACAGGTCCGCGGGATGTTTCATGGCGACCGCTCACGCAAGCAGACGCTTGTAGATTATGGATTCCGCATGCCATCGGCGCTTGATAACCGGCCGCTGACGTTCGAGGAGTTCGAACACCGTTTGAATCAGGTGATTTACGTTTCCGCGACGCCGGGTCCGTATGAACTGACGAAATCCGGTGGCGTGTTTGTGGAACAGGTGATCCGCCCAACGGGCCTGGTCGATCCGGAAGTGGAAGTGCGTCCCGTGAAGGGGCAAGTGGACGACCTGCTCGAGGAGATTCGCTTGCGCGCGGACAAGAACGAGCGCGTCTTGGTGACCACGTTGACGAAGCGCATGGCTGAGGACCTGAGCGAGTATTTCACGGAAATCGGAGTGCGCTGCCGTTACCTGCATTCCGAGGTGGAAACGTTGGACCGCATCAAGATTCTGCGGGATTTGCGCAAGGGCGAGTTCGATGTGCTGATCGGGATCAACCTGCTGCGCGAAGGGCTGGACCTTCCGGAGGTTTCGCTGGTGGCCATTCTCGACGCCGACAAAGAGGGCTACTTGCGCAGCTCAACCTCTCTTATCCAGACCATCGGACGCTGCGCGCGACACGTCGAAGGCAGAGCCATTCTCTACGCCGACGTGCGCACCAAATCGATGAATGAGGCGATCGGTGAGACTAATCGGCGCCGCGCCAAGCAAGTGGCTTACAACACCGAAAACAATATTACGCCGCAATCGATCGTGAAGGGCGTAGATATGGAATTGGCGCATATCGTGGAGGCGGATTACGTCACCGTGCCTCTCGATACGGCGGAACTCGATGCAGCCGCGGCCTCGGTCAAGTCCGAACAGCAGCTTGCCGAGCTTTTGGCGCAACTCGAGACGCAGATGCGCGAGGCAGCCAAGAAGTTCGAGTTCGAAAAGGCAGCGCAATTCCGCGATCGCATCCGTTCGCTGAAACAGCAGGACCTTGCCGGGGTGTTTGGCAAGGATACCGGGGAAGCCGCCGCTTCAGCACAGTAAAACTAAATTCCGAAATTTGGGATCAGCGTATGTAAGTGACTCGTTCCGCCTTATGCACCGCGCGCTTGGCTACCGCTTCCTTACACCATGTGGGCGGCTAGACCAGGCCGCGGCGCAACTCGTCCAGCGGGTAAAAGGTGTCGCGCCAGACGATCCCGCCCTGCCGTAACGTAACCACTGTCGAGCGCAGCACCATGTAGGCAAAAACGGCGGCTCCCACCGGCAGCGTGAGGCAATACAGCGGAGAAATCTGCATCACGACGTCGACACCGAGATGAAAGCATAGGGCAATAAGCACGGCGATCGCGGCGAACGCGCGAATCCAGCCGTGCCCCAAGAACAACCCCGCAAAGGGAACAACGTTCATCGCCAGCAAGGCAAAGATCTGGGCCGCGGCGAGGCCCAGGCTGAACTGAGCGCCGGCAAAGAAATTCTTTTCCACGCCACGCACAAGGTTTTGCAGACCGATGTGCCATTCGACGGACACGGCATGTCGGGCGACCGCAACCGCAGAACGAAATCCCGACTGCTTGACCAGCTTGCCCAGCTTCATATCGTCGACAACTTCCATGGCGAGGCGCCGGTGCGTTCCGCAGGTTTCATAAGCCGAGCGTTTGAGCATCTGAAACGCGCCGACACCGACGTACGAACGCGAATGAGGATTACTTACCTGATAGGGATCGGTGGCGAGCTGAAATCCCATGGCGAAGAACGAAATCAGCACATTGTCCCAGAAACCGCTGCGCTTCACGTCTCCGAGCAGCGCCAGATGGTCGAGGCCGCGATCTCGAACCAGCGAAACGACACGGCGCAAGGAATCACGCTGAAATTGCACGTCCGCGTCGGTAAACACCAGCCATTCGCCGCTCGATACTTCATACGCATTTTGCAGGGCGTGAGGTTTCCCGAGCCAGCCGGGAGGTAATTCGTGAATGTGGACGACTTTCAATTGCGGGTGCGCCGCGGCAAATTGGTCTAGTAAACGCGGCGTGGCGTCTGTCGAGCGGTCATCAACTGCGATTATTTCAAGCCGCGGATAATCGATAGCGACGAGTGTGGCCAGGGCCGCGGGGAGTTTCTCTTCCTCATCGCGAGCGGCGAAAACGACTGAAATATGGGGGCATTCTTCGTCGCGCGCCGCGGGAAAATCTTTCAGCCAAGGCAGTCGCGCCGCACCGTAGGCGACCTTCAAGCCGTAAGTAATCCAGAACAGCGCGATAAGCCCGAAAAAGAGTATACCGATGAGGTGCATGCGGATTGGAGTCGTGAGCCAGCCTCAGGGTATCCTAGCATGATGCAGAAGAGCGTCTCCATACCCGGCGGAAGACGCATTGGCCGTTTTCCTGAGAGGGCGAATGGCTCGGGATGGAAGAAGCCAGTGTGTGGATCCTCATCCGGTGTTTAACGGCATTCGACAAGGGCAAAGGGGGCTACGCGTGACGCAACCTCAGATTCCAGTTCAGAGCACCACGCTCCAGAATGGCCTGCGCGTGGTCATTGCGCCGGATGCGACAGCGCCGGTTGTAACCGTGGGCGTGTATTACAAAATCGGCTTCCGGCTTGAGCCGCAGGGGCGCAGCGGGTTCGCGCACCTCTTCGAGCACATGATGTTTCAGGGTTCCGAGAATGCCCCGAAAATGCAGCACATCAAGCTGATCAACTCGAGCGGCGGGGTGCTGAATGGCTCGACGATGTATGACGTGACGAACTATTACGAAGCGGTGCCGTCGAATGCGCTGGAGCGCGTGTTGTGGCTCGAAGCGGACCGCATGCGCGCGCTGAAGGTAGATGACGAGAATCTGCGCAACCAACGTGACGTGGTGAAGGAAGAAGTGCGCGTCAACGTCTTGAACCAGCCCTACGGCGGTTTCCCGTGGCTGGACATGCCGCCAGTGGCCTTCCGCAACTGGGCCAATGCGCACAATTTTTACGGCGATTTCGCGGATTTGGATGCGGCCAGCCTTATGGATGTGCAGAAGTTCTTTCGCACCTACTATGTGCCCAACAATGCGGTGTTGCTGATTCTGGGCGACGTCAATCCTCAAGAGGGTTTTGCGTCCGCGGAAAAGTATTTTGCCCCGATTCCTGCGGGCGCGGCCCCGCCGTTTGCCGATCCTGCCGAGCCGCCGCAGAAAGAAGAACGCCGTGGCTACGTTGAAGAAAAATTCGGCACGCTTCCGGCGATGGCCATCGGCTACGTAGTGCCGCAGCGCCTCACGAAAGAGTGGCACGCCATGGGATTGCTGGACCAGGCGCTCCACGGCGGCCGCGCAGGGCGAATTTACCGCGAACTCGTGCTGGAGAAGCAGATCGCCGTGGAAGCCGATGGCGGCATCGACGACCTTTTTGGTTACAACGGTCCCACACAGATGACCACCCGCATCATGCACAAACCGGAGTATTCCGCCGAGGAAACACTGGCGGCCTTTGATGAAGTCTTGCGTGAGGTGCGCGAGAAGGGAATTACCGAGGACGAATTGGAGCAACTGAAGGTGAAATGGCGTTCGGATTACTATTCGACGCTGGAGGGCGGTCGCGGCGGATACATGCCGCGCTATGGGCTGATGCACCTGCTCGCCTGCTTCGCGCTGTTCGACAATCAGCCGGAACTGGTGAACACGATACAGGCGGGCTTTTCAAAAGCGACGCGCGAAGAAATCCAGACGGCTGCGAGGAAATACCTCGTGCCGGAGAACCGCGCGATTGTCTTTCGCACGCCGGTCGACAAGAAGGAAAAGGAGGCCGCGTGATGGCCACTCGAGCTTCAGAGATTTCCGTCGGGGTTCCCGCACTGGCGCCGGAACGCGCCGTCAGATGGCCGAAGCGAACGCGCGCACGCCTTTCGAATGGACTCCAGGTCGTGCTAGCGGAAGCGCACTCCATTCCGAAATTTCATGGCGAATTGTTTCTTCGCGCGGGCGAGGCTCTGGTTTCGGACCGTTCGACAGGGCTGGCGGAGATGACGGCGACGGTCGTGCGCACAGGCACCGTGAAGCGCACAAGCCGTCGGATTGAAGAGGATTTGCGGCGGCTTGGGGCGGATCTCGGAACCACCGCAGGCCAGGACACCAGCGCGATTTCGTTTGCCGGCCTCAGTGAATTCCGCGAGCCGCTTCTGCGACTTGTGAATGAACTGGCGCGCGAAGCGTCGTTCCCCGAAGCGGAATTCGAGCGCGAACGCCGCCAGAAGCTCGAAGAAGTGAAGCTTGAGCGCACTTCGCCAGGATTTCTGGCTGGGGAACGCTTGCGTAAAGTGCTGTTTGGCGCGCATCCGTACGCCCGGGTGTCTCCCACCGAAGATCAGGTTGCGGCGTATAAGCGTGAGGATCTAAATGAGGTTTACCGCGATATTTATACGCCGGAAAACGCGTTCTTGATCCTTGTGGGAGACTTCGAGCCGCAGGCGATGCTGAAGACCATCGAGGGCACCTTTGGAAATTGGACCGGGGCGAAGCCAGCCGCAAAAGAATTTCCCGCGCCAACGCAACTCCGAGGGCGGCGCGTTTACCTGGTGCATAATCCAGGCTCGGTACAAACGCAAATCCTGGCCGGATGCCACGCCATCACGCGCAAGCATCCGGACTGGATCCGGCTGGGTCTGACCAACAGCCTGTACGGCGGCGCGTTCAATTCGCGACTAGTGATGAATATTCGCGAGGACAAGGGATATACCTACAGTCCGCGGAGCGGGGTCACGCCTCTGCGCCAGCGTGGCTATTTTTCCGTTTCGGCGGCGGTGCGCAACGATGTGGTGGCGGCATCGCTGACCGAGATTTTCTACGAACTCGACAAGCTGCGCTCGCTGCCGGTTCCGGAACAGGAGCTGGCCGACGCGAAGAACTACCTGACCGGTGTGTTTTCGCTGGGACTCGCCACGCAGGAAGGGCTGCTTTCGCAATACTCGGCGTCGGAGCTGAACGAACTGCCCGACGATTATCTCGAAACCTACCGGGACAAAGTGCGCGCGCTGACTCCTGCCGATTTGCAGGCGACGGCGCGGAAATATCTGGACTCCGCCAACATGCAGATTGTCGTGGTCGGAGATCGCGCGCAAATCGAAGAGCAGGCGGCGCTTTTTGGAGAACTGGAGGTGTACGACGCACAGGGGAAGCGGCTGCAAGCGTAGCGAAGTTATTGTATTAGTAGCTTCCAGCCTATAGCACCAAAGCATGACGGGGTGCCGTACAAATGCGGTGCGGGCCATTCGCTTCCTCTCGCTAGTCTTGGTGCTCTGGACGACGCAGGGTCTTGATGCAAAGAAGAAACCGCCGCTGCATCCGTACGAGCAGAGCGAGGGATCTGCTTTTTTCCGATGTTGTGCGTTCCTGTCTTCGATCCTGTAGCCGCCGGGCTTTTGCCCGGCCTTCGGTTAGCGGAGATGCTCACACAGACTCTGAGGGCTTTGGCTACAGAACCTGGTGTGTGGGTTTGGGCGCCGTGAGATTCAGTGGTACCTGATCGGCAATACGGATGCCGTAGCCTTCAAGGGCGACCACCTTCTTCGGATGGTTCGTGACCACGCGGATATCTTTCAGCCCCAGATCAATCAGGATTTGCGCGCCGATGCCGCTTTCGTGCTGCACCATGCGCTGGCGGGCCACCTCACGATCGAGCTGCCCGCGCGAATGAAAATGAATCTGCGGTAGTGCCCCGGGAGTTTCGGGCGCGTCGATGGTGAATCCCCGTCCGGTGTGGTGCAAGTACAGGAACAATCCACGGTTTTCGCGGGCGATGAGCTCAAGCGATCTCGAAACCAGCTCCGTACAGTCGCAGGCAACCGAGCCGAAAACGTCTCCGGTCAGGCAGTGCGAGTGCACGCGCACGAGCGGCGGAGTCGGCCCCTCCAGTTGGCCGCGAATCAGCGCGATGTGCTGATCATGGTCGACGTCGCTCGAATAGGCAATCATGCGGAAATTGCCGTAGCGCGTCGGCAGAACCGCTTCAGCCATGCGCCGCACATAGCGTTCGTGCTGCATGCGGTAGCGGATCAGGTC
>Ga0307477_10003184_pt1 | contig 12294 bp, 8 predicted proteins | sample atmos_gasesECM2C_FD_203316 | JGI IMG/M metagenome (GOLD analysis project Ga0307477, IMG submission 203316) | Hardwood forest soil microbial communities from Morgan-Monroe State Forest, Indiana, United States - atmos_gasesECM2C_515 | ecosystem: Environmental > Terrestrial > Soil > Temperate...
GTGCTTGCGTCGCAGCGGTCGGCCCGCTGAAGCCAGAACAGGCAATCGCGTCAGCAATCGCGGCGGCTTGGGCCTGCTGATCGTTCTTATTCTGAATCAAGTCGGCTTCGTAGTAATTCATCGGGGGACACTGGCTAGTCCCCGAAGGGTCATACCCTCCAATGAAATGCGGCAGCAGCTGCTTCACCATTTCGCGGATCCTGGCGCGGTCGTCGGTGAAATCCACTTGCGTTTGGCCCGAGGTCGTAAAGATAGCGACGCGTTCGGTTGGTTCGACTGAAGTATCCAAAAAGCGCAGTGCGGCGAGGCGTACTTGCATCAGGTCTTGCAGGTTTAAATGAACGTCATCAAACAAAAGAGCCACGAATCTGGAAGGCATTGCCAAATTCCCAGAAGTGGAGGCGACGGGTTGATCAGTCGAGGCGTCGCTGGGTTGGCCGCGAACGACCTGCTGTGCGGCCGACGCTGGTGTTTCCACTGAGAAATGCGAAATCGTCTGCGGCCGGCGATCCTGAAATAACCGGAAATCTTCCTTGGTCAGGCCGGTAACTGCTTTTCCGTTGGAATCATGCACCACCACTCGCACTGGAACTAAATTCACATGCGACTGAAACGGCACGCTCGCATGCGTATCGACCTCCGATGATGGTTCCGATGACTGAGCTTTCGGCGCGGCAACGGATTGCTGACTTTGAGGCGATGGGGGTGCGGAAAGCGCCGGCGAGGGAGAAGATTGCGGCGCCGGGTCGGTTTGTGGCGATTGTTGCGCGAAGACAGATGCAAACGGAACTAGTAGACCCCAGAGGAATAAGCTTAAGCGAGCACTATTGTAGATTGAGAAAGGACGGACCGCAGCAGCACTCATCCGGCACTCCGGTGCGCCGCTCATTTAAGGAACCCGCGTGTTCCGTCTAAATGCGCGATGGCAAGTGAATGAATGAGTGTAACGTGGCGCTATACTCGCGTCAATAACCGTTGGGTTAGCACAACTGCCTATACGGGGAGTTCCGGAGGGCCTCGGGACGATCGAAGCACACCGGCCAGCGCGAGATGTAGTTTTCCACAGGGCGTATCGAAGTGCCCTCGTATGTATCAGAAAAGAGGTCGGTTACATACATTTCATTTTGAGGCTCGGGCAACTATTTTTGCGCTTTTGAGTTGCGTTGCGCGCCTGTAAATGAGGTACAATCCGTCTCTATCCTTTTGTAAAACTATCCGGTTGATGAGGTTGAAAATGACGCTGGGAACCAAGATGGAGAAGTATCACGGTGTGCGGTGCCACTCCTGCGGCGAGACGATTCCGGTGCCGGCCAGGATCGCGAATAAACAGGCCTCGCTGAAACAAGACGCAAATAATGTGTCGGGAGAATCGCATTTTCCTACGTTGAATCTGCGGTGCCGTGTCTGTCAAAAGGAAAACTTTTACAAGATTTCAGATGTCCTGGAAGTTGAGGATATTACTGATCGGTCTGCAATCGGGAAAGGACCATCGCCTCATCGCCTCCCGCCGCAGGGCAAATTGTATAAAGCCGCAAACGACTGATAGCTTCCTCGTAGCGTTTGAATAGTTGGCTAAGTCGGTAAAGCAGCTGTTCTAGATAGTCCAGCGTTGTCGCTCGCTCTTTGATTTCAACCCGAGCTCCTGCACGCGTAAATTAGATAAACCCGAAATGGCGTCGAAGTCCGCGGGCGGCGAGTGCGTGATTTGTAAGGCGCGCTTTGTGACGCCACGACAATCTACGCGTGGCCGCGGCGGGAAATTCAGCTGGCTGGCGCTAAGGCGCGAACCAAATAGGGGATTATAACTTCCCGGAAAATAATGGGGTCGGGCCACACTTTTACCTGCCGGCCGAGGTGGCCGCCATGCGGGTTGATCCAGGCGATTTTCGGAACGTCACCTTTGTCGAGCAATAGATAAATGTCGGATATAGGGACCTGGGTGTCCAGAACGCCGCCGATGACCAGCATTGGAGTGGTCGGTTTTCCCAGCAGATCCAGGGTGACCAGGGACATTTTGGGAAAAATGGCTTTCAAGTCGTCCACAGTGTTCACGCCTTCGAAAATGGACATCAACGCCGGCACCTGGTCGAACAGGTATTCCTTGTTTCCCAAGAGAGCGCTGGTTAGGAAGTCCACCTGAAAAAAGCGCTCCACGGGCGGCGATTGAACGCTGACCGCCTTCAGGCGCGCGCGTTCGACGATGGACATCTTCGTTCCCCAATATGCGCCCCAGCTTACGCCATGCATCGCAATGCGGGTTTTATCTACCTCCGGGCGTGCCTGAAGATAGTCAAGAACGCGCGATAGCATGCGCTCGGCGGTTGGACTTGCTTTGATAGGGGCTTGGCCGGTACCCGGGCCATCCACAGCGAAAAAGCCGATGCCGTAGGGAAGTATTGCGGAGAAACTCTCAGCCAAGTCTTCTTTGCGGCTATCCAAACCGTTGACCGCGAGTACCAGAGGCACTGGACCGTTTACGTTTTTTGGCAAGCGCATGTAACCGACGATTTCAGAGCCTTCAAAAGGGATGTGAACAATTTCCATGGGCGGGTCCCAGAATTTAGCGTGGGAACGAAATGCTTCGAGAGCTTTGGCATAGGCGCGCTGCTTTCCGGGAGACGAAGGGACCGGCCAACGTCCGAAGGAATAGACTCGCCAAGCCCTGATGAAGTCGGCGTTCGCCTTCGCGGGATCCGAGGTCTCGAACGATTTCCCTTCGGCCATGTAGCGATCGCCTACGGCGATGAATGCCGCGGCCCATTCGTCTTTGTCGCGGGTCTTGACCGAAGCGAATGCTTCACGAAGGTCGGCGGGGTCTTGCCCGATCACCGGGTACATTCCATTCTCTGCGCGAGTCAGCGCTTCGGCCTTTATTTCGTCGAGCGTCCTTTCGCGGCGCTCCTGAGCAGAGGCGATGTTCGAGCCGAACGCAAATGCAAAAATCGCCACCACAAGTAAACAGAATCGGAAACGGAGAAGCTTGAGATCAATCATGACGGTTCCTTTGACTTTGTATTTCTGACCTAGTGGTATCCATCCTTACTTGTGATGAAAGTCGCGATTTGTTGCGTAAGAGCACGAGGTTAGGTTTACCAAGTCTTCGCTTCGCGAATTTCAGTCCTAAAGTCACAGCGGGAAAGAGGCCGAAACTGCATCCGGCCTCTTCGATTCCCAAATTACAAGATTGGGTTAGAACAGAAGCTTCAACCCTAGTTGAATCGCGCGCGCTCCTCCTGAACCCAGCACCGGGTTGGAAGCCGCAGCGTCCGGCGTAGCGCATCCGCAGCCAAATCCTGGACCGAGGACGGAAGGATCGTTCATTCCGAAGCCGTTCTGGCCGCCAAAAGGATTCGCAAAGTTGGGATGGTTCAGGACGTTAAAAAATTCGGCGCGGAATTGGGCGCCAAATCGTTCACCGAACTTCCAATTCTTGGCCACAGAGAAGTCCCAGTTGCGGAAACCCGAGTCGCGAAAGGTATTGCGACCCATGGTGCCAAAGGTCCCGAGGGCAGGAGGAATCATCGCAGAGTTGCCTTTGGCGTAGCACCCGAACATATCCAGCGACGTGAGAAGTGCCGGAGTATTGGCAGCGTTGTTACATACGGCGGGAGTGCTTCCTGGCAAGAAATACGGTATCGTTACACCAGCCGCATTTGGTGGCCCCGACTTGAAATCGTTCGGGTTGCCAACGAAATCCCAACGATCGACACCTTCGCTATGCCCGCTAATGTTGTCGCTAGTATCCATCGGTCCCCAAGGCTGTGCGCTATAAAGACTCACAATGGAAATGAGCTGCCATCCCTTCAGGAGCTGACCGGGAAATTCTCTTCCCGGGATGCTGTAGGTGAATGAAAGGGTGAAGCGATGTCGAATGTCGAAATCGCTGCTGGCATATTCGCGACCGACGTGCGTGGAGTCCTGCGGGAGGCCCAGGCCAGCGCCGAAGTCCCAGTTGGCACCGACATCGTCGAGAGCGTGGGAATACGTGTAACCGGCGGTGGCAACCAAGCCATGAAAATTTCTGGCAGTTAAGGTTGCTTGGAGACCGTTGTAGTTCGATCTGTAGATGTTGGACATTTGATAGACGTTGGCGAGATACGGAAATGTAGCGTTGAATTCCCCAAACTGGTTGAGATCGCGAATTCCCATCAGGTTGGAGCCGTGGTCGCCAACGTAAGCGACCTCGCCGGAAAGGCTATTCGTAAAGGCGTGCTGAACGTTAAGAGTCCACGTTGTCACGTAAGGAGTTGTAAGATTGCGATTCACGCCGAAAATAGCACAAGGCTGTGCGGTGGAACAATTTATTTCAGGAATCGCGAACGGTGGAGTCACGCCGCCCACGCCCCAACTGTCCCAAGGGGTCGGGGGGTTGGGCACATTTTGAACGCCGGCTGTGATTTTTCCCGTTCCTTGCACTCCGTTGAGAAGTCCGCCGGTTGGAATGGTCCCGAGACCAAAGACGTTGTTGAAGGCCAAAAACGCTTCCCAGTTTACAGTTTCATAAGTAATGCCCGCGCCAGCGCGAATCACGGTTCTACCGTTGCCAAACGGATCCCAGGCCAAGCCCACACGCGGCGCAAAGTTCGAATGGTCGCCGTTATACGGGGCACTTATCTGCTGGCCGACCTGCAATAGTCCTTGCGTAGGGCTGAAATTGCCGAGAAGATTGTTGTCTTCCTTGATGACTCCGTTGTAGTCGTAGCGCAGGCCGAGATTCAGAGTGAGATTTTTCTTGATGCGCCAATCATCTTGAATGAACGCAGCTTCCGAGAAATTGTGAATATGCCGAGTAGGAGTTGCTCCCACGAGCGCATGTGTGGGGAAGGGGAAACCTCCGCTGGGATCACCGGCGAAAAAGTCTTCTAGGGTGGTGCTACCCGCAAACGCGCCTCCGCCGAGGCCATTGAAGAGAATGTAGCCTTTGCCGTCGCCGAACGCGCCACCGCTAAAACTGTCGCGGTGGAACTCACCTCCGAATTTGACGGCGTGTTTTCCGATGGTGTAGGAAATATGGTCGATCACTTGGTATCTCTCATCGGGTCCCTGAATCTTGGGCCATTTGAATCCACCCAAAGTCTCGAAGAGGCCGCCGAAGGGGTGAATTTTGATTCTAGGCAAGCCGCCGTAGAGGGGATTAGTTACACCGTCATTGATTCCTAGGCTGGCGGCGGACTGGCCGTGGTCAGCCGAAAAAGTAGGTTGGTAAAGGCGGTTGTAGCCAAATCTTAGTTCGTTTGCCCAACGAGAACTGGGAATCCATGTCCAACTGGTGCCAAAGACTTGTGCGCGCGTGTGAATCTGCGTTAGCCATTGCGGCTGAAGTTGAATAGCATCATCCACCGTGCCGTTGTTGTTTCCGAAGAAATACGTTCCGCTCACAGTGTTGCGTTCATTTAACCGATAATCGATCTTTCCGATGCCGTTGTCGGCGCGCACCACGTTCGGAAAGCCGGTCACAAAGCTGGTGCTTGGTGCGTTGTTGAGCGGAAAACCTGTGCCGTTACACGTAATCGGAGGACCCAGAGTACAACCGGCCACCTTGAGACTGACAGCGCTGGGCGTTACACCTCCGGCCTGAAGGTCGGCGATAACATCGGGGATACTATTGGCGCAATCGCCCGAAGCGATGAAGGTGCAGTTTTTCGCATTCGGCAACGACACCATAGATGGAGTACTAATCGAGAACGAGTTTCCCACCGTATAGCGTTGGCCTTCATATCCGCCGAAGAAAAAAAGTTTGTCTTTTATGATTGGGCCACCGATTGTGGTGCCGAACTGTTCCAACTGTGTCGGAGTTTTCGGGAAACCCACAAAATTGAACCAGTTCCGCGCATCGAGCGCCGTGTCTCGACCAAACGCATAAGCGTCGCCATGAAATTCGTTCGTGCCAGATTTAATAGCGAGGTTCACGATAGCGCCGGGCTTCCATCCATATTCGGCGGGAGGGTTTTCGATAACGTTGAATTCCTGGATCGCGTCTATTGGCAGCACGGTAGCTGAGTCGCCTGCGATGCCGGCTCCATTAATGATGCTCTGGCCGGAAAACGGCTCGCTGTTGTAATAGCCATCGATTAAATAGGCGTTGTCTTCCGCGCGTAACCCATTCGTGCTGGTAGTGGAAAATCCGCCGCCCGGATAACGCACTACGCCGGGACGTAGTTGAAGCAGGTTTTCATAATTGCGTCCATTGAGCGGCAGGTCGTTGATTTCTTCGTTGCTAAGCGTTCCACCTAGAGTGGCGTTCGTCAGATTGATAAGTGGAACCTGTTCGGTAACGGTGACTGTCTCACTCGCATCGCCTGTCTCCAGCACAATGTCAATGCGAAGGTCAGTGGCCACTTCCAATTGCACGTTGGTGCGCGCGTACGACTTGAATCCTTTGGCCTGGGCAGTAATTTTGTAAATACCAGGGAGCAGGTCGGGAGCAACGAATTCTCCCGCATCGTCGGTTACGACTGTTCGTGACAGATCTCGTTGGACGTCGGTGATGACGACAGAGACGCCCACCATCACGGCGTCGCTCTTATCGTGCACGCTGCCGAGAATGCGGCTGGTGTAGCTCTGCGAAAATAGTGGAACGGATAGAACAAGTACTGCGAGAGCGGCAAGGAAACTCCGAATCCCTGTCGAAAATTTCAGACGTGATCCCACATTCGCCTTCGCCGCAAAAGAGCGCATTCGAAACCTCCTCAATATCGGTACTTGGGTAAGTAATTCGTATGGTACGGCGACTCTACCACTGGATGGTTGGCGCGTGTCAAGGGGATTTCCCATATGATGATTGCTATGACTTATCATCGGCTTACACCTAAAGCGGGACCTTGACAGCGGAGAGCGGTGTCGTGGTATGTTGGTCCTACCACAGAACCTTGTGACTGTGGCTGCCCTTCCAGGGATGGGTTAGCGCAGACCCACCTTCGGCCGTTAGCTTCAAATGGCGGGTACGGAGCGCAACTTGCGTTGTGGGCGATGCAATCTCCCAAGTTGGAGATTTCTTTGTACAAAGCTATTCAAACATCCCGGCTTTACGAGCAGATTGTGCAACAAATCGAGGCGTCGATTCTGAAAGGCGCCATGAAGCCGGGCGATCAGCTGCCTGCCGAACGCGATTTGGCGCAACAGTTTGGCGTAAGCCGAACAGCCGTTCGCGAGGCAGTGAAAGCGCTTCGCGAGAAAGGCCTGGTGGAAGCCCATCATGGGCGAGGAACATTCATAAGAGACGGAACTTCACAGGCTGTTCGCCAGTCGCTCGACCTGATGATCAAAATAGGGCAGCCGGACGGGTCCACTCATCTCGCTGAAGTAAGGGAAATTCTGGAGCCGGAAATCGCTGCACTCGCCGCCACGCGCATTGAGGAGCAACATCTCGCCATGATGCGAGAAGCTATTGATGTGATGGACGGCAAGCGCAAAGACGATGCGGAGGCTTTCATTGAAGGCGACCTCGATTTTCATCTGGCTTTGGCGGAAGCAGCAGCGAATCCGCTGATTCTTTCGCTGCTCGATTCGATTGTCGGACTGCTGCGCGAACAGCGTTTGAAGACTTTTTACGTGAAAGGCGGACCGGAACGTGGGCAGCAGCACCATCGCCGAATTTTGGATGCTGTCGAGGGCCATGATGCGGAGCGGGCGCGCGTGGCGATGCGTGCCCACCTGCGGCAAGTTCGCGAGGATTCGTCGGCTCATTCCAAGAGCGCTAGATAGTTTGGAGGCTTTGACAGATGGCAAATCTCGGATTTGTGGGCCTTGGCGTTATGGGCAGCCAAATGGTCAATCGGCTGATCGACAAGGGCCACGTCGTGACCGGTTATAACCGTACCCGTGCAAAAGCAGAATGGCTGATCAAGAGGGGCATGCGCTGGGCCGATTCGCCGCGGGCGGTCGCACAGTCTGCTGAGGTTGTGTTCACGATGGTAACGAACGCAATTGCGCTGACCACAATTACCGAAGGACCAGATGGTCTGCTGGCGGGATTGAGCGCGGGGAAAATACTGGCGGACATGAGCACGGTGAGCCCCGCAGTGAGCCGCGCACTGGCGGCGAAGATTAGGGAGCAGGGCGCCGACATGGTGGACTCACCAGTGTCGGGCAGCGTGATTACTCTTCAAGAGGGAAAGTTGTCGGTTATGGTGGGAGGCCGACGCGAGACTTTTGAACGCGTAAAACCCCTGCTGCTGGATATCGGGCCAAAGGTCACGCATGTGGGCGACAACGGTTTGGCGCTTTCGATGAAGATTGCCACGAACCTGAGCCTTGCCGTTCAAATGCTGGCGTTTTGCGAAGGCGTGTTGCTGGCGGAAAAGAGCGGAATCGCGCGCGAGGTTGCTGTGGACGTTTTGACTCACAGCGCTGTGGCTTCGCCGATGATTCAGTATCGCGGGCCCTTTGTCTTACATCAACCAGAAGAGGCGTGGTTCGACGTGAACATGATGCAGAAAGATATGCTGCTCGCCATGGATTTGGGCCGGCAGCTTGACGTGCCATTGCCTACGACTGCAGTGAGCAATGAGTTTTTGACGGCGGCGCGCGGGATGGGCTGGGAGAAGAAGGACTTTGCGGTTGTCTTCGATGTGCTGGCGCAGATGTCCGGAGTTGCGAGATGAGCATCGTAACCGGCCAACCGAAACCGGAAGGTACGACGAAGGGCAGCGCCGACTCAGAAAAGTGGGTGCGGATGTACCGGCAGATGTTGGCGATTCGTTTGTTCGAAGAGCAAGTAAACGAGCTTTACACGCGGGCGTTGATGCCGGGTCTCGCTCATTTGTATGTTGGCGAAGAAGCGGTGGCTGTGGGAGTTTGCGAAGCACTTCTTAACGACGACTATATTACGAGCACGCATCGCGGACACGGGCACTGTCTGGCTAAGGGCGCATCGCCGGACCGCATGTTTGCGGAGCTTCTGGGTAAGGAAGCGGGCTATTGCAAAGGTAAAGGCGGGTCGATGCACATTGCCGATCCCGCGACGGGCAACCTTGGCGCGAACGCTATCGTGGCGGGAAGTGTAGGGATTGCGACGGGCGCGGCGTTTTCGGCGAAATATCTGGGCACCTCCCAAGTAGCTGTGTGCTTCTTCGGTGAAGGAGCGCTGGGGCAGGGGGTTCTTTACGAAGAGCTGAACATGGCGCAGCTGTGGAAGCTGCCAGTGATTTATGTCTGCGAAAACAATTCGTACACGGAGTACACGCACTATTCGGAAACTACCGCGGGCGAGATGACTGCGCGGGCGACTGCGTTCGGGGTGCAGGCTGAAACCGTGGACGGGCAGGACGTGCGTGCCGTGCATGAAGTGGCCGCGAAATTAGTGGAACGCGCGCGGCGCGGAGACGGGCCGGCGTTTCTTTTGTGCAATACCTACCGGCACCACGGCCATCACGTTGGCGACATCAACCGCGAATATTACCGGTCGAGACAGGAAGAACGAACCTGGGCGACTGAGCGGGATCCAATCAAGATAATTTCCGAATGGCTGACTGCCCATAAGCATGCTGACGCGGCACAGCTCGGCGAAATACATGCAGAGCTAAAGTCCGAGATGCAGAAGGCGGTGGATTTTGCAATCGCGGCGCCGTATCCCGGCGTCGATAAAGCGAGCGAAGACGTATATGCCTGAGACAAAAACTCGCGAAATTACGTTTGCCGAAGCCGTGCGAGAAGCCCTGGCCGAAGAAATGCGCCGCGACTCGCGCGTCTTCATTTTGGGCGAAGATGTGGCTGAGGCGGGAACACCATTCAAAGTACTTTCCGGACTCGTAGAAGAGTTTGGAACCAAGCGCGTGGTTGATACCCCGATTTCCGAAGCGGGCTTCACCGGCCTTGCGGTCGGCGCCGCGATGACCGGGTTGCGTCCCGTGGTTGACATTATGTTTGGCGACTTCATCACGCTCACCATGGACCAGATGGCGAACCAGGCGGCGAAGGTTCACTATATGTCCGGCGGGAAGTGGCGCGTACCGATGGTCATGCGCACAACTCTGGGGGCGGCGCGCAGGTCGGCTGCGCAACACTCGCAGTCACTTCATGCGTGGTTCAGCCACGTGCCGGGATTAAAAGTGGTGTTGCCTTCCACGCCTTACGACGCCAAAGGACTCTTGAAAACTGCAATTCGCGATGAAAATCCGGTCGTTTTTTTCGAAGATAAAATGATGTTCAGGATGAAGGGACCTGTGCCGGCGGAGGAATACACGATTCCGTTGGGCGTGGCGGACGTGAAACGCGCGGGTGGCGACATCACGCTCGTGGCCACCAGCAGCATGGTTCAAGTAGCGCTCGGCGCGGCTGGGCTGCTGGAAGAAATTGGAGTGAGCGCCGAGGTGATCGATCCACGGACCACCTGGCCGCTGGACGAGCAAACTCTGATTGAATCGGTGAAGAAAACTTCGCGTGCCATTGTTATCGATGAAGGTTACCGACGCTATGGTGTTACCGCGGAGATTGCCGCGGTGATCGCGGAAGGCGCTTTTCATTATTTGGATGCGCCGGTGAAGCGCATGGGAGCGATGCACGTCCCGATCCCGTTTTCTCCACCTTTGGAAGACGTGACCGTGCCTACCGAGCGCTCGGTTTTCGAAGTGGCGCGGGGTTTGTGCAATCGATCCTGAGAGCCGAGAAATAAGGACTGAGACGCCGGAATTCAGTACCGAAACAGGAGGCCTGCCGTGGCACTGCCAACTTACGGAACGATGGCGGTTGATTGGGAGCAGCGAATCGATTTCGATAGATTGCGCCGTGAACGTCTTGCGCGCGCTCAGGCTCTGCTTCTGAAGTCGGAGATGGGAGCCCTGCTATGTTTTGATATGAACAATGTGCGTTACCTGACCTCCACACACATCGGCAGTTGGGCGCAAGATAAAATCAGCCGGTTCACGCTGTTGCCCCAGAATGACGAGCCCATTCTTTGGGACTTCGGCTCTGCGGCCCGCCATCATCAACTTCACTGCCCCTGGTTAGGCGAACGTTCCCGGCCTGGAATTTCTTTGCTGCGGGGAGCGATGTCGCCAGAGATGGGGCGTGCCGAAGACGTCGCAAAGAAAATCCGGATCGAACTGGAAAAGCGTGGCTTGCATAAGGAACCACTCGGGATTGATATTGTCGAGCCTCCCGTTCTTTTTGCGTTGCAACGCGAGGGCATCACCGTGGTCGACGGACAGCAACTCATGTCCGACGCGCGCGTAATCAAAACGCAAGACGAAATCGCCTTGCTGAACACTTCGGCGATGATGGTGGACGCCGCTTACGACGAACTGTACCGGGCCATGAAGCCTGGCATGAGCGAGAACCAGGCGGTAGGGCTGGTAAGCAAAGTTCTATACGATCTCGGCTCGGAATACGTCGAGGCAGTGAATGCAATTTCCGGAGAACGCTGCAATCCGCATCCACACGTTTTTTCCGACCGCATTCTGCGCCCCGGCGATCCGGTTTACTACGACATTTTGCATTCTTACATGGGCTACCGCACGTGTTACTACCGTTGCTTCACCATCGGATACGCGTCGCACGCGATGATCGATGCTTATAAACGCTGCCGCGAGTATCTGGACGCGGCGATTTCGTTAGTCCGTCCGGGCCGCACGACCGGCGAAATCGCGGCGCTTTGGCCCAAGGCGCAAGAGTTCGGCTTCCCCAACGAAGAAGCGGCGTTCGCTCTGCAGTACGGGCATGGCATTGGATTGGCAATTTGGGAGAAGCCTGTGATTAGCCGGCTGGTGTCTCTGGATCATCCCTACGAGATCAAGCCCGGCATGGTTTTCGCACTGGAAACATTCTGGCCTTCGACCGATGGATGGAGCGCGGCGCGAATCGAAGAAGAAATCGTCGTGACTGAAACGGGACATGAAGTGATCACGCGCTTCCCGGCAGAAGAGCTGCTCGTGGCTGGTGCGCACTACTTTACCGTAAACGGGCCGCTGGCGACGGCGCGCGAATCGGAGGCGGCGCCCAGCCAGCGCGTAGTCGATATGGTGGAAGCCAGCGCGAAGACGGAACGAGTAGGAGTTACCGACTGAGGTTTCTGCTCCGCCTCTTTCTGCCCCCAATGGCTATCAGCGTTGTAATGCCCGCCCTGGAACTGACTCAAGAAACCGGCAAACTTGTCGCTTGGCGAAAGAGCGAAGGCGAACCGGTGGCTAAGGGCGAAGTGCTGCTGGAAGTGGAAACCGACAAGGCCGTCGTTGAAATTGAAGCGGCAGCGGATGGCATTTTGGCCGGGGTAAGCGCTGTGGCCGGCGACGTGATACCGGTGGGTAAGACGATTGCCTGGATTATTTCTCCCGGTGAAGCTCTTCCGAAGGAAGATGC
>Ga0307477_10003185_pt1 | contig 12292 bp, 12 predicted proteins | sample atmos_gasesECM2C_FD_203316 | JGI IMG/M metagenome (GOLD analysis project Ga0307477, IMG submission 203316) | Hardwood forest soil microbial communities from Morgan-Monroe State Forest, Indiana, United States - atmos_gasesECM2C_515 | ecosystem: Environmental > Terrestrial > Soil > Temperate...
CCGGCGCTGATGGCGGGCAACGCGGTCGTGTTCAAGCCCGCGTCCGACACACCGATCGTGGCCACCAAGCTGGTGGAGATCCTGGAAGAGGCGGGCTTGCCCGGCGGCGTGCTCAATCTCGTCACCGGCAGTGGCAAGGACGTGGGCGATGTGCTGGTCAAGGACCCGCGGATCCAGGGCATCTCGTTCACCGGCTCGACCGACGCCGGCCGCCACATCGCCGAGATCGCCGGCCGGAACCTGAAGCGGCTGGGGCTCGAACTCGGTGGCAAGAACGCGATCGTCGTCCTCGATGACGCCGACCTGCCGCTGGCCGTCGACGGCGCGCTCTGGGCGGCCTTCGGGACCTCGGGTCAGCGCTGCACGGCTGCCTCGCGCCTGATCGTCGACCGCAAGGTCGCGGTCGATTTCGTCGACCTGCTCCAGGAGCGGGCCGCCAAGATGAAGGTTGGCGACGGTCTGCAGGCGGACACGGACATGGGTCCGGTGATCAACGAAGCCGCGCTCAAGAAGGTGCACGAGTACACCGAGATCGGCAAGAAGGAGCACGCCCGGCTGGTGCACGGCGGCGACTTTGCCGGGAGCGAGGGCTGGTTCTACCGGCCGACGATCTTCGCCGACGGCAAGAAGGAGATGCGGATGGCCCAGGAAGAGATCTTCGGGCCGTCGACCCTCGTGCTGCCGGTCAACAACCTCGAGGAAGCCCTCGACGTCGCCAACTCGACGCAGTACGGGCTTTCCATGTCGATCTACACCAACGACCTGCGCAAGGCCTTCCATGCGATGGACGAGATGCAGTCGGGGATCGTCTACGTCAACGCGCCCACCATCGGCGCCGAGATCCAGCTGCCGTTCGGCGGCGTGAAGAACACCGGCAACGGGCATCGCGAGGCCGGCACCGTGGCGCTGGACGAGTTCACGGAGTGGAAGACGATCTACGTCGACTACAGTGGCCGGCTGCAGCGCGCGCAGATCGATACGGGGGAATAGCAGCCGCGGTCAGCACGCAGAACATCCAGTTCATCGACGTCGGGCAGCGGAGGGTCCGGTACCTCGACCAGGGATCGGGCCACCCGCTGCTTTTGTGTCACGGCTTCATCGGCTCGCTGGAGAACTTCCACACCTGGGGGCCGGCCTTCAGTCACGACCGGCGGGTGTTGATCCCCGACCTGCCCGGATGCGGCGAGACCGCGGCCGGCGATCCGCCGTTCACGGTGGCCGCGCACGGGGAGTTCCTCAACGCATTCGCGCAACGCCTTGGGCTCGCGGAGCACGACGTCGGCGGGATCTGCCTGGGCGCGACCGTCGCTCTCGAGTACGCTTCGCGCTTCCAGGACCGGATCTCACGGCTGGTCTTGCACACGCCGATCTACTCGCCACAGACGTTGCGGCCCGCCTTCAGGCGGCAGGTCGCGGCCTTCACCGCCGGCCCGATCTTCTGGGCCGTCGACGGCCTGCGGCGGAATCGAATGGTGTCGGATCTCTATAAGCGGTTTCTGGTTGAAGGTCCGGGCGTCGATCCCTACGATGCGCAGGTGAACTTCGAGAACCAGCAGCGGGCCGACGGGCGCGCCGCCCGACAATGGTTGCGCGACGGCATCACCCGCGACTATCGCAACTTCCTCAAGGGCTGGCGCAAGCCGGCGCTCGTGGTGGTCGCGGCCGACGATCGGACCGTCGACGTCGACGCCATCCGCCACCTGCGCGACTTGATGCCGCAAGCCGAGATCCGCGTGATCGAATCCGCCGGCCACGGATGGACCCCGACCCTGATCGCGGCGCAGGTCGAGGCCATTTCTGCGTTCCTCAAGACGTGAGCGAGCACGACTTCAATACCGCGGGACTGAAGCCGTGGGGCGGTCTCAAACCGCCGGCGACAGGGAGCCGGCCCGATATTCGAATCCTTGGCGTGCCGATGGATCGGGGGTCCTTCTACCGGCCGGGGGCCGCGAAGGCGCCGGCGGAGCTGCGAAAGCTGTCTGCCATCTTTGCGCCGGTCAGCGAGCACGCTGAACTATTCGACATGGTCACCGTCCAGGACGATGGCGATCTAACGCTGGTCGACGGCGACATGGGCGCGAATGTCGATGCCGTCGCTCGAGCAATCGAGCAGACGCCGGCCGGCACGCTGCCGATCGTCCTGGGTGGCGACCACACGGTGGCGAGCCCGACGCTGATCGCGCAGCAACGCCGTCTCAACGGAGGCATGAGCATCCTCTACATTGACGCGCACCCGGACCTGAACGATTCCTCGCGACACAGCCGCTGGTCGAATGGCTGCGCCCTGCGACGCGGCCTCGAGCTGGGACAGATCGACCCCAGGAAAGTCACGCTGCTGGGATGCCGGGATTACGACTGGGAGGAGGTGGAGTTCATTCGGAAGGTGGGCATCACGCTGATCCCCGCGGCCACCGCCCATCGATGGACTGGCAGCCAGCTCGCCGACGAGATCGGCTCGCGCATCGGCGGCGACGCCCTCCACATCTCACTCGATATCGACTCGCTCGATCCGTCGATTGCGCCCGGCACCGGTGTCCCCTCGGCGGGCGGGCTGACCTCCCGCGAGCTGCTCGACTTCCTTCGCCAGCTCCGCGGCGTGCGGCTCGCCGGGCTCGACGTCGACGAGGTCGCGCCGCCGCTCGATATCGGGCACGTCACCAGCCTGGCGGCGCTGAAGTTCATCTTCGAATACATCGGGATGGTGAAGCTCGGAACAACGGCCTGATGTAGCGATCGTCGGCGCCGGCGTGATGGGTTGCAGCCTGGCCTATCACCTGGCCCGCGCCGGACGTCGGGTGGTCGTCATCGATCGGGGCAAGATCGGACAGGGCGCGACTGTCGCCTGCGCCGGTGGCGTTCGGGCGCAGTTCTCCACCGAGGTCAACATCCGTATCGGGATGGAGGCCAAGCACGTGCTCGCAAACTTCGTCGAGGAGACCGGCCAGTCGGCGGACTTTCGCCAGGTCGGATACCTCTTCTTACTGACGACCGAGGATGAGCGGCGGCGCTTCGCGGATAACGTTCGCCTCCAGCGGCGGCTGGGGATGGAGGACGTCGTCGAACTCACTGCGGCCGATACGCGAGCGATGGTGCCGGGGCTTCGCACCGATGATCTTTGCGGCGCCACGTTTTGTCCGAGCGATGGGCTCGCGGGCCCGAACGAAGTCACCTACGGCTACGCCAATGCGGCGCGGCGCCTCGGCGCCGTCATCTACGAGGACACCCCGCTCGACGGATTCCTTACGGCGGGCGGAACCGTCCGCGGCATCAGGACGAATGCCGGCGAGATCGAATGCGCCGACACGGTGATCTGTGCCGGCCCCTGGTCGGCGCCGGTCGGCGCGCTGCTCGACCTGGTGCTCCCCATCGAACCCTCCCCGCGCCAGGTCTTCGTGACCGAGCCCTTCGAGGGGATCGGCCGCCGGAGCCCGATGACGATCGACTTTCATACGTCTTTCTATTTCCACCCGGAAGGGGAGGGCGTCCTGTTCGGGATGAGCGATCCCACCACGCCACCCGGCGACGATACCGCGGTCGACTGGTCATTTCTCGACCGCATCACCGCCGTTGCCGAGCGTCGCTGGCCGCCGCTGCTCGACGCGCGTGTGAAGTCGGCCTGGGCTGGGCTCTACGAGAACACGCCGGATTTCCAGCCGCTGATCGGGCCGCTCCAGCCGGGACTGTGGATCGCGGCCGGCTTCTCCGGCCACGGCTTCATGATGGGACCCGTGATCGGCCGATGGCTGGCGAACTGGATGACCGATGGCGTCCCGACCGTCGACCTCGCTGCGTTTGCGCCCGACCGATTTGCCGCCGGCGCCTTGCAGCCCGAGCGGAACGTGATCTAATGGGGCTCGCCTTGCGGCGGGCGGTCCTTCTCCTCGTTCTCGGCGGCGCGTTGAGTGCGTGCGATGCACCGGCGGTCGGTCTCGCCTCCTCGCCACCAGCGGTCGTCGTTGACGGCCACCAGATTTCGATGCAGACCTACCAGGCCCGCCTCGAGGTCAGCCGTCACCGCGACCCGTTTGCCGGGATCCCGGAGGCGATTCCGAGCCCGGCGCCGACGCAGCGCCTCGAAGACTTCACGATCGAGCAGTTAGTGCGCGAAGAGATCGTGCGCCAGGAGGCCGAGAAACGCGGCCTGTCCGTCAGCGACCGTGCGGTGCAGTCCCGCATCGATGAGCTGCGGGCTCGCAACGGTGCCGCCACCTTCAGCGCGGCGCTGAGCCGCAACGGGTTTACCAACGACAGCTTCGGCGCTTACGAGCGCAACTTGCTCACGGAGGTGGCGCTGATCCAGGCGATGGCAAAGGACCGTGCCGGCACGGCGGCGCAGGAGCTGAAGTCCGGACACAGCTTCACCGCAGTCGCGGCCCGCTGGAGCGATGACACCGGGACCTTCTCTCGGGGCGGCGACGCCGGCTGGTTGAAGCCGGCCGAGATCCCCGAGCCGGCGCTCGCCGCGGCGGTGCAGTCGCTCGCGACCGGAAGCGTGACCGGCATCATCCCGACGAATCGCGGTGACGTGATTGCGACCGTGCTCGAGCGACGCGCCGATCAGGTCCATCTCGCGGTCATCCTGGTTCTCGCGCCTGCCGTCGATGCGTTCGGGCCGTTGGGCACGCCCGCCTGGTTCACCAAGTTCATCGACGACCGAGAGGCGGTGCTCCGCCGCGCCGGCAAGATCGATGTCAAGGTTGCCCCCCATGCCAGCGGATGAGGGTGAACGCTGGCGCGTTTTTCTGGCAATCGAGGTTCCCGACGCCGTCCGCGTGGCGCTGAGCGAACCGCTCGAGGCACTGCAGCCGCTTCAGGAGTCGATTCGAATCAACCCGACTGAGCGGATGCATCTGACGCTGCATTTCCTCGGCCACCAGCCTCGCCTGGTTGTCGAACAGCTCCAGTCGGGGCTCGCCGGCGTCGTAGTACGACATCATCGCTTTGGCCTGATGGCGCAGGGCGTAGGCGCGTTTCCGACGATTGCTCGCCCGCGGGTGCTCTGGGCCGGCATCACCGGCGCCGAGCTGCCACGGTTGACCGCGTTGCAGGCGGAGCTGGGTAACAAGCTGCGGACCGCCGGCGTGACTCTCGAAGGAGAGCGGTTCCGTCCGCATCTCACATTGGGCCGCGTCCGCCGGCCGCTCAAGCCGCCGGAGCGGCCCGTGCTGCGCGACTGGACCAGTCGATTTGCGGCGGCACGCTTCGGCGACCTTCCCGTTGGTCAGGTTCGGCTGATGCGGAGTCAGCTGGGCGGTGGACCCCCGCGCTATACGACGCTGACGACCTTCGATCTACAATAGGGCCTCTCCGCGATGCGCCCATAGCTCAGCCTGGATAGAGCACCGGGCTACGGACCCGGGTGCGGGGGTTCAAATCCTCCTGGGCGCATTACTTTACTCCCGTTCTGGACCGTGACAGATCGCCCTGCCGGCCGCGTCACAGTGACATGTCGGCTGTTTGGGTGCGTAGGTCCAGCGTTCTGTTCTACGGGCTCGCTGGTCTCGGCGCGGCCGTCTTCATCCTTTCCTGGCCGCTGCGCTCGAGGATGGCGTTCGGTGCCGGCGTCTGCCTCATGGTTTGCGCGGTGTTGATAGCGGCGGTTGCCTACCTGATCGATCGGGACCCTCAAACTCGTCTTCTCAACATAGCCAGTGCTTCGTGGGCCGTGCTGTTTTCGGTCTGGTGTGTCGCGTGGCTTCTGGTTCCAGCGCTGCATAATCGTTGGATCACCAATATCGGTGGACTCAGCTTCGTTGCGGCTGCTTGCGGGCTGATATACCTCCACTTGCAAGGACGGCGTTGTGAGAAGGGCCCCTCGGCAAGCCAGCGGTAGCCTATTAGCGGGCGTGCCCGAAGTACATCAATTCCCAGATGGCGTCATCCTTATGTGTCTCGACCAGCTCATCACCCCGATACCTTGAGATCTCGAGGTCACCGACGAATCGCAGGTAGGCGCCATCGAACTGCGCCAGCCTGGCGGCGATCCGCTTAACGCCTGTGATGGTGTCGATCATCCGGTTTACCGACAGGTCATGAGTGCGGGTAAACGACACCACGTATCGGTCCTCGCCGTCCCGGTAGGTATAGCGCGTCGTCCCGGCGACCGGCTTGCCGGTCTTCTGATCCGTGTAGAGCCCTTCCCGTTCGAACGTGACCTTGGCCGGGTCGTCGCCGACGAAGACGTTGTCACGGGCGAGCATGAAGATCGGAAGCGGCTCGAACCCGTACTTCTTCGCCGAGGTGATGTAGGAGGCAATTACCGAATACGGTCCGGCTTGACCGCGAGCCCAGTACCAGTCGTGCACCACCTTCATCAGGCCGACGTTTCCCCAGTTGTGATCGTGGTAGCCGACGCCTGTGGTCTCGTGCCGCTCGCTGCCAACGGAGTAGGTGACCGTGACCGCACCCTCGGGCACTGAGGGAAGCCAGGCGAATTCGAGGGAGCGATCCGAGCCGAACAGCATGTATCCGGTCGACGGGCGCCATGGAGGAACCTCGCCAGCCAAGGCGATATCGACGGAGATCTCCTCAGCCGTCGCCTGGATGCGATAGCGGTGCAGGTCACCGGTAAACCGGTTCTCGCCGAGGCGCACATCGGCATGATCCCTTGCCGCCGACCATTCGCTCGGCGGATAGTGCACGAGCTTCTCGAAGTGTCGCCCGTCGGGAAGATCGAGATTCAGCCGGAGCAGTGGGGATAGCGGCTTCTGCGGCGTCGCGATGTCCTTGTTCATGAACGAAACGACCAGCTTCGCGCCATCGGTCAGATGCGCGTCGAAGTACCACCATTCGTAGGTCCCCGCCGAGTCGTCGGTGCGCGCGCCATCCTCCCACGGCGCGATCGAGGTGGGCGATAGGCCCAGACGTTGGTAGTCGGCAGGTGAGTTCGCCATCACCGCCAGTTTGTCCGCCACCGTCAGATTGTCTGCCATGTCGTACTCCTTGCCGATGAAGAGGCAGATCGAGCATGCAATGCGGTGGCGTTTTCGGCATCACCCAGTCAGATGCGCCGACCCGTACGTTTGGGGGAAATCCAGGCGCTCGCCCTATGATTCGTCGCGATGCCGCGCGCGGCTCGCACCGACATCGTCCAGCCTGACGGCCGGCACGTCCACCTGTATGGCGACTTCGCCCCGGCACCCGCGGGTTACCAGGCACCGGCAATGCCCAATGGCGTCTACGAGCGACGCTGGAACCCGCTGCGCCGCGAGTGGGTGCTCGTGGCGGCATCGCGGCAGGCGCGGACGTTCTTACCGGATCGCGCTGATTGCCCATTGTGCCCCTCGCGACCGGGGCACTCGACCGAGATTCCTGCCGCCGCCTACGAGGCCGCCGTTTTCGAGAATCGCTTTCCCGCCATGGTGCCCTGGCCGCCGGCCGGCGGTATTTGTGAAGTCGTCGTCTACACCGACGAGCACGAAGGATCGTTTGCAACCCTGCCGCTGCCTCGTCTGGAGCGACTGTCCGAGGTGTGGACCGATCGCTATCGGGATCTGACCTCGCGCCGGGGCATCAAGTACGTCTACATTTTCGAAAACCGCGGCGAACAGGTCGGAGTCACGCTGCATCATCCGCACGGACAGATCTATGCCTACCCCTTCGTCCCACCGGTGGCGGCGAGCGAGCTGGCTCGTCGCACTGGCGGATGCCTGCAATGCGAGCTAATCGCCGACGAGCTGAAACAGCGGCATCGCGTTCTGATCAACGAAGGTGGATTTACGGCCTACGTGCCTGCGTACGCTCGCTGGCCTTACGAGGTGCACGTGGCACCGAGGGCGCATCGGCCGGCGCTTCCCGACCTTTCGCCCGGGGGTCGCGTCGCGCTGCTGGTTGCGATGCAGCGGATCACGCGCGCCTACGATCGCCTTTTCGAGGTGCCGATGCCCTACATGATGGCGATGCACCAGTCGCCGGCGGAGGTCAGCGAGCAGGCCCACCTGCATGTCGAGTTCTATCCGATCCTGCGCGAGCGCGGGAAACTGAAATACCTGGCGGGTTCAGAATCGGGCGCCGGCGTCTTCATCAACGACACGCTGGCGGAGGAATCCGCCGACCGGCTCCGCGCCGTCCTCGACGAGCCGACGCCGTCACCGGCGGCCGGCGACCGCCCGTAAGGAAGGGGAGTTGCCGACGTTATTTCGGTATGGATTTGCTGCGGGGATTCCTCACCGGTTTTGCCCTGCTCAACGCCGCCTCCTGGGCAGCGCTCGCGGCGGCGTGGGCGTTTCGGCCGAATTGGTCGGAGCGGCTTCCGATGCAGCTCGGCACGCACGAGCGCTACCGCAAGGCGGCCCCGATCTGGGCCCGGCTGGCGGTCGCCCTCACGGGGTTCTGGACGCTGGCTGCCGGCCTCTATCTCACCGCCGGCCATAACACGTCGCCCCTGATCGTCATCGTCCTCTTCACCGCAGCGGCGGCCTGCTTGATCGTGGCGATCGGCGCCGCGGCGGCCGTCTACCGCGCGCTCAAACCCGAACCCCTACCGGTCTCGCTGGAGGGCGGCCAGCAGGCGCTCTAACCGGCCGACCGCCTCGTTCAGATCGCGACTGATGGAGGCGAGTTCCGTGGCGGCCCCCGCATGCAGCTCGCCCAAGCGAGCCAGCTCGGAAAGGCGGTAGCCGGCGCCCATCACCGTGTTCTTGAGGCGGCGGAGTTGCTCCTCGGTCGGCGGCGGATCAGCCATTGGCGGCGGCCACCTGAAGGCGAACCAGGGCTGCGGCGAGCGCGCCAGCCAGCGCGGCGTTGCGTTCGAGCAGCGCAACGTTCGCCTGGATCACCCGATCCCCGAGCCGGGCTTGCAGCCGGCTCAGCTCAGCCGGCGTGCGATCCGGGCCCCGTACCGGCGCCGACTCGTCCGCACCCAGCTCGGCGATCGGAATCGCGAGCTCTGATGCGAGCGGCTGGCTCACGACCAGGCCGGCACCGCCCAGCGCCCAGTGCGCCCGAAGGATCGAGGCCAGCTGGTCGACGGTATCGGCTCGGATCGGAAGGCGCAGCCCAGCCGACGTCGCCAGGAACCCGGCGAGCAGTGACGACTGCCAGCCGATCACCGGCACACCGAGCGTCTCGAGGCGCTCGAGCGTGGCTCCGGCATCGAGGGTCGACTTTGGGCCGGCGCAGACGACGCAGACCGCGCGCCGGCTCAGCTCGCTCAGATCCGCCGATACATCCTGGCCATCGCGTCCGGGGTGGACACCACCGATGCCCCCGGTGCTGACGACCGAAATGCCGGCCAGGGCGGCGGCCGCAACCGTGGTCGCGACTGTCGTGCCGCCAAAGCCTGGATCCGCAATGGCCGATGCCAGATTCCAGGGTGAGACCTTGACGGCGTCGCCGCGCGCCGCGAGCACGGCGCAATCGTCGAGCGAAAGACCGACCCGGAGCGCGCCGTCGAAGACCGCGACCACGGCGGGCGTTGCCCCCGCCTCGGCGCAGGCGACCCACTGCCGCCGGACCGCGTCCAGCGCCGCCGCCCTGGGTAGGCCGTGGGTGATCACGGCTGACTCGAGCGCCACGATTGGCTTGCCACTCTGGCGCGCGTGCTCCAGGTCTGGCGCGATGGTCAGCAGGGCCACGTGGCGATCTTACGTCGCTAATATTCATGGGGCCTGCGGGCGTAGCCGAATTGGTACAGGCGCACGGCTTAGGACCGTGTGGCGTAAGCCATAAGGGTTCGAGTCCCTTCGCCCGCACCAACCTTGAAAGACCACCCGATAGCAAGGGGCGGTTGGACGTAGGCGGCGATCCGGCGAACTGGTAGCGTAAGTCTCCGTGGCAGCGGTGAAAGTCGATACCGAGCGTAAGCCTGGCTCGCAGGTCGTCCTCTCGGTCGAGGTCGACGCCGACCAGGTGTCGCGGTCGATCGATCAGGCGTACGGCCGCCTCGCCCCGCGCGTCCGCATTGCCGGCTTCCGGCCGGGCAAGGCGCCGCGACCGATGGTCGAACGCGAGATCGGCTGGTCGGCCCTGCGTCAGGAGGCCCTCGACCTGATCCTTCCGACCGCCTACAACTCCGCGCTGGACGAAGCCGGGCTCGACCCGATCGACGTGCCCCGGGTCGAGGTGCAGCAGTTCGATCGCGGCCAACCGATGAAGTTCACGGCCACCGTTTCGATCAAGCCGGAAATCACGCTCAAGGACTACAAGGACATCCGGGTTCCGCGGCCGCAGACCGAGATTGGTGAGAGCGATGTGGACGAAGCCATCGAGCGACTGCGCAATCGGTACGCGGAGCTTCACGCCGTCGAGCGGCCGGTGCAGGCGGGAGACTTCCTGACAGTCGACACCCATATCGTCAAATCGGGCGCCGTCCTGATCGGCGAAAGCCAGACGGACGCGCAACTCGAGGTGGACAAGGAACGGCTGATTCCAGGGTTGGCCGAGGGACTGATCGGACAGGCGCAGGGCGAGACCCGCGATGTCCGGTTGACGCTCCCGGCTGACTATCCGAAGAAAGATCTCGCCGGGTCTGACGTCGTGTTTCGCGTCACCGTGAAGTCGATCAAGGAACGCCAGCTACCGCCGGCCGAGGAGCTGCCGCAACTGATGGCGCCGGGTGAGGCCGGCCCGAATACGCCCGCCCGCCAAACGCTCGAAGAGCTTCGGCACGACATCAGCGAAGAACTCCAGGATGCCGCCAGCCGGGGCGACGAGCAGCGTTTCGAGAACGATGTTCTCAAGGCACTCGACGAGCGGATGGAAGTGGAGGTTCCGGAGGCGCTGATCGAGCGCGAAGTCAACCGGCGGGTGCGCGAGCTGGAGGTCCGGCTCGAAGAGCAGGGCTTGAAGATGGAACGCTACCTCCAGTACACGAACACCTCGCTGGAGGTCCTCCAGGCGGAGCAGCGTCCCCAGGCGGTGCAGAAGGTCCGGCTCGAGCTCGCGCTCGAAACCGTGGCCGAGCGCGAAGGGCTGACGGTCTCCGACGCGGAGGTAGAAGAGGCGGTGGCCAACGCCCTGGCGGAGGAGGACCACGCCGGTCATCAACACGGTGATCTCCGTACCGCGGACCCGGTGCGTGCCTACTTTCGGCACCAGCTTTTGATGCGAAAGACCATTGACTTTTTGAGTACGGTGGCGTCGCCAGAATCTTCGGATACAATGGAGCCGCCTTCGGCGACGAAGGAGCTCGAAGGTGCGGGGAAGTCGGCGTCGCGCGGGGAACGTCAGACCAAAGGGAAGAAGCCACGCTGACCGAACTGCGTATTCAAAAGTGAGTACGCGGACGACTGGATTGTAAGAATTGGACCCTATAATGACGACAGGAGAGCCTCGCATGAATTTCGAACGGCTCAGCCGGCGTCCCGAAGCCCTGATTCCCATGGTCATCGAGACCACCAACCGCGGGGAGCGAGCCTTCGACATCTACTCCCGGCTGCTCAAGGACCGCATCATCTTCATCGGGACACCGATCGACGACCAGGTGGCCAACGTCGTCATGGCGCAGCTGCTCTTCCTCGCTTCCGAGGACCCCGACAAGGACATCAACATCTACATCAACAGCCCGGGCGGCGTCGTCACCGCAGGACTCGCGATCTACGACACCATGCGCTACGTCAGCCCGCGCGTGTCGACCGTCTGCATGGGGTTGGCCGCGAGCATGGCCACCGTCCTGCTCGCTGGCGGGACCAAGGGCATGCGGTTTGCGCTGCCCAATACCCGCATCCTGATCCATCAACCGTCGGGCGGCTTCCAGGGGCAGGCGAGTGATATCCAGATTCACGCCCAGGAAATCCTCCGCATCCGCAAAACGCTCAACGACATCCTGGCCACGCACACCGGTCAGCCGATCGAGAAGATCGAGCGCGACACGGAGCGCGACTTCTTCATGAGCGCGGAGGAAGCCAAGGCCTACGGCATCATCGATGACATCATCGTGAGCACCGCGCGCGATGTCGACGGCGCCGCCGCCAAGAAGGACGGCCGCCTCGAGCTCAGCACCGCCGGCGGCGGCCGGCCGGAGCCGCGCCTCCAGCCCGAACCCGAAGGTCCAAAGACATCCCGATGAACGAACGAGAGGATCGCCGCCGGCACACCCGTTGCTCCTTCTGCGGGAAGGATCAATCGCAGGTTCGCAAGCTGGTCGCCGGTCCTGGCGTCTACATCTGCGACCAGTGCATCGACCTCTGCCAGGAAGTCCTGGAAGAGGACACCAAGACCACCTCGCAGAAAAGGACCAAGGGCGGGCTGATCCCGAACCCAAAGACGATCAACGCGGCGCTCGACCAGTACGTCGTCGGCCAGGATCACGCCAAGCGTGTGCTCTCGGTCGCGGTCTACAACCATTACAAGC
>Ga0307477_10003186_pt1 | contig 12292 bp, 15 predicted proteins | sample atmos_gasesECM2C_FD_203316 | JGI IMG/M metagenome (GOLD analysis project Ga0307477, IMG submission 203316) | Hardwood forest soil microbial communities from Morgan-Monroe State Forest, Indiana, United States - atmos_gasesECM2C_515 | ecosystem: Environmental > Terrestrial > Soil > Temperate...
GCGCGGTTCGCACCTAACCTCCACCTGCGCCGCTGCAGCAGTGAGTATGTGAAATTGCTGTGGATTCTAAGTGAATATCGAAACTGAGCGGGTCGAAAGATGATTGACAAACATACTCAGACATCTGGTTACAACAGTCTGCACGTTTACAACAGTCTGCACGTGTTCGCGGCAAACTGAACCCTACAGAACTACAATCAGACTGCGATGATTCGAGGTCACTGATGGAGACTGATGAGGCAAAATACGTCTTCCACAACTACGGTCACCTTATGACACCCAAGGAAGCACGGGCATTTAATCATATAGGCGGCACGATGAAGGCGACCATGGGGCGCAGTGACCCGTCTGCACAAGAGGAGGCCAAGGCTGGATCGACACACTTCCGCCGATGGTTGTCGGATGATCCAGAGGTACTGCTTCTGGCACGCGACGGCTATGACGCATTTGTGTTGCGGACCGGGCAGCGAATCCTGCGCGATAACCAAGATCGGATCGTCCTGAACTACTGCCCTCGATGCAAGGGTCTAGCGCGTACGCCCAAGGCGCGTCAGTGCCGATTCTGTGGGCACGACTGGCACACCGAAGTCAGAGCGTAATCTGATCGATGAGTGCAATCGCTTGTCGGCATAAGCTTTGTCGCCCAGGAGGCCCATGCCTGGCAAATAGCCCCCAGAGAACAGAAACAGGATCTGCTGCGTCGACGCGAACTTCTGCATTCATCAGAGCGTCATAGGCCTTTGGACCGTTCACGTGACGCGGGGGGAGCGAAACGAAGATGTGAAACCGGTCTTTCAAGGCATTCATGTAGTTCCACATGTAAACGTCACTTTGCACCGGTTTGTCTTCATCTTTGTTCCGCTTAATTCCATCCATCTGGCTTGGCCTTACTGCGATGCCGCCAAACACCAACAGCAGTGGAAGTCCGGGCTTATTCGCGACCCAGAGCTTCCCGTAGCCCGGGATATCAATATCACTCATGTTGCTTCTTCCTTTCCGGGGGGGCGACATATTCTACGCCAATCGTTTTGGTCTTCAGAATCGGCCAAATGAATGTAGAGGTAGAGGGGGTGGCTCGACGAAGAATGGCATGTTGGATGTTCTGGATGTGCGCTCGTCGACCAAGAGGGCAAGGTCATTCCACGGGAGACCGCTGCAACAATCTATCTGTTTCGGTCCTGGGCGGCGCGCTCTAGTTCGCCCTGGCGTAGTGCCGTGCAACCTCCGAGGCGTACCGCTTCCCAACCGACTCTTTGTGCGCAGACAGCCATTCGCTCAATCGAGTCGATCCCGAAGCCGGCCCTTCCGGCGCCAGCAGGTTGCCCGTCAGTCCGCGATATTCCTCCCACGTGAGCACCACGTCCCCGACGAACCATCCCGCCACCAGAGTCGCAAGATACGCCAAACTGGCCGGGACATGGACGAAACGCACCGACCGTCTAATCGAGCGCGCGATCAGTCTGACCAACTCCTCGAACGTATAAGTTTCCGGACCCACCGCATCCATCACCCTATTCCCGTTCTCGTCCACGGCCTCAGCCATGATTCGCGCCATGTCCTCCACATAAATCGGCCGAATCTGATACCGGCCATCGCCCGGTATCCCGAACACAGGGAATCGCCGCACGAACCACGCAATGTTGTTGATGAGGATGTCTTCGTCTCCAAATATCACGGTAGGCCGCACAATCGTGTACGAAAGCCCGGAGTCGATCAGGACCTGCTCCAGTTGCGCCTTCCCGCGATAGTAGCCGAGCGGAGACTCCGCCGACGGATTCGCAATGCTCACATGCACGATCCGACCGACGCCCGCCTCCTTCGCGGCGTCAATCAACGCCCGCGTATTCCGCACCGCCGCCTCGAACGTCGACCCTTCGCGAGGAAATCGCACCCAATAGGTATTGATCAGCGCAGATGTACCAAGAAGCGTCTTTCTGAGTTGATCGGAGCGATCAAAGTCATAAGGAAAAGCTTCCACTGCCTGGCCAAAAGGACTCACACGGCCAGGATGTCCGGTGAGAGTGCGAACCGAATATCCCCGCTCAAGCAGAAGCCTCGCAACGTACTTCCCGGTGTAACTGAACGCGCCGGTAATCGTGACTATCTCGCGCTCGGCCTTCTCGCCCTGCATCGTTAAACTCCTGTCCAGTAAGTCACCCAATGTCCTTGTCATGCTGAGCGCAGTCGAAGCGTCCCTGCCATCTTCTGAGCGGCACGGAGTGACGGAATCGCCGCCCCCGTAATTCCTCAAAAGTTCGGATCATGCTTTGAAAGGGCGCGGCTTCAGCCGCGCCGTCCCACGTCCACAAAGATCCGCGGCTTTAGCCGCTGAGGGTCGTCCTACCCGCTCGCCGCCTCCACCAATTCCAGCACCGTTTTCCGCAGCGGCTTCATCAAGGGCAACGACGAAATCCGCAGCAGATTCACCAGCAATCCCAGACTCTTTTCCATCAGCTGTTGCGTCCGCTGCTGATCCGGCGACCGGTCGTAAAGCCAGAACATGATCAGCGCCATCTGATATAGCCAGAGCAAATAGGGAAGCCGTGGCCTGAGATCCGCTGGAATCTTCACATCCCCACCTTCCAGCGCCACCCGCATCTGCTCGATCGCCGCATCGCGAATCAGCCGCGATTCCTCGCTGAAGGGCGAAAGCGGATCCGCCCCATCCGGCGCATGCCGGAACAGCGCAGCGCAAAACTTGCGATTCGGCGCCAGTAGTTTCAGCCGCTGATCGAGCACGGCTCGAATCCGCTCTTTCAGCTTCTTCTTATCCGTGAGCGCTCCGCCCACCAACGGCGTGCTGGTCTCCTGCATCTCGCGATAGAACGCCAGCACGATCGCGTCCTTCGACGAGAAGTAGTAGTAAGCACCGCCCAGAGCCACGCCCGCTTTGGCCGCAATGTCGCGCATGGTCGTCTCTTCGAATCCTTTTTCGCGAAATAATTCCATCGCGGCCTCATAAATCTTGCGCCGCGTATCTTCCGCGCGCGGCGTGACTCTGGGCTTGATCGTAGTGTTGGTCATAGTAAGTATTCCCGAACGGTGGACACCGGCGCGTTGCCCGCCGGCAAGGCACAAGGCTCAAGTTCAACCCGCCGCAGTTCTCCGGCAATCGCTTCAGGATCCTCCGCGCTCAACATCTTCGAAAGCCAATGCCGGTTCTTCGACAGCGCCGCGAACGCCTGCCGCGCCAGCGGCATCAGCACCGGGTGCGTCAGCCGCGCCGCCCACTCGCGGTACTCCACCATGGCGTACAGCACCATGATCCACGCCCGGTCGTTCAAATACACGGCGCCTTCATCGCTGATCACGGCGAGATCCTCTTTCGTCGCGATGCGCTCCAGCTCCGGAAACAACCGCCTGGCCTTCTCCGACCCCTGCTCCACCAACGCCAGCCCGATCCAAGACCGTTGCACAAGGATCCAGTTTTTTAACCGGCAGCACAGTTCGCACTTAGGATCGTAAAGCACATAAAGTTTTTCCATAAGAACCTCCTTCCCTCCGCGCAAACCAGATCTTCTCAGCGCCCTCTGCGTGCCCTCAGCGATCTCTGCGGTTAAGCTCCTTGGCGCGCTCACGAGCAATGACTAAGAGCGCGGTCGACGACTGACGCACGACGCCCGTGTCATCGCGGGATCGCGACGTTCAACCTGGCATCCGGCGCAACTGGCGGTGGCGGCATCACCGGCGGCCGCGGCACCCGCGCGCTCCGCCGTATGCGCGAAAAGACGTAGAGATTAAAGAAGTGCATCCCGCCGAGAATCAGCAGCACCATCCCCATTTTGTCGCTCAGTAATTCGATCGCGGAGCGGGAGTTGTTGATCACCTCTGCCGTCTTGAGCGCCAGAGAGACGAATCCGATATTGATCAAATAAAACCCCACCACCAGCAGATGGTTTACGGAATCGGCTAGCTCTCGATTGCCGTGAAAGGCGTCCACCAGGAAGATGGCGCCGCGCTTATAAAGCGTGCGTGCCACCCAGATCGTCAGCGTGACGCTGATCAGCAGGTACGTCAGGTACGTGACCACGATGATGTTGTTGGCCGTCATAATCACCCCTCCCCAAGCGATGTTGAACGTGTTCAAAACAACTGTAATCCCGCTATAGAAGACTGTCAACAGGAAAATTGAACGTGTTCAACTTCGCGTTTTTCAATGACTTAGCGCTGCCTCCCTGCCACTGCGAGTAATGGCCAGGCTCAGAACCGGTAACTTTAACTCAGGATCTTTTTTGGCAAGTCCGCAACTTCCAGGTCTGTGTGAAAACCGAGATGGCGCGGGAACGGGTGGACCAGGACTGAGTCGCCCCCGAGTTTCGCCAGGTCGGCGCGGATTCCGTTGCTTACTTCCGCTCTAACCCGCGGGCTAATGGCAATACTATAGAGACTTCCAATCCCCAGCCCGATTCCCAGCGTGGCCAGAAATTGCCAGAATTTATTCCGGTAAATCAGCACCAGCCCAATTCCTACCAGCGCGAAGAACATCAGCGCTCGAACTGTGACGGCCAACGATGCCAGCAGCGCGGAAACCACAATCCGATCCCGCCGAAATGCCAGCAGTGAGCCAAGCCCCAACGCGAGGGCTAGGGGCTCGGATCCGCCCAGATACGAAACCTGAAGCCAGGCAAAATTCGTGAACGCGAAGTATCCCGCAACTGTTGTTCCGAACAGCCGGGCCGTGAGCCACACCGACGCCACGCAACCGGCAACCGCAATCACCCAGAGCGCCACACTTGTCGGAACGCGGAAAAGCAGCGACACCGCCGCGATCAAATATGGATATCCCATGAAATGCTGTACCTGAAGATCATGAAAGTCCCAGTGCAGGATCGCGTTCGCGACGTCGAGGTAGCGGCGTTATCGCCGTAGTGACCGACAAAATCTGTGGACTCGTGCCGGAGAAACGTAGACGTCCAGAAGACCACAAAGCTGACGACGAGCAGCAGGAACAGTTCTCGCCACCCTAGTCCAGCGTGAACGGCCCGCGAGACAGTCCGCGGCTCCTCGGTTTGCACTCTCGTCATCCGGCACCACACTACGATTTCTGCGGCCAACTCAGCTGCCCGCCCTTGTTGTAGGCCAGATTTCCAATGTGCCCCGCCCGGGCGGCCGCAACCCCGGTTTCCACCGGTGCGTTCGGTTCCTTCCGGTTCTTGACGCACTCGAAAAAATTCTCCATGTGCGTGATCGTTCCGTCGCGGAAGCTGCGTGCAGTGAGCACCGGATTCTGATCCCGCTGTACGCCCTCGCGATACACCGTGAATCCTCCGCGATCAATCTTCAGCGTCGCATCCGTCCCGCGAAACTCCAGCCCTCCATCGTCGATCGACGATGCCATCATCCCTTCATACACCACATCAAACCCGGGATAGCGGAACGCCGCCTGAATCGTATCCGGACAATCCCACTGATCAAACACATACTTGTCGGCGACCATGCAAGCCTGCTTTGGCGTATCGGCTTTCATCGCCCAATGCACCACATCGATCCAGTGCGTGAACAGATCGGTCATCGCCCCGCCGCCGAAGTTCCAGAACCAGCGCCAGTGCGCAAACTTCTCATCGGTGAACGCTTGTTCCGGCGCCGACCCCAGCCACATCTTCCAGTCGAGCGCCTGCTGATCGACGGGCTTTGACACCCAGTTCCGCTGATAGTTCTGCCACCAATACGTTCGCACCTGCACCACGCGCCCCAGGCTTCCCGCCTGAATCAAATCGACTGCGTCGCGAAAGTGCGTCCAACTCCTCTGCTGCATGCCGCACTGCAAAATCTGCTTGCCCGCCCGCACCGCTTTCGTCAGGGTAGCGCCCTCTTCAATCGTGTGGGTCACCGGCTTTTCGAGGAATACGTCTTTCCCGGCCTTCAGCGCGTCGACGGCCATCGGCACATGCCAGTGGTCGGGCGACGCGATGATCACCGCATCAATGTTCTTGTCGAGAACTTCCCGGTAGTCGAGGTGCGTCGTCGCCAGCCCGTTGGACCGCTCCTTGACCGCATCGCGGTTGGGCCCATACACATCACTGACCGCCACAATTTCGTACGCGCCAGCCTTGTCGGCCGAATCGAGCAGTCCTTTCATACGATGTCCCGCGCCAATCACACCAACACGAAGTTTGTCGTTAGCGCCAAACACACGGGTGGAAGCGAGTGCGGTCATTCCGCTCGCAATGATGAAATTGCGCCGAGTAATCACAGGGGACCTCCTGAGTGCGGCATGATGGTATCAAAGATTGTGTAGGAACGGACGCCTCGTCCGCCCCGCGACCCTGAGCGGAGAGAAGGGGAGCGTGCCACTGCCACAGGTGCGGAGGCGAGGGACGCACATCTACAGAAAGCTTAAGACACGATCCCCGTCAATTTCGGTGTATGCTCGTGAGCATTATGCGCATCTCACTGACGACGTTGCTCGCGTTAACAATTCTTACTGCTATGACGGACCCTCTCCACTCCCAACAACCCCAGGCCAAGCCGGAAGACACTGAAGTCTGGCAACCCGAACCGAAAGTCGTCACACCGGCCGCAGAGTGTGGTAAGCCGCCGTCAGACGCGATCATCCTCTTCGACGGAAAAAATCTCGACGAATGGGTCTCTGCTAACGATCGTTCCCAGCCGGCGAAGTGGGCCGTCGCCGACGGAATTCTCGTCGTGAGTAAAACCGCCGGCAACATCGAGACCAAGCGCACCTTCCACAACTATCAGTACCATATGGAATGGAAGGTTCCTGAAACCATCACCGGCTCCGGACAGGCAAGAGGGAACAGCGGACTATTCCTGGCATCCACCGGCACCGGCGACGCCGGGTACGAACTGCAGGTGCTCGATTCCTACAACAACAAAACCTACGTCAACGGCATGGCGGCGAGCATTTACAAACAGAGCATCCCGCTCGCCAATCCAGCCCGCAAGCCCGGTGAATGGCAAACCTACGACGTCGTGTGGACCGCTCCCACTTTCAGCGACGACGGTTCGCTGAAGACACCGGCGTACGTGACCGCATTCTTCAACGGCGTGCTGGTTCAGAATCACTTCGAACTGAAAGGCGAGACGCGGTACATCGGTCAGCCCTTCTATAAGAAATTCGATGGCGCCCCCATCAAGCTGCAAGCCCACGGCGACAAGAGCGAGCCCCTCAGCTTCCGAAATATCTGGGTGAGGGACCTCCCGTAATTGACTCGTGCTGCTGCCCAAACGACTTCGGCCTCCGGCGTCGCCGAAAAAAGATTTAGTGAAAGAGCGGCCCTTCAGGGCCGCGTCAGCTATCCCAGATCATGCGGGCTTTAGCCCCTGAGGCGAACGATCTCGACCTGACATAGCTTTATGACGGCGCCTTGAGCGAACCCTGCACTTGGTGCGTTGCCTTTTTCTCGATTAAAATTAATCCAGGTTCTGTGATCCTATGTCCTTAACTAAACAGCAAGCCCTCGAGATGTTCGAGTCCGATGACCTCATCGGCATCGGAATGGAAGCCGATGCCGTTCGTCGCCGCCTCCATCCTGAAAGCGTGGTCACCTACATCATCGACCGCAACATCAATTACACGAACTTCTGCACCGAGTACTGCACCTTCTGCGCCTTCTACCGTCCCCTGAAGGGACCCGCCGCGAAAGAGGGCTACATCCTCGACTTCGACACCATCTACGACAAGATCCGCGAGACCGTGGAACTCGGCGGCACAGGGGTGTTAATGCAGGGCGGCTTGCATCCTGATCTCAAGATTGATTGGCACGAGAAGATGCTCCGCGGGATCACGGAGCGCTTTCCCAAAGTGCACCTTCATTGCTACTCGGCGTCGGAGATCATCGCCATCGCCGAATACAGCAACCTTAGCATCCGCGACACGATCCTCCGCCTGCGCGACGCAGGCCTCGACTCGATCCCCGGGGGCGGCGCAGAAATTCTCGACGACGAAGTCCGCTACAAGATTGCCCGCCTCAAGTGCCTGACCGAAGACTGGATCAACGTCCACCGTACCGCGCATCAAATCGGGATGCGCACGACCGCGACGATGATGTTCGGCGTCGGCGAAAAATACGAGCACCGCATCCATCATTTCCAGCGCCTCTATGAACTGCAGGAAGAAACCGGCGGTTTCACCGCCTTCATCCCGTGGAGTTTCCAGCCGCAGAACACAGCATTGGGCGGCCGTCACTGGGACGAAGCCACAGCAGTGGAATACTTGAAGGTTCTCGCCATTTCGCGCCTCTATCTCTCGAATTTCCTCAACGTGCAGTCCAGTTGGGTGACGCAGGGATTGAAGGTCTGCCAGATGGGCCTGCGCTTCGGCGGCAACGATGTCGGCTCGGTGATGCTCGAAGAAAACGTAGTCCGCGCCGCGGGCGTGACCAATTGCACGACAGAAGAAGAATTGCGCCGCATCATCCGCGACGCCGGATTCCGTCCCGCACAGCGGGACACGCTGTACCGTCAGTACTTCCTGAACTAACCAGTTCCGTGGAAGAGCGGCCCTTCAGGGCCGCGTTAGGTGGTGCGTGACGAACATGGGCTTTAGCCCGAGGTTTTTGAAATGTCATTTCCGATCAGAATTTGTGTCGTTTGCGGCGAAGAATTCGAACTGAAACCCGGCAAGCCAGGCTTCGCCAACCGCTGTCCCGAATGCAGCGAAGAAGACTCCGCCAATGCCGGACCGAAATCCCCCGAAGGATGGAAGTCCGACAAAGGCGCCAACGCCGCCCGCCGCGAAGCCATGCGCAACCTGCTCTACCGTAAAGACAGCTGACATCCGTCCCCTGTGTCCTCTGTGGTGCGTAAGAAAGTTTCCCACCGCACGAGCCCTTGCCAACAAAGTTTTGACATTCTAGTTACATCTCTCCTCAGTCGAAATTCACTTCGCTGAATCCACCTCACTACGCGCAGAGAATGACTACGCGTTTCATGCAAGCGCTCCTAGGGCAACAAATTTGGTAAAGCCGGGTGCCCCACCCTGCTCGCGCTTTTTGCGAGAGGGTGGGGATTTTGACTTCGAATGCGCCAGTAGATCCGATCCCGACACAACGCAACTCGCCTTTACTCCACCGCATTCAAATCGTCAATCATGCGTTGCAAGCATCGCGCCGCCCGCATATTCATCTTCCACACCACCACGAACAGCCCCGCCACGATCGCGTCCATCAATGCCAGTCCGGCCCAAGCCGACGGCCGCTGAAACCTAATCGCATATCCGATGGTGTACACCACGAATCCCGGAAGCAACGGAGCCAGATACCACGACCACACGTTGCGCACTACCGCGCGCTGCCGCTCCAGTTCCCCGCGATAGAGCCGCAGGCTAGTGAGTGTGTCCACTCCCCTGGGCAAACTCGTCGCTGAGCCTTTGCGATGCAGTTGCACCACGATCCACAGCATGGCCCCAATAAACAACCCAAATGTTACCCGGGACAGCACATCGTGAGCCGTGACGAAAAAATATCCAAAGAGAGCCGCAGCAATCAGCGATGCCACGTACTCCCGAACATTCCTCCACATGATTCTGCGCTCAAACTTGGCCGCGCGCTTCTGAATGATTTCAGCAGACATTTTGATCCCCTCCACGGGCTGGTCCTGCCAGATTTTCTGCGCGGGATTTTCAACTTCCATCATGACTCGCTCCCTCCCTGCTGAAACTGGCGCGCCAGCATGTTCTTGATGCGATGAATCTTGGTCGCGACGTTCCGCGCTGACAGTCCCGTAATCTCTCCAATGGAAGCCGCGTCAAGCCCTTCCAGATAAGAAAGAATCACGTGCCGGTCGAGCGGCTTGAGCCGTTGAATCAGACCGAGCAGCCGATCGAGCGCATGCCCGCGATCGGCCGCACTCTGGCCGCTGTTTGTGTCCGCAAGGTTTTCCAGTTCTTCCAGTCCAACCAGTTCCTGCCCGCGCGTGCGTCGCTGCCGCAGCACATGCGACGCGCCCACATTGTGAGCGACCCGATAGATCCATGTCCGCAGTGAGCAGCGCCCGTCAAATCCGTCAAAGCTTCGCCACAGTGCGACATGAATTTCCTGCACCAGATCGCGCCCCAGATCCGCGTCCGCCTCGTAGGCCCGAGCCAGCCGCTCCAGCGCCTCGCCATACGTCTGCGCGGCCTCGCTATACAATTCGTCCTGCGCGGATGTCATTCTCGATACCGCCGCCGGAATGGCGTCAATTGCACTCACAACTAGGTAGTCGATGGAAGTGGACGTTTCTTACACGGAAAATCTTCACTGCATGCGAAATGGTGTTGCTCTTAGCGTGCGGCCGCCTGGAGTATATTCCGACCGTAGCGCCGACGTCCCGCCTCCGAGACCAGCGCTCCCCCTGTTGATCCATTTCCTTTTACCCCGCGGAAAGTGAAAGGAGCAGCGAACTTGCGTTCGCTGCTCCCGTGGCTAGTATCCTCCCCGAGTATACTTCGCCAAAACGTGGCTTACTGGTTGAGCGGGTTGAACGTCAAGACGCCCCCTTCGGTGGTGGAGCAAACGCCGGCCGGATCAACGCGAACTACAGCGTCTTCCTCGGCGCAGAAGGCGCGAAGACCAGTCTGGTTGATCGTGATCGGCACCGCCGCGACTGTGTAGCCGACCTTGACGCCACCAGACACTGACCCGGCACCCGTTGCGAACAGGTAGCCGCTTTTGCCGCTTCCCCCCGGGTTGCCATTGTTGGCAAGCACGGCGTCAAGCAAGCAAGCCGTGACTTGTGCAGGGACGCAAGCCGCGCCCATCACGCCACCCAGGCTCACGAGATCCGGCGAAAAGCCGACCGTTGGATAGGTCGAGTTGTAGGTGACTTCAGCACTGTTGATGGTACGAATCGAAGCGACGGCAGACGACTCGTTGGCCGCCATGCGCGCTCGGAGTAAGTTCGGAATTGCGATCGCTGCAATGATCAGGATGATGGCCACCACAATCAACAGTTCGATGAGCGAGAAACCTCTTTGTTTCTTCATTTTTCCTTCCCTTTACAAGTAGTGAGCTGAATTAGCGACTCGACTCGTTTGGGCGCCAGCCCGAAGCTCTATCTGATTGGGCACCCTCAGTCACTAACTGCGCCGCACTTAGATGGCCATTCAAAATTGCGCGCCTGGCTCAGTAACCGTGTCCATAAGATGCTTAGTTGAGTGACAGGACCACTGTAAGTAGCATGCGCGCCACCATGACCGCCTGTCAGAATGGCAAGAAGTGGCACCCTATCCGCCGCATATTGTTAGTTGAGTACAACAGATAAGACATACATATCGCAGGATAATGTGACCTATATCACAGTGATCGTACTCACAGAGGCGCGTAACTGCGATAACACCACCCCTATGCTCCGCCACACCGCAGTACGAATGGCGAAACGGCACTTACCTACGCTTTCGAGCGTGTTACGATACCTCTCGCTCGCCCCGACTAAGAACAAAAGAGCAGCGACCTCGCGCTCGCTGCTCCATGGCCTGTACCCTTCCCCGAAATGTACTACACCAAACTGATGCTTACTGGTTGAGCGGGTTGAACGTCAGGACACCCGCTTCGGTGGTAGAGCAAACGCCGGCGGGTCAACGCGAACCACTGCATCTTCTTCAGCACAGAAGGCACGAAGACCAGTCTGGTTAATCGTGATTGGCACTGCCGCGACGGTGTAGCCGACGTTGACACACCCGCTTTTGTGCCGGCACCAGTGGCGAATAGATAGCCGCTCTTGCCGCTACCAGCCGGGATGCCGTTGTTGGCAAGCACGGCGTCAATCAAGCAGGCGGTGGCCTGTGCAGGTACACAAGCCGCGCCGATCGCTCCACCCAACGCTAGCAGGGTGCCCGAAAAGCCGACCGTCGGATAGGTCGAGTTGTAGGTGATTTCAGCCGTGTTGATGGTAGGGATCGAAGCGACGGCGGACGATTCATTGGCCGCCATGGGCGCGCGCAGCAAGTTCGGGATGGCAATCGCCGCGATAATGAGAATGATGGCAACAACAATCAGCAACTCAATCAACGAAAGACCTTTCTGTTTAGACATTGTACGTTACCCTCTCCTCGTCTATCGTCAGAACTATCGAGATAATCACTCTAAGGAACCCTAACTATCTCTGCCGTAATGGCGTGCATCTGCGAGGCCAATAGATAAGTGGATGCCAAGTGGCAGTAAGTCGTGTGGTTAGCGCGTAGTTGTATGAGGGTGAGTGTGATCACAGATCACGCGTGACATAAAGCGACATCTCGCTGACAAATGATGGCAGCCGCCCTGTTGACCGCTGGCGTAACAAGCAGCGTGGTGTGAGTGAAATCACATTGATAGTCACGCTTGCGACTTATAGGTCAACATTGCACTCACTG
>Ga0307477_10003187_pt1 | contig 12288 bp, 12 predicted proteins | sample atmos_gasesECM2C_FD_203316 | JGI IMG/M metagenome (GOLD analysis project Ga0307477, IMG submission 203316) | Hardwood forest soil microbial communities from Morgan-Monroe State Forest, Indiana, United States - atmos_gasesECM2C_515 | ecosystem: Environmental > Terrestrial > Soil > Temperate...
TGGTGACGATTTCCTTGTCGATCCCCCCGTGATTCCAGGCGAAAGCTGCGCTTTCACTTACGCACGGGGAGTTGCAATTGGGGGCGCCGGTGAGGAAAAAATAATCCGGTTCGCCGAACATCACAAATGATGGCGTCCTTTGCGGATCGCCGGTGACCATGTGCAGCAACTTCAGCTCCACCGGGTCAGCCAGCGCTTCCGTAAGGTTATCGGTGTTGCCCGTGATGGGGCTCACTGCCGTTAGTTGCGCGGAGGCCCGCTCGAACGACCGGGCCAGCGGGTCGCCCACAGGGGGATTCCCCTCGATATAGAAAACGGGCACCATGTCGAACTGGCTGTCGAAGGTCGCCGTGATTCCTTCTTCCGTTGCCAGCAGGCCAGTGAGATTCGTGTCAATTTCTCCGAGCTTTGCATAGCTGCACGGAATGTTGATGCCATCGCACCCCGCCGGGCTCGCGGGCCCGCCGGCAAAATGATCGCCTTCATCTGCCGTGATCACGAACAGAGTATTGTGTTTGTTGATTCCATCCGCTGCGAGCCGCGCGAAAAACTTGCCGAACGCCTCGTTGTAGGCCGCGAGTTGCTGCACGTAGCAGGTGTCCCCGGGGCCCAGGGCGCCGAACTCAGGGTCGCTCAGACATTCCGCAGGACCGAATGGATTCGCGCCGGAGTGATTGTCGTGTGCGTCTGAAATGTAAGCGTAGGTGATCGGAATTCCGTTTTCCTGCATCGCCGCAACATACCCCAGCGTTTGTGCAGCGGAAATTCCTCCAAATCCCGGGAACCCCAAATTTCCATGACTGTCTTGCTCGGGATTTCCGTCGATATCGTTCACCGGGCCGCTGGGACTGATTACCGGCGCGACGAACTTATTGCCATAGAGTGCGTTGAAGCCGCTATAACCGCCGGGCTCCTGGGGAAGCACATCCGGCTCGCCGTGATTTGCTGTGGAGCAAATCGCATTCCCCGCCGCACAGTGCACCGCAATCCCCTCGAAGTCAGCAACGGCCTGGCTGAAGTTGCTCTTTGCTTCTGCAAGGGCTGCTGCCAGCACTGTTGGATCGTTTGCAAACACGGTCTTGATGTCGCCGTTCACGTTTTCAAGCTCCATGTTGGCGATGGAAACTGCGCCCACATTGCAGCCTGCTCTTGTCCAAGGGACCCACGGCGCCGGCGCATTTTTTCCATCCGGCGTGACCATGAAAAACGATGGGTCGGTTGTGGGATTCACAATATCCGTCCAGTATTGGAACGACGACGCAAACCCATCGAAGAATTTGCTTCCCGGTGGCGTAAACCATCCGAAACTGTTGGACACCGGCATGCCATGACGATCGCCGTAAACACCCGAGAGCGATGTGATGATGTCGTCGGCGGTATGAGATTTGAGCGGAGTGTGATGATTGGTCATTAGCACTCCGTTGTCGGTGATGAAATGCAGCAGGTTGGGCATCTGCTCAAGATCGGAGGGGACATTGGGATTGTCGCGCGTGAAATGAACATTATCGAACTGGATGTAGATGACGTGCTGGATATCGCCATGAGCAGAATTAAGTGCGCAGTCGCTGCTGGAATTGTTCGCGCTGGGCACCGGCGCGGGCATTCCCTTCGCCTGAACAGCGGCCGGTGCGAACAACTGGGCGGCGGGTGAAAATGCAAATGTGATGGCCACGGCCACAGCCAGAATCTGGCGAAGCCGGCCGGTTATGTGGACGCCACGTTTACGAAGCCAATGCGCAGACCTGTTCCCACGATTAAAACTGAATCGCACGGTTTGCCTCCTCGGTGTGTGTCTCAAACTTCTTAATAAACTCTGGCCTAAACCGGTTAAGGCTGGGAGACGCATATATTAATAGATTGCGAATACCGGACGTCAACTCATTCTGTGGAAAATTACTGGGTGAGGGGGCGGCCAGCGATTTTTTCGAGGATGCGATAAGGCGCGTACCGAGGTGCCACCAGCGATTCGGGTGGTACCAGGAACGTTTGCTCGATGGCGTACTGCCCAGACATTACCGCGTGGGCGACGCTATCCGTGAACACCACCCAGGTGCCTAGTGGCGGAAATTCCAGGCGAATTTTCGGACAGTTCGCCTGAAACGCTGTGTTCTCCTTAAGGTAATCATGAAAACGCAACATGAACATGTCGTAGGGCGTACGCCCCATGCCGCGGAATCCCAATCGCGCTCCCCAGTCCTGCACCGTGCGGCTCAGGAACGAATCATCCTCGGCAATCTGCCTCAAGCCGGCATGCTCCGCGTACGATTGCGCCAGCGCATCGAAACCTTCAGTGGTGTGCCACACGCGCGGGCTTTTCGGATTCAGATTTGTAAATACTCGCAGGATGCGGCCGCCGCGGGTTGGCCGGCTGGGAAACGCGTCCACATGCAGCAGGTCGTTGCGTTTGTGAAGTGGCAGGTCGCGCCCTTCTTCTTCCAGCGGACGGAAGCTCGAGAAATCCAGAATCCATTTTCCGGCGTATGGTGAAAGAAACTTCGTCAGAAACTCGATCACCTGCGCGCTGTAATTGCGCATGATGCTGTGAATGCGGCTTGTCGTCATCGAGTCGCCCGAGAACCCCCGCAGCAGATCCTCCGAAGGCCGGTACGATACATTCTTATGCAGCCGCAGTTCAGTCCATTCCTGTGTGAGTAAGTATTGGCGATCGTCAACCGGGAAATGAAAAGGCAGCTCACGAAAAAACAGAATTTTTCCACTCTCGAGCAGTTCGCAATAGGCGCGGGCGCGGGCATCGCGCTGCTCGTGGCTCAGCCATCCTGCCGGCAATTTGTAGTCTTCGACCAGAATCCAGGGCAAGTTAGGAATGGCCCCCTCCGCCTACGTCATTCCGGGCCGCGCGGCCGGTACGTTTCATTCTGTTGCGCAAGAATACAGCACGTCTGGACAGCCTACAATTTGGAGCTTGCGCACAATTTTATTTCTGCCATTTCACAAAGTTGCAGAGGATTAGACGCGCTCGCTAACTTTTCGTCGCGCCCGGCCGTTTATATCCCGGGGGAAGCAGCGCAGTGCTCAAATCTACGTCCGTCAAATCAGCGCCTTCAAGATTTGTTTCGCGCAGAATCGTGGTTCGCATGCCGGCACCCTGGAAATCCGCACCGCGTACTTCCGCATAGCGAAGATTGGCGGCTCCAAAATCGGCGCGGCGCAGGATAGCCATTCGCAGATCCGCGCGGAACAACTCCGCACCCCCGACCTTTGCCTCCGTCAGGTTTGCCCCGCTCAGATTAGCCTCGGTCAGATCGCTCTTGCGTAGATCGGCTTTGCGTAGATTTGCTTTACTCAAGTCGGCGGAGGCCAGTTTTGCCTCGCGCATATTCGCGCCTGCCAGATTTGCGCCCTGGAAATTCACCAGCGCCAAATTTGCTCCGTGCAAATCCGCGCGTGATAGATCGGCTCCTGCCAGATCCGCGCGCGCGCCTGTTTCGTCGCCACGCACGAAACGCTGATGTGCCTCCAGATATTCTGCGAGCCGCTTTCCCTTGTGCCGTATGCTGTTGGGGGATCTCAGACCCCCTCCTTTAAACACACTCAGAATTCCCATGGTTCGATTTCCCAGGTGGGTTTGTAAACTGGCCCTTGGATTTTACTAGAATTCGGCGTGATTGCGACACCAGCATCCGCTGGCGCTGAAAACTCATACATCCACAGTCATGGATTTACTTCCCTCCCTCGGATTTGTGGTAACTTGAGCCGTGGTGGAACTTCTCGAGAAACTCAAGAATCGTGCGCGGGCCACGCCCCAACGCATCATGCTGCCCGAGGGCGAAGACGACCGCGCCATCCAGGCCGTAGCGCGCGTCACGGCGGAGCGTTACGCGAAGATAACTCTTCTTGGCCGCGCCGACACGATTCGAGCAGCCGCCAACCGCCTCGGCGTGAAACTGGACGAAGTCGAAATCCTCAATCCACTGGCAAGTCCGCGCCTCGACGCCTACGCCCAAATCTATCTCGAACGCCGCCGCGCGCACGGCACTACGCTGGAAGAGGCCCTCGAAGCGGCACGCAAGCCGCTATATTTTGCGGCGTTAAGCGTGGCTGCAGGAGACATGGACGCAACGGTCGGTGGCGCCGCAAATTCCACTGCGGAAACCGTGCGCGCTGCGCTGCATGCTATCGGTCTCGCATCCGACGCCCACATCGTGTCCGGCTTTTTCTTGATGATCGTGCCCGAGCGCAACGGAATCACCATCGGTGAAAAAGGGGCGATACTTTTTGCCGATTGTGCCGTTGTACCCGATCCCACTTCGCAGGAGTTGGCTGAAATCGCCATCGCGACCGCGGAAAATGCACGAGCCTTTCTCGAAGTGGAGCCGCGCGTCGCGCTGCTCTCGTTTTCCACCAAAGGTTCCGCGGAGCACGCCCACGTGCAGAAAATCCGCGAGACGCTGCGCATTGTGAAGGTGCGGCAACCCAGTCTAGCCGTGGATGGCGAGCTGCAAGTGGACGCAGCGCTGGTCCCGGCAATTGGCGAAACGAAGGCCAAAGGTTCGCCGGTGGCCGGTCGTGCCAATGTGCTCATTTTCCCCGACCTCGATTCCGGCAATATTGGGTACAAACTTGTCGAACGTTTTGCCGGAGCCGTGGCCCTGGGACCGATCCTCCAGGGTCTGGCGCGGCCTGCCAATGACCTCTCGCGTGGATGCACATCCGACGACATCGCGCACGTCATCGCCATCACCGCCATCCAATCCATCGCGCGCCGCCAGCTCGCGTCGACCTCGAGGGATTGAGTCTGCCCGTGCGATTCCGCAATTCATTCGGCCCACCGCATTTCAGACTCGGCTGGCACCGCTGGGCCACGTTCGGCGCAATTCTTTCCGCCGTCCTGCTTGCGGTTCCACTTTGCGCGCACGCGCAGGAAACATCAGAGACACCAGGCGACGAAATCATCGCCAATCTTGCGGCTGGTCGAGTGGTCATCCTCGTTGCGAAGGACGCCATCATCGTCGGCACAGTCGAAAATCCTATCGAATCTGGCACCTATCCGCCGATTCCCGTACCGCTCGCCAGCCGACGGATTGGTGTCATGCTGGGAGCCGTTGACTGGTTTTCCGTTACATCTCAACTTGAGCTCGCGCGACTCGACCGCGAGCTTCCGCAATTGCACAGCCGCATGATTCCGCAGGATCCTCGCTTGCAGCAACCTCAGGAAGGCACCGAAGCTGCGGACATTCAGGCCATTGGCCAGGGTGTGCTTGAGCGGCTCAATCAAGTGGCGAAAAACCTCCATAACAAAATAGATTTGCCTGCGGAGGAGCCCGTGGCTGAATTAATCCTCGCGGACTACATCGAAGGGTATGGCCCGGAAATCTGGCAGGCCATGTTTCCGCTCCAGCAGGATCCAGAGCGCGGCGATTATTGGGACACGCGCGTCTTGCGCCCGCGTTATCTGCAATTCTGGCCTCCGGAAAAAGGCCAGCCGCGCACGCTCGTGGAATTTCATTACCCGCCGGGAGACACTTCACCTACGCTGCTCGATTTGCTGCGTCAAAATGATCCGCGGCTGGCGAGAATGCGCGAATCCTCTGACGCCCAAGTGTCGCACGTTGTGGGTTCTGTTCTGCAGGGCGAAATTAACAAGGTGCCCGCGGCTGATGCCATCCAATTCCTGCGCGCGGCGCTCGCGGCCATCAGCCCTCCCAATTCGCGGCAGACCATGGCTGCCATTGGCGCACAGACTGGATTCCAGTGGATCCTTCAGCCTCCGCCTGAACCAAAAAGGCCTGGCCGGAAACAAGAACGCCCAGAAGGCGCTCCCACACTGGCGAAGCCGCCTTCTGAACCTTAGAATTTTCGCCGATTATTTCTTCTCGCCGAGTTGTTGCTTCAGGCGGGCATTCTTCTCCGCCACCCCGCGCACCAATTCTTCCTTGTGCCCCACCAAGCGCTGCGCGATATCCGGATCGGAGAGCCCCAAAATCTCCGCCGTAAATATTGCGGCATTTACAGCGCCGGCCTTGTCGATCGCCATGGTGGCTACGGGAATTCCGCCAGGCATCTGTACAGTCGCTAGCAGAGCATCGAGCCCGTTTAAAGAGCTCGTCCCGAGTGGCACCCCGATCACCGGTAGCGTCGTATTCGCAGCCATCACCCCAGCCAGATGCGCCGCCGCACCCGCACCCACGATCAGCACCTTCAGCCCACGTTTTACGGCAGTGGTGGCGTACTCGTGCGCGCGTGCTGGAGTACGGTGCGCGGAAACCACTTCCATCTCATAGCCGATTCCGAATTTCTCGAGCGTTTTCCCGGCCTCGTTCATCACGGGAAGATCCGTGTCCGAACCCATCAGGATGCCGACCAGCGCTGTTTTTCCCTTTTCACTTTTTGCCACCTGTAATTTCTCCTAGACCGTCACCTGGTTGACTGCTGCTACCAGTTCGATTCGATCACCACGCCTTACTTTCCCCGCTTCCACCACGCGGCACAGCCAGCCTCGCTGGCCCTGCAACTCGTGCTGCAATCCCTGACGAATTTCATCCATTCGAGAGCAAGGGTCGCACGGGATCGTAATCTCCAGCAAACTTTCCCCTACCCTCAACCGCTGCCCCACGCTTAAGCGCCCAAAATCTAGTCCCTGGGTCGTGATATTTTCTTTCACAGCCGCTGGCGGAATTCCAAATTTATCGAGCGTCTCTATATCCATGAGCAGGACCTGTCGCTTGCTCCCCGGCCTTCCATGAATACACCCTTTGAAGCCCTTGTCCTCAATCGCCTCTGCCTCCTCGACCTCTTCCATTGGAAATCGGTGGACCAGGCATGTGAATAAATGGAGCACCTCAGCCATTGGGTGTCTCCGCTGCAGCACGGCCTTTTCTGGTCACTCCTGCACCAATGTCTCGACGGTATTGAGAACCCTGAAAACTAATTCTACTAGCTGCGTCGTAAGCAATCGTAGCAGCAGCATGAATTTCGCCTTCACATGAACACACCCCAAGGACTCTACCGCCACTCGTGTAGTAGTTCTTGCCTTCTCGCTTTGTGCCTGCGTGAAATATCACTGCGCCAGGGATTTGTGCAGCCTCATCAAGACCATTTATCGGCAAATTTATTACCGGATTTCCGGGGTAGCCTTGAGAGGCAACCACCACGCAGACGCTTGCAGCTGACTTCCATCTTGCGCGGAAACCGCCGAGTTCGCCTCGCGCAGCGGCAAAGCACCCAGCCGCCAGATCGAAGTCTGCACGCAAGACAATCGCTTGCGTTTCCGGATCGCCGAGCCGGCAATTGTATTCGAGAATCTTCGGACCCTCGGCAGTGATCATCAAACCAAAGTACAGAAACCCTTTATAGGGCGTTTCATCTTCTTCAAGTCCAGCCAAAGTGGGCCGCACTATCGTTTCCACGATTCTGGCTTCCAACTCTTTCGACATGATCTCATCCGTCGAGTACGCGCCCATGCCGCCCGTGTTTGGTCCCTGGTCTCCGTCGAACGCGCGCTTGTGATCGCGCGTTGGCGCCATCGGAATAAAGTTTTTCCCATCGGTCAGCACAATGTAAGAAAGTTCTTCGCCGTTCAGTGCCTCTTCCAGGAAGATTTTCTTGCCGCCATCTCCAAATTCCCGTCGCTTTATCGCGCGGTCCAGGAATTCCGCAGCTTCCTCGGCCGACGACGTCACCAGCACTCCCTTGCCCGCGCACAGTCCGTCCGCTTTGATCACCAGAGGCCAGCGCACTGCACGCAGCGCTTCCTGCGCCTGCGCCATGGAATCGTGAATTCCATAAATCGCGGCTGTCGGAAGCTTGTGGCGCTCCATGAATTGCTTGGCGAAAATTTTGCTGCCCTCAAGCTGCGCTGCTTTTTGCGTTGGCCCAAGTAGCAGTAAACCACGCTTCGCAAATTCGTCCGCCACGCCGAGGACCAGCGGCAACTCCGGCCCGACAATCGTTAGATCCGCCCCGAGTTTTGCTGCGAGCTCGGCTGTAGCTTTCACATCCGACAGGTCCAACGGCAGGCACTCTGCATCATCGGAAATTCCACCATTCCCCGGCGCGCACCAGATTTTTTCAACGCTAGGCGATTGCCGGAGTTTCCATACCAACGCGTGCTCGCGACCGCCACTGCCCAGTACAAGAATTTTCATGATGGCTCGTTCGAAAGAATCAGAAACGATACGGCGGCGCCTCTACCAGTGTCAACTAGAGTTCGGCTTGCTCCCGCCTTGCAAAAATGTTTTCATCTATCGCCATGCCCTGGGACTTCGCGCTCATCCTGATTTTCCTCTCTGTTGCTGTGCCCTGGCTCGGGCGCAGGCGCGTTCACCAATTGCTTGCCATGTCGCAAACCACGAAGATGGACCGGCTGAGCCTCTATGCCTCTACCATCGCGTTTCAGTGGTTCGCTGCATGCATCATTCTCTGGCGCACCAGCGCACGTGGCATCCCAGTCGCGCAGTTGGGCCTTGCGCTTCCGCACCCGCCACTTGCCGTCGCGGCTGCGATTTTCCTCTCCTTGATGATTCTGCTGAACCAGATCTCCAGCCTGCGGCGCATGGCGGCCCGCCCCGCTGAAATTAACGGCCTCCTCCCGCAATTAGCCCTCAAGATTTTTCCGCAGGACAATGTGGAGCGTTTGGCATTCTTTGCTCTGGTCTCAACTGTGGCGGTCTGCGAAGAAATCATTTACCGCGGCTTTGTTCAATTTGCATTCCAATCCTGGGCGCACGAAGTAGCCCTCGCCGGGATCGTCGGCTCTGCTGCCATTTTCGCTCTGGCTCACTTGTACCAAGGGAAACGTGGATTGGTTTCCACGTCTCTGATAGGCCTTTTGTTTTCTTCGATTCGTGCCTGGACAGGTAGCCTCCTGGCACCACTCGCTGCGCATTTTGTCGCCGACTTGGCTGCCGGGTTCCTAGCGCCCGGAAAACTCCGCTCCGCAGTAATCCATCCAAGCGACGCAAGCGAAAGAACATAGTGACATAAATTAGTAAACTATCTTTGTAGTGCTACTTATATAACATAATGGACCTAAAGAGCCTTCCTGATGACAAAATAAGGGAAACGTTGGAGGGGTATGGATTTCACCCTGATCAAGACCACTGCGCGGCAATCAGGTCGTATATTTCCCTGCTATTACGCTGGAATCAAAGGGTTTCCTTAACCACGGTCGTTGATCCGATCCAAATCCTACGATTTCACTTTGGAGAGAGCTTGTTTGCCGCTTCATCTGTTCCGATTGGAAAAGGTCGGCTCGCCGACGTTGGTTCTGGAGCTGGCTTCCCCGGATTACCATTGCGTATGGCCGCCCAGGAGCTCGAAGTAACGCTCATCGAATCGAATGCCAAGAAGGCTGCCTTCCTTTCTGAGGTTGTAAGGATTCTAGGGCTGGGAAAAGTTGAGGTGCTTCGACTACGAGCGCAGGAAGCTAAACCCGATGCACCCCAGTTCGATTACGTAACTGCACGCGCCGTTGGCGACTATAAGGACCTCTTATCTTGGTCTAGTGAGCGGCTCACTCCTCGTGGCGCGCTGATTCTATGGCTTGGGGAAGACGATGCTCGAGCGATCGCTGGCAAGGATTCATGGATTTGGCGTGAACCAATGCTTATTCCTGGCTCTGCGCGTAGATATCTCCTTGTGGGATCGCCAGCCACTTAGATTTTATTAATCGCAGTTCGTTCCACGTGGAACACTGCTAAGTTTTGTTCATGGAAAGTTATTTGTTCCACGTGAAACATCTTGCGCCGCAATATTTGTTTCTGCTACATTCCGTTTTCTACTGGCCAATTCCTTCTGGGGGATGATTTGGCGCGGGTCATTGCAATTTCCAATCAAAAAGGCGGTGTCGGAAAGACGACAACCGCAGTTAATCTAGGGGCTTCTTTAGCAATTGCTGAGCACCGTACACTGGTAATTGATTGCGATCCGCAGGCAAATACCACCAGCGCGCTTGGATTTCCAAAGGATCCTTCCCGCCGCACGCTATATCAATCCCTAATACTCGATGAACCGTTGGAGCGAATTGTCCAGCGCACGCAAGTCGAGGCCCTCGACATTATCCCATCCGATAAAAATCTGGTCGGCGCATCTGTCGAGCTGGTCTCAATGGATAATCGCGAATACAGGCTCAGGGCCATTCTTCAGCAAGTCCGAGACAACTATTCCTTCGTTTTGATCGACTCACCACCTGCTCTTGACCTTCTGACTTTAAACGCGCTGGCCGCAAGCGATTCCGTACTTGTTCCAATTCAATGTGAGTATCTGGCACTCGAGGGTGTCTCTGAGCTCCTTGACACCTTGATGCGCCTGCGCCGAACCATTAATCCGGCACTCGCGATCGAAGGAATATTGCTCACCATGTATGACGACAGAACTACCCTTTCAAAGCAGGTCGCAGCCGACCTGCGCAGCTTCTTCGGAACGCAGGTATTTGAATCAGTGATTCCTAGAAATGTCCGCTTGGCCGAGGCACCCAGCCACGGAAAGCCAGTGATATTCTACGACATACATAGTAAAGGGGCTGAAAGCTATATTCAACTTGCAAAGGAGGTAATCGCAAATGCCCAGAAACGCGTTGGGCAGGGGACTGAGCGCACTGATCCGGGAGCCGGAGCCGCAGCAGGCACAACCACCTCAGGCCCAGCCGCCGCAGGCGCACCAGCCACAGCAGCCGCTGCGGCAGCCGGCGGCGCCACCGGCAGCAGTGGGAGTGGGGGCGGGGACAGCAGCGGCGATGGCACCAGCGGCGGCTCCGAGTGATGGCCTCCTGCAGGTCGATATTGACCTGATCGATCCGAGCCCTTACCAGCCGCGGACCCGTTTCCGCGAAGCCGCCCTCGAGGAGTTGGCGCGCTCAATTCAATCGAGTGGCATTGTTCAGCCACTGGTAGTGCGGAGAATTGCCGGACGATTTCAATTAATCGCCGGCGAGCGCCGCTGGCGGGCCGCTCAAAGAGCGGCTTTGTCGCGAGTTCCCGTGGTCGTGAGGGATGTGCCCGAAGAAATGGCGCTCGAGATGACCCTCGTTGAAAATCTCCAGCGCGAAGATCTGAATCCCATCGAACAGGCCCACGCATTTCAGCGGCTTACTGACGAGTTCCGCCTTACCCAGGAGCAGGTGGCCGATCGCACGGGTAAAGATCGCGCGACGATCGCAAACGCACTTCGACTGCTTAAACTCGAGGAGCCCATCCAGGAGCTTCTCGAAGACGGCCGAGTGACCGCTGGACATGGCCGTGCCCTCCTGGCCATCGCGGATTCCAAGCTTCGCCTGGCGCTTGCCAAGAAAATTGCACGGGGAGGCATGACCGTCCGGCAAGTCGAGAGATTTGCTGCTCGGAATTTGAAGCCTCGCTCCTCTAGCGCGCCTATCTCTACAGATCCAAACGCAGCCGCCGCGATAGAGGAGCTCCAGCGGAAATATGGAACGCGGGTGCTGCTGAGGCCAAAAATGATGGGCAAGCCCGGCCAGTTAATATTTGAATACTACGACGATAGTGATTTAACGCGTATTTACGACCAATTGATGAAAGAATGAACTACGCATGTAGGGAATAATCATGGCGTTTAACTGGCTTGATCGCAAGGATCACGAATCAGGCGAATGGACTGGTTTCCTGGAAAAGGGTGTCTCTGTTGATGGTCGGCTGGACACCACAGGCACTTTCAGGATCGACTCCTCGATGAAGGGAACCATCACGTCCGATGAAAAACTAATTCTAGGAGAGAATGCCCGCATTGAGGGTCAAATCGAAGGGAACTACGTCATCATCGCCGGCCGTTTCGATGGAACCATTAAAGCCAAGGGCAAAGTTGAGATTCAGCCAAAGGCAATCGTGACCGGCGAGATTCACACCCCTTGCTTGATTATCGAGCCTGGCGCAGTCTTTGATGGACGTTGCCACATGCTGGCGACGACCCAACCCGCGAAGACAATTACTATTCCCATTCGTTCAGCGGCCAGCGCCTAAGCGCTCGCGTACTGCACGCTCTCTACTATCACCCGCCGTATGTTCCCGGTGCAGGCGCAGCAGCAGTGCATTTCTTCAATCCTTCGTCAATCTCTTGCTGGAGATCCAGATGCGGTACGGGCGAAGCCGCAGCGGCCTGGTAGAGACGCTCAGCATCGGCAAGCCGGTTCAGCTTTGTTAGGCAAATACGTGCAGCGGCCACTAGTGCTGGAGCGGATGCACGCTCCGCAGAGTTTTTCTCCGCGAGCCGCTCGTACTCAATCACCGCGCGGTCCCAGTTCTGATTGCGCTCGAGATACCTGCACAATTCCAGCCAGACCCCCCTCGGGAATTTCTCGCCGCCAAGCGCCGTAAACTG
>Ga0307477_10003188_pt1 | contig 12287 bp, 11 predicted proteins | sample atmos_gasesECM2C_FD_203316 | JGI IMG/M metagenome (GOLD analysis project Ga0307477, IMG submission 203316) | Hardwood forest soil microbial communities from Morgan-Monroe State Forest, Indiana, United States - atmos_gasesECM2C_515 | ecosystem: Environmental > Terrestrial > Soil > Temperate...
TCAGGGTGCCGAATCCGCCCGGATCAAGCACGTCAATCTCGCCACCCGCTGCGGTTTTCGAGATCGCTCCCGCAAACGTCTTGCAAGGGGCCGTGCGGGAACATGGATTGACGTCATCGCCGACGCCGGAGACCCAGGTTCGCGTTGCCTGCGCCTGAAGTGTCGGAACGATTGCGACCGCGAGAATCGCAACCGCCAGGAATGTCGGAGTGAAGCGAACCTTTTGCATGTCCATTCTCCTTCGAATTAGCCTCGGGCTGTTTGATTGCCCCAATTGTTGAGTCCTCAGTTGTCGATCCTTATTTGAACTTGAAGTCTGCTCGATGAGTGGTGCCGTCATTGAGCTGGATCACCAGTTGCCGGCAGGTCCCTGCCCAGGCCGGGTCGGTCTTCCAGACGTATTGGTATGTGTCAGAGCTCGCGTCGTAGGTCAGCGTGCTGCTGCCGGCGGTGTCCGCGGGCGTGACATCGACGACCGGATCGGTCGAATTGCAGGGAATCACGCCTGACGCCGGAGATCCGGCGGCGAAGATGTCCAGCCCCTTGTTTCCGCTCAAGCTGAACTTGATCGGGATTGACCTGCCCGCGTTGACCGAATTGAGAGTCGGCAGATTACTAATCGGTGGGAAGAATCCCGTGAAGATGTATTGCACGGATACCGTGAATTGGCAGCTGCTCGAATTGCCGGCTGCATCCGTCGCTGTCGCGCTGACCACGCTGTCTCCAACCGAGAACGTGGAACCGGAAGCAGGAGTGCTGGTGACGGTTGGCGTCGAACACGCGTCGGTCGCGGTCACCGGCGGGTAAGCCACAGACATGGACGTCGCCGTCGAATTCGGCGGCAACGAGACCACGACGTTCCCTGGACACGTGATCACCGGCGGCGTGGTGTCCATCACGATCACCGTTCGAGTGGCGGACGCATCGTTCGCGCCGTCGCTCGCGCTGTAGGTGATTTGATAGCTTCCCGGAGTATTGGGATCGACGGTTCCGGACGCCGTCACCGGGACGCTGCCAGCACAGCTGTCCACTGCGATTGCGCCTGGGTCAACGAATGGCGTGTGGCATTCGACGGTCATCGGATCATTGCCATTGAGGATGATGTTCGGGCCTAAGGTGTCGACGACGGTCACCGTGCGGCTCACAGACACGTTGTTCGTTCCGTCCGTCGCGGAGTAGGTGATGACATACGTCCCCGGCGTGTTCACGTCCACCGTTCCTGATGTCGTGACCGGAACACTGTCGCCGTTGCTGTTGTGTGCGGTTGCGCCTGGATCAACGAAGGTGGTGTGACACTCCACGGTGATCGGATTGCCGCCATTCAGGCTGATGACCAGCGGGCGCGTGTCCACAATCGTGACCGTGAACGAACACGAATTCTGGCCGTCGCTCGCGGTTACCGTCGTCGTTCCGATTGGGAAGAACGATCCTGAAGGCGGATCGCTGTTGACATCTCCGCAACTGCCCGAGGTGGTGGGAGCGGGATAGTTAACGACCGCACCCGCCATGTTCGCGTCGTTGTTCTGGGTGATGTTCGCAGGACACGTAATGACACAGGTTCCGCCGCCATTTTCCGTTCCGCCCGTTCCGGCTTCGGTTACGCTCGAAGAGTTATCCGAACTGTCGGTCTCGAACGTCGTGGTGCTGACGGTTGCGGATCCCTCGGTATCCACGGTGTTCGACGTGAGCTGATAGATAAACTTGATAACCGCCAGCGCACCGTTTGCCAACGTGGCCAGGCTGCATGTGGTGGTGCTGCCCGAATTTGAGCAATTGAATGTCGGCCCAGACTGCTGAGACACGGACACGAACGTGGAGTTCGTCGGAGCTGTATCGATGAACTGAACGTTCTGCGCATCGCTCGGGCCGAAATTCTGAACAAACACATTCGACACGATGTTGGAACCGTTGGTGAAGTCCGATTCGCCCTGGCTGAAGGCCTTGTAGATCACGAGATCCACGGTCGCCTGATTCGGATCGTGACAGGCGAAAGAAGTGATCGCATGGGCGGAGGCGTCTCCATTGTCGGTGCTCGTGATGTTCCACGTCCGCCGGTTATCGACGGTGACGCCGCCCGTCGTCGACACTGTCGTTGCCGGCAATGTAAACGAGAAAATCTGCGGATCAGCCGTAACGGGAGAAGATTGAACGACCAGTCCTGCCGGATTCACAAAGTTCAGCTGTCGCTGAGGCATGAAGCCGAGAGGGGAGCCGGTCACTCTCGCGCAGACTGTCTCGCCCAGATTGAAATCTGTTTTCGGGGTCGAACAATTGGCAGCGAAGGTGGCGATCGATTCGGTGGCGTTGGCGGACAGGCTCACAAAACTGCAGATCCCGGCCATGACTGCCGCTGCCAGCGAAAGAACGTGGTTCTCGTGGTTCATACGCATCTCTCTTCACCCTTGAACGTGTCTACCAAACACCTCTCGTAAGGCGTTCTCGCATAGCGAAGAAGTGCGCAGGTTCCCATAGCATGTCCGCAAAGGGACCCGAAACGTATCTCGCAATGTCATTCGAGAGATTGGACTCTTATTGGTCCGCGTATGAGATCACAAGGCGCGCGGAAATGCGAGTGTAATTTCCGCAAATATGTTTTTGCGCGCCCCGTCGACTAGATGAGAAGATCGAGTCGCCCTCACAAGAAGCCCGCAACGTGCTTGACGTAACCCTCGAGCAGTCCGAGTACGGCGACAACGGCTTTACGCTCTGATAAACATGACCGATTCCGAAGAGCAAGGCCTGAATGGCGATGACGAGCACGCAGCTCGTTCGCAGCGCGGTGAATTGGTTCTAAAGTAGCCGCAGCGGAAAGCGCCGCCATCAATATTTGTCAGTGCGACAGCCGCTTGAACGCGAATCGTGCGGTCGACGGACCGTGGGAAACGTTTCGGATCACTGGGAAGCCGCTTCCCTGAGAATCTGGTGGCGGGGCCGACGGGGCTCGAACCCGCGACCTCCTGCGTGACAGGAGGCGTTCTAGCCGACGCTTGGAACAACCTCGGCTGGGAGCTCGCGGCCCTCGGATTTCGCCGGCGGCCGGCCGAGGCGTACGAGATGACGCTGGGGATCGATCCGGCGTATGAGCGCGCGAGAAACAATCTCGCGCTGCTCATTCAGCGACCACGCGCGTGATGCGCGGCACGGCAGCCGCGGCGGCTGGGACGACCTCTCTTTTCTCTTTGGACGTGGGGAGCCTGGATCATAATCATTCCAGGATGAGCTCGCTCTTTTGAGACAGACCGCCATCATCCTGGGGCTCCTCGTGATCGCTCCCTCGATCGCGCACGCCGCGACAATCAACGTCGCAGTCGGTCCCGGGCTGAGCTTCTCGCCGAGCACAGTCAACATCAATACCGGCGACACGGTCAGCTGGAACTGGAACGCGGCGACGCACACATCGACGAGCAACAGTTCCACGACTGCGGAGGCGTGGGACTCGGGATTCAAAACAACCGGGAGCTTCACGCATACGTTCACGCACGCGGGCGACTGGCCGTACTACTGCCAGGTGCACAGCTTTCCCGGCGGAACAGCGATGAACGGCGTGGTGCACGTGAGTGCGGCAGCGACGACAGCGGTTCCAACGCTGTCGCCGCGTGCCCTTCTGATGCTGGCGATCGCGCTCGCGTTCGCGGGCACAATCGCCATTCGGATCACTCGATGATCTGAGCCAGCTCGGTGAAGCGCTCGCCCCACCACGATTTCATTCTCTCGGCTGAAGGCTTGTCCGGCAGCTTCTGATGGGTTAGCGCAATGACGCTTTTGTTCTTCGCCTTTGCTGTGAAAAGGACCTCGACGACCGTGCCGTCATTCCAACCCAATCGCATCCGTTTGTTCGCCGTCGCGCTCCTGACGTCGACGTTGGACGGCAGCGACTTTCTGAACGCGGCGAACAAGCGCGGAACGGCAACCGGAAACGTCCGGCTCTTCGTCGCTTCGTATCCGCCGCCGCGGCGCTGGCCTTTCTCGCGCAATCCGCGGATTCGCTCGTAGCCGACGGTGACCATCTGACTCCACCAGTCCGGCGTACCGAGGGATGAGACGTGTCTGACGATCTCGCCGTGCGGGTTCGATGCGGCGCCCGCGGCTTCGAGCTGTTTGACCCACTCTACCCATGACCGGCCGGTCGCCTTGTGGACGGCGGCATCGGTCATGCCGGCGAGCGATGCGAAATCGACTTCTTTTTTTCTGAGGACTTGAAGCCGGGCCGCGGTGTACGACTCGCCCGTCTTCTGCATGCGCGTGCGAATGACGCGCTTGAGGTCTTTCTGTTTCGGCATCACGATCTCCTTCGTTCTCTTCGCAAGCGAGACTCCCCAGCGGCATCGCCGCGACAACGAAGGTTCGTCATACCGATCCGGGAGTACGCCCCCCTTTGCCTCAGCGAGGGCTCCTGCTGGGGAGGAGCCGTCGAGGTTGGGCGCGGATCCGCGCCGACGCAAATGTAGCGCGACGCGATGTGGGGGTGCAAGGGAGAAGCTGGGAAGTCTGGCGGGGCCGACGGGGCTCGAACCCGCGACCTCCTGCGTGACAGGCAGGCGTTCTAACCAACTGAACTACGACCCCGCGTAGGGAACTCGGTAACGGCGGGTCATCCTAAGTCATTCCCCCAAAACGCGGCAACACCTTCGCGTCTTTTAGTCGCGGCGCGGCCGCATCCTTCGGCGACAGCGTCGGCTTCGCAACCGGCCAGGCGATTCCGATGTCCGGATCGTTCCATACGATCGAGCGATCGTTCGCCGGATCATAGAACGCCGTGCAGTTGTAAACGAGATCGGCGACGTCGCTCAGCGCGCAGAACCCGTGCGCGAATCCCGGCGGCACCCACATCATCCGCCGGTTCTCCTCGGTTAACTCGGTCGCGGTCCATTTGCCGAATTGCGCCGAGCCGGCGCGAATGTCCACCGCGACGTCGTACAGCGCGCCACGCGTGCAGCGCACGAGCTTTCCCTGCGGATTCGGCTCCTGATAATGCAGGCCGCGCAACACTCCGCGCAGCGATCGGGAATGGTTGTCCTGAACGAATGCGGCATCGATCCCGTGGGCCCGAAACTGAACGGCATGATAGGTTTCCATGAAGAATCCACGGCTGTCGGCGTACACTTTGGGTTCGATCACCAGCACGCCCGGCAACGAGGTTTCAATGACGTTCAAGGCGCGCGGATGATACAGTTTTCCAGGAACGTCCGATGGCTGGGACTCAATTAGTCTTCGCTTCGAGATCGCTGCCGCGCCACGCTGCAGACCCTCTGCGCGTGACGATCGCCAGCGACAACCCGCTGCGCCGCGCAGCGCTGGTGATGCGCCTCGCCGTCTTCGGCGATCTGGCGGTCAATGAAGCCGCGCTCGTCGACGACATTCGCAACGCGGACGTCGTCGTCGCCGACACCATCGATGCGTCGCCGTCGTCTGCGCCCGTTCTCTATCTCGTGCGCGACAGCAGCGAGGCGTCGCAGGCGATCGCGCGCGGCGCTCGCGGCGTGATGCTGCGCACCGCGGGACCGCAGCGGCTGCACAGCGGAATCCGCGCGGTCGCCGATGGAATGGTGATCGTCGATGATGAGGTTGCCGACGCGGTTATGCCGCACGCGAGAGCCAGAGTGGATCTCATCGAGCCGCTCACTCCGCGCGAGCAGCAGGTCGCACAGCTCCTCGCCGGCGGCCTCACGAACAAGGAGATCGCGCAGCGCCTCGGCATCACCGAGCACACCGTGAAGTTCCATCTGAACGGCCTGCTGCGCAAGCTCGGCGTCTCGACGCGGACCGAAGCGGTCGTCCAGGCCGCACGACTCGGCATTCTCATTTTGTAGATGACGTCATCCGGCAACCCGCCGCTCGAGCGGCGCCCCGAATGGCGGCTGACCGGCGTGATCTTCTTCGCCCTGATCGCGCTCGTGATCCTGTGGCTGACATTCCGCATCGTCTGGCCGTTCGCCACGCCGATCCTCCTCGGCGCGATGCTCGTGACGCTGACGTATTCGATCTACAAGCGCCTCCTGGCGCGCGTGCGAAACCGATCCTGGCTCGCCGCGATCATCATGCTCCTCGGCATCACGTTCCTGCTGGTGATCCCGCTGTTCCTGATCACGATCGCGCTGGTGCACGAAGCGAACAATCTCATCGCCAATCTGCAATCGGGCGAGGCGAGACAGTTTCTCGCCCGGCTCGATCTCAGCAACCGGCTGGCGTTTCTGCGCCGCTGGGTCCCCGGCTTCGACCCTGCGACCGTGAGTCCCCAGCACCTTCTGCTGCCGATCGTTCAGGAGATCCCCGGCTGGGTCGCACGTCACGGAACCACCGTCGTCGGCGGCATCGCCGGACTGGTCGTGGCTTTTCTTCTGATGCTGCTCGCGACCTACTTCTTCTACACCGAAGGCGAGACGATCATGAAGGAGCTGTCGACTCTCTCGCCGCTTCCGGAGCGATACGACCGCGAGTTCGGGATGCAGTTCAAGAACGTGATCGATGCGACGTTCCGCGGATACATCGTCACCGGCCTCGTCGAGGGTGTCGTCACCGCGATCGGCCTCGTGGTCACCGGCGTGCCGTCCGCACTCTTCTGGGGAGCGTTCGCGACGATCGTCTCGCTCCTGCCTTTCATCGGTCCGCCGATCGTATGGATCCCCGCGGCGGTCTTCCTCTACTTTCAGGTCCCCACGGGGCACGTGGCGATGTGGCAGCCGGTCGTTCTGACGCTGTGGGGATTGATTCTCGTGCCGATCGCCGAGTACGGCGTCCGTCCGTGGGCGATGAAGGGGAAGTCGGAGCTTCCGGCGATCCCGCTGCTTTTCGCGGTGATTGGTGGAATCGCCGCCTTTGGTTTCATCGGCCTGGTGATCGGCCCGCTGGTCTTCTCGCTGTTGATGTCCATCATCGACATCTACAAGCGGTCGTTCCGGATTGGTTCGGCTACTGCCGGCAGTATTCTTCCGAGCCGATGATGGCCGCCGCGACCTGCTCCTGCCCTCCGGGCAACGGAGGACCTGAAGCGGCGTGGTGAAGATAGCGTGAGTACAAAGCGCTGATCTGGCGCTGCCGCGCTTCGGGCGCAGTGAGAATCTGCTGCGCGATTGTGGCGCGACTGCTACCCGCGCCGAGCTGCTGAGTGAACATCGCAATGGCCTGAGGATCGGCCGCCCGCCCCAGGAGATCCTGGTACAAGGCCGCGATGAATCCCGGGTTCGTTCCGCCGCCGCGCTCCTTGAAATACTCGTTTGATCCCAGAATCAACGACTCGACCTGTTCAAGGCTCGCGCCCTGCTGAAGCATCCCGGCAAAAGAGGAGAGCTCACTTCCGCTGGGTGGCCGGCGCAGATAAGAGCTGTAAAGCGAACGCACGCGCAGATTTACGTACTCGGCGCTGCGCATCATCTGCGACGCGACCTGGGTTCGGCTCGCTCCGTTTTTCATCACTCCCAACCAGTACGCTGCTCCACCGGAGTCGAGCGTCCGTCCGAGGAGGTCCTGATATGCCTTGGTCAGGAACCGCTTTTGGTCACAGCCGCCGGCCAGCGACACCGCAGGCGGCACACCGGTCGCCGCTTTGGCGGTCGGATTGCTCTTTTGCGCGAACAATGAAGGAGTGATGAAGAGTAAGGAAAAAACAACCAGAAGCGCCCGGCGGAGCCGCATAGATTCCCCTTTTGGCGCATCTTATACTCGTCGAAATGGAGAAGGATCTACCAGGCGTGATCGCCCCTCCGCCTCTGATTTTTCTGATCCCGTTTCTGATCGGGTACTTATGCCGCAACCTTCTGCCGCGTTTGGGATCGCCGGCGATCGGGAGCGTCCTCGCCGTCGCCGGCGTGGCGATCGGAGCCTGGGCGTTCGTCACGATGCTCCGGGCGCGAACGAACATCGCTCCCTACAAGCCGTCTACGACGGTCGTTTCCGGCGGCCCCTACCGTTTCAGCCGGAATCCGATCTACGTCGCCATGACGCTGCTGTACGCCGGCGCGGCCCTGTCTTTTCGGATTATTCCGGCGCTCATTCTCCTTCCCATAGCTCTCCTGCTATTGCACTTTGGCGTGATTCGTCGCGAGGAGCGGTACCTCGAGGCGAAGTTTGGGGACCGTTACCGCGAATATCGTTCCCGCGTCAGAAGATGGACTTAACTAAATCGTGAGCTTGAGCGTCTAAGGGGCATGCGCCGACTGCTTTTGATCCCGTTGTTGATCGTGATCGCCGGCTGTTTTTCCGGCTTCTCGAGCGACGATCCTTCCGCGCGCGCCCCCCGCGTGCGGCGTGGCCAGTTCGTCCGCGAATTGACGCTGACGGGCGAGATCGACGCCGCCCGCGGCGAAATGATCGCCGTGCCGAACCTGCCGTCGTGGCAGACGTCGATCAAGTGGATTGCCGACGACGGTACGGAAGTGCACCGCGGCGATCGGGTCGTCGAGCTGGACAACTCGCAATTCACGAGCGGCCTCGATGCGAAACAGACGGCGGTCGCTCAGGCCGATCAGGAGCTGCAGCAGAAGGACGCCGAAGCGGAAGCCGACATTCTCCAGAAAAAGCTCGACGTCGAAACCAAGCAGGCCGACTACGAGAAGACGAAGCTCGACGCCGAGATCCCGAAGGAAGTCGTCGCTGCGCGCGACTACGAGGACCGGCAGATCAAGTTCAAGCGCGCGACGGTCGAGCTGCAGAAGGCGCGCGACGTCCTCCGCAGTCAGCTTCGGTCGGCGAAGTCCGATCGCGCCAACCTCGCTCTGAATCTCGAGAAGGCCAAACGCGAGCTCGCAACCGCCGAGGATGCGATCAATGCGCTGATTCTGAAGGCGCCGCGAGATGGTGTCACCGTGCTCAAGGATCATCCGTGGGAAGGGCGGAAGCTGAAGGAAGGCGACCCGGTCTTCGTCGGGCTCGCTCTGGTTCTTCTGCCCGATCCGACATCGATCCGGGTCACCGCCGCGCTCGCGGACGTCGACGATCGCAAGATCGCGGTCGGCATGCCGGCTACGGTGATTCTCGACGCATACCCGGCGACGACGTACACCGGCCGGATCTCGTCGATCTCCGCTGTCGCGCAGGAGAACACCACGAACAAGCAGTCGCTGCGCCGGACGTTTCGCGTCGCGGTAAAGCTCGATCGCATCGACGCCGCGCGCATGCGTCCGGGCCTCTCCGCCCGCGTGATCATTCGCCGCGACTCGATCGAGAACGCGCTGCTCGTCCCGCGCGCGATGGCCGACGCCGCGGCGAAACGGAACAAAGACGTCCGGATCGGCGACTGTAACGACATGGATTGCCTGGTGCTCGGCGGCTTGAAGGAAGGGGACAGCCTGTGAAGCGCAAGGTGGCGATTCCGCTGGCGATCGTCGCGTTCTTCCTCGCTGCCGGTTGGACGCGCAACAAACTCGCCGCCGACCGGCAGGGCGAGTGGGCGGCGGTGACGCGCGGCGATCTGGTTGCCGGCGTCGACGTCATCGGCACGCTGGCCGCGCTCGACTCGGGAAGCTTCGGACCGCCGCAGCTCAACGACGTCTGGGATTTCAAGATCGCGATGATGGCGCCGGAAGGCTCCGACGCGAAGAACGGCCAGCCGGTGCTGAGCTTCGACACGACGGAGCTGCAGAAACGACTCGAGGAAAAGACCGCCGAGGCGGAGCAGGCGCGCAAGGAGATTGAGAAGCAGAAGGCGGATCTCGCGCTGAAGCGCGAAGACGAGCGGCTCAATCTCGCGGAGGCCGAGGCGAGCGTGCGCAAGAGCGATCTGAAGCTCGATGCGCCCGCTGATCTCGTATCGGTCAAGGAGCGAAAGCAGGTGGAGCTCGACGACGCGCTGGCGAAGGAGCAGGTCACGGCGACGCGCAGCCGCATCGACTCGCTCGAGCGCGCCGCACGCGCGCAGATCGCACTGCTCGAAAGCAAGTTTCAGCGGGCGTCGACGATCGTCGCCGACACGCAGTCGGCCATCCGCCAGATGACGGTGATCGCGCCGCGCAACGGAACGATCGTCTACGTCACGAACTGGCGCGGCGACAAGAAGAAGGTCGGCGATCCGTGCTGGCGCATGGAGCGCGTCATCGAGATTCCCGACCTGTCGCGCATGATCGCCAAGGGCGACGTCGACGAGGTCGACGCGGGAAAGATCGCCGTCGGACAGCGCGTCACGCTCAGACTCGACGCTCATCCCGATGAAGAGTTTCACGGCACGATCAGCAAGACCTCGAAGACCGTGCAGCCCAAGCAGCAGGGACAGAACATTACCGATCCCTCGAAGGTCCTGCGCGTCGAGATCGCGCTCGATCGCAGCGATCCGGCGAAGATGCGCCCCGGCATGCGCTTTCAGGGGACGATCGAGCTTCAGCGCGGGCGCGGCGCGCTGCTGATGCCGCGCAACGCGGTCTTCGTTTCGGCGAAGGGGCCGTACGCCGTCCGTCGCGGGCTGTTCTCGACATCCGAAGCGCCGCTGAAGCTCGGCCGCCAGAACGACAAGTTTGTCGAAGTGCTCGGCGGCCTGTCACCGAACGACCGCGTACTCGTGAAATCGGAGAAGAAAGAGGAGCCGAAGTCGTGACTCTCGTCATCCTGAGCCGCGAAGACGGCGAAGGATCTCAACAAGACACGCCGTCGTTGATGAGACCCTTCGCTCCGCTCAGGGTGACGGTTGCCGCCGCCGTCCTCCTTTCGCTCGCCTGCCACCGCGAAACAGTCCCCACGTTCAAGGCCGAGCCGATGCAATTCGCGCGGCGCGTCACCGCCGAGGGCGTGTTGAAGGCGGTGAAGGCGACCCCGCTCTCGGCGCCGATGAATGTGCCGCAATCGCTCCGCATCGCATCGATCGCCGACGACGGCATGCTCGTGAAGAAGGACGACGTCGTGGTCACGTTCGACCCGAGCGACTTTCAAAAAGACCTGCTGGACGGCAACGTCGACAAGTCGACTGTCGGAAACAAAGTCAGCAGCACGGTGACGCTGGCTTCGGTCACCCGGACGAACCTGAAGCGCGATGCGCATCAGGCGCAGGACGAGCTGGTCGCCGCGAAGCAGTTCAAGTTCGATGACGCCGAGATCTTCTCGCGCTATCAGCGCATCGAGTCGGAGATCGATCAGACGCTCGCCGGCGACAAGAAAGAACACGCCGAGAACGTCCTCGGCGTCCGCGACACGCTGTCGAAAGCGGACCGCGATCTTCTGACGATCGAAGAAAAGAAAGCGGGCCTGAAGATCCGCAATGCGCAGCAGGGCCTGCACTCGCTCGAGCTGCTCGCCCCGTACGACGGGATCCTCGTGCTGCAGCGCGACTGGCGCGGCGACATCCCGCGCGTCGGCAACAGCGTCTGGCCGGGACAGACTCTTGGCGAGATTCCCGATCTGCAGGCGATGAAAGCGGAGGTCTTCGTGCTCGAGGCCGACGCCGCCGGACTCGCCGTCGGACAGAAGGCGACGGTGCAACTGGAATCGAATCCGCTCGTGGCCTACTCCGGAAAAATCAGCCAGGTGGACAAGCTCGCCCGTCCGCGATTTCGCGGCGTGCCTGTGCAGTACTTCGGCGTCACCGTGGCGCTGGATCGCACCGACCCGGCGGTGATGAAGCCCGGCGCGCGCGTTCGCGCCATGCTGGAGATCGAGAATCGCAGCAACGTCTTCTCCATCCCGCGGCAGGCGCTATTCGAAAAAGAGGGCAAGAAACTCGTTTATCGCAAGCGCGGCGAGCGCTTCGAGCCCGTGCCGGTGGAGATCGCCACGTCATCGCCGGGAAGGGTCGTCGTGACGAAAGGCATCAACCGAGGCGACGATCTCGCTTTGCGCGATCCGACGGCCGTGGAGCAAAGCGAGCGATGACCGGACAGGAGACGTTTCGCACCGCGCTCGACAATCTGGCGACGCACAAGATGCGCACGGCGCTGACGATGCTCGGCATGATCTTCGGCGTGGGCGCGGTGATCGCCATGCTGTCGATCGGGGCGGGCGGCGAGCGAAAGGCACTCGAAGCCATCGGCCGCCTGGGACTGAGCAATGTGATCGTCCGCGCGAAGACGGTGAAGCCCGACGACCGCGCCGAGCTGCGCAAGAAATCGTTGGGCGTCTCGCTGCGCGACGCCGAGGCAGTCGCGGAAGCGGTCCCGAACGTCGGCGCGGTCCTGCCACGCGTGGAGATCAAGCCTTACAAGATCCTCGCGCCGAACGCGAAGACCAAAGGGAAAGTGTTCGGCGTGTCGTGGCGGCTGCCACAGGTCGCGTCGATCCAGCTGGCCGAGGGACGTTTTCTCGATGCCCGCGACGAAGCCGATCACGCGCAGGTCTGCGTCATCGGACAGGACATCCGCCGCAATCTGTTC
>Ga0307477_10003190_pt1 | contig 12286 bp, 10 predicted proteins | sample atmos_gasesECM2C_FD_203316 | JGI IMG/M metagenome (GOLD analysis project Ga0307477, IMG submission 203316) | Hardwood forest soil microbial communities from Morgan-Monroe State Forest, Indiana, United States - atmos_gasesECM2C_515 | ecosystem: Environmental > Terrestrial > Soil > Temperate...
AGGAGATCTCTTTTGACAATTGACGTGCGATCGGCGAGCCACTCTTCATAGCGGCGCGTGGCCTTAACGACGTTCATAGCGACGAACGATAGTCGGGGAAAAGACGGGAAGTCAACCGGCGGAGAATGGGCTGGTTGAATTCCTGGTGGAGGCGAGTCGGGTCCGAGCCGGGACGGTGGCGACGAAGGTCAACATGCCGCCTGGCTCCGGGGAGGTAACTTCCGGGTTGCCGACCATACGGACGGTAACTCGGTATCAGCAAGGCTGGAGCCGCGCGCGAATGTCATCGGGCTAAGTCTCAAAGCCCCAATCACGATGAAAAAAACTTCCGACCACGGGGCGTGTGAAGGGTGCAGGAGAAAGCGAGTTCGCGCGTCGAAACCACCGTATTGCCGTTCAAGGGAAACGGTAAATGACAGCGGCTACCGGAGTCAGATACCGGCAACAATACGTACACCGTTTCGCCGCAGCAGTGGTTCTCCGCTCGCTCACAGCTTCGATACGTCGGGAGGTGGCCCGATCCACTTCATGCCGTGTGCTTCTGCGATTTTCGCATCCACTGGCTGCTTGCTAGAAAGTGTAAAGAAATCTTCCATCGGGCCAGCCGGCGTGAACCCCATCAGCATCCGTCCCGGCTTCTCACCGACGTAGGCCCATACATGGGGCACATTTCGTGGCGCGAGTATGGAATCGCCGGGACGAAGCATGAAGCGCTCGTCGCCCACCTCGATCACCACCTTGTTGCCCTCAATGAGGAGGAACCATTCTTCTTGTGCATAGTGCAGATGGCGCACCGGCCCGCCCTGCGGAACATTGCGATGCTCTATCAGAAAGAAACCGGCTTGGGTGTCTTTGGTAAGGACCTTGAAATCTAGGTGCGTGCCTGCACGCGGTCCATGATGCTCTGTCCCGGTCGCGTCCGCGCCCGCGGCGACAAACACTGGCTTTCCCAACGGGCTTGCGACTTCAGCGAACGATCTCAACGGCGGGGCAAAAGGCAGCGCCACCGCTAGCTTTACGAAATCACGGCGTTCCACGCTTCTCATGGCAGAAATGCTACTCCTTGCCCGCGAGACCTGCACGCGTACCGCGCACAACTCGACGCACTGCTGGCCAGGGAGTAACGCCAATAATACTCAAGCTGCAAATTGGACGAACACCGCCACTCATCGAATCTTTTGAACTTCCCGCATCACGGGTTACTCGTCCATAATCCAGTAAGTAAAGGTTGCCGAACTATCCGCTGGCAATCGGTCGCCACAGTCCTGTTACTGAACGCTCATGGGATCTACGACGGTGGGTTGGGCATGCTCTCGGCTCTTTTCTTGATGCCATCGAGCCACTGACGCCGGAGGAGCCCGCTTCCGGGCACAATCAGTCTCCAGTAGCGGCTCATACCGGTGCGGGTGGAATCGTCAGTCGCCACTACACGCGTCTCGGTGCTGATTGTGGACCATCCACCGCCCGCTTCTTCCACGTTGAAGTTAAAAGCAACTTTGATCGCACCCGGCTCACGATAGTCACGGCACACCTCGAAAGTGCGAACCCCGAGGGGGCGCTTCGCTCGCACATTCGCACCTCCGCACATCACGAGTTCATGCTCGCTGCCGCCAGAAACATAACCAGACGCCGAAAACGCATCGAGAATCGGCTTATCCGGCAAAAGAGCACTGGTGGCATCAGAGGGCGTACGCAACGAGGCTCCGCGAAATTTTCAGAAGCGTGAGCAAGGATTTCATGTCGCCGAACGTCGACTGGCGAACAGCCTGCATCACCTGCCCGGGGCGAGCGTGAATGCGGGCGGAGTGCCTCTCGGAAAACTGATACTCCGGCATGACGTCGTCAAGAACCGTTCTGTGTTGCGCGACGCGGATCATCCGGGCTGGCCAGAGCAGAGCCGCAATGGTGAGGCCCACACCACAGGCGAGGATACGGGCCCCGACGGCTCGTTTGCGGATTCCAAGAAAGGGGAAAGGAATCGCCAGGCTCGCCAGCCCACACAGCGCCAGCACGATTCCCGAATAGGCCAGCGTACTGAGAGGCTGATATGCGGCCCAGTAATTGAAGAGCAGAACGGCCGCGAACGCCATTGCGGCCAGCAGTGTCCACGCCACAGCCTTGAATGACATCGGCTCATCTCCTTGCGGTCGATCTTGAGCAAAGGATCGAGTCACGATCTGTTAAGTAGCACGGAGAGATGGCGGTCTACGTTCTGATGTGTGCAGCGTTGCTACGGTCTCCGGCAAAATCCGTCCAGTCATCGCGACCGTTCAAGCGGTTTGAGGCCGACGACGGCCGGTGCTACGTAAAACGGTTACCGGGCATCGGAGAGGGCTGGTTCACACCTCTGCGGTCCGAGGCCCGGCAACTGCAAATGGACGATCGCTACTGCTTGTAGTAGGCAGCGTTTTTCTCGATGAAATCCTTCTTCTCTTCAGGGACATCTTCCAGCGCATGGATGGAGTCGGAGGTGCAAGCGGGAATGCATGCGCCGCAGTCGATGCAGCCCTCGGGGTCGACATACATCTGGATCGCGGCATCGAAGCCGGGCTCGTCCTGCTTGGGATGTATGCAATCGGTCGGGCAAACCTCAACACAGAGGGAGTCTTTAATGCGCGTATCGGTAATTACGTAGGCCATGATGAATCAGTCTCCTGGAATGAGCACTTCCGGCTCGCTCAGAAACAGAGTAAGTGGGCGAGACGGAAGTGAGCGGTGATTTTGATCACATGTTGGTGTGCTTCCGGATGAACTGCGGAGCCCTTCTTGGAGGGCGCGGCCTGAGGCAGATTCGTGATGATAGAAATCACGATGAACTGTGACGGCGGTCACAGAAATGCGCAGGCAACCGGGCTAGATTAGGCACAATTGAACTAGGCTTCTAGTCATAGGATCGCCCGGCTCTACCCACAGAACCCCACAAGCCGTTACCCCAGATCGCGAGAGCCGGGCGTTAAAACCTAAAGAAAGCGACATTACTTCCCCTCTCTTTTCGGTTCCCGGTTCCCAGTTCCCAGTTTTCGGTTCCAAGTTGCAGTTCTCGGTTCTTAGTTGGGTAGGTGTGTGTGCGCACGGACACGGCGTGGCTGCATGCACACGAAAATCCGGTGAATAAATCTCCTAAGTTATTGATTACACAAGACATTCATCATGGCTCTCTGTCTGCTTTCTGAGATAGCGCTGGCTATTGCAGAAGGGGGCGGAGATGAACCGAGTGGCTGGATGGGCTGAGAACACGGCAGGCAAACACTTTCTGGCAGTACTCGCATTCGCTGCGGCAATTCCCTGCTGGGCGCAGAATCCTGTCCCGGCGGACGGCGGGCAGCAGAGTCGAGTTGTTCTGGTCAGCCTGGTGGACCGCAAGCTGGCGGTCATCGACAACGGTGTGGTGATCGCTACATTTCAGGTTGCGGTCGGAGCTAAGGTGAGTCCAAGCCCTACCGGCGAGTTCACCATCGTAAGCCGGGTTACCAATCCCACCTACTATCACAGCGGAACGGTGATCCCCGCTGGTAAAGACAATCCTGTCGGAACTCGATGGGTGGGTCTCACTCTGAAGGGTTACGGGATTCATGGCACGAATGCTCCGGGATCGATTGGGCGCGCGGCTTCGCACGGATGCATTCGTCTCCGGAATCGCGATGTGGAACGGCTGTTCACGATGCTGCGAATTGGGGACAGAGTTCAGATCCGCGGCGAGCGCGATGAACAGGTCGCACGGGTATTCGGCAGGCAGACGGATCAGACCGTCGTGGCCAGCGCACAGGATGCGACTCAGAGCGGCGAGCAGCAAGAAGCAACGCAGAACGCGGTTGGACTGGGCAACTAGGAAACGGATTATCAGGAGGATGTTATGCAAATGGCGATCACATTCATGGCAGTGGTGGCGGGGATGGTCTTTTCGCTGTCGGTTGCTCTGTTAGCGGAGGAACTGATTTTTGGGCAGGTGTTCCGGCGGTTCTTTGCCCGACAGGCGGCGGCGATGAAACCCGGGCAGAAGCAGTAGAGGAGTCGGATGAAGTCGATCCCTCAGGGGCTAAAGCCCAGGTCTTATCTGGCTCGGACGGCGCGGCTAGAGAGCAGCGCCCTTTCAAAACTATTCCTGAACGGCACGGCTGGAAGTCGTGGCGCTTCATAGCGAATAGCGATTGTGCGGCGCTTCTAGCGTAAGGAGACGACCATGCTGGCGTTGAAGTACCTGCTGATGTGCGGTGGCTTCGGGATGATTCTCGTGGCTGTAGGCATTTTGGGCTATGACCTTTATTTGGAAATGTTGTACCGAAGGGCGCTGGCGACTCCGGGAGCTGCGCTGCCTCCGGCTGCGAAGTGGCGGTGGCGGACGTCTCTGGCCTTGGTCCTCCTGGCGTGGGGGCCGATTCTGCTGGCGTTCAGCATCGTCGTGGTTCCCACCGGCATGGCTGGGGTTCGCGTGAGTGAGACCAGCGGCACGGTTCCGGGAACACTTTATCCGGGCGTCCATCTGGTGATGCCACTGATGGAAGACGTGGCACTGTTTGATACGCGCGATCAGGTGTTTACGACGGGAGTGGCGGAAGACGGGAAGAATGCGGCAGAAAACGTTGCGGGCAAATCTCAGATGCTCAACGTTCAGGCGAAAGAGGGACTTAACCTGGGGTTGGCGATCACGGTTCGGTATCATCTCGATCCCAAACGGCTGGACTACATACAGGGGAACCTCCCACGTCCTGTAGAGAAAGAAATTGTTCCTCCCGTAGTGGCGAGTGTGTGGCGCGAACTGATTCCGAACTATACCGTCAGGGATGTGTTCTCGGCCAAGCGCGAGGAAGTGCGGCAACGCGCGGCGGGGATGATCACGCAAAAACTCGCTGCCGATGGAATCATCGTGAAGGAAGTGATGCTGCGCGACCTTCATCTGCCTGAGGAGTACGCCAAGGGGCTGGAGACTCTGCTGCTGAAGGAGCAGGAAAATGATCGCATGAGCGTGGAGACCGAACTCAAGCAGAAACAGGTCAGGATCGCAGAACTGGAAGCGGAAGCCACCAAGGTGCAGCAGATCAAGCAGGCGGAGGGAGAGGCGCAAGTCCACGTACTGCAGGCGAAGGGTGAAGCCGATGCGATGCAGTACACGCTGCCGTTGAAGGAAAAGCAGATTCAGCAGAGCAAACTCGAAGCTGAGGCGCGCAAAGAAGCGACTATTCAGAATGCGGAGGCCTCGGCACAAGCGAAGATCATCGACAGCAAGGCCGAGACGGAGCGGCGGAAACTGCTGGCGGAGGCGGAGGCTGATCGGATTCGGTTGACGGCAGCGGCCGATGCCGAGCGAATGCAGAGCGAGGCGGCGGTCCTGAAACAGAATCCGCTGCTGATTAACAAAATCGTGGCGGAGAAATTGTCGGACAAGCTGCAGATCATGATGGTGCCGGCGGATGGAAAATTCTTCATGAATGATGTGCTGCGGAATATGACGGCGGCGAATGCTTCCGGACAATCGGGGGAAACGGAAACGGCAGAAACACAACAGAGATAGTTCAGGCGACGAGGGTTCCGCGACGCTGCAAACGAAGTCAAAATCCCCACCCTGTCTCGCAAAACCCGCGAGACAAGGGTGGGGCACCCTGGTGGTTCGTGGTTACGGCGGTGTCCAAACAGTACAGGGGACAGGGCTGTCGCATGTGCAAAGCGATTTATAATTCGGCCATCTCAAAGGCCAATTTGAAATCGGTGAACCAGTCTTGTTGTGCGGCCTCCCGCCTCTGCTTTGCCTTGCTTGTTCTGCTTCTGTCAACTGCCGTTTTTGCTGCGGACTGGAGCGGGGCGGAGCAGCAACTGGCGAAAAAGATTGTCGCTGTGACGGGACCGGGCACGATGAGTTTGACGGTGGAGAATCGCTCATCCCTTGGAAGGCGCGACAGCGACCTCGTTCAGAACGGGCTTCGGAGCGCGCTGGAACAGTCAGGAATTCACTTTGCGAAAAGCGATCAAGCGGCGGCCTCGGCTGCTTTAACTCTGTCGGAAAATGAAACTTCTTATGTCTGGGTGGCGGAGATTCGGCAGGGCGTGGGGGAATCTGTGGTCGCTATGGTTTCGGTGCCGCGTTCAGGACGTTCGGGTGCTGCTTATGAAGCGATGCCAATCACATTGCGGAAGGTTGCGCTCTGGGCACAAGACGACCGCATTCTGGATGTTGCGGTGCTGGAAGAGAACGGCACACCGTCGCGTATCGCGGTGCTCGACGCGGGGAAAGTCTCTGTATATCGAGTTCAGAACGGAAAGTGGGAGGCCGAACAGACGCTGGCGATCGGTAATCCCAAGCCTTGGCCATTGGATGTGCGAGGCAGGCTGATCCCTGCGCTGGATCACACACTGGATGCGTACCTGCCAGGCGTGCGCTGCCATGTAAACATCACGGGCGCACCGTTGATGGCCTGCCGCGGCAGCGATGATCCGTGGCCAATCGTGTCGGGAGGGATGAGCACAAGTTCACCGGTATTCCCGAGTGCAGGGTCGAACACCGCGCCTTCGGCTGCAGTTCCCCCGCTCGCGGGCTTCTTCGCTTCGACGCGGAACTATTTCACCGGCGTGCTAAGTCCAGCGGTCGGAAAGTTCGGCACCGTGCCCAAGTTTTATACGGCCGCCTTCGTTCCGCGAGAGAAGTACACGCTCTGGCTGTTCGCGTCGGGCGATGGAAAAGTGCACCTGGTGGACGGCGTGAACGATCAGCGCTCCTCGTTCGAGTGGGGCAGTGATATTGCGGCGGTGAAGACTGGATGTGGCGCCGGGTCGCAGGTGCTTGCGACTGCATCTGGAGATCAAGCAGAGGATTCGATTCGGGCGTTTGAGTTTCCCGATCGTGATCCAGTCGCGGTGAGTGCGGCAGTGGAATTTCCAGGGCCTGTGTCTGCATTGTGGACGGAGGCCAGGGGTGACAGCGCAATCGCGATCGCGAGAAATCGGGACACAGGGAGTTATGAAGTATTTCGCTTGTCATTGGCTTGCGGTCAGTAGCCTGTTCCTGAGCGTACTGGCGCGGGCAGAAACGCGGCCGCAGTACGGCGGAACGCTGCGTGTAACGACCCATGCGGCGCCGTCGACGCTCGATCCAGCAGATGACAAAGCTCCCGATTCGTTCGCTCGACGAAGCGTGACATCCCTTCTCTTTGACACGCTGGCGACATGGAACGCGGGACACGCCCAACCCGGTCTAGCGGAATCCTGGCAGTCTTCGAAGGGAAATCAACGGTGGCAATTCCGACTGCGCCACGGAGTGAAGTTCCACGACGGAACCGCGCTCACCAGCGAAATTGCGGCAGCTTCGTTGCGATTCACAAATCCGGCGTGGAGCGTCAGGGCCGAAGGAGACGCGGTGGTCATTGATTGCGACGAACCCAATCCGGAGATGCTGGCCGAAGTGGCTCTGTCGCGAAACGCGATTTTGAAAAGAGATTCCGAGGAGAAGGTGAGCGGCACCGGGCCGTTTCATATCGTGGAGTGGCAACCAGGAAAGAAGCTGACGCTTGCGGCCGAGGAGGATTGCTGGCGCGGAAGACCATTTCTCGACGGAGTTGAGATCGAAATGGGCCGAAGTTTTCGGGACCAAGCGACTGCTCTCGAGGTGGGAAGCGCCGATCTGGTGGAAATCGCTCCGGAGCAGGCCCACCATTTCTCGCCAGCGAAGGGCAGGTTGGTAAGTTCGGCCCCGGTCGAGTTGATGGCTCTGGTTTTCGCACGAGACGTTTCCGCGCCGGACGAGAAACTGCTGCGCGAGGCATTAGGGCTGAGCGTGGAGCGGCAATCGATTCACAGCGTGCTGCTGCAAGGCGCGGGACAGCCGACTGGGAGCCTGCTGCCGACCTGGATTAGTGGGTTCGGTTTTGTGTTCTCATCGAAAGCCGGGTTGCAGAAGGCGCGTCAGTTGCGCGATCAGGTGCATACGGCGCGGACTTGGGCGATCGGATACGACGGGAGCGATCCGCTGGCGCGGTTGCTGGTCGAGAGGATTGCACTGAACGCGAAAGATGCTGGGCTGTCGCTGGCACCGACGACACTGGGCACGAGCGATCTGCGCCTGGTGCGAATACCGCTGGCGTCCTCGGATCCATGGATCGCGCTCGAGGGTATGGCCGCGCAGGCCGGATTGTCCAAGGCCAAGAATAGTGGGACAACGATCGAAGAGCTTTTTGCCGCGGAGCAGGCGGCTCTGGCAAGCCAGAGAGTAGTTCCGCTGTTTCATCTGCCGGTGTTTTATGCTGCGAGCGCTAGCCTGAGGGACTGGGCGCTCCGAACGGATGGGACGATCGAGTTGGCCAACGCCTGGCTGGGGGCTGCGAAATGACGTTCCGCCGCAAGCTTCTGGTCGTGTTTGCGCTGACGGTGTTCCTGTCTGTGGCAGGCGTAGCATTGCTTGTGCAGTGGGTCACGAGGAATGCGTTTGAGAAAACTGAGAATCAGCGAACCGCGGCTCTGGTGACACAGTTTCAGCGGGAGTTCAGCCGCCGCGGCGAGGATGTGGCGAGAAGAGTGGAGGCAATTGCCGCTTCCGATTCGGTCACGCGCATGGCAACAGCGCTCAACGGGACTTCTTCGGACTTCGCCGAGTATTTCGATCTGGCGCGCGTGATGGCGGAGAATCATCAGCTTGATTTTCTGGAAATTCTCGATGGACGGGGAACAATCGTTTCTTCGGCGCAATGGCCGGCAAAGTTCGGGTATCCGGAGCCGGCTTTTGAGAGCCTCTCCGCTTCCAACGACCAACGCCCCTTTCTAAAGTTGGAAGAGTTGCAGGATTCCACGGCGTTGGGATTTTTCGCCGCACACGCGATCCATGTGGGCGACCATTCCGTTTACGTTGTGGGCGGCCAGAGACTCGACAAGAACTTCCTGCTGGCGCTGGATCTGCCAGCGGACACGCGGGTGCTGCTGTATCAGAATCGGGGCGATCGTTTTTCTCCTGAACTGTTGTTGGATCCAGCAGCAGCCGGGTCGAGCGCCGGGGACCCGGCACGTCCAGCAGAGAAGTTTGCTCCGTTGATTGACGCTGTGCGCAAGTACGACCAGGAGATCAGCGGCCTCGTCGATTGGACTTCAAATCGGGCTGACGAGGAAGTGTTTCATGCGATTCCGCTCCGGGGAGTGGGAAAAGATCGTCCTCTCCTGGGAATTTTGCTGATCGGTAATTCGCGGCGATCGTACGTGGAATTGAAGCGGCGGATTCGAGACGCCGCGCTCCTGGTTGGCGGCGGGGGCGTTGTGCTTGCAATTCTGCTGAGCAGTTGGGCTTCGGCGAGGGTAACGCGCCCGGTGGTGGACTTGGCCCGGGCAGCGCAGGACGTCGCATCGGGAAACTGGAGTGCGAGCGTGCAGGTCGAGGGACACGACGAGGTCGCGCAACTTGCAGAATCATTCAATCGCATGACTTCGGAGTTACTTGCGCAGAAAGAACGGCTGGTGCAAACCGAACGCGTGGCGGCCTGGCGGGAATTGGCGCGGCGATTGGCGCACGAGTTAAAGAATCCGTTGTTCCCTCTGCAGCTCACGGTCGAAAATCTGATTCGCGCCCGGGAACAGAGTCCGGAAATGTTCGAGGAGATTTTCCGTGAGAGTTCGCAAACGCTGCTGGCGGAAATTTCTAACCTGAAAGGGATCATTGGCCGCTTCAGCGAATTCTCGAAGATGCCGCAACCGCAATTGCAGCGCGTGCAGGTGAACGAGATCGTCGAGGCGGTCGCGCGGTTATTCCAGGTGCAATTTCAAGCGCAGGGGCGCGAGGCGATTCACTGCGAGATGCAACTGGATCGTCGTCTTGGCCCGATTGCGGCGGATCCGGAGTTGCTGCATCGAGCGTTGTCGAACCTGGTGCTCAATGCGATGGACGCGATGCCGAAGGGCGGCACGCTGACGCTGCGCACGCGCCGAGATGACGGCAAAGTCGCGGTTGAAGTTTGCGACACGGGCTCCGGCTTGACACCGGAAGAGTGTGAGCGCATTTTCACGCCGTATTACACCAGCAAGCAGCATGGTACCGGACTAGGGCTGGCGATTGTGCAGTCGGTGGTAAGTGATCACGGCGGAAGAATCAGTGTGCATAGCGAACCGGGCAAAGGCACGACATTCGTGATCGAGTTGCCCAGTAATGTGGACGCGCTTCCACCAGCCGCGTCGCTGAAAGAAGAGATCGCCGGAAAGTTGCCAGTATAAAAAGGAGGGGGAACGTTGCCGCATAAAGCGCATCTGCTGATCGTCGACGATGAGGCCAATACGTTGGCATCACTCTCTCGCGCCTTTCGTCTCGGCGGGCACGAGGCAACGGTGTGCGACAACGCAGGGCGCGCGCTGGAACTGGCTAAGGCCCAGAGCTTTGACCTTATTCTGTCTGACGTGGTCATGCCTGGCAAAGACGGATTGACTCTTCTCGAGGAGTTGAAGCAGCAAGGCGTGACAACACCGGTGGTGATGATGTCAGGGCAGGCGCACATCGAGATGGCAGTGCGGGCGACTAGACTGGGCGCCCTCGACTTTTTGGAGAAGCCCATCTCGTCGGACAAACTTCTGCTCACGGTGGACAATGTCCTCAAACTGCAGCGTTTAGAAAACGAGAACCGGCAGCTTCGGCAGCGCTTAGGGAGGCATGAGATCGTGTGGAAAGGCGACGCGATGCGGCGGGTGATGGCGCAACTGGAACGCGTCGCAGCGAGCGAATCGCGCGTGTGCATTCTGGGGGAGACCGGTACAGGAAAAGAACTGGTGGCCCGCACCATTCATGAGCGTAGTGCGCACGCGGCGGGACCGTTTGTCACGCTGAACTGCGCGGCTGTTCCGGCGGAACTGATCGAGTCAGAGTTGTTCGGGCACGAGAAGGGATCGTTTACGGGAGCCTCGGGACGGCACATTGGGAAATTCGAGCAGGCCGATCAGGGAACGATTTTCCTGGATGAGATCGGCGATATGCCGCTAAACATGCAGGCGAAGTTATTGCGCGTGCTGGAAGAGGGAGAAGTCGAACGAATCGGGGGCGACAAGCCGATTGCGGTCAACGTGCGAGTGGTCGTTGCAACCCATCGCGATCTCGAAGCGCGCGTACGCGAGGAGAAATTTCGGCAGGATCTGTTTCATCGTATCTATGTTTTTCCGCTCGTGCTGCCACCGCTGCGCGAGCGCCGCGAGGATATCCCATCGCTGGTCCAACATTTCGCCGAGCAGGTCTGCGCGCAGAATTCCTGGAAGCTGGTTCCCTTCACCGATGAGGCCATGGAGGCGCTGCAGGCGTACTCTTGGCCGGGGAACGTTCGCGAGTTACGCAACATGATCGAGCGGTTGATGCTGCTTGCAACGGAAGGTCAGGTCGATTTGGCGACTGTGCAGTTGGCCTTGCCGAAAACCTCCATTGGTGGCGCAACTGTGGGTGCCACTGGCTCCGGTCCGCTGGCGGATCGTGTGCAAACCTTCGAGCGCGAAGTCATTCTGGCGGAATTGAAGCGCAGCCACCACAACATGAGCATGGCGGCGAAATCTCTTGGACTGGAGCGCAGTCACCTGTATAAGAAGGCGGAACAGCTCGGGATCGATCTGCGCGCTTTGCGGCGGGAGCAGGACGCGTCGGACTGACTCCGGGTCAACCTACAGAGCCTGCGCCCGGAGCCTGTTTTGGCATGTTTGGATTCTCCGTCTCGTCGTCCTCTCACACCGGTTGTCCAATGGCAGAACCGCATTATTGGACAGAGGTTGCGGAGCTGCGCTCCGCCGGACAGCCGGGGCGGCTGTCCCCACATTAGTGTCGTCGCTTCCCGCAGCAACTTCGAATCTGCGCTAGCTCTTCAGATCGGCGGCTAGCAGGCGGTGGAATAATTGTTCTCCGGCTTCGCGGCGTACCGACAGGCGGCCGGCACCGTAGGCACGGGACTTCAGGCCGCGCTGCACGTCTTCGCAGATGCCGAGGTCTTCATCCTGTACGCGATTACCGACGTTTACCGACTCCGTGTTATATGCGCACCGGGACTCGCTGACGTCGCTGAAGTAGAAGTCGAAAACGACGGTGCAGTGATCGGCATCCACAGGGATCACATAGTTCGTGTCCATGTACCCCTCGTAGCAATTGATCATGAGATTGGGATATTGCCAGAAATACCAGGCGCGATCGCCTCTGCGCGTGGCTCCGGTCGACGCGTCTTCGTCAGAGGCAACCATGGGGCTCGACTGCAGGCAGTAGCGGTCTTCGTTTTCGATGGTGTACTGCTTGTAGTCGAGGACCGAGCTCAATCCCTTGTGCAGATGGGGAACGTGATATCCGCCATCGAGATAGTTGTCGACG
>Ga0307477_10003191_pt1 | contig 12282 bp, 8 predicted proteins | sample atmos_gasesECM2C_FD_203316 | JGI IMG/M metagenome (GOLD analysis project Ga0307477, IMG submission 203316) | Hardwood forest soil microbial communities from Morgan-Monroe State Forest, Indiana, United States - atmos_gasesECM2C_515 | ecosystem: Environmental > Terrestrial > Soil > Temperate...
CCGGCGCCTCCGAGCGCTGACCAGCGATATCCTCAGCGCATGTGCGTCGGCTGCGCAATGGCGGCGGCTTCGGCCGCGACCGGTACTCGGACGTGGCTTCAGACTCACCACTTCGGCTGGTTGACCCCCCCTCGCATGCGCGCGCTCACGATCGCGGTGATGTCAGCGGCCGCGATAGTCTCGACGGTGGGCTTCAGCGGCTCGAGCGCCCCGCCCACGCACCCGCGGACACCCGCGCAGCACGTGGTAAAGCCTTAGCCACCTGCGACGGCGGGGAGAATTGTCAGCTCGGCGCCGTCGGCGACCGGGGTGGCCAGGCCGTCGAGAAAGCGGATGTCTTCGCCGGCCACGTACACGTTGACGAACCGCCGCAGCGAGCCGTCCTCGTCGCTGAGACGCTCGCGCAGCTCGCCGTGAAGCGCGTACAGCCCGTCGAGCACGTCTTGGACGGTCGCGCCGTCGAGCACGGCTTCAGCTTCGCCGCCGGAGGCGGAACGCAGTTGCGTGGGGATCTTGACCGTCACCGCCATCAGACCGCGACCGCCTCGGGCACTCCCGCCTCGAACGCCGAGACGGTGGGAGCGATCGAGTGCGTGGTGAACATGTCGCGTACGGCGTCGAGCGTCTTCAAGCCCTCGCCGGTGATTACCAGCACGACGCGCTCGTCGGGATCGATCTCACCGCGCTGGGCGAGCTTTGCGAGCACCGCGGTCGTCACGCCGCCCGCGGTCTCGGTGAACACGCCGGTGGTCTGAGCGAGCAGGGCGATGCCCTGCTTGATCTCCTCGTCGCTGACCGCGTCGACCGAGCCACCGGTCTCGCGCGCCAACTCCAGCGCATACGGTCCATCGGCCGGGTTGCCGATCGCCAGCGACTTGGCGATCGTGTTCGGCTTGACCGGCCGGCACACATCGTGACCGGCGGCGAACGCGCTCGCCACCGGAGAGCAGCCCTCGGCCTGAGCGCCGTTCATCTTCGGCGTCTCGCCGTCCAGCAGGCCGACCTCGCGCCACTCCGAGAAGCCGCGGCCGATCTTCGTGAACAGCGATCCCGAGGCGACGGGCGCGACGATACGGTCCGGCAGCTGAAAGCCGAGCTGCTCGGCGATCTCGAACGCGAGCGTCTTCGAGCCCTCGGCGTAGTACGGGCGCAGGTTGACGTTCACGAAGGCCCAGTCGCGCTCGGCGCAGAGCTCCGTGCAGAGGCGGTTGACATCGTCGTAGTTACCCTCGACGGCCACCAGTTTCGTACCGTAGACACCGGTCGCGAGCACCTTCTGCTCCTCCAGGTCAGCCGGGATGAAGACGTAGGACTCAAGCCCCAACGCCGCACCGTGCGCGGCCACGGAGCCCGCGAGGTTGCCGGTCGAGGCGCATGCGATCGTCTGAAAGCCCAACTCGCGTGCGCGTGCCGTAGCCACCGAGACGACACGATCCTTGAACGAATGGGTGGGGTTGGCGGCGTCGTTCTTGACCCAGACCTCACGCAGCCCAAGCCTCTGCGCCAGACGGTCGGCTCGGATCAACGGCGTGCATCCGGCGGGCAGGCCCGTGCGCAACGAGCCCCCGCCCCCGGTGTTCTCTGGGAATCCGCCACGGGCGCCGCGGCCGTAGGCGGTGGTCGGCAGAAAGTCGGCGTAGCGCCAAATGTTCTGCGGTCCCGCCTGAATCCGGCGGCGCAGCTCGTCGGTATCGCCACCGGCCAGGCGACTGTGGTCGTAGGCGACCTCCAGCGGCCCGAAGCAGCGCTCGCACACGTACAGCGCCTCCAGCGGGTACTCGGACTTGCACTCCTTGCACTGCAAATGTGTCACAGCCATCTTGGGACTCCTTTGAAGACCTTCGCCAGTTCAAACGGTGTGGCGAAGAGCTAGAAGCCCGCCACACATCTTCTGGAATTGGCACCTTCCCGTCCTAAGACGGTGGTTGCCGGGGCTTCACCGGGCCAGTCCCTCCACCCCTCTTGATGTGTACTGCTATGTAGCGGGGCAGTTTAGCAAGCGTGCCGACGGATGCAACCAGCCGTGCCTTGTCACCGTGCAAATCCCCGTCACAGGGGCGCGAGCGAGAAAGCGATAGGTGCGGTAACGCTCGCGCCTGCCCGGTGTAAAGGCGTGCGATGAGCGTAGTAGGAACCACAGCTTCCGCCCGAGTTGACGAGCGTACCCAGGCGCCTGGCGAGGCGCCGGCAGACTTCGAGCCTGAGATTCCTCCGGTCAAGCGGCGCATGCTGATCATCGTCAACCCGTACGCGACCACTGTTTCTGACCGCCTGCGCCATCTCGTCGTATACGCGCTGCAAGGTGGATTCGAGGTCGACGCGGTCGATACCGAGGCCCGCGGCCACGCGACGGAGCTGTGCCGCGAGGCCGCGCACGAGGGCTATGACGTGGTCGTCGCCTTTGGCGGGGACGGCACTGTCAACGAAGCCGCCAACGGTCTACTGGGCTCCCCCACACCCCTGACCTGTCTGCCGGGCGGCTCGGCGAACGTGTTCGCGAAGATGCTCGGCATTCCCGGCGAGCTGGTCGACGCCACGGAGCATCTGCTCGCGCTCACCGACGACTGGCATCCTCGGCGGGTCGATCTGGGAGTGGTCAGCGCTGGCGCCGGTGAGGACGACCACGAGGTGGCCGACCGCCGCTGCTTCACCTTCGCCTCCGGTCTCGGCGTCGACGCGAGCGTGGTCGAGCGAGTCGACGCCAACCCGCGCCGGAAGGCTCGTTTCGGCGCCTACTACTTCACATGGGTGGCGCTGGGAACGTTCGCGCGACGCTATCTCGTGAAGCCTCCCCGTATGGAGGTGTCGCTCGCGGACGGCGACATGCTCGCCGGCGTCACGACGATCGTCCAGAACGGCTCGCCGTTCACCTACTTTCAGAACCGGCCGATCGAGATCGCCGACGGCACCACGCTCGACTCGGGCGTGCTCTGCGGCTGCGTACTGCACCGTGCGACACCCCTGTCGATGCCCTCCATCGGCCTGCGCGCATTCTCACGCGGCGCGCGCGTGACCCAGCATCGCCAGGTAACGGGCATGTCCGAGCTGACCGAGCTCACGGTGCGCTCCAGCGACGAGCGGCTGCTGCCGTTGCAGGTCGACGGCGACTATCTCGGCGAGGTCTCGCAGGCGCGCTACTCGATCATGCCGGGCGCGCTGAACGTCATCGCCTAGGCCGTGGCGCCGCCGGGCGTGACGCGGTAAGCGTCGAACACCGAGTCGATGTTGCGCAGGCGCGTGATCGCGCCCTTCAGGCCATGCGTGTCGGCGACCTCGACCACAAAACGGTTCTTGACCATCGGACCCATCGACAGGCAGCGCGCTTCGAGGATGTTGGCGCCGGACTCCGAGAAGGCGCGCGAGAGATCCTCGAGCAGGCGGTGGCGATCCCAGGCGTCGATCTGGATTTCCACCACGAAGGAGGTGCTGCGCTCGCCCGCCCAGGAGACGTTGGTGAAACGTTCCGGATCACGGGCGAGAACCACCGCGTTGGGGCAGTCTTGGCGGTGGATCGTGATCCCGCGTCCGAGCGAGATGTAGCCGACGATCTCATCACCCGGCACCGGGCGGCAGCACTTGGCGAGGCGCAGCATCACGTCATCGACGCCTTCAACCTCTATCCCATACTGGCCCGAGGACTTCGTGGGGCGCCGGCGCGCGCGTCCGACGCGCAACAGCTCGGCGCCGGTGTCCTCACCGTCGGCGGCCTCACCTTGCTTCAGACGCTGCATCACCTTGTTGACGACGATCTTCGGCGAGACCTTGGCGGCGCCGAGGGCGATGTAGAAGTCATCGGCCTTGCGGTAGCCCATCTCGCGGATCACGTCAGCCAGCAGCGCGGACCCTGTGATCTTCTGCGCGGGCAGGCCCTGCTTGCGCAGGTGCTCCTGCAGCACCTCGCGACCGGTGTGCTCAGTGTCCTGGCGCGACTCGGCCTTGAACCATGCCTTGATCTTGTTGCGCGCGCGGGTCGTCTTGACCATCGCCAGCCAGTCGCGTGAGGGTCCCCGCTCGCGCTTGGCCGTGAGGATTTCCACGATGTCCCCTGAGCGCAGCTCGCAGTGCAACGGAACGATCTTGCCGTTCACGCGCGCGCCCACGCAGCGGTGACCGATCTCGGTATGCACCTCATAGGCGAAATCCAGCGGCGTGGCGCCGGCGGCGAGCGACTTGACTTCGCCCTTGGGCGTGAACACGTAGACCTCGTCCTCGAACAGGTCGGTGCGCAGCGTGTCCATGAACTCCTGCGGGTCCGATAGCTCTTTCTGCCAATCGAGCATCGAGCGCAGCCACTGCAGCTTGGCGTCCTCGGGCGAGCCCGCGCGAGCCTCGCGCCCGGCTTGCTCGGAACCGGGCAGGTGCTTGTACATCCAGTGCGCGGCGACCCCGAACTCCGCCATCTCGTGCATCTCGCGCGTGCGGATCTGGATCTCCAGCGGCCTGCCCTCCGGCCCGATCACGGTCGTGTGCAGCGACTGGTACATGTTGAACTTGGGCATCGCGATGAAGTCCTTGAAGCGGCCGGGCAGCGGCTTCCACAGCGAATGGATCGCCCCGACCGTGCCGTAGCAGTCCTTGACCGAGTCGACGATCACGCGCATCGCGGTGAGGTCGTAGATCTCGTTGAACTCGCGGCCCTTCTTGGTCATCTTCGAGTAGATCGAGTAGAAGTGCTTGGCGCGACCGGCGATCTGTGCCTCGATGCCCAGCTCCGTGAGCTCGCTGGAGAGGTACTCGCCGGCTTCGCCGACGTAGCGCTCGCGCTCGTCGCGCTGCTGGGCGACGAGGCCCTTGATCTCCTGGTACTTGCGCGGGTGCAGCGTCGCGAACGCCAGATCCTCGAGCTCCCACTTGATCGCGTGGATGCCCAGGCGGTGTGCCAGCGGTGCATAGATCTCGAGCGTCTCGCGTGCCTTCTCCATCTGCTTCTGCTTGGGCATCGCGTCGATCGTGCGCATGTTGTGCAGGCGATCGGCGAGCTTGATCAGGATCACCCGCACATCGGTGGCCATCGCGACCATCATCTTGCGGTAGTTCTCGGCCTGTGCCTCGTCGCGCGACTGGAAGGTGATGCCCGTCAGCTTCGTCACGCCGTCGACGATCTGAGCGATCTCCTCGCCGAAGCGCTCACCGACCTCCTCGATCGAGGCGGAGGTGTCCTCGACGGTGTCGTGCAGCAGGGCCGCACACAGCGTCTCGGTGTCCAGCCGCATACCCGCGCAGATGCGTGCCACGCCGACCGGGTGCACGATGAAGTCCTCGCCCGACTTACGCCGTTGTGCAGCGTGGTGCTCACACGCGAACACGAACGCGTCTTGCACGCGCGTGCGGTCGATATCCACCGCCGAGTCGGTCGCGTGCTCGGAGACGATCGCGAACAGATCTCCGAGCAGCCGACGCTCCAGCTCGTTGAGATCCAGGCGCGACGCGACCGGCTCGATCGTGGGCTCCTTGACCTGTACGGCCGTGGTATCCGGATCTGTGGCAGAGGCCATAGTCACAGGTTAGGGGACTGCCCTCTCGGATTGAAGCGGGTTAGTTCAGGCGAACAGCACAAGCTCCTCATGCTGCTCTGGCGTCTGCCGCGGAGGCGGTCTGCGCGGTGTGGCGCGGCGGAGCACCAACCGTGGCTCGCTCACGCCATTCCACTCGTTGACCTCCAGCGTGAACGTCGCCTGCGCCGGCTCACCCTCGGCGACACCAAGCTGCGCACCTGTGTTGAACGCAACCGCACGTGCACGCCCAGCACGGGAGCGCACGGTGAAACGCGCGTGCTTGCCTTCGCCCATCGGGCGCACGTCGATGAATGTCGCCTCGGCGATCATCAGCGACACCGATGGATTGGCCTGGCCAAACGGCGCCAGCTCCGCGAGCTCCTCGGCCAGAGCCATCCCCAGCTCCGAGCCATCGACGACCGCATCCACGCGCTCGACCGGCGCCATATCCTCGCCCCTTAGTACGGAGGCGGCGTAGGAGTCCAGCGCCTCGGCAAATACCGCCACGCGCGCTCTCTCTATCTCCAGCCCAGCCGCGGCCCGATGTCCGCCGTAGCGGCTCAGGTGCTCCGAGCACGCGGTCAACCCTGCCAGCAGGTCAAACGCCTCACAGCCGCCACGACCCGAGCCTCGACCGCGATCCCCGTCCAGAGCGATCAGCACGACCGGGCGGTGGTGGGTCTCAGCCAAGCGGGAGGCGACGATGCCGATCACGCCCACGTGCCAGCCCTCACCCGCGAGCACGAGCGCGCGACGCTCTTTGATGTCGCCGAGCGTCGCGATCTGCGCTTCGGCCTCGAACCTGATCGTGCGCTCGGCAACACGACGCTCACGGTTGACCCGGTCGAGCTCCTGGGCGATCTGCGCTGAGCGTGCGGTATCGTCGCTGAGGATCAGCTCAAGGCCGGCGTCCGCCCGATACAACCGGCCGGCGGCATTCAACCGCGGCGCCAGCCCGAACGCGACCGAGCGCTCATTCACCCTCGCGGGATCGACGCGCGCGACCGCCATCAGCGCGCGCAAGCCCGGCTTGACGGTGCCCGCGAGCGCGCGCAGCCCGCGCCGCACCAACGCGCGATTCTCACCGAGTAGCGGCACCACATCCGCGATCGTCGCGAGCGCCACCAGGTCGAGGTCCTCCACCGGGGCGCGCCCCTCGAGACCATGGGCGAGCTTGTAGGCGACCGCCGTGGCGCACAGCTCCCGGAACGGATACCCGCACACGGTCGGATGGACGATCGGGGCGTCCGGCAACACGCCGTCCGCGCGCACGCTGTGGTGATCGCTGACGACGACATCCATCCCCAACTCCCTCGCGCCCGCTACCTCCTCGACGGCTGTGATCGCGCAATCGGCGGTCACCAGCAGTCGTGTCCCCCGCGCCGCCAAGCGCCTGACGGTGTCCATGCTCAACCCGTATCCGTCGGATGCGCGATCGGGCAGATACCAGTCGACATTGGCACGCAGCCTCCGCAGGGAACGTACGAGCACGGCCGTCGAGCACACCCCATCCACGTCGTAGTCCCCGTGAATCGTGATCCTCGTCCCGGCCCGGACGTGCTTGGCGATCGTCGCGATCGCCGCGTCGATGCCGGCAAAGGCCGTATAGGGGTGCTCCTCGTCGGCCGCGATGAATGATTGGGCGTGCGCCGGATCGGCCAGCCCCCGGCGGACCAACACCTGCGCGACGGGGCCGCTCACGCCCAACTCTCGCCGCAGGCGCTCGACCGCGCTCGGCTCGCACTCAGGAATCTCGAATCGGGGCTCCCCCACCCCGCAAACCTACGGGCGGGACTAGACGGAACGACCTAGCGAGCGTGATGTTCGCGGCGAATACCCTCGAAATACACAGCGGCGATACCCAGCAGCGCGCCTGGTACCGCGTACAGCACGACCGCGATGTCGGTCGCCTTCTGGCCGGGCACCTTCAGTGCGCCAACTTTGGCACCGTAGACGATCAGCCCCACGATTATGGCGCCGAACAGCGAGCCGACGAACGCGCCGACGATTCCACCCCAGAAGCGGTCGGGCAGGAAGATCGTGAAGTGCCAGATCGCCAGACCCATCATCACCCAGCCGAGCATGCCCATTAGCGCGACCTCCCGTGTCGTTTGTTGCGCGGTCGCCGGCGCTTGGCGGGCGGCTTGGGGGTGTCCTTGAGGACGAGATCCTCGGGCGTGAGATCGGCCGCGGGATCGCGCTCGAGTGCGCCATCTGGCACCGCCGCCCCATCGCCGGCCGGCGACCCGGCCACGCCGGCGCGCTGCGACGCGACTCCCGCGGGACTGCGCTTGTCGGGCTGTTTCACTCCGTCGACGTCCAGGTCCTGCACGAGTTCGCGGAACTCGTCGCGGGAGATCTGCTCGCCCGGCTCCTCTGTGATCAGGCTGCCGCGGCGCGAGCGCCGGCGCTGCTTGCGTTCGGGCTCCACGTCCACGGGCGCGCCTCCGATCGCCGTCGCGTATGCCGGCACGGCGCCCAGTTCGCGCACGATCCGCGCGCGGCGCTGGCGGTAGGCGCCCTCGCGCTCCTTCCAGTGTGTCAGCACGGGGGAGGCGATGAAGATCGAGGAGTAGGCGCCGGAGGCGATCCCGACCATCAGCGCGAAGGCGAAGTCCTTCAGCGTGCTCCCGCCGAACAGCAACAGCGCGAGCACCGGCAACAGCGTGCAGAAGCTCGTCGCCAGCGATCTCGTGAGCACCTCGGACATCGAGCGGTTGACGATCTGCGAGAACGCCGCCCTGGGCATGCGCGGCACGTTCTCGCGCACGCGATCGAACACGATGATCGTGTCATACAGTGAATATCCGAGGATCGTCAGCAGCGCGGCGACCGTCGCCGAGGTGACTTCTCGCCCGGTCAGGGCGTAGATCCCCGAGGTGATCAGCAGGTCATGCATCAGCGCGATCAGCACCGGCACGGCGTACTTCCACTCGAACCGCAGCGCGATGTAGGCGGAGATCACCAACAGCGAGGCGATGATCGCGATGATCGCCGACTTGGCGATCGTCTGGCCGAACGTGGGGCCGATCGAGGTGCTCGAGAAGTCCTTCGTACCCGGCGAGTTTGGCCCCGAGCCGAACTTCGCGTCGAGCGCGCTCTTGACCTCGTGTACCGCCGTCGGCTTCAGTTTCTCGGTCGAGATCTGATACCCACTGCCGCCGATGCCCTTGCTCGAGTACTTCTGCACCACGGCGTTCGGATAGCCCTCGGCGCTCATCACCACGCTGACTTCGGCAGGGCTTACGGCCTTGACGAACGCGGTCTGGATGCGCGTGCCGGACTTGAAGTCGATGCCGAAGTTCAGGCCCTTGCCGCCGATCGCCAGCGCGCCGATCAAGAGGATGCAGCCCGACAGCGAGAAGAACCACTTCGAGGCGCCCATGAAGTCAAACGTCCACTCGCGCTTGGGCTTGCCGGCCCCGAGCGCCCAGGAGTGGCTCATCAGCCTGGTGCGCCCCATCGTGCCGAGTGCCGCGCGTGTCGCGAGCACGGCGGTGAACAGGGTCAGCAGCGTGCCGATCCCCAGCATGAACGCGAACCCCTTGACTTCCGCGGTGGCCAGCGCGAACAGGATGAACGCGGTCATGAACGTCACCACGTTCGCGTCGACGATCGCCGCGAACCCGCGCGTGTACCCGGTGGCGATCCCGGACACGATCGAACGTCCGCCTCGGATCTCCTCCTTGACGCGCTCGAAGATGACGATGTTCGCGTCCGCGGCGATGCCGATCGTGAGGATCAGGCCGGCGATCCCCGGGAGCGTGAGCGTGATCGGGATCAGCTTGATCAGCGCGAAGAAGTAGGCTCCGTAGACGATCAGCCCGCCGACCGCGATGGCGCCGAGCACGCGGTAGAAGAGCAGTAGGAACATGCACACCACGGCGAAGCCGATGAGCCCGGCGACCAGGCCCTGGTGCAGGGCCGTCTTGCCGAGCGTCGCGGACACCTGCGAGTTGGAGATCAGTTCCAGACGGATCGGCAGCGCGCCCGACTGCAACTCGTCCGCGAGGGCCTGTGCGGAGGTGATCGTGAATCCGCCGGAGATCTGCGAGCCCTGGGTGGAGTCGATTCCTTCGGGGTACTGGGTGTAGTCGATCGAGGGCGCGGTGATCAGCTGGCCGTCGAGCGCGACCGCGAAATGTTGCTGCGCGGCTTCCTTGCTCACACCTGGCAGCTGGGCTTCCTGACCACGGTGGGCGATCTCCTTGGTCACCCGCTGGAACACGCTCTTGCCGTGCGAGGTGAATCCGAAGTTGACGTTCGGCGCGCCGCTGCCCCCGCCGCCTTCGTCGAAGCCCTGTTGCGGGTTGGTGATGTCGGCGCCGGTCAGTACCGGTTCGTCGTTGATCACGTAGAAGCTGTTCGGACTCTGCTGGGTGACCTTGCCGGTTTTCGGCGATTCCACAGGGCGTGCCTGCAACAGGATCGTGCCCGGGTTGATACGCACGGCCTTGGGCTTGGAGCCAGCCGGGGGTTTGTAGCCGTCGGCGTACAGGTCCTGTTCGGTTTCCTGGGGCTGGCAGATCGGCTTGCCGCCGCTGCACAGCATCTTTTCGTGCTTGGTGTCGATCAGATACCAGCTGCCGTAGATGCAGCCGTTCGCCTGTGCGGGGGTGCAACCCGGCTCGTACGTCGTGGCGGTCTTGCGCAGGATCGCCGGGCGCTTGGCGGCGCGCAGCACAGCCTGGTATTGGGGCAGTCCCGATTCGCTGGAGCCCGCGTTCTGGCCACCGGTGGCGGTCGGTTCGGTTGCACCGGCGGGCTTGCCGGTGGGGCCGATCACGTTCGGCTCCCAGTCATAGAAGTACAGTTGTGCGGTCTTGCCGACCTCGGCTTCGGCGCGCTGCGCGTTGCTCACGTCGGGCAGGTCCACGTCGATTTCCTGGGCGCCGCTGCGCTGGATTTCCGGTTGCGCGACGCCCAGTTGATCGACGCGTTTGCGCATGATGTTGATCGAGCGTTCGAGCGATTCCGGATCGACCTTCGACTGTGCGGTCGGCCTGGCCTGATAGACCAGCTGCACCCCACCCTTCAGGTCCAGTCCCAGCTTCGTCGGCATCAGCGCGATCACCGCGATCGAAGCCGCGAACAGTCCCGCGACGAGCAGCAGGATGAAGATGTTGCGCCGGCGGTCGTTCATCGCCGGGTCAGGGTGTGCAGGGGTACGAGCATCGTTCGAAAGAGACTACTTCTCTGGGGTCAGTACGAGCAACAGCCCGCCGTCGTCGTCGTAGGCGGGGAACATGTCGGCCTTCGCGCTCGCCGCGACGTCGCGTTCGCCGCTGACGAGCACGGGCTTGTCCAGAGCGCGCACCCCCCACTCCAGGACGGTTGCCACCGGGTCGTCGCCATTGGAGAAACTGAGGCCAAGCACTTGCTCGACGCGCTGGCCGATGACCTCCTCCTCCTCCAGGCCGGTGAACGCGAACGAGTTCTTGCCGCAGCCGATGATCCGACCCTCGTTGTCGCACACGAAGAAGGCGGCGTCCGGGGCCGGGTAGTAGTCGTCGAGCAGCTCGAACAGGAATGCGAACCCACACTTTACGCAGCCCTTCGGTTGGCGCGTGAAGCCGATGTTGCGGTCCAACTCGGTCGTGCGGTGACCGCAGTTCGGGCAGATGAAGGGGTGGGCCATAGGCACAGACTAGGGGAGCGGACGCGTCGAGGCCCCCGCACCTCCCGGGTACGCTCCAGAGCTCATGTACGTGCCAGATCGGTGTACGCACAACCCGCGCATGGGTACTGCGAGGACACACCTATAGGCGACGACGGGGGGCTCAGAACAGTGCCGGTCCGGACGGCGCGGGTGCCTGCAGGCCGAGGTGGGCGAATGCCATCGGTGTGGCGGCGCGCCCACGCGGAGTGCGCTTGATCAGGCCCTGCATCAACAGATATGGCTCGTAGACGTCCTCGATCGTGTCCTGCTCCTCGCCCACCGCCACGGCCAGCGTCGAGAGCCCGACCGGTCCCCCGTCGAACTTCACGCAGATCGCCCGCAGGATCTCCCGGTCCAACCGGTCCAAGCCCAGCTCGTCGACCTCGAGCAGCTCCAGGGCGGCGTGCGCGGCAACGGCGGTGACGACGCCCGCCATGCGCACCTCGGCGTAGTCGCGCACTCGCTTGAGCAGCCTGTTGGCGACACGCGGCGTCCCCCGGCTGCGGGCGGCGATCGCCAGCGCGCCGTCCTCATCGAGATCGATCGCGAGGATCCCGGCCGAGCGTCTGACGATCGCCGCGAGCTCATCCGTCGCGTAGGGCTCCAGTCGCGCTTGGATCCCGAAGCGATCGCGCAGCGGGGTGGTCAGCAGACCGGTGCGCGTGGTCGCTCCGACGAGCGTGAACGGGGGCAGCTCGAGCGTTACGACGCGCGCGCCCGCCCCCTGCCCGACGGTGATCGGCAGGCGGTGATCCTCCATCGCCGGATAGAACGTCTCCTCGAGCGTCCGCGGCAGCCGGTGGATCTCGTCGACGAAGAACACGCTGCGCGGCTCCAGGGCGGTCAGAAACGCCGCAATGTCTCCCTTGCGCTCCAATGCGGGCCCCGCGGTCTGCACGAACGGGGCGTCCAGCTCGGCCGCGACGATCTGGGCGAGCGAGGTCTTGCCCAGTCCCGGCGGCCCCGCCAGCAGTACGTGGTCGAGCGCATCGCCCCGCGCGGCGGCCGCCTCGATCGCGACCGCGAGCTGCTCGCGCAGCGTCTCTTGACCGATGAACTCGTCCAGGCGTCGCGGCCGTAGCGAGCGGTCGAGCTCGTCCTCGGGCACGAGATACGGCGTCTGGATGC
>Ga0307477_10003192_pt1 | contig 12279 bp, 14 predicted proteins | sample atmos_gasesECM2C_FD_203316 | JGI IMG/M metagenome (GOLD analysis project Ga0307477, IMG submission 203316) | Hardwood forest soil microbial communities from Morgan-Monroe State Forest, Indiana, United States - atmos_gasesECM2C_515 | ecosystem: Environmental > Terrestrial > Soil > Temperate...
CTCCTGCTTCGGCCAACGAGCGGCCAGGTCATGCTGGACGGCACCGACACCGGTAAGCTCCGCGACGGCGCCCGCGCCGATCTGCGTGGACAGAAGCTCGGTTTCGTTTTCCAGGAGTTCAACCTTCTACCGGGCCTGAGCGCCATCCAGAACGTCATGCTGCCGCTTCGCTACCACAAGAACGGGAAGGATGGCAAGGCTCGCGCCGCCGCGCTGCTCGAGGAAGTCGGCCTAAAGGACCGCATGCAACACCGGCCCGACCAGATGTCCGGCGGCGAGCAGCAACGCACCGCCATCGCCCGCGCCCTGATCAACCGGCCCACGCTGGTGCTCGGCGACGAGCCCACCGGCGAGGTCGACAGCGAGACCAGCCAACAGATCGTCGCCCTGATGCGGCGGATGAACCGGGACCACGGCGTGACGTTCGTGATCGTGACGCACGACATGGACGTCGCCGGCCAGACCGATCGCGTCATCAGGCTCAAGGACGGCAAAGTCCTCTCGGACGCGCGCGTCGACGCGGAACAGACCTACCTGGCGAAACTCGATCGCAACGAGAGCGTGGCGTAGGGTAAGCGCATGGCGCTGAACCGGCGCTGGGTCAAGCTCGGCCGCCTCTTCATGGTGGCCTGGCTTGCCTTTTTCATCTACCCGATCGCCGCATTCCTCACGGATCGATTCAGCACCGAAACCCGCACTTACGGCCTCCTCCTCCTGCTCGGATTCGCACTGATCTGGGCATGGTTCTGGACTCGGATCTGCGCCGGCCCCGACCGCCGCTTCACGGTGCCGGCCATCGTCGGAGCGACGCTCATTCTGGCGGTGTTCACGCTTCGGACGCCTCCCCAGTACGGCAGCCTCTTCCTCTACCCGGTCATCATGGCGGGCGCCGCCTTCCGCTGGCGGCGGGCAGTGGGCGCCGTCGTCGTCCTGTCGGTGCTGGCAGGGGCGCTCGAGCTGGCTCGCGGGGAATCAGTGACCAATTCCACCGGCCAGCTTCTCAATGACTTGCTGGTGGGGGTCGCCGCCGTCGCGGGCCACCTGCTGGTAGAAGCGAATCAGCAGCTGAGCCAGGCCCGCGAACAGATCGCACGACTGGCGGTCGGAGAGGAGCGTCTTCGGTTTGCGCGGGACTTGCACGACCTGCTCGGCCACAGCCTCTCGGTCATAGCCCTCAAGAGCGAGCTGGCGGGGCGCCTGATCACGAACACGCCTGGCCTGGCCGCGCGCGAGGTCGCAGACATCGAGAAGGTCGCGCGCGACGCGCTTCGCGAAGTTCGTGAGGCGGTCACTGGCTATCGACAGCCCACCCTGGCAGCCGAACTCGCGGGCGCCCACGAGGCGCTGACGGCGGCTGGCATCGACTATCGCGTCGACCAGGACCACGTCCCGCTGCCGCCGGCGGTGGAGGCCGTCATAGCGTGGACTGTCCGCGAAGGCGTGACCAACGTCATGCGCCACAGCCAGGCGAAACGCTGCTCGGTCCGGATCATGAACACGGACGGCCACGCCACTATCGAGGTCGTCGACGACGGCCGCGGCGGAATGCCACAGCCGGGGAGCGGCCTGCGCGGACTCGAGGAGCGCGTCCGAGAGCGCGGCGGGACGTTGACGGCGGAGCCGCTGCCGCACGAGGGATTTCGCCTCCGGGTGACGCTACCTGTGCGCGAGGTACTCGCGCCGATCGACACCGTGAGCGCATGATTCGGGTCCTGATCGCGGAGGATCAGGGGATGGTGCGTGGCGCGCTGAAAGCCCTGCTCGCGATGGAGGGCGACATCGAGATCGTGGCGGAGACCGACCGGGCCGACCAGGTCCTCGGGCTCGCGTCGCGAACGAAGCCTGACGTGGCCCTACTCGACATCGAGATGCCGGGCGGTGACGGGATCACCGCGGCGGGTCAGCTCCGCAAAGAATTGCCATCCTGTAAAACCTTGATCCTGACCACCTTCGGCCGGCCTGGTTTTCTGCGGCGTGCGATGGAGAATGGCGCGTCTGGTTTCATGCTGAAGGATGCCCCCGCGCACGAGCTGGCGGTCGCGATCCGGCGAACCATGGCCGGCGAACGCGTCATCGATCCCGGACTGGCCGCGGCCACCCTTAGCGCAGGCATCAGTCCCCTCACGGACCGCGAGCGGGAGGTACTGGTAGCGGGACAGGGCGGCGCAAGCATTGCGGAGATCGCCCAGTCGCTGTTTCTTTCCGAGGGAACGGTCCGCAACTATTTGTCGTCGGCGATTCAAAAACTCGATGTCAGCAACCGAACCGAGGCGGCGCGCGTTGCAGAAGAACAGGGCTGGCTGTAGCAATCAATAGAGGAGCGTGGAAATGATCGTCGTCACAACGGAAGAAGTCACCGGACATCGGATCGTCGAGATGAAGGGCCAGGTGTTCGGCCTGGTGGTGCGCAGCCGCGGGCTCGGCGGCAACATCATGGCCGGCCTTCGTTCTCTCGGCGGCGGCGAAATCACCGAATACACCGAGCTGCTCGAGGACGCCCGCCGCCACGCGGTGGACCGCATGGTTGCGAACGCGACGGCGATGGGTGCGAACGCCGTCATCCGGATGCAGTACGACTCCTCCGAGATCGGCACCACGATGTCGGAGATCGTTGCCTACGGCACGGCGGCGGTGGTGGAGCCAATCAAGGCCTGATCCCATGCTGCGCAAGGCGATCCTGGCTTATGGCGTGCTGGCGGTTGTTGGCGCCATCGTGCTCGCGCTCGCGGGCATCATCACCGGGCTGGTCCTCTACCTGTTCGTGAACGGGGCGATCGTGATCGCCGCCCTGCTCTTCGAGCGGGGCCGATACCGTCCGGAAGTAAGTCAAGACGGCCCCTGGCAAGAAACCGCCGAGCGCTTCGTCGATCCGACCACAGGTCAACTGATGAAGGTCAGGTACAATCCCCAGACTGGAGCGCGGGACTATGTCCCCGTGAGCCCCCAGCCCGACCCGCCCCTCAAGGGGTGAGGGTCACAAGATAAATGCGAACCATAACTCTGTTCGTCCTGACCGTCCTGGTGCTGGTCTTCGGCTCGATTGCCGTATTCGCATCGCCAAGATTCACGCCTGCGGTTGTACGGCCGACCCCGTCTCCCCTGTTCGTCATCGAGAATCCGCCACCCACCCCAAGCCCCACGCCAGCGCCAACCCCGACGCCCGTGGCTACGGCCAATGCAACCGTGACCTTCAACGTCCCCGTGTACAAGCAATTGCGCAACCTGGACTGTGAGACCGCTGCACTGCAGATGGCGCTCGCCGCGTTGGGTCACAACTACACGCAGAACGAGCTGATTGCGATGCAGCCGCCACCGGACACGCGTCAACCGGTCATGGGACGCCTCTCGAACGGACAGAAGATCGTCGTGCAGTGGGGAAACCCGTACAAGAGTTTCGTCGGCAACATCGACGGCGCCGACTTGATCCCAACCGGCTACGGGATCTACTACCCGCCCCTGTTGTCGCTGATACAGGGCCACGGCGCTCCGAACGCCGAAGGGGGTGAGGGGGCGGCCAACGGCTGGACGCCGGCGAGGATTTATGCGGAGCTGGCGGCCGGCCATCCGGTCATGACCTGGACCGAGACCGGATGGGCTCGTCCCTACGTCGGCTACTGGACGACGTTCGACGAGAAGATAAAGATTCGCTACTCACTGATCGAGCACGTTGTCACGCTCAGCGGCGTGTCACCGACGCAAGTCCGCGTCAACGACCCCTGGCACAGCGGCTCGCAGTACTGGTTCAATAAGGCTGCCTTCGAGGCCTCCTGGGCCGACTTCAACAACATGGCGATCGTCCTCAAGTAGCGGCTCGGTCTCCGCAATCCCCTGGACCTCAGCCTGGGTCCGCACCGGCAGGCCAACCAGCTTGATGAAACCGACTGCCGCCTGGTGGTCGAACTGATCGCCGGCCGAATAGGTCGCGAGCGTCGGCCGGTACAAGGAGTACGGCGAGGACCGTCCGACCACCTGGGCCGTCCCTTTGTGGAGTTTGACGCGGACGCGCCCGGTCACGGCCTCCTGGGTGCTCAGGACGTAGGCGTCGAGGTTCCGACGGTGGCTCGTGAACCATTTGCCCTGGTAGACGAGCCGCGCATATTCCTGGGCAACCGAGGTCTTGAAGCGCGCCGCCTCGCCATCGAGGACCAGATCCTCGAGAGCCCGATGCGCCGCGTGAAGGATCACGGCCGCGGGGGCCTCGTAGACCTCTCGAGACTTGATCCCGACAAAGCGGTCCTCGATCATGTCGATACGGCCGACCCCGTGGAGACCGCCGAGCCGGTTCAACTCAGCGACAAGCGACGCGCTCCCAGTCTGCCCTATGGGCACGCCCTTCTCGAAGTCAAGCTCGAGGAAGAGGGGGCTGGCGGGGGCGTAGTCCACCGGCGAGGTCCATCGAAATGCGTCCTCGGGGGGTATGAGGAGAGCATCTTCCAGGACCCCGGCCTCGATGGATCGCCCCCAAAGATTCTCATCCACACTGTACGGCGACTCGGGCGTGACATCAATCGGCAATTCGTGTTGACCGGCGTAGACGATCTCCTCCTCGCGCGTCATCGACATGCCGTCCCGAAGCGGCGCCAGCACCTTGAGCTGCGGTGCCAGCGCTCCAACGGCAACGTCGAAGCGCACCTGGTCGTTGCCCTTGCCGGTCGAGCCGTGGGCGACCCAGGTCGCCCCCTCGCGCGCCGCCACTTCGACCAGCAGTTGCGCAATCAGTGGGCGGCCGAGCGCGGTCGCCAGCGGGTACTGACCCTGATAGAGTGCGCCGGCTCGCAAGGCTGGCCAGCAGAATCGCTCGATGAACGGGGTCCGCGCGTCCAGCACGTAGGCACGCGACGCTCCAGCAGAAAGTGCGCGCTGGCGGATCGCGGCAAGGTCGGGCTGGCTGCCAAGATCGATCGTGAGCGCGATTACATCGAAGCCACGCTCCTCGATCAGCCACTTCACCGCGACCGTGGTGTCGAGACCACCGGAGAAGGCGAGGACGATCTTTTCTGCCATCAGTCCTCTGGTTGCACGTAGGCGCCCAGGTGCGCGATTCGCTGGGCAAATCCTTCGTAGGCCCGCGGATGGAGCGCGAGCGCCGCAAAGATCGTGTCGTCGCCAGCGATCGTGCCGATTAGTTCCGGCCAGGCAACCGCGTCGATCGCCGAGGCGAGCGAGTTCGCCGAGCCGGGCGTTGTGGTCAGAATCGCGATGCCCTGACCTCGCCGCACGGTCAAGGGCAAGTCCCGCAGCAAGCGCTGTAGCCGGTCTTCACGACCCGCCGGCGACGCCGCCCCGAGCCCATCGCTTGGCTTGACGTAATGGCTCTCTGGTCCGCCGATCCGAACCAGGCCGAGCTCGGCAATATCGCGGGACACGGTTGCCTGGGTGGTGTGGATGCCGACTCGGCCGAGACGAGCGACCAGCTCCTCCTGGGTTGCGATCTGGTGCTTGGCGATCAAGGAGAGGATCGCCTCCTGCCGCTTACGCTTTAACACGGGCCAGCGCCTCCTTGACCTGCCCCGGCGCCGTTCCGCCAAGGACGTCGCGCGATTTCAGCGCCCCCTCCAACGTCAGGTAGCCGAACACGTCGCCGCTGAAGAGCGGCGAAAAGTGCTGGAGCTCTTCGAGGGTGAAATCCTCGAGTCGTTTGTGGGTAGCGATTCCCTTCGCGACCATCTGGCCAACCACGCGGTGGGCGTCGCGAAACGGCATGCCCTGGCGCGAGAGATAATCCGCGGCTTCGGTCGCCAGCGTGTATCCGGACAGCGCGGCCGTGCGCATCTTGTCGCGATCGAATTGCAGGCCGAGCACCAACTGCGCCGCGACCTGCAGGCAAACGGTGGTCGTGTCGACGCCGTCAAAGAGCGCTTCTTTGTCTTCCTGGAGATCGCGGTTGTAGGCCAGCGGCAAGCCCTTCAACACCATCAACAGGTTCATGAGGTCGCCGGCGACCCGCCCGCTCTTCGCCCGCACCAGCTCGGCGGCACACGGATTCTTCTTGTTCGGCATCATCGAGCTGCCGCTCGCCAGCGCATCCGGAAGTGCGGCGAACGAAAACTCGACGCTGGTCCAGAGGACAATCTCGCCGCACAGCCGCGACAGGTGGATCATGGCGATGCTGCAGGCAGCCAGCAGCTCGAGCGCGAAGTCGCGATCAGCGACCGCATCGAGCGAATTCGCGGCGGCCGTGGCAAAGCCGAGATCGTGGGCGAGCGTCGTCCGATCGATCGGGAAGCCACTGCCGGCGAGGGCGCCCGCCCCCAGGGGCGAGACATCCGCCCGCTTAAGGGCGTCCTCGATGCGACCGCGGTCACGGCGCAGCATCTCCACGTACGCGAGCAGGTGATGGGCCAGGAGGACGGGCTGCGCCCGCTGGGTGTGGGTATAGCCCGGCATCACGGTGTCGAGGTGTTCCTCGGCGCGAGCAATCAATGCTGCTTCGAGCGCAGTCACAGCCTCAACGAGTTGGGCGCCCGCGGTCTTGACATAGAGTCGAAGGTCCACCGCGACCTGGTCGTTCCGGCTGCGGCCGGTGTGCAGCTTGCCGCCCAGCGGGCCGAGTTTCTCGCGCAAGCGAGCCTCGACGGCCATGTGAATGTCTTCTTCGTCGGCAACCTTACCCGCGGACATTTCCGATTCGATTTCCAGAAGTCCCTGGTCGATGCGTAGCTGCTCGTCCGCCGTCAGGACGCCGGCGCCGACCAACGCCTTCGCGTAGGCCCGGCTGCCGGCGATGTCCTCACGAAAGAGCCGGCTGTCAACCGCTAACGATCGCGTAAAGCGGTCGATCAGTGGGTCCGGCTCTTCTCCAAACCGTCCACCCCAGGGTTGATCGCTCAGTTCGCAACCTTCGCGTTCCGCTTGGCCAGGATCTCCCACGGCAAGCCGCCGATCTGCGCCGCCGGCCCGCACCACTGCTGGTTGAAGCTCCGGCTTTGCAGGCCCCGGATTTCCGGAAAGAAGAGCGAGTGATTGCTCTGGCGCGACTCCAGGTCGATGGTGCCGTGGAACAGGTTGGCGGTGACCGTGCCGCTGACCTGCTCCTGGGTGGTCTCGATGAAGGCGTCGAGCGCTGCCTTCAGCGGGCTGAACCAGGCACCGTGATAAACGAGGTAAGCCCACTTCTGATCGACCCCGGCCTTGAAGTCCACTTCCTCCTTGGTGAGGGTGAACTGCTCGAGGTCGTGGTGCAACTTCAGCAGGACGGCGGCGGCCGGCGCCTCGTAGAGCTCGCGCGACTTGAGCCCCATGATGCCGTCCTCGAAGATGTCGATCTTGCCGATGCCCTGGTCGCCGGCGATCACGTTGAGCTTCGCCACGATGTCCGGCAGCGGCATCTCCACGCCGTCGAGCGCGACAGGCACGCCATGGTCGAAGGTCACGGAGACCTGCGTCGGCGTTGACTTCTGCTTTGCCGGCGACTTCAACCAGAGCCAGGCGTTCTCCGGGATTGGCTGGTTGAGCCCGATCGCGCCGGAGGCCAGGCTGCGGCACCACAGCGTCTTGTCGTCGCCGCCCTGCATCACCTCGGTGATCGGGATGCCGAGCTCCTTTGACAGCTCCTCTTCGTCGCCCCGGGTTAGGTCGAAGTCGCGCACCGGGACGAGGACCTCGAGCTGCGGCGCAAAAAGCTTAAAGACATTGTGCATGCGGTACTGGTCGTTGCCCTTGCCGCTCGAGCCTTCCATGATCGCGTCGCAGCCGAGCTGAAGCGCGAGGACGGCAATCTTGGAGGCGATCAACTGGCGGGTCATCGAGGTCGAGACCGGATAGCCTCCATAGTTGGAGTTGGCCTGGATCGCCTTCGCCAGCCAGTTGTTGGTGAATTCGTCCTTGACGTCCACGACGATCGGCGTGATGCCCAGGACCTTGGCCTTCTGGATGGCCGCGTCCATCTCGTCCTGGCCTTGTCCAACGTCGACCGTGATCGGGAGCAGCTCCTCGACCTTGTACTTCTCTTTCGCCAGGACCGCGCACAGCGATGAGTCCAACCCGCCCGAGTACGCCAGCGCCACCTTCTTTGCGGTCTTGACCGGCGTCGCCTCGATCTTCTCCAGTACTTTGCTCTTGAATGCCAGCATGCGAAAGCCTCCTGCCCGTGTGTAGTCGCATAAGTATACGGAAACCTGTATGATTACGCAACCACCGATGATTGGCATCCTGTGCTCCCGGGTCCGCGTCGAGGAGAAGGCCCTGTTCGAGGGCCTCCGCCGGCGCGCCATCCCCTTCGAGCGGCTCGACGAGGACAAGATCCAGTTTCCGATTGGCAGCCCGTTCCCCAGGGCCCCCGATGTCGTCCTGGACCGGTCCATCCACCATGGGCGCTCGCTCTACGCCCTGACGCTCCTGCAGGCGGCCGGCATTCCGACGGTCAACCGGCCGCGGGTGGCGCGGATCTGCGGCGACAAGATTCTGACCACCGCCGCGCTCGCTCGCGCGGGCCTGCCGGTACCGAGGACGGTGGTCGCCTTCACCCGCGAGGCCGCGCTCGATGCCATCGAAACGATGGGATACCCGGTGGTGCTCAAGCCGATGGTCGGCTCGTGGGGCCGCCTGTTGGCGAAGATCAACGACCGGGACGCGGCCGAGGCGGTGCTCGAGCACAAGGAAGTGCTCGGCTCCTATCAACACGGCATCTTCTACATCCAGGAGTACGTCGACAAGCCGCAGCGCGACATCCGCGCGGTCGTTGTGGGTGACCGAGTGATCGGCGCGATCTACCGCAGCTCCGACCACTGGATTACGAACACCGCACGTAATGGCATCGCTACGCAAATGGAGGTCACGTCCGAGATCGAGCAGCTCTGCCGTAAGGCGGTGGCCGCGGTCGGTGGTGGTTTCCTCTCGGTCGATTTGCTCGAGCACCCGGACGGGCTGCTCGTCAACGAGCTCAACTACACGCCAGAATTCCACGGCTTCATGGCCGCGACCGGGATCCCGGTCGCCGATCACGTCATCGATTACGTCGTGGAGATTGCAGCAAAGCCCACGGCGGCTTGACACCCAGCGACATCACCGGTATTGTTGGTGGCTAACAAGTTCATACGTAAAGGCGTCGATGAGGGAGAGTACGCGGACGCTGGGATTACAGAGAGTCTCCGGGAGCTGAGAAGGAGAGTCCAGGGCACCGCCGAAAAAGGCCTCGGAGCCGCCGGTCGAAAAGGAATGGTCCTTAGTAGGCCGAGCCGGATGGCCCCCGTAATTGGGCTGGAGTCTTCAGGCAGCGGGCCGCGGACTCAGAGAGGTCGTTCTTGCGAGAGAACGGCAAAGTCGGGTGGTACAACGAGAGAAGGCCTCTCGTCCCGGTGGACGAAGGCTTTTTATTTTTCGGAGGTGCCATGACCATACAAGCGTTCAAGATCATCGAGTCGACGCTTCGGGAAGGCGAGCAGTTCGCCCCGGCCCATTTCACCCCCTCGCAGAAGATTGCGATCGCGGAGATGCTCGATGAGTTTGGCGTCGAGTACCTGGAACTGACCTCGCCGTGTGCGTCGCCACAGTCCGACGCCGACCTGCGTGTTATTGCTGCCCTGCCGCTGCGGGCCAAGGTGCTAACCCATGTGCGATGCCACCTGGATGACGCACGCATTGCCGTTGACACCGGCGCCGACGGGATCGACGTGCTCTTCGGCACGTCGTCCGCGATGCGGGAGTTCTCACACGGCAAGTCCGTCGACCAGATCATCGAGGCCGGTACCGAGGTGGTCCAGTACATCCAGTCCCAGGGGTTAGAGGTGCGCTTCAGCAGCGAGGACTCTTTCCGATCGGAGCCGCGCGACTTGCTGCGCGTCTATCAGGCGATCGACCGGCTGCACCCGCAGCGCGTCGGGCTCGCGGACACCGTCGGGATCGCCACGCCGAACCAGGTCTTCGAGATGGTCTCGATGGTGCGCAAGGCAGTTGACTGCGACATCGAGTTCCATGCTCACAACGACGCCGGCTGCGCCATCGCCAATGCCTTCGCGGCGCTCGAGGCGGGGGCCACCCATATCGACACGACAGTCCTGGGCATTGGGGAGCGGAACGGCATCGTGCCGCTCAGCGGCATGATCGCCCGCTTGCTCAGCGTCAACCCCGAACTGGTGGCGCAGTACCGCCTCGAGATGCTGCCGGAGCTCGACCGGATGGTCGCGGACATGGTCGGGATCGAGATCCCGTTCAACGCCGCCATTACCGGCGACACCGCTTTCCATCACAAGGCGGGGATGCACACCAATGCGGTCCTGAACGACCCTTCGAGCTATGAGATCTTCGACCCGGCCCGCTTCGGACGGGAGCGCACCGTCATGGCCGGCCATCGATTGACCGGCCGCCATGCGATCGCCAGCCGGGCATCCGCGCTGGGGCTGACGCTGACCGACCACGAATTACGGACGCTCACCAGCGAGGTGAAGCGGCGCGCGGACGCGAGACCCCTCAGCAACGATGAACTCGACGACCTGCTCCGGGGTTCGGCACCGGCTTTGGAGGCAAGCAATGGGCACGCTGACTGAAGAGATCTTCTCGCGACGGCTCGGGCGGCCGGTGCACGCCGGCGAGATCGTGGTCGCGCCGGTCGACTACGCAATGGCCCACGACGTCACGGGCCCGCTCGCAATCGAGGCCTTTCGCAAGCTCGACGTCCCACTCTGGGATCCGGAGCGCGTGATCATGGTCTTCGACCACATCCTGCCGGCGAACACGGTGGCCTCGGCCGGCCTCCACAAAATCGTGCGCGACTTCGCCGACGAGTACGGCGTCACCCACGTCTTCCAGGAGGGCATCTGCCACCAGCTGATGGTGGAGAAGGGCTTCATCCGACCGGGCGGCATCGTGGTCGGCGCCGACTCGCACAGCACCACCTACGGGGCGCTCGGCTGCTTTTCGGCGGGCTTTGGATCGACGGACATCGCCGTCACCTTCGCTACCGGCAAGACGTGGTTCCGGATTCCGGAGACGATCCGGATCAACCTGCGTGGGGAGCTGCCGCCGGGCATCTTCCCCAAGGATCTCGCCTTGAAAGTCATCCGCATGCTGGGCGCCGAGGGCGCCAACTACCTGGCGGTGGAGTGGGGAGGTGAGGCGGTCGAGGCCATGAGCGTGGACGAACGCCTCACGCTCGCCAACCTGACGGTCGACTTCGGCGGAAAGGCGGGCCTCTGCGAGCCGGACGAGCACACGCGAGCCTATCTCGGCGAGGCGGAGGTGCTCGACCTGCACCCGATCGCGCCCGTCTATCGCAGTGTCATCGAGGTCGACGCCGAGAAATTGGAACCGCAGATCGCCTGCCCGCCAGCGATCGACAACGTCCAGGACCTGAGCGCGGTCGAAGGGACAGAGCTCGACGAGGTCTTCGTCGGGAGCTGCGCCAACGGCCGGATCGAAGATCTGGCGATCGTCGCTGGATATTTCAAGGGCAAGCAGGTGCACCCGCGCACCCGGACCATCGTCGTTCCGGCTTCCAAGCAGATCTACATGGAGGCGCTGGCACGCGGCTACATCCAGACCTTCATGGAATCCGGTGCGCTGGTGATGAACGCGGGCTGCGGCCCGTGCCTCGGCCGCCAGCACGGCGTGCTCGGTCCCGGTGAGCGCGCGCTTTCCACCAGCAACCGGAACTATGCCGGACGGATGGGCAGCGCCCAGGCCGAGATCTACCTTGCGAACCCAGCGGTCGCCGCAGCGTCCGCCCTGGCCGGCGCGATCGCCGATCCTCGCCTGCTCCCTCTTCCGGCGCTCCCCAAGAGGGTGTGGGAATTGGTTGGAGGGCGGAACTGATGGCCAGGGTCTTCAAGTTCGGTGACGGCATCTCGACGGACGCCATCATCCCGGGCCGGTATAACGTCACGACCGATCCGTCCGCGCTCGGCAAGGCGTGCTTCATCGAGGCCCGCCCCGACTTCGCCACCACCGTCCAGTCGGGGGATGTAATCGTCGGCGGCCGCAACTTCGGCTGCGGCAGCTCGCGCGAGCACGCCCCGATGGCGATCAAGGCCGCCGGCGTCCAGGCGGTCGTGGCCCGCAGCTTCGCGCGGATCTTCTACCGGAACGCGATCAACATCGGCCTGCCGGTGATCCAGTGCGACGCGGTCTACGACGCGGTCGGCGACGGCGACCCCATTTCGATCGACATCCGTTCCGGCGCGATCGACACGGATGGCAAGATATTTCAAGGAGAAACACCCGGCCCGGTGGCCGTCGCGATCATGGAAGCCGGGACGCTGATCGACCTGATCAAAACGCGCGGCTGGGCCGCGATCGAGGAGGTGTCATGATGGCAACCGCTGTAACCGCGAAGTGCCCGGAGTG
>Ga0307477_10003193_pt1 | contig 12278 bp, 10 predicted proteins | sample atmos_gasesECM2C_FD_203316 | JGI IMG/M metagenome (GOLD analysis project Ga0307477, IMG submission 203316) | Hardwood forest soil microbial communities from Morgan-Monroe State Forest, Indiana, United States - atmos_gasesECM2C_515 | ecosystem: Environmental > Terrestrial > Soil > Temperate...
GATCGCTGACAAGTGGCACCCCATCTGGCAGAAGCAAATGGATGCGTCGCCGGACAAGAACGCGATGACGGTGGATGCCAATGGTCCGCGCCAGGATTCTCTTCCTTTTGCTGTGCCGGCCGACCAGGCACAGTCCGGTAAGATCAACGCGCTCCTTGCCCGCGAGCATGAGCTGGCCAGAACTCTCGTTGAAAGGCGCAACCGTCTGGCGCAGGATCTTCAGCGCTGGGCTGTCTTCTCCAGTCGTGACTCCTGGCCGGCCGCTGGCACGCCCACCATTCGCGGCGATATTGAAACGAATCGCTATGTCCTCGCGTACAGTTTTGAGGAATTCACGCATCTCCTGCTAGACCCTCAGGAACCACACGGAAACGCGCCAAACGCCGAAGCCAATTCGATTTACGGAAAAAAGCAGCTGGTATATTTCCCGCCGATGGATGCTTCCGGACAGCGTACGGACGGTCTGGGTGTTGCGGTGCCCAGATTCAGCCTCGCGGTTCAGCCAATCCGAGCGTTCTACGGCGAGCCTTACTTCTTCGGTGTGACTTTTTCCGCCAATTTCGCTGCCGAAGAAAAGACCTTCTGGGATGCGCATTCCGATTGGATGCATTGGAACGGACAGATTCCTGACGGGATACAGGCGTTCGATTATGACCGCGGAATACCAGTGGACATACGCGACGCGCTAATCCCGGCTCCGCGGGGCTCTCCGGTGCTTTTGACGTTCGATCCGTTTAAGCCTGAAAACGGAGAGCGCGTCATGTACGCGTCCGGCGCGGACAAAACCCAGCGCCCCTAGGGCGTTGGAATGAACTGGTCCTTCGATGTAAAATGACACAATGAGGAGGGGTTGTTATGCGCTATCGCACTTATTCCCACGACCGGAGATTCGGCCTCGCCGCTATTGCCGCTTCGGCGTTTTGCATATTGACCATCGGCGGCGCGACAGCTGCGAATGCGGCCGACATTCCGGGCAGTAAGGACCCGGCCTTCCTGAAACGCTACGCGGGTTCGGAAATCATCTCTTCCGCAACGCGCAGCTACGATAGCTACGATCTCATCGTGCCCGACCCGAAAGATGCGAGCAAGACCGTAACAAAAACTTTGGAAGGTCCGATCACGCGAATTTACTATCGGGTCCCTGCGGGTCATACCGCGCTCGAGATCTTGCGCAATTACGAGCAAACGGTGAAAGCCGGATTTACGATTACCTACGAAGGTTTGCCTTGCCAAACGGACGGGGGAAGGGAGCGAGCGGACCGAGCATTCCAATCGTCGAAGACCTTGATGACGATCACCGGAATACACGGCGGCGGCTTCCTCGGTAATCCCTTCGTGACGCAAGGCGGCTCGGCCGCCTTCGCTCCTTCGGATGGTGCCGCCTGTTTCTTAACGGCGACGCAAAACAAGGGCGGACAGAATACGGCGCTTACTGTCGCCGTCGGCGAAAAGCACGATACGGGCAGTGCGAAGTTCACCGACAATCCGCCGATCGTTTTCAAGCCCGGCGAAATTCTGGCCATGGTCGACACGGCCACGCCGAAAGCGCTGCAGCTGAATATGACCACGACCAAAGCCGCCGCCGACATCCCCGGCAGCAAGGATCCCGCTTTCCTGAAACGCTACGCCGGTTCGCAAATCATCTTTTCCGCAATGCGCAGCTATGACAGCTACGATCTAACTCTTCCCGATCCGAAGGACCCAAGCAAAACCGTGACGCAAAGTCTGGAAGGACCGATCACACGGATTTTCTACCGGGTCCCGGTAGGCCACACCGCGCTTGAACTGTTCCGCAATTACGAGCAGACGGTTACAGCCGCCGGATTTACCATTACCTACGAAGGTTTGCCCTGCCAAACGGACGGAGGAAGGCAGCGCGCCGATATCGCATTCCAATCAGTGAAATCTTTGACGGCAAACACCGGAATTCAGGGCGGTGGCGGCATCGGCAATCCCTTTGTGACGCAGGGCGGATCGCCGACATTCGCGCCGTCCGACGGTCCGGCCTGTTTCTTCACGGCAACGCAGAGCAAAGGCGGACAGAATACGGCGCTGACGATTGCTGCAGGCGAGAAATATGATACGGGAAGCTCGAAATTCACCAATACTCCGCCGATCGTCTTCAAGCCCGGTGAAACTTTGGTCATGGTCGATGTGGCCACGCCCAAAGCTCTCCAAATCAACATGGTTACGGTGAAGGCCGCCGACATGGCCAGCGCGCTGAAAAGTAACGGCGTGTTCGATCTATATGGCGTGTACTTCGATACCGATAAAAGCGACGTCAAGCCGGAAAGCACGAGCACACTGGACGAAGTCGCAAAGCTGCTCAAAAGCGATGCATCGTTGAAGCTGGAAATCTCCGGTCACACCGACAATACCGGCGAAACGAATCACAACATGCAATTGTCGGACGCCCGCGCCAAAGCCGTGGTCGCAGTGCTGGTCAGCAAATACGGCATTGCCGCCGCGCGGCTTCAAGCGAAGGGTTATGGCGACACTAAGCCGGTTGCGCCGAACGATACCGACGCCAACCGCGCCAAAAACCGCCGCGTCGAACTGCGCAAAGTCTAAGACCGCATAGAAGCACGGCATGATTGAGATGCGATCATTGAGCCGGGAAAAGATCTTGCGGAGGCTTTTGCTAACGGCAGCGCTTGCTCTCGCCGCCGCGTCCGCATCGGCGCAAACGGCCGCTCCGCCGCCTGTCGCTCCGCCAACCTTCACTCCACCGCCCAAACTTCAGCTTCCGGCGATCCAGCAAGCCACACCCGTTCGTCCGCAGCAATTGACGCTGCCGAAGCCCGCGCCCGTGCCGCAACTGCGCGTGCCGAATATCGCGCTGCCAAATCCCCAGGCCGCACATCCGGCGCCGCCGGCCGCAGCCTCGAATAGCGTTGCGCCCAAAACTCCCAATACGCCGCCGTCCGCCCCGCAGAGCGTGCAGACGGCCACACGCTCGCTGCCCGGACATCTTCCGATGGCCGGAGTCGATTGGCCGGTGCCGCCGGTTACGACGGTCGATCGCGGCGACGGAAAATTCTGCGGGCCGATGCTTAAGCCGCAGAGCAGCGGCGGGCCGTTCAGTCCCGATGTCGTATGCCAATGCGCCCAGGAATATTTGGCCTATATGGGCAATGACTCAGCGGCGCTGCGCAAGAAGTACCAAGACTTCATCGGCAAGACGATCACGAAAAATGCAAGTACGAGCGCGAAATCATTTTCAGAACTGGATATCGACGGGATTTTTTCCGCAGCAGAACCGCTTCAGGACTACGCAAAACAGCGGCGTATTTCTACTTGCGAAAAATGGACGGCGGATCGACCCAAGATGGACGGCGACATCGCCGAACGGAAAAGCCTGCTTGATCGGATCGCCACGCTTCAAACCCAGGCCAGCGGGCTGTTTGGGCAAATGCGTGAGGCCCAGAAAGGAATAGGCCCCCGCAAAGCGACGAATGATCAAGCTGTAGCGCAGGCTCGGGAATTGAACCAGAAAGCGGCTGACGTCAATCGGCAGGCGAACGATCTCAAACGGCAGCTTCCCGCCATCGAGAAACGCTTGGCGCAATATCCCGTGGATGCCGAGCAGGCGAAGTCCGGCGCGTATCGCTCGGTACAGGCGGCTTTCGCGAACTGGTGGAATCTCTACCGCATCGAAAGCAGGTATCGCGCCGCCCCCGTCGGAGCTGAGCAGCTGGAAACGCAGACAAGAACACAGGCAGCAGCAAAAGATGAAAATGTCGCTTTGAACCAAAAATGGGATCCGGTTTGGGTGCAACGAGTCAGGGAGTTTGTCGAGCGAGAAGACGCTAATCTTGGGCAGAACGCACAGATTTTCACCCACGTTGTCTTTGACGCAGCGGGATTTTTCAACGACGAGTTGCCTTCATGCCGCCGGCTTGGCGCCCTTTACGCACAAGAATCAGACCAGCACGCACAGGAAATGGCGTCGATTGCTTCCCGGTTTAGAGACACGTTTCAACGCATTCGCTCTGATCTAATGCCTTGGGAAGCGTTTTCCGGCCAAGACGGGTGGCCCGAGGCCGGTGTGGGTGGCGCGAACGATGTCAGTTTCGGCGAAACGGCGCGCCGGGTATTCGAGTATGATTATGCGATCAGATTTACGCTTGGCCTCGGCAGACCTGAATATAGTTTCGGTGGACCGGCCATTCCCAGATCCGTGCCGTCAAGTAAGTTTAATATCACCGTTGATTCGCGAGGTGTCATCGCTAATCCCGGTGAACTTACTGGGGGGGTGGGCGACGACAGCAACAGACCTGTCGCTGTCCCTGAGGATCCTAATATTGCTGCATTTCGGAAGGAACATCCGGATTGCAATCAGTGGTATGGCGCGATTGCCAACGGCTCGATCGCCCATGGTGGCGAGATTTGGGATGACAGCAAGCGCCTCGATTATGAGGCCTACCTGAATTCATCCGCAGGCCGGCCTGCCGATTGGGGCAACCCCGACCGATATATCGTTCGCCCGCCGAATGTTCCGCCGGTGACAATTGATGTCGTCTTCGAGCCGCTGAAGCGCGAAAACTATTCCAATATCATGTTCGCTTCCGGCGCCGATAAGACTCAGCGACCGTGAACAGAGGCATCTCCATGACTATTCTCAAATGCGGATTGGGAATTGTGATTACTGCGGCGCTCCTGTCGATACCGGTATCGTTCGCCGCGCAAACTTCTCCCGACCTCGCGGGCGAATGGGTCTATAGCGGCCAGGAGGGCAGGGCCGTGATAAAGCAAACGGCCAATCGCGTGACGCTGGAGTTGACCTACACGCCCAATACGGCTCCCTCGCCGCACTATAAAATCGATACGACAATGGCCGGACAGACGCTAAACGGCGCGTGGCAGTGCGTCACTCCTGTGTGCGCCGGACAGAGCGGAAAATTTCATGCCGAACTCAGCGCCGATGCGAGCCGGCTCACCGTGTCACAGACCGACGACCCGGGCGGAAGGAATGGCTGGAACGGAACCGTGCTCGTGCGCGCGCCGGCGGACGCCGCCGATATGGCGCGCGCGATTGGAAATGGCGGCTCCGTCGAGATTTACAATATTTTATTCGACACCGATCAGGCCGTCGTCAAACCGGAAAGCAAGCCGACGCTGGACGAAATCGCAAAACTGCTTAGGAACAATTCATCCCTGAAGCTGGAAGTCGCCGGCCATACCGACAACACGGGCACGGCGCAGCACAATCTGTTGCTATCGCAGGAGCGCGCCCAGGCCGTTGTCCAGGCGCTGGTGAAGAACTATGCGATCACCGCCGCGCGGCTCCAGGCAAAAGGCTACGGCGACACTAAACCCCTCGCACCGAACGACACCGAGCGAAATCGCGCCAACAACCGCCGCGTCGAACTGCGGAAAATTTAGTTACCCAAGCTCCTTGGCGATCGCCCAGGCTTCGATCTGGATCAGATTGCCCCCGCGCAGCGGCATCACCAGCGAATCCCGCGTCGGCCGGTGCGCCGGATCGGGAAAATGCTCGTGCCACGGCTTATTCACGGCGGTGCGATAGGAATCGCTGACGAGATAGACGGTCATCTTCACCACGTCGCCCAAATCCATCCCGCCGGCGTCGAGCACACGCTTCAAATTCTTGAAGCAGAGCACCGCCTGGGCCTCGGGATCGGCCGGCATCACACCGGTCTCGGGGTCCTTCCCCATGATCCGCGAGGTGACGAGGATCGGCCCCACGCGGCAGGCGGTGGGAATGGGTGCGCCATGATGCGAGAGGCCCTTCACTTCGATGCTCTTCTGTCTCATTGTTTTTTCCTCTCACAACCAGCGTGCAAAACCCAATCCGATGCCGGTCAGCGCCGGCGTCCGATAGGCCGGAATATATTCCACCCATTCGAGCTTCAGACCTGCCGCGGCGGATGCAGCGGCGGCCACGATCCAACTGCGGATTTCCGAGCTGCCGGCCTGCAGGCGCTTCGGATCGAGTCCCAAAAGATAGTCGAGATCGTTTTTCCGCAGCGCTTTGATCACGCCCCGGTCCAATTCCTCGTCGACCACGAAATGCGACAAACCGCCCGAAGCCAGCAGGCCGACGTGAATATCGGCGGTATAAGACCGGATCGCCTGCTGCAATTCTCGCCCCAGCCGGACGCAACGTTTGGGCGGCACGGGATTGGGCGGATAATAGGTGTTCAGCAGGATGGGCACGACCGGTAGATTCCGGCCGGCAAGATAGATGCGGTGGATGTTGGAATAGGCGTGCCCCTCATATTGCTCGGGATGCAGCTCTTTCAGCGCGCAAACATCGAATTCCGCTTCTGTCAGCCGCTCGATCAGATGCAGTGCAAGCGAGGAATGAACCGGATAATGCGCGTCGCGCTCCGGCTCCAGCCGCTGCGATTGGGCGCGTGCGTACCAATCCTCATCCTTAAGGTTACCCCGCGCGGCGTTGCGGATGGTGTCGCCGTAATAGATGCCGAGCGCGGGCATCATCGCATCCTGGAAGAGCTCGTGCTGATCGTCGCCCACAATGATAAGCGCATCGAGCTGGACGGCTTCGATTCGGCGCCTGAGGCAGGCCATGGCCTTGTGCGCGCGCTCGTAAGCCTCGCCCATCCGCTCCGGCGTCACTTTTGTTTCGGCATCCGGCGGCGCTTCCGCAAGCAGCTCCTCGTAACTGCGCGGCGTGCCACCTTTGTCGCATAGCGGCATGCGCCGATCCGATTCGCGAAAGCCCGCGATCCAATCCCCGCGCGTGGCGGCCAGCATCACGCTGTGCGACGAACCGAACGCGGCAACAAGCTGCCCCATGGGCTGCTAGGCTCGGCGCGGACGGCGTTCCGCCCCGGGTTGTGGTGCTGCCGCGCGGCAGATTTCGGCAGCGTCGCGAAGCTCCTCGATCGACCAGGCGAGCGCGAGCAAACGCGACGCCTGTTCCGCGCCAAGAATGTCGTCGGCAAGTCCGTGGAATTTCGCATCCAGGTCTGCATTGCTCATCGGCCGCTCGCGGCTGCCGATCGCATGGGCGATATGTTTTTCCAGAATGCGCCCGTCGCTCAGCACCAGGCGCACAAGGACTTGATCATCGCGAAGCTGCGGGTCCACCTTCGCTTCGATGCGGTCGCGCAAGCGCACAACTTTGGGGTCACGCACGCAAGCATCGGAATATTGCTTTTCGCCCGCCGCACCGTAAATCAGCGCGGCCGCGGTGGAATGGAAGACGCTGAATTTCCCTTCGAGCCCCACTTGCGGCGTTCGCTTGCCGGTGAGCTCGAGCACGAGCGGTGCGACCGTGAGATCGACCCTTTCCACCTCTTCGCCGGAAAGCCCGTTCTCGCGCTTCAATTGGATGCAGGCATCGATGGCGGGATGAATCACGATGCCGCAGGCAAAGGGCTTGTAGGAATTCAAGGTGACTTCGAAGCTCTTGCCCAGCCCTTCAGTTATTTGCGCGTAATCCTGTTTCTTCGACAGCACATTAGCGAAACCGCGCTTGGCCTCCAGCACCTGATCGGAACTGGTGAAATCTTCTTGTGCAAGAATTGCCGACACCAATCCGTTCTGCGCCGCGCGCCCGGGATGGAAGCTCTTGCAATGGGTCCCAAACATTTCACGCAAACCCGCCGCTTGCGTGCCGGCGATCCCCAGCGCCCAAACCATCTGCTGCTCGGTGAGCTTCAGAATCTTGCCCGCCGCCGCCGCCGCGCCGAATACGCCGGCCGTGCCGGTGATATGCCAGCCGGCATCGTAATGATCGGGGTAAACCGCTTTGCCGATGCGGCATTCGGCTTCCACGCCCAAGACGAAAGCATGAAGCAATTCGGCGCCGGAAACCGGCCGGTACTCGGCAAGCGCAAACAGCGCCGACGCGACGGGTCCAGAGGGATGGATGATGGTCGGAAGATGCGTGTCGTCGAAATCGAATACGTGGCTGGTGATACCATTCAATAGCGCAGCCGTTAGGATATCGGTTTTGTCCGAACGCCCGAGCACAGAGGCCTGCGCCGGTCCCGCAAAGGGCTTAAGCGCCGCGAGCGCAGATTCGACGGCTTCGTGGCGGCTCGCGCCCACCGCACAACCGAGCCAATTGACGATGGAGCGCACGCCTTCGCGCCTCGCCTCTTCGGGAATTTCCGAAGCTTGCGAATTGACCACATAGCGCGCCAGCGTCCGTGTCACTTCCATGGCGTACCTTCCCATGTCACGGCCTGGCGAAGCGAAAGCTGAGACCGGGCCATCCAGTACGCGCGCGCCGGCGCGCGAATGAGTCCTTCTTCGTCTGGATGGCCCGCTGGTGCGGGCCATGACAACTTTTTAAACCGGTTCAATGCGGATTCTCTCTATACCTCAAAAAACACCGTCTCATCCTCGCCGCCTAAGCGAATATCGAAACGATACATATTGGCCGTATTCGAATCCCTCGCCGCAATGAGCGTGTGGCGTCGCCGCTCCGGAACCAGCGCCAGGATCGGATCCTCGGCATTCTCCGGCGCATCAGAAAAATAAATTCGCGTGGCAAGCCGCTTGAGGAATCCGGGACCGATGATCCCAAGCGCGATATGCGGCGCCTGCAGCGAATTTCCCGGCCCAGCCACGCGTCCCGGACGAATAGTACGGAAGCGAAAGCCGCCTTGTTTGTCCAAAGCACAGCGGCCGTAACCGATGAAAGCGGGATCCAGCGGAAGCTCGCTGCGGGCATCATCCGGATGGGGATAGCGACCGGCGGCATTTGCCTGCCAGATTTCGATCAGCCCGTCGACTAAAGGCGCGCCGGTATTGTCCCAAACGCGACCGGTCAATTCGATCCTCGTTCCCAGCGCTTGATCGCGTTCGCCGGGTTTATGCGCGATGCCGTAATCGTGGCCCGGCGCGACCAGATCGCTGCGCGCGCCTAGATCGCTTTCGCCGGCGAGATCGGCCGCGCCTTTCCACGGCAGACCGAAATGCAGGAACGGTCCCGTGGTCTGCCAGGGAGTCTGCCCTGCCATGCTCAGTTTTCCATTGGCGTTGCGTTGCGCCCGCGCAGCACAAAATCGAAGACAAACGACAGCGCCCAAAACGGCTCCGTCGTCCCTTTGTCGAAGCGCGCGACCAGGCGCCCGCGCGCAGCTTCGGGAACGGCATTGGCAATCGCATCGAGCGGAAACAGCGGATCGCCGGGAAAATACATCTGCGTGACGAGGCGGTTGGCGAAAGCTGCACCGACCAGGGAAAAATGAATGTGCGCGGGACGCCACGCATTCCAGTCATTGTACCAAGGATAGGCGCCCGGCTTGATGGTGATGAAGCGATAGCGGCCTTCCGCATCGCTGATAACCCGGCCCGCGCCGGTGAAATTGGGATCGCGCGGCGCGTCATGCTGATCATATTCGTGCACATAGCGTCCCGCGGAATTGGCCTGCAGGATTTCGATCATGACGTTCGGCACCGGGCGCTCGTTTTCGTCGATTACGCGGCCTGAAACGACAATGCGTTCCCCCAAAGGTTCGCCTTTATGCTGGCGTGTGAGGTCGGCGATCGCGGGCCCCATCAGTTTCTCCCACACGCTCTCGCCGGACGGCCCGGTCGTCTCGGTCAGTGTGTGCGGGATGCGGATGAGCGGCTGGGTCGGCGCGCGCACCGCAGAAGCTCGGAATTCGTCAAATTTGAGCGGCGGCTGCGCGCTTTTATCGTCGCGCGAATAGGGCAGGGGCTCAGCCATTGTCTTCTCCGGTAAGCGCAGTCCAAACAGCCGATACAGCGGCCGGGTTTCCCATGCAAGCCAGCGTTGTACCGGCAAATCACTCGCAACGGGCGGTTGCTCGTTCCTCTCCTTTAGTTACGGTTCGCACACCAGCCTTGTTACAGTTGATGTTACAGTTGATGTTACAGTTGGAATGACGAAAAACCCAATAAAATCGTGCTTTGTTACAGTTGTAACAGTTGTAGGGGGTACTGCCCTCCGGCTCAAATTATCACCTTCGTCATGATGCCTTTGGGGAAAATTTCCTCCGGTTTGTATTGCCGGTGGGCGATTCCCTGCTGATAGGTGTAAAGCGCCATCTGCTCCCAAGTCGGACGGTTTTCCTCGATGCCGTAGGGAAACAGATCCCCGAACCGGTCGCGCATCCGGCGTGCATAGGTGGTGAGCCACGGCACGGGATAGCGCGACACCGCGGGATCGAGAATCCGTTCGATGCTGCGGCGCTTGGACTCTTGAAACGCGTTCAACAGATTGCGCGGCGCCCAGGGATGTTCGTCGACGATGGATTTCTTCATCGCGATGATGTGCATGATCGGCCAAACGCGCGTGCGCTCGTAATATTCTTCCTCCATTTCGAGATAATTCGGGAATAGCCGCACCACGTCGGGATGGCCTTCGAGGAAACACGTTGGCGGGCGCGCGATGATGGCGCAATCGATCTCGTGCGCTGCCAGCAATTCGCTCAAGGATTTGTCGGATACGCGCGTGAGCCTCAACCCTGCAGGCAAATTCAGCTCAACTTTCTCTTCGCGGCCCGGCGCGTTGGCTCCGGCCTGATACCAATGCACATCCGTGAGCTTCACGCCCATTTCGTTGTGCAACCAGCCGCGCATATAGACCGCAGCCGAATGGGCCCATTCCGGCGAGCCCACCCTTTTTCCTTTGAGATCGCTCGCGCTTTTGATGCCGCTCTTTTTGTTGACATAGAACGAGCTGAAGCGAAACAAGCGCGAGCAAATCACCGGCAGGCCGACGATGTCGGAATTATCGCGCGTCACCTGCGTGGAAAATTTCGCGAAGGAAAGTTCCGACAAGTCGAATTCGCGATTGGCCGTGAAGCGCGCGAAACACTCATGATGCCCAAGATTGAGCCAGGTATGATCGATGCCTTCGGCCTTGACAAAGCCCATGCGGAAATCGCGGAAATGATCGTAGTCGGTGGTGGCGATGCTGAGTTTCAGTAAGGACATCCAACTCCCCTGGCTTGGTTCAAATATCGAGCACCAGCCGCGGGCTTTTTGAGCCCGAGCAGCAGATCATCATGGTGGCGCTTTCGTTGCGCTCCTGTTCCGTCAGAATCGTATCGCGATGGTCCGGAATGCCCGAAATCACCCGCGTCTCGCACGCGCCGCATACGCCCTCTTCGCAGGAGTGCGGCACTTCGATCCCGATCTCGCGAATTGCCTGCAGAATGGACTTGCCCGGCGGAATCACCAGTTCACGTTTGGCCCGCGCCAGCTCCACGACAAAGCCGCCCTCCTGCGCTGCGGCGAATTTCGGCGTGAAATATTCCACATGGACCTGGTCCGGGGGCCAATGGGCGGTGGCCGCCTCGAAAGCCGCCAGCATGGGGGCAGGACCGCAGCAATAGAGGTGGGCGTTTTTCGGCAGGCTTTCGACGATCGCGGCAACGTTTAGAAAACGGCCGCTTTCCTCGTCGTCAAAATGAAAGCGCACCTGCTCATATTGCGACAATTCATCAAGAAACGCCGTATCGGGCCGCGAGCGGCAAGAATAATAGAGCCGCCACGGGCGCTCCTTCGCGATCAGCTGCGTGATCATGCAATAGATCGGCGTGATGCCGATGCCTCCGGCGAGGAGCACCACCAGCTCGGCATCTTCCTTCAGCGGGAAATTGTTGCGCGGCGGAACAATGGATAATTTCGAACCCACCCGCAGCTGATCGTGCATGTATAGCGAGCCGCCGCGGCTGTTCACATCGCGTTTGACGCCCACCGTGTATTCGTAAAGCCCGCGTCCCGACTGGACCAGCGAATATTGCCGTTCGATGCCGTTGGGAAGGATCAACCCAATATGCGCCCCGGGTTCGGCATCGGGCAGCGCGCCTCTATCCGGACGCTGGAAAGTATAGAGGTTGGTGTCGCGCGCAACCATCCGCACGCAAGCGAGAATCACTTCGATGGTTTCGATATTCGTGGGCGGGATCGGAATGTCGTCCGGCAACCTATTGTCCGTTATCTAGCGCTTAGCTTGGTTCTGCCGCGCATACGCCCGCTATTCAAGCCCTTACTGCTTGACGGGCCATGCTTTCTGCCCTCATAGACCGTGCATTCTCATCGGTAGCGGAATTGGACGCAGTCAACCTCAAAACACCCGGCGCGCAAGTCTCGCGGATCGTGCCCACGGTCATCGCCGGCGCGTTTTTCATGGACGGGCTGGACTCCTCCATCATCTCCACTTCGCTGCCGCAAATGGCAATGACCTTCCACGTCTCGCCTTCGCAGATGAGCGCGGCGATCACCTCCTACCTCATCAGTCTCGCGATCTTCATCCCAATCAGCGGCTGGATTGCCGACCGTTTTGGCGCCAGGCCCGTGTTTTG
>Ga0307477_10003194_pt1 | contig 12272 bp, 9 predicted proteins | sample atmos_gasesECM2C_FD_203316 | JGI IMG/M metagenome (GOLD analysis project Ga0307477, IMG submission 203316) | Hardwood forest soil microbial communities from Morgan-Monroe State Forest, Indiana, United States - atmos_gasesECM2C_515 | ecosystem: Environmental > Terrestrial > Soil > Temperate...
CAAAGCGGAAGGGTTGGAGCCTTCCGATTGAGGAACATAAAACTCCGGTGCAACCGGATGTTCGAGGCCGAATTCCCGGACGTCTCCGACGACACCAACGATGGTGGCCCACGTTTCACCGTTGTCCCCGGACACGCGTTTGCCGATGGGATCTTCATGCGGCCAGAACTGGCGCTGCATCGCTTCATTGATAATTACCACTTGGCGTTCTTTGCCACCGTCGTCGGTATCGGCAAATTCTCGGCCCTTTAATAGCGGGATGCCCAGAGTCCGAAAATAATCGTTTGAGATGATGACTTGATTGCCCACCGGAGGAGCTTCCGCCGGGCTTACCTGGCGGCCTTCGATCATGAACGGTCCTGAAAATGCGCTGGCTCCAGCCGAGATGGCCTCCGGTTCCAGCGGGTAAATGCCGGAAATGGCCGCGGATACTACTCCGGGTTCCGCTTGGACGCGATGGAGAACCTTCTTGATGACGTCGACAACCTGCTCTTGCTTCGCGTATTTGCTGAAGCTGAAAGTGGTGCGCATCGCCAGAACGCGCTCGGGAACAAAACCTGGACTCACTTGTTGGATTTTGATCAGGCTGCGCAGCATAAGCCCTGCACCGATGAGCAAAATGAAGGAGAAAGCAATTTGAGAGACAATCAGCGCGCTTCGGACGCGGTTTTTGTAGCGTCCAGCACCGGCTCCGGAGCTGCCCTCCTTCAGGCGCGATGACAGATTTGCGCGAGTGAAAATCGCAGATAGCGTGCCGAACACGATGCTGGTACCCAGCGCGGCCAAGAGAGTGAAAGCCAGCACGCCGCCATCGATTCCAATTTCATGAGCGCGAGGTGTAAGGCGCGAGGCAAACTGGGTTAAGAGTTGGAGACTGTTGTAGGCAAAGGCTAACCCGAAGAGCCCTCCCACCAGCGCTATCAGGAAACTTTCGGTAAGCAGCTGGCGTAGGATGCGGCTCTGGCCCGCTCCCAGCGCGGTGCGGACGGCAAGCTCGCGTTCGCGGCGCGACATTCGTGCAAGCATCAAATTCGCCACATTGGCGCAGGCGATTAGTAGGACGAATGCTGCGGCGGCCAGAAGCATCAGCAGCGTTGGCCGCGCCTCTCGCGTTAGTTCCTCTTGAAGCGGCATGGTTCTAGCCGTGTATCCGATATTTTCGGGATACGATTTTGGATACTCCGATTTCAGACGGCCAGCAATGGTGGAGAAATCCGCGTTGGCCTGAACGACGGAAACCCCGGCCCTCAACCTTCCGAAGCCTTCCATCATTCGCGCGTCCCGATTATCGATCAGGGCTTTGCCCGAGCGGAAAGGACAAGCCGATGTGGGCATGTAGACGTCGCTTTCCGCCGGATATTGCGGAAGCGGCGGCAGAACCCCCACGACGGTATGAACTTTATCGTTCATTTCAAACGTTTTTCCCACGATGGTTGGATCGCTGCCGAATTTGTTCTTCCAGTATGGATAGCTGAGCAGCAAGACAGGAGGCGCGCCGAGCTTGTCGTCGTCCGGAACAAACGTGCGGCCCAGCAGCGGCTTTACTTCGAACAGATCGAAATAATTCGCGGAGACAACCGCCGAGCGGACACGGTCAGGGTCGCCGTGACCCAGCAAAATGAACGACATGTTGTGGTATTCCACCATGCCACTGAGCGTTTTATTTTGTTCTCGATAATCTTGAATCTCGTGTACGGAGAACTGGATGTCGTCGAGTCCCTGTTTTTGCGCCTGTTGGCGGATAAAAACAAGCTGCTGGCCGTTGGGATATGGGAGCGGGCGAAGGAGAACGGCATGCACGACGCTGAAGATTGCGGTGTTTGCTCCAATTCCGAGCGCGAGAATGATGGTAGCCATCACGGTGAAGCCCGGATTTTTGAGCATCATGCGGACGGCGTAGGTTAAATCCTGTTTCAAGATTTCCCAGTGTTCGCGAGGAGCGGTCTGGAAAATGCCTTGAATCGTCTCCCCCCACAGCTTGATGATCTCCGCCATGCCTCCGCGCTCGCGGGCGTCACGCGATTGATCCTCGAAGGTATGCTCCATCTCGCGGCCATAGTCAGACTGGAAATCCGCGGGCAAAATGCGGAGCAAGGAGCGAAAGATTTTTTTGGACACCGGAGCTGGCGACGAATTCATAAGATCTCCTTGCTAGGCTAGTTCGGGTTTCCGAAAAAGCTTCTTGTTGCGAGCCATCGTTAACAGCTCTTCCATGCGGCGCGCTTCAGCCACAGCGATCTGGCGTCCCAGTTCGGTGAGGCGATAATAGCGGCGGCGCTCGTCATCCAGGCCCGCGGCGGGCCGGTCGTTTGATTCCACGATCCAATCTTCGCCGTTTAAGCGCTTGATGATTCCGTACAAAGTACCGGCGCTGAGTTGAACTTTTCCTCCGGTTCTTCGCTTCACTTCCTTCAAGATGGCGTAGCCGTGCTTCTCGCCATCTGCGAGCGCCAGCAAAACGTGAAACATCGCGGCGCTCATTACGGGCTGCTGCCCGGGTGTCTCTTCCTGCGAACGGGCCATGCGGCATCTCCTTTGCACGGTGCAGACGGTGGTTATCCGGAACGCCCTACTATACCGATCTGCTGATTACTATAACGTACGGCGATATAGTGTCAATAGCTTCGACGATGGGGAGGCAGAAAAGTGAGCAAACGAACCAGGATTCGGAAAGATGCGGAGGTATTTCAGCAGGAGTGCCGAGGCGCGCCAGGCGGAGTGTAAATTCGGATGATGTCGTGTTTGACTTCCACCACTCTGCCGGGATATTCACCCGCCGTTTTTTCGCGCAGCGCTTCCATGGTGGGGTACTCGGTGCGGCCGTCAAACCAGCGCGCATCGTCAATCAACAAAACGTGGCCCTGGGCGGGGTACTTGTAGATCGCCTGGAGTTCCTGCTTCACTGGAGTCGAGATATCGAAATCGTGGCCATCGAGCCAGAACAAGCACGGTTCCTTAAGAGCGGGCAATAGCTCGGGCAAGACCGTAGCGCTGTCACCTTGCAGAACATGGATATTCGGATGGTTAGCGAATTTTCGCCGAGCGCTTTCTGCTCGACGGTTATCGAGCTCAATCGAATAAATTTCCTGGAACCGGTTTTGGTTCACGTACAACATATGCGCGTGGTTCGTTCCGGTTTCTACCAGCACGCCTAGATTGAATTGGGAAGCGAACTCCGCAATCATTCGCTGCTTCACCAAATGCGGCGCTCCGGCTCCGGGGACCGCGCGAATTTTCCAGGATAGATATTCACCCCAAGCCGAAATGCTTTTGTAAAAATGAAAAAGCCGCGTTTCGCGGAAGGCCTGCCGTAATTTCGACGCCATTTCACCGTAATAATAAACACAAAAGAAGCGCCAGCGCCCCAACATAAAAAGAGGGGCGCGCTTCCGATACTGTTTTTTAATTGGTTCTGCCCAAGCCGGCTGGGGCCATCTGCGGTTGCCGAGCAGTTGCTAACGGGACTCCGGATCCATTCTAATTTTTCGAGGGGCTCTCCGACAGCTCCGTCCAGATGCCGTAGGAAGCCAATGCTCCGATCCCACCGAAGAGTAAGAAGAATGCGAGCTTCCGGCGCTTGCGTTTTGCCGGAGTGGTGTTCGCATCATCGCGATAGGCAGGGATCGCTCGCGCAGCCGTTGCCGCCGGCTCCAAATCCATGGTCACTCGATAGGATTTTCCTTCCGGGATCGTATGGAGTTCACCGTCATTATCAAGGACTAACGAACCGTGAAAGGCGGAGACGACGATCTCCGCTGGTCCGACGATGGTGACTTGACCGTAGGCCGGCTGGCCATTTGCCGCTCGAACGACGCCTTCCGGTACTTCGAGCTCGAGTTGATCCGCGCCGTTTGACGAGAAGCCCACGGTGCCGCGCAGCACTTCCGCAAAGAGTGTATCGGATCGCTCGCCGAGAGTCGCAGAACTGGAGGCCAGCAAATAAAGCTGGGTGGTTCCCATTCTCAGGCGCAAGGCGCCGCCTGCGTCGGTTTGCACTCGGTCGCCCGGATAAACAGTGGTGCCGATTGCGACTTTAGCATCGGAAATCTGTGCGCTTTGGGCCTGGATTACAAAGCCCAGCGGTTTCTCGTTCGCGGCAAAACCAGGGAAAGCCAAAAGGCCCGCGAGAATCGCCGCAATGCAGGGCCGAGCAAAAGAGCGCATCACTCCTCCGGAATAGTTCCTTACACAACCTAGGGGCTCTGTCGGTGCAGGTCAATCCACACGCTGCGGGTGGTGGTGTAAGAGGCAATAGAGGATTAGCTACGCGAGTTATGCAAAGGTACCACCGTAGAACGGTAGAACGCGGTGGGGAACATCGCTACAGAGAGTCACTGCAGGCGGTCGATTTTCGCCGCCAGGATGAAATCGCTTTCGGTGAGACCGTTAATTTTGTGCGTCCAGGTTTTTACTTCGGCTTTTCCCCAGGTCAGGAATATATCGGGGTGATGGCCCTGCTCTTCGGCGATGACGCCCACTTTATTTACAAACGCCAGCGCCTGGGCGAAATCGGGGAATTTGAACTCGCGCGCGAGGTGATGCCCTTCTACGACCCTCCACTGCGGCGTTTGTTTAGCCAAGTCCTCGAGTTCTTTTCCCGCTAGCGGGGGAACCCCTCCGCGGCAAGGAACGCAGGTTTTGTTTGCTAGATCGCTCATGAAAAACTCCCGATTTTCGAAGGTGCCATAGCAATTGTACAGGAATGGGGTGCTTACGGCCCTGGCTCATTGCCAACAAGTTCTGCTATCCTCTGCGGCACGGAATCCTGATGGTCACTCACCGGAGGCATCCATGGCCGAAGAAATTCGAGAACTGCAAGAAAACGCTGAACACGGCGCAGAAGAGCCAAGCCTAGCGCCGGTTACGGTAACCATGGCGGTGCTGGCCGTGCTAGTGGCTTCGGTTTCATTGTTGGGCCATCGGGCGCACACCGAAGAGATTCTTCACCAGACGAAAGCCACCGATCAATGGGCCTACTACCAGGCCAAAGACATCCGGCGCCGAAATTACGAGCTGTTCCTCGATGAGATTTCGGTTTTCACGCTGCAAAATGCCGAGCAGGTGGCGAAGATCAAGGAGAAGTACTCCAAGGAAGTGGATCGTTACAAAGAGGAGCAGAAAGACATTCAAGCGGAGGCCAAGAACGCCGAGAACGATGTCGTCACCGAGCAGCATCGCGCTGACCGTTTTGATCTAGGTGAGGTGATGCTCGAAGCGGCTCTGGTCATTTGCTCAATCACGCTGCTCACTCGCAAGAAAATATTTTGGGGCTTCGGAATCGTGCTGGGTTTGGCTGGAGTTGTAACGGCGGCTCTAGGTCTACTAATTCACTAACGGCCTAACGAAGTGCGGTTTTTCGGTCATGACCTAAATCGCCGCGGAGCCTAGCGGCGTCCGGAGGCTGCGGATTTTGATTCGATGTAGGCGCGGACATACTCCGCGAAGGCGTTTTCCAGCCTTAGAGTAACTGGTCCGGGGGCGCTGGCGATTCGGTGGCCGTTGATTTCGCTTACGCCCAGCATGCTTCGGTTGGTGGAAGATATAAAAACTTCGTCGGCACTATAAAGATCTTCCGGCAGCAGCGTGCGTTCCGCCACCGGCGTGCCGACACCCGCGCCGATTTCCAGCAGCACACTGCGCGTAATACCCTCAAGACAACCGGAGGTAAGCGGCGGTGTGTAAGCGCGCTCGCCCCGCACGCAGAAAATGTTCGCTGCCGTGCATTCGGCCACTTCCCCGCGCTCGTTGAGCATCACGACTTCGTCAAATCCCGCTTGGTGCGCTTCGTGGAGACTCCAAACATTGTTGAGCCAGGAAGTGACCTTTACGCCAGCGAGCGGCGAAGCCGCATGGCGTCCGTTTTCACGCAGACCAAGCCTTACCGGCTCCCGGTAGGACGGCAGATCGGAGGAATAGATGATTAAATCCGCGGGAGGAAATGGCTCGTTGCTGCTCCAAAAGCCCTGATTGTAAATCGCGTAAATTCGCGCGCAGCCTTCGCGGACTTCGTTGGCGAGAAGAAGGTGATCGAGTTTGACGCGTACATCGTCCGGCTCGAAGGGAAACGGACAGTGGGTTCGCTGCGCGTCGCGCTTCAGACGTTTCCAATGGCGTTCGAATGCAAACGGGACGCCGCCCATGATGCGGATTGTGGTGAACAGGCCCCAGCCGTTTAGTAAGCCAGCCTGCCCGGGCGAGAGCCGCACTTCTTCGACCGGCAAAAGCCGGTCGTTATGAAAAACGAAACGATGGATCAACGCGTTCCTCCCGAAGGAACCCAGCTATTCTATCGCCAATCGGTTCGCGACTGTGAACGGGCCTCCCGGCGATTATGCGCATAAGCAGGCGAGCCTTCCGCTGCGTTTTTTCCTAGCTCTGGTATTGACACTTATGGTGCCGAAGGCCTAAATTGAAGCTGTCGGTTTGGAGGGACTATGCGCGCACTCTCCCGGTGTGTACTGATCGCAATTTTAATCGCTGGACTGCTGAACATTCCCGCCTATGCCGCCGATGAAAAGCCTTTGGGGCTAGTGACCCAGGCTGAAAACGCACACATCGGCAATGCCAAAGTCGCGATTGGTACGACCATCTTTCCCGGTGACACCCTGGCTACCGAAGCTGGCGGCGCGTTGAGACTTAACTTTGGGTCGAGCCAACTGTATTTGCTTTCGGCTAGCTCAGCCACTTTGTCGCAAAACGCTAGCGCGACAATGGTGCATGCGGTGGTGGGACACGGGACGGTGGGTTTTTCGTCGAATGGCACCGATCACATTGAACTGGAAATTCCGCAAGGCATTTTGCGCGCCGCAAACAGCGAACCGGCCTACGGTCAGGTGACCATTGTTGGGCCCCTGGAAGTCGTAATCTCGACATATCGCGGAACGCTGAGTCTCGATCACGATGGAGAAGTTCGTGATATCCCGGCCGGCCGATCCTATCGCGTGACCATGGAATTGGAACCGGCCGGCGCCGCAGCGCAGCCGCAGGCACCCGCCGGAGTGGGTGGCTCGGGAACCAAACGCGCTCTGAACACCTCCACTCTTGCTTGGGCCTTAGTGGCAGTAGGGGCAGCAGGCGCGGTGGCCTACGGTATCTGGGATGTGTTGTCTGAAAGTTCGTCCGCGCCAAAATAGCCAAGCGAGCTTTTTAGAATTTCTTTTCTGGTCTCCAGTCATTTCTCGGGCTACCGTCTCGCTCATTTGAAAAGTTCTCGCAAACCCTTTAAAAACAGAGCACGGCGGAGCGTCGTATTCTGCTTGGAACCGTCAAAGAGTTGTATGCTAGGTTGTATATCCGAGAGAGTGATAACTAAAACATGAACAGGCCTATGCGACGATTCGTAGTTCTTTGTTTGCTGATCTTTTGTGCTGTTCCAAGTTTTTCAGCGGGCTCCGCACCGGATTTATTGCTGCAGACCATGCAGCAGGAATTGAAGCGCGCCAACACGTTGCTGGCCAAGTCGGAACCTGCGCCTTACTACCTAAGTTACGCTGTCACCGACATCGACGGCTCTGCGATCGTAGCCGCCAATGGCAGCCTGATGATTTCGACCAGCGTTCGTAGACGCCTAGCGGACGTGATGATGCGCGTTGGTTCGCCGGCACTGGACAACACGCATAACAAGAGTCGCGGCTCCGGTATTACCTCCGGGGCCCTTCCCTTACATGATGACTCGGACGCGATTGCTCGCGTGCTGTGGCAGCTCACCAACCGCGGATACGATCAAGCCTCTTCGGCGTTTTTGACGGTGAAGACAAACACGGCGGTGCAATCGGAAGAAGAAGATAAGTCGCCGGATTTTTCGAAGGAAGCGCCACAAGATCACCTGGGCGCTGCGCTCACCGTCGCCCGGCTGAACCAAAAACAGTGGGAAGATCGCGCCCGAAGGCTTTCGGCAGGGTTCCTGAAATATCCGGAAGTCTACAATTCGACTGTGTACCTCACGGTCAGTGATGACCGTTCGTATCTCGCTACGAGCGAAGGGACCGCGGTGGTGCGGCCGGGTGCGGTCAGTAGGCTGGTTATTCAAGGCGAGACGCGGGCCGACGACGGCATGGAATTGATGCGAGTGGAAACATTCCAGGCCGCCTCTCCCGATCAGCTCCCTTCGGATGCCGAGCTGGCCGCGAAGGTGGACAAGATTTCGGAAGATTTGAAGGCTTTGCGCGCCGCTCCGCCTGCGGAGCCATATGCGGGGCCGGCATTGCTGTCGGGCAGGGCCGCCGCAGTTTTTTTTCACGAAGTTCTGGGCCATCGGCTCGAAGGGCATCGCCAACGCGATGAGACGGAAGGCCAGACGTTCACGAAAAAAATAAACCAGCTGGTTCTTCCTTCTTTTCTGACCGTCGTTGATGATCCCACGTTGACGGAATTGAACGGAGTGAAGCTCGGCGGATCATATGATTTCGACGATGAAGGCGTACCGGCGGTTCGCGTGGAAGCAGTCGAAAACGGGATTCTGAAGAATTTCCTCATGTCACGCATGCCGGTGAAAAATTTCGACCATTCCAATGGGCACGGCCGCAGGCAACCAGGACTGATGCCCACTGGCCGGCAAGGAAATTTGATCGTGACTTCCACGAATCGTGTGCCGGATTCCGAGCTTCGCAAGAAATTCATCGAGGAGATCAAGAAACAGGGAAAATCCTACGGTCTTTATTTCGACGATATTCAAGGCGGTTTCACGCTGACTTCACGCTCGATGCCTCAAGCGTTCCAGGTACTACCGGTGATGGTGTATCGGGTGTACGCCGACGGCCGACCCGACGAACTCGTGCGCGGAGTGGACATTGTGGGCACACCGTTGCTCTCCCTCAACAACATTATGGTGACCGGAGACACCATGCATGTGTTCAACGGAATTTGCGGCGCGGAGTCGGGACAAATCCCCGTGGCGGCGGCTGCGCCAGCCATGCTGTTTTCGGAAATCGAGGTTCAGAAACGGCGCCGAGGAACCGAGCGTCCGCCGATTCTGGCGCCGCCTGAGCCGAGCAGCGCTTCAACGTGGAATTCTCCGTCCAATTCGGCGAGGGGGCGCTAGCGATGAACACAATCAGAAAACGTCGCCAGCATCTCCTAAGCTGCTTCCCGTTAACGGCAGCGGTGGTTCTGTCGTGGGCATGCCCCGGTGCTGCGCAGCAGCAGAGCATAAAAACAGACCCTGCGGCCAGCGCCGCTTTGAGTGCTGGCCCTGATGCCAAGGTTGCGGCTTCCTCCGATCCTGTAATTCAGGCCATGCGCGAGGAACTCGAGCGTTCGAAAGCGCAGGTAAAGATGGAGAACGTGTCGGCGCCCTACTACATCGAGTACCGGCTCTCGGATTTGGAACAATACACGGCCGAAGCGGCGTTTGGCGCGCTGCGCCAGAACCAGCACGTGCACGCACGCAGCGTGCGGGTGGTGGTGCGCGTGGGCGATTACAAGCAGGACAGCTACTTCGATCGCGGCATCGGCGTGGTTGATCTTGCGCCGCTGGACAACGACACCGTCGCGCTGCGCCGTCAATTATGGGCGGCGACAGATCGTGCTTACAAAACTGCCAGCGAAGCACTCGCCAGCAAGAAAGCCCTGCTAAGCCACTACAGCGCAGAGCAGCCCTTTGACGATTTCGCCAAAGCCCCGGCACTGCAGACTCTCGACCCGCTTGCCAAGCTCGAATTCTTGCCGGAGGTATGGGAAAAGGCGCTGGTGAAGTCCACCGATCTTTTCCGCTCAGATCCAAAAATCCAGTCACTCTCCGCCTATGCCGACTTTCGGTCAGTGAATGAATATTTCGTGAATACAGAAGGAACCATTACACGCCAAGGCTATGCCGTCTATCTGGTTCAGCTCTCCGGCGAAACGCAAGCCGAGGATGGAATGCAGCTCGGACGTTCGCCATTCTATATGACAGCCAAGGCCTCCGAGCTGCCCGATCCGGCACAATTGGAATCCGACACGGCAAAAATGTTGAAGACATTAAAAGAACTTCGCGAAGCACCGCTGGCGGAAGAAGACTATCGCGGCCCGGTTCTTTTCTCGAATGACGCTGCGAGCGATGTCTTTTACGGCATGGTGGGAGCTAACGTGTTGGGGATTCGGCCGAAGCCAGGCGAGTCAGCTCGGACAACCGGAGAATTTTCTTCCAACTACAAGGGCCGCGTGCTCCCAGCGTTTCTTTCCGTGGTTGACGATCCTACGATGAAATCGTTCCGTGGAAAAAGTCTAACCGGAAACTATGAGGTCGATGATGAAGGGGTACGCGCAAAAGTGGTCCCGGTAATCAAAGACGGTATGCTGGTAGATTACCTGCTGGGGAGAATGCCGATTCGCGATTTTCCTGATTCTAACGGGCACGGACGGGCGGCGCCGGGGCAGGCTCCCAGTCCCAGTATCGGGATCCTGATGGTGCAGCCGAAGAATCCTCTTTCATCTAACCAGATTAGGACGAAATTGATTGAAATGTGCAAAGAAGAAAACAAGCCGTATGGGTATTACGTCGAAACGCTATCGGGGTACGACCCGCGACTGCTCTATCGCGTGTACGTGAATGACGGGCATGAAGAGCTTGTTCGCGGCGCTGTATTCAACGAATTGGACACGCGCACGCTGCGAAACAACCTGGTTGCCGCGGGAGATGATCCACTGGTGAGCAATCGCGAAGGCGCAATTCCCAGTACTGTGATCGCGCCTTCCATTTTGTTTGATGAACTGGAAGTAAAGCGCACGGACAAAAAAAACGCCAAACTGCCGGAATATCCACCGCCTTCGCTCACGCGCTAGAAACCAAGCGACTGATCTGGTTTACCGGCTTGGAAACTGGAAGCGCATGCCGAAACGAGCGGCGATCGGCAAGCCCAGCTGCGGAACCGGAATGGCCGCGGCGGCGTAATGCGCGTTGAAAGCATTTTCCACAGCACCGAAAAATTCCACGCCTTTTCCAACACTTCGGGCAGCCATCACGTCCAATACAAAGAAACTTCCCAAGGGGAATTGATTTTGGTCATCATCAAACTGCTTGCCGATGAATCGTCCATCCACGGAGGCCAAAATGATTCTGGGATTTGAGTAACGCGCCTGAAAGGTGAAGGCGTTGTGCGGCACTTGGGCAATCCACAGGCCCAGCAATGCCGCGTTGCCTGGAAAGCTCGCGACCTTCGCATCCACATACTGATAACCGGTGCTCAATTGAAAGTCGCCGGTGATGTGCGCAATGGAATCCAAGCTAAAGCCGGGCGCGGTCGTGCGACCCAGATTTTCCCGCACGCGAAGAATGGTGTTGGGTATCGGCGCCGGGCATAAGGGATCGTTTTGGGGAGGCGCTTGGCAAGTAACGTTGGCGACGGGGTCAACAATCTCGTTGAAGAAAAATGTTCCCTGCAACTCGACTCGCCGGTTGAATCCGAAGATATTCACGCCGGTATCGGTTCCGGTGAGATGTTCTGCGCGGAGTCCAGCGTTCGCGTTCGTAATGACATTGCCCTGCCGGAACGAGCGGTAGAGTTCGTTCAAGGTAGGCGCGCGGAAGGCCCGGTAGACCGAAGCGGACCAAGAAATATTGGAATTAATCTGGTACAGCAAGGCCATACGCGGACTGAAGGCATCATAGTTCCGGTCGGCGAAATTGGTGCTCGGAGAGGTACAAGGTGAGTTCACGGGATTGCAGATTGTGGAAGCCTCGAAATTGCGCCAATAGTCCACGCGAGCATTGAGGGTGAGCAACCAGCGCGGTGTAATTTGGATTAAGTCTTCGCCAAATATTCCAAGCGTTCGCTGACGCCCTCCCGATGATTTGTCGAACGAGTTCTTTCCGCCGGAAAAGAAAATTTCGCGACTGGCTCCGATTTCCTCGTGTTCATCGTACCCGGCGACAACGGTTTGGCGTTTTCCGAATTTTCGCGACCAGAGCGCCGACCCACCAACGCCCTGCGACGGGACCGTCTGCAAATCGGTTAAATTCTCGCTATTGCGGCCGGAAGCCACGGCCGAGAAACTCTGGTGATATGTCTGCACGTCAGCATAAAAGCGGAGCGTAAGAGAGCCAAAGTTGCCAAGGGTTAGGTTGGCACCCAGGGCCCCTTGGCCGAGCTTGGTCTCATTTCTCTGGAGCGGAGTGCCGTTTCTGCGGGATTCATCGAGCAACCAGCCACGCGCAAAGATTTCGTCCTGACTACCGATTTTTCTTCCAATCATCCAGTCCGCGGTACCGTGATCGGAGCCAGCCTTGCTGTCCACACTTCCGCGGTCGGCCTTCGGAACCAGGATATAACCATCGGTATTGAATACCTCGCCGG
>Ga0307477_10003195_pt1 | contig 12271 bp, 4 predicted proteins | sample atmos_gasesECM2C_FD_203316 | JGI IMG/M metagenome (GOLD analysis project Ga0307477, IMG submission 203316) | Hardwood forest soil microbial communities from Morgan-Monroe State Forest, Indiana, United States - atmos_gasesECM2C_515 | ecosystem: Environmental > Terrestrial > Soil > Temperate...
GGCGGCAGGTGAGCGCCGTTCAGGTACAGCGTGTAAGCGCACCACGCGATCATGATCACGACCATCACCGTCGTGACGTACATGATGCGCAGAGCCTTTTCGCTCGATTCGTGAATCCCCTTGATGTTCTCCCACCAGAAATAAACCGTGACGAGGGCGGCGAATGCGGCGGCGGTGAAGTTCACCGGCAGCACGAGAGGGACGTGCATGTAGTTCAGCAACTCGTTCAACAATCCGACCAAGTACAATCCCGCCGAGACGCCGCTGATCGGCCCGGTCAGGATGTAGTCAAACATCAGCGCGGAGACGGAAATTTTGGCCAGCGTGCTGCCCATCGCCTCCTTCACGACGCGGTAGACGCCGCCGCGCACGAACATGCTGCAGCTCTCGATGTAGATGGATCGCACCGCGTACGCCAGGCACATGATGGCGAGAATGAACCACGGGCCGGTCTTGCCAATGAAGTGTTCCGCGATGGCGCCGGCGTAAAACGCCGAGGATCCCATGTCATTCAGGACAATGGCCGCCGCGCGCCAAAAGGAGACGAAGGCGAGCATCGCGGTCGTGGCAATCAGAACCCTGGGTAGCGCGGATTTGGGGGCCGAATCGGACGGCTGGGGAATATGGTTTGTCGGCATATCTCGTTGAATTGAAAACCTCTACAACGCTCGAGGCGCCGCGGGTGCTCTCTCCTTCATTCGTGTGAACAACGGGTTTGGGCGTCGAGACGGACGAAGCGCGCCGCGCACGGCGCGAAAACGTGAACAGCTACAATTGTCCAGCCGTCGCCGCGCATCCGCTCGAAACCTGCCGGCCCACTCGGGAACCTTCAGCATTTTTTAGGCATTAAAAAATACATCGAAATTCGTAAGGAAATCATAAAGAGACCCATCATTTTTTCCGATGCGAACCCTCGCGCCGGGCATTCGACCGCACAGGTCCATGGACACTGTGGAATAGCCGTCGGTCGAATCAGGCTGAGCGCAAAGCTGCTTCAAGGGCACAGACTTGACACCCGTATTGAGTTGGGAACACGCGAGAGAGTCTCTCTTTTACAGGGCCTCTGGAAGCGGCTAAATAGACTGTGGCTGCGGAATCGTTTGGTCGCATTTGCTGCTCACCACCCGGCCTTGTTTTCAGCGCGGTTCAGGGACCTGCGCGGGCCCGGAGGCGATGCACCAAACCCGTCGGAACGCGCCCCGTCATTCTATCGGCAGGGGGAACCTGCGCATCGTGATCGCCATGAACACTATTTACCTGCTCGCCATCAGCATTGCTCTCGTCTATGCGGCGCTCCGTTTCCGCCGTTCGGCGAGGGATTCAGAACCGACGGACGCCTTTCCCGGCTTTCACCCTTGCATTGGATTCACCGCACTCGACGGCATGCAGGCGATCTCGCTTCTGCTGGTAAATGAGTCCATGGCAGACGTGTGGGCGGAGGAAATCGAAATCTCATTGGGCGGTCTCGCAGCCAATAACCAGACCGCGGAGGCGTCCTGTCGTGAGATTTTGAAGATTCGGCAAATGGTCAGCGCCGACGATGTACTGCCGATTAGTTTGGCGGGAGTGATCTACAAAGCGGCGGGCGGACCTCAGCGGGAATATTCCTGCTTGTTGTCCTCGGTTTTGCGCTTCCGCGTTGATGACACCTGGTTCGAACGAAGCCTCGAAAACCATCGGATCCGAATGCTTGGGCTCACCGTTTCCGACGTTCGCCGCGAGCGGAAACCGGCGCCCGAGTTTCCACCTCATCGTGAGCCGCAAGGCGTTGCGGCCGTCGCGGCGAAATTCAAATAATTTCAGGACGCGGGAACTTTTCCCGGCTGGCCGACCAGCGTCGCAGGATCGGCGCCTTTTTTTGGCCGGAATTTCTGCGTCCGCCCGCCGAACGTTTCCGCCGCGTACAGATTGCCGGCGGGATCGACCGCAAACTGGTGAACGCCCCAGAATTGCCCCGGGAATGATCCGTACGTGCCCCACGAGTACAACAATTTCCCATTCAAATCGTACTTCAGGAACTTGTTGTTTACGCCGTCGGACACCCACAAGTACTGATCCTCGGACATCATGATGTCGTACGGCGAGCGAACATTGTCCCACTCGTCGATGTACTTTCCATTTTCGTCGAAAATCTGGATGCGGCTGTTGGAGCGATCGGCGACGTACAAACGGCGCCTCGCGTCGATGGCGATGGAATGCGGCAGATTGAATTCGCCGTGCCCGGCGCCCTTGGTGCCCCAGGTCATCAAGTATTTTCCGTTCTTGTCGAATTTCACGACGCGCGTATTCACGTAGCCGTCGGTGATGAAAAACGTGCCGTCGGGCAGCCAGGCGATGTCGGTGGGGCGCGCGAAATGCTTGTCGTCCGAACCGCGAACGCCGTGCTCTCCCCAAGTCATGACGAGCTGCTTGCCGTCATGCGTGAATTCAAAAATCTGATCCACTTCGTCATCCACGATCCACACGTGCTTTTCGGGATCGTACGGGCTGATCCGCACCTTGTGCGGGCCGCGACCGCCAGCGAATAGATGGTCCCACTGGGTCCAGTCCTCGATCAGCGAGCCGTCCGCGTCGACGATCAGGATGCAATGTTCGAGCCGCGGCTTGCCCTGCGTCGCGGGCGTGCCGAATGCGCCGTATCCGCCGGTGTAGCCCTCGGGCGCCTTCTCCGGAACGGGCAGTTCCCCGCGCTGAAGCAGAATGATGCGATTGGGATTCTCCGCGAAGACGCCGCCCTGGGAACCCCACGTCCAGCCCGGATGCCCGAGCGGCTTCGGCCAGCCGGCCAAGACTTCGTACGGGCCGGTTTCATTTTCGCCGCCCTTTTCCTGCGCCTGCGCCGAAGCCCGCCAGGCAATCGGCGCCAGCGCAATCGCCAATAAGAATGCACCCACTGCCGGGATCACTCGCCTCTCCAATTTCATTTCGTCCTCCTGAAGTGCCTATGCAGCTGAACCTCGCCGCGGAGATTGTCCTGCTCGTATACCGTCACGCTTTTACATGGGCGAGTGATTCATGTCCACACAAAAATTGGGAAGCGGGCACGAGGGCGAATGCGCAAGCAAAATTCGCGGGCAGCCGTGAACAGTTGCTAAGAGGCTTTTACAATGCGGATCCGTTGCATCTCCACGCGCAAACAAGAATTCAGGAAATCACGAAAGGCGGGGTATTGCTCCGGAGAAATGCGGCTCTGGGTGAAGCTGATGGTGAGAGAGGCCACTAGATTATTACCGTCCAGCGAATAAGCAACGTCAAACCCTCCGAAGTCCGATTTGAGTTGAGTTGGATTCGGAAGGTTGGCGACGCGCATATTGGCGGGCAACTCGATCCGGTACGTTCCCCGAATCTGCCACGGCGTGCCTACTTCCAGGGGAAGCTTGCGAGGGCGCGGGCCAAGTTCGGGCTCGGAAATGCCCGAGAGGAAGAGCGGTTGAAAGAGCCAGGAGTCACCGGAGGAAGCCGATGAGAAATCTCCCTGAAATGAAAATGTCTCGCGGATTTGTTGCCCGCTGTCCTCAACGCCCGATATGGAGGCACGCTGAAATCTTGCCCCATTGACGTAGTTCGCGACCCGGCTCTCAAAGACTTTCAAAATGTCGGCCTGCGAACGCTCCCGGTAGAAATAGTGCATCTCCGTGTTTCTGGCTCCCAGATACCTCACTTCAACGTCCGCCGATCCCCTGCCATCAGGTTCCAAACGCACCTGAGCGCTGTACCGAGTGCCATTTCCTTCAACGGGCGCCTCCGGAATTTTCCGAAGATCGCCTCGTTCTGGATAGGCGATCAGGGCAAATACGCCCTGATCCATTTCGGGCAGATTGCCGAGAGGATCCGCTTCCGAAGTGGGATCGATCCAGAGAATTTTCGCTTTCGAATCGTAGGCTGGAAACTTCTCGACGGCCGGTCTGAGGCTCTCACCGACCGGCAGCGCGACGATCATGTGATCGAACGTTGTAAGCGTCGGTACCGTGGGATCCGCCTCCACGTCTCCCCGGGTGCCTACGAGCGCCGGATAAGCGCGAATCCCAATCTTGTTGAGCATGGTGATCAGTAGATTCGCCTTATCCTTGCAATCGCCGTACTTGTATTTGAAAACGTCAGCGGCCTGATGGGGCTGGTAGCCTCCCTTGCCGATCTCAATCGCAACGTAGCGAATGTTCCTCGAGACGTAGCTGTAGAGTGCGTTCAGCTTGGCCAAGTTATCGGTCTTGTCCGCTGACAAGGAATCGACTCGCGCGGACAGCTCACCAGACGGTTTTTCCCCGTCATCAAACAAAACGTGATAATCGTGCCCCGCTTCCTCCCAGGACTGCATCGCCGCCGGCCCCTTCGCGTCGTAGTTCACAGCAACCATTGCGGCGAGGGACGAAACCGGCGGAGCATCGTCTTCATCCGGAATCGCCGGACGATTTTCAGAGTGAAAGTCCGCGCCCGTAGCCGACTGGTTTACAACCTGAACGCGATCGGGGTGATTCACAAACCAACGGACCGAGCCGGACGGCGCAGAAACGTGCAATTCGCTTGACCGGTAGGGGATCTTCCCCTCCATTGGAAAAGTTTCTCCATTCACGAGAATCCGGCCCTGGGTAATGATTTCATAACCGATCAGGGAACCGTCCTCCGCTCCCGGGACCATGACTTTCTTGACGCGGTCATCGGAATACAGCACGTAGCCGGGGTATGCGGCCTCGTTGACGAGGTCCCTTTTCCCCGATTGAGTGACGTGCCCGGAAGTTGAAATTGCCCAGGTCTGGATCGACGTGACCTTTGACTCGTTGTTTTCGAAGCCCACTGCCTGAAGGTATGGCTCCGCGGAACGCCGGTTTAACACCCGCATGGCCACGCGTTCGACTTGGTTGAATCTGCCCGAGGCGTCCACAGCAAAATCGGTCCGAGATGAAAGCACGACGGCGGAACTGCCGTCTCCGAGATGACCTGTGTCCACGCGCCCCGCGGCGTTCAGCCACTCCGGGACGGAGTCGGCGCGAGCGATCCGTTCGCCGGTCTGGCAGTACAGCGCCACCAGGGCCAGCAGCAGTACAGACGCGGCCCCGAGCTTACTGCCCGCGAAGGACGATGACTTCCTGATCCTGCTTTGCAATGTCATCAAAGAATTTTTTCGCATCGAGATACTCAGCTCTGGTATTGAGCAGCAATTTCTTCAGATAGTAGGTTCGGGTACACGTGACGGTCGCACTGTTCTGGAAGCAGGTATGAGAAAAACTGCCGATGTCATTATCGGCTTTCACGTCCTTGGGGAGTTGCTCCACTTTGATTTCAGGCGCGAGCTGCCAGGAAGTCACACTGACCCGCTTCTCCGCGGAATCGAAGCGCACAGCCGAGTGCCGCACAGTGGTCTTGAACACGGGTCGCTCGTAGGCGTCTCCGACCCATGGGTTGAGCAACATTTCGCCGGGGCTGGTCTCGTTGGTAAGTTTTTCTTTGAGATGCGCCTTCAAAACGAACGGCTGAGACGTATCTCGAAAATCGGGATGCGAGACTTTCGACACATCCGCAGAATTTCCGCCCGCGAAGTAGTCGACAAGTTCCTGCTCTAGTTTTTCAGGGGAGTCGTCCATCAGGTCGGAGCGATAGTCGATGGCTTCGGCGCCCTTTACTTCGAGCTCCTGATCGCCTTCCGCGGTCCAGTCTTTGGCAACCTGCATGGAAAGCTTTGTCGTGGATACGTTGTCGTCCGCTACGCCGGCGGGAATCGAGGCATCTTGTATTTTGGTTCCTTTGACCGCGAGGCCCTGCACTCCGCGGTCATACCAAGGCAATTCGCCAAATGGCGCCGCGGCGTCCGCCGGATCGGCGAAAACGGTCACGCCTTTGAAATTCATGCGCGTGATGATCCTTGAAAATTGATCGAAGTTGGGAAATGCCTTCACCAGCGTGTTCCAATTCTGCGTGGCGACCAGAACCATGTCCGCTTCGATTTTCTCCTCCCGAAGCATCAGCACAAACAAGGCGTTGATTTCGTCGGGGTCGCCATGCTTCGCGCTGATGATTTGATCGGCCGGGCGATCCAGCACGATGCCGGCTAAGTTCGTCGACCGCACATTTTGCTGCAGATACGCATAGATCGCCGCGGCTTTTTTTTGAGGATCAGAAATCTTTTCCGCGATTTCCTTGGCTTTGCTTCGGGCGTCCTTCTCCCCATTCTCCATTTTGGCCATCTGATCCTTGATTACGTTTCCTATATCGTCCCATTTCGTAATCAGAGGATAAACGTCCCCACCGAACCCTAATTGACTCGGAGTAAAAAGCACCATCACCGCCTGATCGCGAAATGGGGGAGCAAATGGTTCTTCTGGAATCGGACGGATATTCTGGACCGTGAACTCGAACTGCTCCCCTTTCACGGTATTCCCTCGAGCGACCGAAATCTTGTTCTGAGTCGTTTCGAGCGGAAACTGGGACATGGCCAGTCGCGGGCCGATCGTGACCCGGAGCGTCGACTGAAGCGTTCCCACTTTGCGTGAGTCGAAAATCCACGGGGGAGGAAAGAACCCATCGACATATTCTTCAATCTGATACTCGATGATGGTGCCCGGCACAACCGAGGGCAGGGTAAAGCTGGTTCCCAACAACGCAAAGTGCTTCCCTTCCTGGTAGATCGTTTCTTTGAAGACCTTGGTGGAATCGAGCGGGATGATTTCGCCGGATGGAAGAATAGTTCGGCCATCCACCCTGGAGACGCGGAAGAATTTTTCGTGGCCATATGTAATATCGGCCGCATCACGCCCCGCGTCGTTGAAGACTTTGATGCGAACATAGGTTTGAATCCGGGTGGTCCAGAAGAGGCTCGATTGTTCGATCACGTCCATCTGGCCGCGCTTGAAGAGCACCACGGCGCCCGCGCCGGGATCGAGCGGGCTGGCCTTCATGGTCTTTTCGGCGTCGGTGACCGGGTCCCAGTCAAGGGCGGCCGCGGCTCGCGGAGCGTGAAAGGAGAATGCGACAAGGAGGACGAACAAAGACAGAGCATTCCGGCGATTCATGGACATCCTCCGCGCGAACCGAAGTTCGGAACCCAGGCCGAGGGACTCGTGCTGATCCTCGGAGGGCGTTCCTAGACGCCCACCACCACGGGCGCTCGCTTTGGTAGCGGAAGAGTTAATCTACCCGTTTGAATGCTGTCAAGTTAAATATATTCGATGATTTATCGACCAGACAAAGAATGGAATGCCCGTACCTCAAATGCTTGTAATCGGGGCGCGGCGCTCCAGCAGCAAGGGATACGACAATTAGGAAAGGGCCGGCCATATTGCGCCGGCCCTTCTTCTTGCCCTGAACTTCCAGCCTAGTGCGTGCTGAAATTAGTGGTCGATCTGCGTCGTCAGCGCATTGGAGTTGCCCGGGCTCACGAGAGCTCCATGCGTTGTGTCACGCATCCAACCGAAAATCGAGCCTCCACCGGTCCCCGTATTCGTAACGGTGATCCGGCCGTTGGCATCGACTGCGTAAGTCGCGGTGATCCCCATGTTCAACTGTAAGCAGTTGTTGTTACAGAATGTCCCGCCGTTGCTCTTGTCGGAACTGCCGCTCAGGGTATTCGTGGCGCCTGGAGTTGCGGTGAGCGACCCCACCCCGACCTTGGCGTTCGTAGTTGATGGGAACATGTTGGCTTGGCTGAACAATCCCGATACCGCCGAGGCTAACCACCCGCCTCCCGGTGCCGTCTGAGGCTCCATCACTCCGGACATGACACTGGTGCCTGGCGAGGCCTGTGTTCCCTCGAGGAGGAAGCCCGCATTCGTGCCGTACATCGCGACCGAGAACACCTGACCCGAGCTGATCGTCAGGGATCCCATGCCGTTCGCGGAGGCTGTGAATGATCCGCCGGTGATCGCTGTGGTCCCAGTGTTGATGACTGAACCGTTGGAGATCTTGTCCATCAGCGTGGTGACGTTCGCGCCGGTTCCAACCCCGTTAAACCGCCCGGCGGCTATCACCGTGTAAGCGTTGTTGACCACGTCTCCGCCGGTCATCGAGAAGACAGCGTTCCCGTTCAGCGAGCTTGCGCTGAACGTGCCCGACTGCCCGATGGCTTCTCCGTTGAACAGCGGACCGTTCACAGTGCTGTCTATGGATTGGAGGAAAACGTGGGTCGCGTCAATCATGTAGTAGGCAAAATCGACGGCGAACGCGCCGATCGCGGAACTCGTTGCGGAAATCGAGAGCGTGCCCCGTCCAAAGGAGTCTGGCACGGTATAGGTGGCAGTGGTTGGGCTTACCGAGTCCACGTTCTGTTCGGCTGCAGGGGTTCCGTGAGCCTGCGCAACGTCGAACACAAAGCCCGTCAGGCTACCCGCACCACCGGAAGTGAATCGGCCGACGGCCGCGAGCCGCTGATAGCCGCCATCACCGCTGCCCGTGCACGAGCTACTTTGACAGTTGTCGTTGTTGAATCCATTCAGGCCAACGGCGAATGAGCCTGTCAAACTGCTCAAGCTGAACGGCCCGGTGATTGTGCGCTTCATGAACACTCCGGAACCGCGACTGCCGGTCCCGGTCGGGCTCGGGTTCACGTCGCTGAAGACGATGAACCGGCCGATGGTGCCGTCGCCCCGCACAGCAAACGCCTTCGTGATGGGAGTGCCGGAAGACAGGTTCCAGACCATGTAGCCCCGATTGTCGGAGCCGAGGTTGTAGCAACTTCCCGTGCTGGAAATAGTCGCCTTTTGCGGCGCGACGGGAGTTCCGTAGGCCCCGCCGGAATAGTTCAATACCGTGCCGAAATCAAGTTCTCCGCCGGTAATCCCACCGATGCCGTTCACAGTGAAAACGCCAGCCCCTTGTGACGGGCCGTCCGCGTCTTGGAAGCCATTGAACAGCATGACGTAAGTACTGTTGTTGCTGAGGAGGCCTTCGTTCCCCAGTGCCGTCAAAGGACACTGGAGCGAGGTGACCGTCACTGCGAGGGTTTGCGTGGCATTTGGACTGACACCATTGCTTGCAGTCACTAACGGCGAGTAATTTCCAGCCGTTCCCGCCCCCGGCGTTCCGGTCAGTACGCCGCTCCCGTTCCCGTTGTCGGTGAACGATAGCCCGGTGGGCAGCGCTCCCGTTACGACGATGGACGGAGTTGGCGCTCCCGTGGCGAGGATATCGAACGTTTGCGGTGTGCCGACGAAGAAGTAGGCCGTGTTCTGCGTCGTGATGGACGGCGCGGTGCCCCCACTGACGGTTAGAGTGGCCGTGGTGCCTCCCCCGCCAGCGCCGCTCGGCGAAGAGGTAATGCCAGTGGGCGTCGTGTTGACAGTCTCGGGGGTCGCGTCGGTTACGTTGACTCCAAAGGTGCACGTTGAACCAGCCGCCAGTGACGCGCCGGACAAGCTCAATGAGTTCGTGCCATTTGTCGCCGTAACCGTCCCGGAGCAGTTGTTATAAGCGATTGTTGTCCCCGATACCTGAGTTATCAGCAGACTAGATCCAGCAAAGGAATCGGTAAAGCCGATCGAGTTTAGCGTGACCGAGCCGCCATTGTTGTTGTAGATGTTGAAGTTCAGCGTCGTCGTCTGACCAACCAGTATAGAACCGGGGCTGGTGAAATACGCGTTCACGACGGGCGCCCCAACCCCGGCAAACACCGTGAGCGTTGCGCTGCTGCTCGTTGTGCCCGTGGTGTTTCCAGTATCAACAATGTTCGTGGCCGTGTTGGTGTTCGTCTCAACCGCAGTGTCGACAACGTTGACTCCGAAGTTGCAGGATGCGCCGGCCGCGAGCGACCCTCCGGAATAGTTCAATACCGTGGAAGTTGTTTCCACGACCGACCCGGAACAGGAGTTGAATTGGACTACTCCCGTCATCGAAAGCCCGCCCGCGAAGTTATCTGTAAAGGCAATTCCGCTAATCGCGGTCGTGCTGCTGGGGTTGGTGATGTTGAAGATCAGAGTAGTACTTCCGTTGACCGGAATACTGGACGAAACGAAATACGGAGCGACCGAGGGCAACGGAGTGCCCGGCGTCGAGTAGGTGGTCGTCTCTTGTGAGCTATTCCCGTTACTATCCTGAACTCCGACAAACCACTGGTAGTTCGTGGCAGTCGGCAGGGATGTAATGGGACTGCCGTTGCTGTTGGCGCTGCCATCCGCGTTGAACAATACGCTCGTCGTACCGCTCGGGATGCCGTTGCTGTTATGGCCGCCGTAATCATTCCAATTGACATTCGTCCCGCTGCCGACCGTATACAGGCCCACGTAATACGTATAGGGCGACGGAGTCGACGCCGGAGTGACCCACGTGAGCAGCGGAATGGTCGGAGACCCGGGCGAGGTGGTCTGCATGGCCATGTTTTGCGCAAACGAATTGAGCACCGCGGTTACCTGGCTCGGGATGGTCTGCGTCGATCCGTCGGAGAACGTGTATTGAAGTTGGTAGGTATCTCCCGCTGTCGGGACCGCGCCGTTCGGGAAATTCGGATCCTGCAAACTGTTGTTCGTGTCAATCGGCATATCCCACGGCACAGGAATGTTCGGGCCCGAGACAAGGGCCAAGGCCACGGGACGCTTGCTTCCCCACGACAATCCCAAACTGAGACCGTAGGAATCGTTGGTCCCGTTGAATTGCTGGTGACTCGTGGAGATGTCCATCGTCGAAACAGCACTCGTCAAAGTAACGTTGTTGGTGGTATTGCCGCTCACCGTGAGCGGTGGCGGGCCGCCCTGATTATTGTTGACGTTCGTAATGTCGCTCGGCTCGATCAAGCCGTTGTTGTTCATGTCGATGATGGCAAAGGCCACGTAGGTGCCCGCTGGGACGTTCGTGACGCTGTAGGCCTGCGGACTGGTCAGCGAAGCCGCCGGGATCACTTGCCCATAGATCTTGCCAGCGTTCTGATCGAACAAGCCTACGTAAAGCGGGCCTGTAGCCTTGGGAACACCCGCGGGCAGCGAGAACGTGACATGGCCGGAAACGGTGAACGTTCCGGTCCCCGCCGCGGTGGTCGCCGATGCGGTGGAAGAAGCCGTGCCTTCCGTGGCGCCAACCAGCGTCGATATTTTGAAGTAATACGTCGTTCCGGTGGTGAGACCGGACTTGATGTAATTGTTGTCGTGCGCACCGTGGGCCGGGAAGGTTACGGACGTGTTACTCGTGAAGCTGGGATTCGTGTCGTAGTAGACCTTGTAGGACGTCGCGATCTCCCGGCCGTTGTTGTCCATTAAACCGCTGCTGTTATTGTTGTTATACATCAGCAGCACGAACGTGCTTCCCGCAGCGGCGGTCAGCCCGGACGGTGTCACCGGAGCTGGCGGCGTCGGGTCGGTGAGAGCGATATTCGGAACCGCGACGCTGGCAGCATTGACCGTTATCGGTGTGGAAGTGCCGCCGTTCGGATTCGATGCATTCGGCGATCCATTGTTCAATGTATCGATTTCCGCCACCACGTTATAGGTCCCGCTCGCGTTTCCTCCGCTTCCACCGCCGACCGGCTGGAGCCCTCGCACGGTATACGAACCCGTGTACGCGCCAGGAGTCCCCGTAAGGGTGATGCTCGTTCCCGCGGCGGCGCCATTGCAATTACCCTGGCAGCTTCCCGTCGCGTAAACGCGGATATAGAGGAGACCGGTCTTCGTGCCGGAATAGCTCACCGTCCCGGTGATGGCTGAGGTTGTTATCGTCGACGTAGCCGTAAAGTTCTGCACGGTGTCTGAATTCAGGCCGATCGCGAATGGAGTTGAAGGGCTATAGGTGTAGCCTGCGGGGGCAGTCAAGCTGTAATTCCCCGCGGTCAGACCCGTAAAGCTGTATGACCCATTCGAAGCGGTGGTCGCGTTCGTGGTCGTGGTAGCAGGGCTGGGACCGGTCAGGGTCAATGTCAAATCCCCAAGCGGTTGTCCGCCGACGGTCACGGTGCCCGAAAGTGTGCAGTTCGTCGTGCAACTTGGGACCGCGACATTCAGCGTAAAAGATTGGGTCGCGTTCGCGCCGATTCCGTTGCTCGCCGTGAAGGACAGCGGGTCGGAACCAGCTGTGATTGCGGTCGTCCAGGAAAGTGTTCCCGTACCGTTGTGGTTGTCAACGAACGAAACCCCGGTGGGCAGCGTGTCAGTCTGGGTCAGCGTCGGAACCGGGAAGCCCGTCGTGGTTACCGTGAACGAGCCGGCCACCCCTGCCGTGGCATTCGCACTATTGGCGCTGGTGATCACCGGTGCGGCGTCCACCGTTAGGGTGAAGGATTGACTCGCGTTCGAACCGATGCCGTTACTTGCCGTGAAGGATAGACCGTAAGAACCGCCAGCCACCGCGGCCGTCCAGGAAAGCG
>Ga0307477_10003196_pt1 | contig 12268 bp, 8 predicted proteins | sample atmos_gasesECM2C_FD_203316 | JGI IMG/M metagenome (GOLD analysis project Ga0307477, IMG submission 203316) | Hardwood forest soil microbial communities from Morgan-Monroe State Forest, Indiana, United States - atmos_gasesECM2C_515 | ecosystem: Environmental > Terrestrial > Soil > Temperate...
ACCCTATCGACCGCTGCTGGTGTGTTCGCAGAATTCTCGGACACCGCCTGGCAGAGGCGCTGGGTGAGGTAAGGATGGCCGCCGGTCCAGTAAAGGATGCGCCGCATCAACTGCCGGCTTTGCTCGCGATCGCCGCACAGGCCCTGAGCCAGAGGCGCCGCCTCTTCCGCGGTAAAATCTGACAGTTCGACGCGGACGCCAATGTTGAAAGGAGTTGTCCGCGTGTCACGTATCAGGTCTGAAGGAGTCGCGACTCCTAACAAGCAGAACGTTAGGCGATTGATTTCTGGGTCTTGAGTCCTTCGATTGAAAAATTCGCGAATTCCGGCGAAGAATTCGTCGGTAGAGAACGGCAAGCTGCGCACGGCATCGATCTCGTCAATGAAAATAACGATGCGGCCGGGACGCGACTCAAGGACGACTCCTCGAATCCCACCCGCCCAGCGTTGAAATGGCCCCAAGTGAAGGTGAGTATTCCAGTAGGTTTCTAGCTCGTCTTCCAGATTGAGTTGCTGCCCCATCCGTCCGAGCAGGCCGTTGTACCACTGATCGGGAGCGAGGTTCTGACCAAACGCGGTGAGATCGAGTACCGCCACACTTGTTTGATGCTCGCGCAGACGCGCGGCGGTCCGCACCATAAGGGAGGACTTGCCCATCTGGCGCGGTGTCAGTGCGTAACAGATGTCTCCCCGACAGAGACTGGAGTATAAGCGCTCGTCCGCTTCCCGCACAACGTAGCTGGGAGCGTCTCGACGAAGGGTCCCGCCAGTGACGTAGAATTCGGTCTGTTGGATTGTTTGCGGGGCACTCACATCAAATGTCGACTCAAGTATGTTTCGTACAAGTCACAGCGTGGACGCATTTCCCGCGCAGATTCTCCCGCCATGATGCCAGCGCTTCGCAGACGATAAAACTCTTCCGCCGCTGCGTTGTGCCGTCCGCTCAGGACGTCGCGCACAACGTTGCAAAGAGCAGGATCTTGCGCGAGGGAAAACAAGATACGCCGCAGGTGATCGCCTAAAGGCCCGTCATCCCGACACGCCTGTGCTTCAAAAGCATGAAAATCGATCCCACGAGATGCTATCTCGTTCAGGCCGCGGCGGGTCAAATAGGGTTGTCCTCCCAACAGCTTGAAATATGCGGCAACCTCGGTAGGTCCCTTCAATGGACCCCCGTAGCGCTCGTTCAGTTCCGTCACCTGCTCGAGACTGAAGTCCTCGAGGCTCAACCGGGTTCCGACATTGAACGGCGACTGATTTATGTCCGTGATAAACATGTGCGCTTCGGTCGCGTACGCGATGACCATGGTCAGCTTTTGCCAGGGGCCGCATGGGTCTAGCGAGCGCTCATTGTGCCAGGAGCGGAATAGACCAAAAACTTCACTTCCAAAGCTGCAGGAGAATAATCGGTCCACCTCGTCCATTCCCCAGACCAGCCGTTTCCCGATCTTTGGAAGAACTTCGCGGCGCAAGAAGCGTTCGAAGTTGACGCTCGGTCCCCGTTTGGGATTCCAAATCGTATCCACGTCGAGGTTAAGATCCAATTGATCGGCTATAGATTCCGTCAACACTCGAAAAAAAATCTCAGTTGATTCCAGATGTTTAGTGTTCAGCTTCTGGAAATCTGTCAAAATGATGTGGTCCCCACTTTGGCGAGACAACTGCAGGCCGCGAGCCACGAGTGACGTCTTGCCCATCTGACGGGCACCTTTCACCAGTACAATGCTGTCGTTCCTGCAGATGGCGGTGAGAAATTCCTGGTCGGTGGAGCGAACCACATAAAAGCGAGAGTCCAAAGGCACCGCTCCTCCAACTTGTTCGAGTCTCGGCCGCTCCATTGCGAACGACCCGGGATTCCGGACGGCCGCAACCAAGTCATTGAGCAGGCCCTCATCGTCGCCCGGTCCGCTCCAACTCGCATATTGAATCCCGTCGAGAATACCGGAAATGTGATCCGGCAAGGGCTGCTCGAAATTAATGCGTATCGGCAGAATCCGCGGTTTGCCTCCTCGTTTCTGAGCGTACTCATGGGCCAACTGAATCTCATACCCAAGCATTTCGCTTTGCACCGACGCAGATGAAAGCAGTGGGATGACTACATCGGCGCTGGCTATACGCTGTTCGATCTCTCTCGCCCAATGCATCCCGATCTGAAGGTGGCGGTCCACAAAAACCTGGTACCCTTCACCCAACAATCTTGCCTCCAGCAGTCGAAGCAGTTGCTCGTCGAGAGGAACATTTCGCCTGTACAGCAGGATTGCGCGGGTGCCTTCAGGCGGTGCTTTGGGGACCGGTAGTGGGGCTGGATCTCTCTGGCCGAGCAATGCCTCCAAGTCCGTCCGTACCTGGGCGGCGGATGAGTAGCGATTTTCCCGATTCTTTTCTAGGGCCTTCGCGATGATGCTCTCGATCCCTTTGGGCGTGTCAGGGATGAGGCTTCTGTAAGGGGCGGGTGGCCGGTTCAGAATCGCGTCGAACAGCACAGCCGAGGTGTCGCCACGGAAGGGCAAGTTCCCACTCGCGATTTCGTACAGGACGACCCCAAATGAGAAGAGATCGGAACGCAAATCAAGGAGCTCTCCTCGCGCCTGCTCCGGAGACATGTACGCGATGGTGCCTACAAATTGGCCGGCTTCTGTAAGGTGTTCCTGGGTCGTATCGGTAACAGCGCTTTCGGGGGAATGCTTTTGAGCTGTGTTCAACTTCGCCAGGCCGAAGTCGAGAATCTTGGCATGGCCACTGCTGGTGATGAAAATATTGCTAGGCTTGATGTCGCGATGAATGATACCGCGCCCATGAGCGGCGGCGAGGCCGTCCGCCATCTCGATAGCGAGCTGGATGCATTGTTTGGCAGTGATGGCTTTCGACTGAATCAGGGTCTTCAGGGTTTTACCTTCGAGCAACTCCATCGCAATGAAGTATCTGCCCTGGAAGGACCCCAGCTCGTGAATCGTGCATATGTTAGGGTGATTCAGCGAAGAAGCTGCACGAGCTTCCTGCTGGAATCGTGCCAAATGACGCGAATCTCGAGACAACTCATCTGGGAGAAACTTCATCGCCACGTGACGCTGCAGAGAAGTGTCCTCGGCCTTGTACACGACACCCATACCGCCCCTGCCGATCCTGTCAAGAATCAGATAGTGGTCGATAACCTGACCAATGAGAGGATCTCGTTCGTCTTGTTTCTGGGTTGTTGAAATGCAGCGGGGGACCTGCGGATTGCCGGTGTCTCCTGAATACAAGTTGAAGAGCTTGACCTTCACTCCGTGTTTGACCTTAGCCTCGCCGATATCGTGAAGAAACTGTGACCATCCACCGACATGACCCAGAACGTCCGCCACGGTGCTGGATACCAGGATGTGACCCGCGTCGCCGCAGTCCATTACGCGCTGGGCCATGTTGATGCCGCTGCCCACCACATCGACGGCGCCAGGGCTGAGAGGTCCCTCCACCAGATACACCGGCCCGGAGTGCACTCCCATGCGGACCTTGAGATCAGGGTCTTTGCGAAATTCTCTGTTCAATTCCATGGCACAACGAACCGGCGCCTCAGGATTGCCCAAGAACACGAGGGCCATTCCGTCGCCGGTCGTCTTGAAAATCAGGTCGCCCCGCGCCTGGCCGCGCAAGAATTCGGCGGCTTTCTGAACGGTTTGCTGTAACTTGGTTACCAGTGCTTTCGCACGATCCATTGGAAGCAACGAATAGCCCACCATGTCCAGAAAGAGAACATGAGCCATCTGCAGCGATTCGTGTGCATTTGGACTTGTCGCCATCAGGCGCCTGCGCGGCAACGAAACCAGGGAAGGGCACTACCGTCCGTGCCCTACGGATTTTGCTTCAGATTATGGCACACCTCAGGGTCGTGGTCTACGCGGAGATAACGATTCTTCACCTCGAACCCTGTACGCACGGACCGCCTCATCTCAAATTTAGAGAGGGTGAAGAGAGAAAAGAGAGGGTGAAGAGAGAAAAGAGAGGTTAAAGAAACGAACCGGGACGTACGCCATAGAGCCAACAACTTGCCGTCGGTAACGCCACTGCAATGGCGAGTCCCGTCCAGGTTCTAGACAAACCCTTGCCAAAGCTCGTCCTTTAGGCTGGAGTGCGATTCTCGTGTAAGGGGACGAGAACAACGTCCGACCAGGCCGCCCCAAAACCCCAAAACCATTAAAGGCCCTGGGGCTTCCTTCAAGGTGTTCTGGCTCGACAAACATCGCCGGTCAAGCGCCAGATCTTGACACTAGGACCAGGCGGTCGTATAAGGATGCGACCATCCAGGTACCGCCCCCTCGGGTGTTTTGTGTTTCGCTTCAGCGAGTTGCGGCTTTGTTTTCTGGAGCGCTTCGTATGTGGTCTCGGATTACGTATTTCATCCTGCCAGTTCTGGCCTTTTCTTTGTCCGAGGCCACGCTTGCTCAGTCTGTATACGGCACAATTAAAGGGACCCTGACGTACACAGGGGCACCGGTCTCCCAGGCGCTCGTATTGGTTAGTCCTCTTGACAAAGGCGATCGGCTCAGCTTCTTTACGCGAACCGATGACTCCGGATTCTTCACCTTCAGCAATGTCCCTTCCGGTGTCTACAGCATGAGGATGCAGAAAGACGGCTTCAAGACGCATGTAGAGCCGCTGGTGCCGGTATCTGCGGACAACAGCTCTGAAGTCAATGTCAAACTCGCACGAGGGGACGCCGCAGATAAAGAGCTCGGAGACGGGTCCGCGGTCTCGATTCTCAAAGTCGACCGCGCTGACGTCTCTACGCGATTTTCCCGTCAGGAGATTGATTCGCTGCCACTCTTCAGACAAAACGTTTCTCGCTATGAATTTCTGGTGCCGGGAGCGGTGCGCACTCGCAACGTCCTCGCCGACTCACAGAATCCACAGGCTGGAATCTATGCTAGTCTGAACGGACAGCACTTCAGCGGAACAACCTTCCTCCTTGACGGAACAGTCAATCGTGATCCGCTCGAAGGCATTGTCGTGCTCAATCCGTCGATTGACTTGGTATCGGAGTTGAAGGTGACGACGCAGAACTACAGCGCGGAGTTCGGACCTGCAACCGGGGGAGTCGTGAGTGTGCAGTCCCGGTCCGGCACCAATAACTGGCACGGCTCAGCTTTTGGGTACTCGCTCCCTGACTTTACCCAAGCCAGTCTTCCAAGTTTCGGCCAGACTTCGCTTCTTCAAAGTTCCAGCGACAGGCGGAGCGAATTTGGAGGTTCGTTAGGCGGGGCTCTCGTGCGCAACCGGCTCTTTGTTTTTGGTGATTACCGTGGCATACGCAGGTCGGAACACGGCACAGTCTTGCTCACGGTGCCTACGAACGAGGTACATAAGACGTGTACTGGTGTAGCCTCGTCAACTACACCATGCGATCTTAGCGAATATAAGGTGGCGTTAACTGATCCATTTTCGAAGAATGTTCCATTCCCGAATAACCAGATCCCCAACAGCCTCGTTTCTCCGCAGATGGTGGCATTTCTTGACATGATCCCGCTGCCGACTGGTACTGGTGTGACGAATAATTTCATGAATTCTGGAGTCGATGCCCTGGTTGCCAATACGTTCGATGTCCGCTCTGACTATGTTGCGTCGAGCAAATTGAAAGCGTTTGGCCGCTACAGCTTTGCGAACTTTAGGGAGAGCGGGTCGCCAGCTTTCGGAACAGCGGGGGGAACAGGGGCGAACAACTCGGGATTTGCGGGTGTAATGAGAGACCGCAATCAGGGTATCTCGGCGGGGTTTTCCTTGAACCTGACGTCCAGTATATTAACCGATTTTCGATTTGGTTTCTTGCGATATAACCTCAGGATAGATTCGCTGGACATAGGCACGACCCCGGCGACGCAGGCTGGTATCCAGGGTTTGAATTTGCCGGGAGACCTTTTTTCTTCGGGCATGCCCGATATCCAGCTCGACAATCCAAACCTCCCCACTCTGCCGATCGCCGGTAGTAACCAGGATTTTGTCCGGCTTGGCTATTCTCCGGTTGCAAACACCTGCAATTGCCCGCTGCGAGAGCGAGAACAACAGTTCCAGTTCGTAAACAACTGGACGAAACTAGTCGGCAAGCACGACATTCGCTGGGGAGCGGACTTCCGTTATCTCCAAAACTTCCGCTTGAGCAGCGACCAAAGGCGTGCCGGCCATTTCGAGTTCGGCAATACCAGCGGGCCCGGCAATATGAACGGGCTCTCGTTGGCCGATTTCTTGCTGGGCACCCTCTCCGCATTTTCGCAAGCTTACAACAATAATCTGAGCAATCCCGCTGCTTACCATGCAGGGGAAAGGCAGACCCGCATGTTCTTCTACGGGGAAGATACCTGGAGAGTGAACTCGCGGCTTAGCGTGAATTACGGGTTGCGCTGGGAGGTCTATCTCCCGCAAGCCGTGACCGCAAGCGGCGCCGGCGGTTGGCTACAGTTGGGAAGCGGGGCTACCCCAGCGAACGACCAGTTTGTGATTGCAGGGCAGGCTGGAGCAAACCTGCAAGGCAACGTGAAAACGACTCTACGGAACATCGGCCCTCGCGTCGGCTTCGCTTATCTCGCAAACCCAACGACAGTGATCCGCGCAGGCTATGCTCGTGAATTCGACCCGGGCTATGGCGGCACGATCTTCGGGATTGCTGCCACACAGTCACCGCCGGTCGGAGTGATTGCGACTTTCAAGAGCTTCACTGTGAATTCTAACCGGAGTCCCTTGGCACCTCCAGGCCAAGTCAACATATGTCAGAACGGAACATGCACTGTTCCTGCATTCCAGTTTCACTCGACTGCTCCGTTCACCATCAACGATCTCCGCACAGACAATAAACGAGGCCAGCAAGCAGATCTTTACGCACTGCCGGGGCGTCTACGTTTGCCCACGGTCGATGCTTGGAATTTCGCTTTGCAGCACGCCCTCGACCGTCATACTTATGTCGAGATTTCCTACGTCGGGAACAAGGGTACGCATGTCCTCAATGACGATGCCTTGCAAGTGCCTTATTACGACCTGAATCAGCCAACGCTTGTCGGCTTTATTGCGCCAACCCAACCGAAAGCTGCAAATTGTCAGAACCCGCGGCTGGTTGGAAACAACCCTTTCTGCAAGACGCTGGCTGCCCTGCGCCAACCCTTTCAGCCTTGGACTTCCCAGATTCGCTATTTTGGCAGCGATGCATCAAGCAACTACAATTCTCTGCAGGTCAAGGTTCGCCGCCAATTCACTTCAGGGTTCAGCCTGCTTGCTAACTACACATTCTCTAAAGTTATCGATTTTGACAATCTTTTTTACGCAATTAACCCTGAGGCAAACAGGGGAGTGGGCAATTTCGACCGTAGGCATAACTTTGTTATGACTAACACCTGGGACCTACCCATAGGCCGGGGCCGCACGCTTTTTGGGAGCGCGGGACCCGTCCTGAACCGGGTCGTCAGTGGATGGTCCTTGGCGGGAACGACGTCTTGGTCAAGCGGGTTGCCCTTCACGCCCATCTACTCCGAGTGCGCCATCGACATCGGCGCATCTCAATTCAGCCCGTGCCGACCCAATTTGGTCGGCCACGTGCATATCACCGACAGCCGCAGCCAGTACTTTACGACAACTGTTGGTCAGTTTCTGCACGCGAGTTGCATGGTCAGCGGTTCGGGTGACTGTCCGTCTGGCACAATCCCAGCACTGCAGGGCTTCGATCCAAAAAGGGGTCAGCCGCTCTTGGGCCAGACCATCGGCCCGTGGCAGAGGCCCGGCGCGGGACAGATCGGTGACGCAGCCCGCAATTCGCTGCGCGGTCCCGGCTTCTTCCAGAGCGATTTGGCTGTCGCCAAGAACATCCTCATTACGGAGCGCGTGGTTGTGCAGTTTCGCGCGGATGCCTTCAATGTCTTCAACAACGTTAACCTCGGGAATCCAAACCCCAACGTAGACTCCGGTGGCGGCGGCCAAATTACCTCACTCGCGATTGGAGCGATCCAACGCGAGATGCAATTCTCTCTGCGGTTGGAGTTTTAGGGGTGTCATACAATCTGTGACGTGACCGGCGAAATTTGTTCTAGTGGGCCGTCGACCTGGGCAAGGTTCTGGCATCATTCCAGAGGTTGAGAGCACGACAGAACCGCACACGACAGTTCAACTAATAACCTGACCAGTTATTACCGAAAATCCAAGGAGACAGCATGACCGCTCTCGGCTTCGACCAACCTCTATACATTCTGCCATTTGATCACCGTGGCTCGTTCCAGAAGAAGATGTTCGGATGGGACGGGGCGTTAAGCCCGCAACAGATAGCCGAGATTGCCGCCGCGAAGCGGGTCATCTATGACGCCTTCACAGCGGCCGTCCATGCCGGCGTTCCGAAAGAGAAGGCTGGAATTCTGGTGGACGAGCAGTTTGGCGCCGCTATTCTCCGCGATGCAAGTGCAGCGGGGTACTCAACCTCCTGCCCGGCGGAGAAGAGCGGACAGGATGAGTTCGACTTCGAATACGGGGATGACTTCGGTAACCATATTGAAGCTTTTCACCCAACCTTCTGCAAGGTCCTGGTTCGCTACAACCCGGAGGGAGACCCGGATCTTAACCGTCGGCAAGCGGCTCGTCTGAAGCGCTTGTCGGAATATCTGCACAGCGGCAAGAGTCGCAGCAGATTCATGTTCGAACTGCTGGTCCCGGCGGAGAAGGCCCAGCTTGACCGGCTCAAAGGAGATAAGAGGGCGTACGATGTGGAGCTTCGTCCCCGGCTGATGGCGCAAGCCATCGATCAACTGCAGGATGCGCAGGTCGAGCCCGACGTGTGGAAGATCGAAGGACTCGATCGCCACGAAGACTGCGAGAGGATTGTGGCCGCCGCCCGCCGGGGAGGCCGCAAGCAAGTCGGCTGCATCATCCTGGGCCGTGGCGAGGACGACAGAAAAGTGCGCGAATGGCTCACAATCGCATCAGCGGTTCCGGGCTTCATCGGCTTCGCTGTTGGTCGGACCAGCTTCTGGAATCCGCTGGTTGACTGGCGCGGTAAGAAGATCACCCGCGATGCGGCCGTAGCGGAGATTTCGCGCCGCTATCAGAAATTCGTAGAGATCTTCGAGACCCGCGACAAAGTCGTTCCCGCGTAAAGTAAGCATCTCGGCCCGTTTCAAGAGGCTGTTCTTGATCATCTTTTCGTCGGTAGTGCTGCGCAACAAACTCAGAAGTCAGTTTTGGAGGAGTATGCTACGCTCCCCCTCTACCTTCGCGCTCAGCTTTATGGCTCCTGAGATCCGATCCTGCTTCGTCGATGTCCTTTCCGATGCCATGGCTGGAATGAGCCAGCGAAAGAGCAATGTAGCGGCGAGGGCTTCCATGAACTGGGACACAAACGAACGCTGGAACATCCACCGGCCTGATTCCAGCAAATGTATCGCTAAGCGACCTCGCAATGTCACAGCAGGATTCGCAAACGATGTCGATCCCGTAATCCATAAGCCGCTGTGATGTAACTCGCCACCGCAAGCGGGACAAAGCCAGAACGAGAGTGCGAGCACCCCAAATTACAGAGAGTAGACCGAACACTGCGACGAACTCACTCAAGAACTACAATGGGCCACTCCGCGCATGATGGGAAAGAGACAAGAACGGAAGTCCAAACATGGAGTGGGCAATGATCGTCCCACTACAGCCCCAAGAAGTTGCGCTATGCTCCCTGTCTGTCAGGATATTTCCAGTCTTATCCAGGCCGCAGCGGTAGGCGACCCGGTACGTGCCGACAATGCAGTGATTTGAGCCCGTCTGATTCAACATGCAATCATGTGCAATGCGATCGCTAGACCGCTGTTGCGGCCACGCCGCCCAGGGTTGCAATGTAGCCTTTCAGGGTGTCTGCCGATGCTTTTAAGGCTTCCTTTTCGATCTGATTCAGCGGAATGGAAAGCACACGAGCGACACCGCTACGATCGATAATTGCCGGGAGAGACAAAAAGACCTCTCCGAAATCCATCGACGATGGCGCCAGGTTAGACACAGTCAAGACCGCGTGCTCATCCCGCAGGATCGCGCCCACGATTCGAACCAATGCTGCTCCAATTCCGTAGTAGGTCGCGCCCTTAGCGTGAATGATCTCGAATCCTGCCTTGCGAGTCTCATTCTCAATGGTCGTCAGCGCGTCCCCTTCATAAGGCAAACCAAACTGACGGCAGAAATCTCCCAGAGGCACGCCAGCGATGCGAGCTGACGACACTACTGGTACCTGGCTATCGCCGTGCTCTCCGATAATGTACGCATGTACGTTCTCGGGGGCGACGCCATATCGTTCGGCCAGCCTCCGTCGAAAGCGCGCTGTATCCAAGCTCGTCCCCGATCCTAAGACCCGTCCCGCGGGAAGGCCGGACCATTTCCAAGCCGCATAGGTGAGCACATCGACAGGATTCGACGCTAACAACAATACGCCGCGCGGATTGTGGCGTGCGATCTCTTGGACGATCTCCTTGAGAATGGGCGCACACTGTTTCAGATTATCGAGCCGCGAGGTCATGTTTGCCTGGCTAACGCCAGCTGTGATGATGATCACGTCGGCATCGCAGCAATCGGAGTAGTTGCCCGCAAGCACTCGCGTGTTATGCGAAAACAGTGCAGCGTCTCGCAAATCATTCACGTGCCCTCGTACGATAGTCTCGTCCTTATCAATCAGGATAATTTCAGCGACGGTACCGGAGATGAGGAGTGCGTATGCCGTGGTGGCGCCGACGAAACCGGTTCCGACGACAGCAACGCGGGCTACTCGGTTCCCCGCACCACCGCGCCCAGCCTGAGAGTCATTAGGAGCAAAGTTCGAGCGAGAAGTTTGCATTTTTCGCCTCCGCGTACCCGGACCCGTCGCCGGAAAGAATAGCACTCCCGAGTCAAACCAATCGCACGCTGAGTCATCTATCAGAGACCCGAGCGGTTTGCGGTATGATCGCAGCAGACTGCGCCATGGAGTGGTTCACATGAACAACGTGGTCCACACTCGCTGCTGTATTGCTGGAGACGGTCCCGCTGGCATGATGTCGGCTTTACTGCTTGCGCGCATGGGTGTAAACGTATTTGTGCTTGAAAAGCATGCCGATTTCCTGCGTGATTTCCACGGAGACACTATTCATCCGTCCACTCTCGAGATCATGTATGAATTGTGTAATTCTGGATGAATTCCTGAAACGCCCGCACCAGGAAATACGAGGGCTTGCTGGGCAGGTCGGTCAAGACACAGTTACGATTGGCGATTTCACTCATCTTCCCACCCACTGCTACTTCCTCGCAATTGCGAACGCTGGCATGGGCAGGGACCTAAGTAGCGGCGATCATGTGTGTCTTCCCAGCCGCGGCGCACTCCTTCATCTGCTCTTCATTCGGACTGAACCGGTAGCGCTTTGAGCCGTTAAGGAACTTCTCCTCCACTCCCCGCACCCGAAGGGCGGAGAAATGCCGCTCAAGCGCGCGGCCCAGCTTCAAGATTTCAGTAACCGCTTGTACCAATTGATCGGGTCCAGGGTTGCGAGCGTCCAGAACGAGATTGAAACATATCTCCGCACACGCACCGATTCGGTGTTGATATTGTTTGCCCATCCCCCCTCGCCTCCATGTGTTCTCCATTCTTGCTTCAGCTCCGAAGGACTGACTCCTAAGGCTGACCCGTTACACCAGATTTCCCTTCGATCTTTGCCAATCTTCCTCCCTAAGTTCTGGGTCGGCCACCTGAATGGTTCCATATCGGACAACTATCAATTGGAGACGAAGAGGTCTTGGACTCTTTTGTCGAGCCGGTTTAGCCTCTTGAATATTTGGCATTCCAACTCGCACTGGCATCGCGACCGATTACCACGCTTCGCGAGAAAGGCAGAGAAGCCGAAAGGCGCACAAATAGGAATGACAGACATTCAGCTTCCAGACGAGCAGGAGGTGTCAAGACGGCTGAGCGTGAGCGTTAACACGCTTCGCTATTGGCGTGCCTCTGGAGACGGTCCCAATTATGTAAAAACTCGGACGCTTGGTGAGATATGATGCGGTAGCGCTAGAGAAATTGGCGGGCATTCCCGAATCTGTCGTTCTGTACTGGCTCGCCAGCGGCGCAACCAGTTGTAAGGCGCGCCTGTGGAAGCTGTGCAAAAGCTGGCCACAGTCGCCTGAAGCGACCATGTCAGGAAATGTGTAAATGATTGAAACAGAGTTGGTAGCGCTACCGGGAATCGAACCCGGGTTTGAAGATTGAGAATCTGAAAGCTCGGAAAGCTCCCCGAGAGCTGCCGTTTTGCAATTAACTGAAAACAAATCAATTC
>Ga0307477_10003200_pt1 | contig 12258 bp, 10 predicted proteins | sample atmos_gasesECM2C_FD_203316 | JGI IMG/M metagenome (GOLD analysis project Ga0307477, IMG submission 203316) | Hardwood forest soil microbial communities from Morgan-Monroe State Forest, Indiana, United States - atmos_gasesECM2C_515 | ecosystem: Environmental > Terrestrial > Soil > Temperate...
CCGTCGTCGCGATTGTTCCGGCGCCTGCCCACAAAAGTGCGGCACGCAGCCCGAAATGTGCCGCGACCGTGCCCCAAGCTGCGCTTCCGGCAGCCACAGAGCCTTGTACCACGAGCGTAGAGATAGACAAAACACGCGCGCGCACCCAGTCAGGGGAGTGATTGAGAACCAGTACATTAACGAGAGAAATGAACATGATCCAAGCTGAGCCGCCGACAAAGGTGGTTACGCACAACGCGGGCAGTACTCGGACGGTGCCCACCGCCAGGGTGGCGAGACCATAGATGGCAACACCCACCGAGACCACGATCTCGGCCGACCAGCGCGCACGGGCGCGCTGCATGAGCACAGCACCGACCACCGCACCGAAACCGAAACAACCGAGCAGGATTCCAAAGGTAATTGGACTGTTCTTCACATCGCGAGCGATTAGAGGCAGCAAGGCCGTAAGCGAGGTTGCGAAGAATATGACCAATCCCGTTCGAAGTAGCAGGCGTCGAATGGCCGGCGAATAGCGAATGTATCGCAGTCCCGCGATGGTGCCGCCCCAGACGGTCTCAGGAGGTGATGTTCGCCTGGGAACGAATCGTTTCCATCGCGCGATCACGGCGAGAACGCCGATGAACGAAGCCGCGTTAAGCAGAAAGGCGGTACCAACACCTGCCGCCGCGACTATGAAACCAGCAAGTCCCGGTCCCACGGCGCGCGCAAAGTTGAATTCGATCCCGTTCAATGCCGAGGCGGCCGGAAGATCTTCCTTTGGCACAACTTCGGGCAAGACGGCACGCCAAGTAGGGGTCTCGAATGCATCTCCGGCTGAGAGCGCAAAGGTCAGAATGAGGAGTAATAACGGAGAGATCCAACCAGTAATCGTAAGCACAGCAACGGCGATCGCAACCGCAAGCATCCACGTTTCGGTGTAGAGGATGAGCCTGCGGCGATCGACGATGTCACCAATCGCGCCAGCAGGAAGCGCGAAGATGAAAAAGGGCAAGGCGGACGCTGTCTGTATCAGAGCTACGTAGATCGGTCCGGCGCTGAGAGAGATCATCAGCCAGGCCGCACCCACGCTCTGCATGAACGTGCCGACATCGGAGATAACATCGGCGAGAAGGAGATTGCGAAATATGGGCGTGCGCAACGGCCGCCAGAGGCTCAGCGTCGATCGAGCAGATGAGTCAGTCATGTGCCTGCCCGATGAAACGATGCGATCCTTTTTCCACTCTCCGGCTAATCCTTTCGCTGAACAGTTGCATACCGAAAGGGCAACTTTCGCAACCTGCTCGAGGCTTTTCGATCGGACTTAAGTCGGGCATGGCCTCATCCTTTGAATCGTTCCCTTTTTACCAGATCACACATGTGGGTCCTCGCCCGAATTACGATTTTAAGAGCAGTCCGAGTACCATGGCTGCGAGGGAGCATTAAAATAAGCGGTTACTCATACGGCAGCGAATGGGCGATCCAACATTTCCGAAGCACTTTGATGGAAAGCGCTTCTACAATCCGGATGCTCCTCAGGCGCTAGGTTTTCTTGACGTGCTTCGATGGAAACTGAGCAGCCGGCCTGAATCCTCGCCAAGTTTCATTTCAGACGTTCAGCAATCGATACCGCCCCGCCAAATCGAAGGCAGCGGGCTGCAAATCACTCTAGTGAACCACTCAACCGTGCTCCTTCAGCAGCGGGGCATCAATATTTTGACAGATCCGATTTGGTCCGAACGAGCGAGTCCTCTGTCTTGGATAGGTCCACGGCGCCGAAGAAAACCCGGTGTGCGGATCGAGGATGTGCCACACATCCATGCGGTACTGCTCAGCCACAATCATTACGATCATCTCGATCTTCCCACCCTGCGCTCGCTGGCTGCTCGTGAAGATTCTACTTTCGTTGTTCCGACCGGGTGTGCCCGCCTGCTTCGCACGCAACATATAGAACCAGCTCACGAATTGGATTGGGGTGGATCACTGTCACTGGCAGGCTTCACCCTCCACTGCGTCCCGGCGCTGCACTTCTCAAGCCGCAGTATTTACGACCGCAACAAGACCCTATGGTGCGGCTATGTGATTGAATGTCCGGATCGGCTCGTGTATTTCGCCGGTGACACTGGGTTCGGAAATCATTTCGGACAAATTCGCGAACAGTTCGGAACGCCGCATCTCGCGTTATTGCCGATTGGGGCTTACGAACCCCGTTGGTTCATGTCGTCAGTTCACATGAACCCCGAGGAGGCTGTCAGAGCCCACGAGATCCTGGGGGCCAAGACCAGCATCGCGATCCACCATGGAACGTTCCGACTGGCAGATGACGGCATCGACACTCCACAGAAGCAGCTAATGGCTTGTCGACAAGGGGATTCTTTTGTAATCCTCAAGAACGGCCAATTTGCCAATTTCCCATGATGGCCGGCCGGGTGCTCTTGGACTTCTCGATTCTGAGGCTCTAAAGCCGCTAGATTTGCGCGACACCCCCGTCTAGGAAAAGCTCGATTCCATTAACGTCAGCACAAGCGCACAAGCTCCAGTTTCACGGCTCATTCCAAAGTCTTGCTGAGCCACGTCACTTCGCCAGTTTCTCCGACAGCGCTTCCACCAAGACTGGGTCGTCCATGCCAAGCCACCCTTCGGCGGTCCCGAGCATGTTCTGAACTATCTCGCTCGTTAGACGCACCGCGTCGCCATCTCCAACCATCGACCGGTTGCGTTCCGGAATGATCGGGTCTCGTTTCTCTGGAAAGACTATGCGCACGGCGGCAGACAGAAGATCATGACGGTCTCCGAAGTGGAGTTCCTGCGCCGCTTCCTGGTCCATGTTCTGCCCAAGGGCTTGGTCCGCATCCGCCACTTCGGACTCTTCGCCAATGTGAACGGCCTTCCTCCCCGCACGCGGGGCACATACTCGCCCGTGGACCGTGGATGAATCTGTTCAACCAATGCCGCGTTCACCAGCACAGATCGATGAATTCGCACAAACCCGTGCAGATTGAGGGCCACGGGCGAGAGGTGCTGCCCAGTCCCTCAGTTTATTTGGGAGGCTCCAACCGCTGCCGCACGGGTGAGGGCTTCGCTGGAGAAGCGCCTTGAGGACGATTCGTACCGGTTGCCGTGTTGTTTGCGGATGGGTTGGCCATTGTTTCCGGTTCGGCTGTCTTGTACTTGGGTTCGCTGACGTAGCCGTGGATATGGTTCTTGCTGATGCTATTGATCACCAGTTCAACCGGCAGCTTGCGATTCGTTGAGTAGGAAACCACTGGTTCATAGATGTTGACGTGCTTCTTCGAAACTTTAAAATCATCGATCAGCAGTTCCAGGTCGGCAAACTCATGTTTAGTGTTGGCCTTGTGTAAGCGGACGCCTACCGGGCCCTCGCGTTGGAACTGTCCGCTCTTGTCGAGGTCAAACTCGTAGAAACTGCGTTCCCCTTTTTTCTCCAGCAGCACCAGTTCGTCGTGGGTTGTTGCGATCGAGCCGTGGAGTTCGGTACGGGTATTGGGGAGATCCTGGCGAGTTGAGTCGATCTGTTTCGCCTGCTCATCGAGTTGTCCTTGGACCTTTTTCCAGCGCGGATCGTCGATGCGGTGGCGAGCACTTGCCGCGGTCACTGGCTTTCTGTAAATAAAGGATTGAGGCGCCGTTGACTTCTCCGCCGACCGTTCCGCGTTCATGGCATCGAGCCGGGTGGTCAACCTGCCGATCTGGTCGCGGGCGGCATTCAGTGTCGAGGTCACTGCGCTGTTCTGTGCGGCGAGTTGCTTGACTGCATTGCGCTCATGGATGGCATAGGCGCCGACGGCCACCACCGACATCAAAAGTGCCGCCACAGTGACGCGGGATCGGGGCGCAGAACCCAGGTGTGAAAGTGTTCCCTCTGACATGGGAGCTCTCCTGACACCCATTTTCAGCAACTTAAGTGCCAGCGGGGATCTGGGCTAATCCATTGAAAAGTCGTGAGTTCTCCCCGTACAGCGAGCCCTTGGTCTCCCGAGTCTCTCCCCCTGCCATGAAATCTTTACCATTACTAGACTGGTCTTAAAGGCAACCACGACACTAAGGGCACTGATCGGGAACTCTGACGCGCGAGTGGTTTGACTCGCGCCGCAGGTCGTTACCAAAGTTCGTGCAGATAGTGTACCAGCGGACACCCCGGCCACAATCCTTTCGACTTTTCAGTTTCAGACCAATTTGGAGTTAAGGTGGGAACTACGTGGTGCTTGCACTGGCCGACTGGCACCAATCCTTCGGAAGAGCAAGGTACAGTGACATGCACAACGGAGCAGCCCCCACAATACTTCGGCGCAGTTCGAGAGTACCGACTGCACTCCAGATCCTCGTTACCAGTCTAGAAGGAACACACTTCTCAGAGGTGTGTGAAACCCTGGTAGTCAACGCACATGGTTGTGCCATTCTGACCCGAGTCAAGTTCGACACAGGTGTTCCTCTGAACCTTCACAGCAAGGACGGGCGCGAGACTACAGCTCATGTGGTCACATGCCAACCGATCGGCTCAGATCAAGGGAGCTGGAGGCTGGGAGCGCAACTCGACCGACCCGAGAATTTCTGGGGCTTGAGAGATTGTCCTAAAGATTGGGTACTTCCGGCGCCGGTGGTGCAGAGGCCTCCCCAGATTCTTAAGTCCATGAACACTTCGGTCTCTCCCCAGCCGTCCGGCCAAGAAAACCAGCCCTCGGAAGCCGTGCGTGATCGCGTCGCGCGGCAATTGGAAGAACAGGTGCGGAGGATGATTGCAGAATCGGTACGTCCGCTCCAAGCTGAGGTCGTGGCGCTCAGGGAGCGGATGGCGCAACGAGAGGCGAATCCTAGTCGCTTTGAGGTTTCGCTCTCGAAAATTCCTCCTGAGCTCGAACAACAGATCGAGTCACGTCTGCGAAAGGACCTCGGACCAAGAGTCCTGGACGAGGCGCGCCAACAGTCCGTGCATTTGCTGGAATCAGCCAAGACAACGATTGACCAGCGAGTTACCGAAGGCCACGACAATTTTCTGCGCAGGGTCGGGGAAGAACTTGGCGTCGTCGAGAAACGTGCACAGGACATTTCCGCGCACATCTCGGAGAACACCCGGGAGCACTTGCGTCGCGGATTGGAAGATTTTCAGCAGAGATTATTGGACGGAGGCAACTCCCTCAAACACTTGAGCGAAGAGCTTCTGGAGTTTCTCCAACATAACTTGAATGCCGAGCACGATGCGCGGCGCGGAGACTTAGAGCAACTTCGATCAGCGGTTGCGTCAGAATCGTCACGTTTGCAAGAACAGGTTGATTATCTGGACGCTCGCATCGCGAAACTGGACGAATCTACACGCTGCCTGGAGTCAGGCCTGGACCATCGCCTGAGCCGGATGTCCAGCGAGGTCGTAAAGGACACGCGCAGCCAATTCGAGAATGTGGCGAAGGAGATTCTCGAGGAATTCACAGCCCGCAGCATCAAAGCGCTCAGCGATCAGCTCGATGAAGCCACCGAAAAGATGAAGATTGTCCAGAATGGAATCGTCGCCTCGGCTTCCGAATCACTGAAGGGCCAGGCCGCGAATGTTTCGCAGGCTTTCGAGCACTCCATGGAGCATCTGGCGAGACTTTCCATCGAACACTGGAGGCTCAAGATGGAAGTAGGTCTGAATGCTCTGGCAAAGAGTCTTAACGCGTAATTTCGGTTGGAAGCAGGAGCCAGCGACGACGGAAGGCAGAGTGAGTCACAAGTGAGGCTTGGCAGCGCTGAGGCTGAAACGTCTGGCCCACGCTGGTTCCAAGTCGCCGCAAGTCGCCGCTAGTCGCCGTGCCGATGTTGGCTTTTCAAACCTGTCTGGCCCTGTAGTTCGGACGCCCGCCGGCGCGTGCGACGCATCGCGCCCCAGTCATACTCATAGACAGTTCCACAACGCATACAGACTTGATAGTCCTGCCCGTAAACACCACTATGGGGCCAGGAGAATTGATGACGACAAAATATTTCGAGGAGTCGCTTAAGGAATTTAGTTGCCATGACTGCCTTTTGACCGGTGGTGATGGTGTCGTGCACTATTCATCGGGCCGAATTCGCTAAAGCTGGCGAAAGCCAAAGCTTTTCTGTCAGTCTGTGATCCTACGGTAACACGAAAAGCTGGCAGAAGGACTCATCCCTTGGTTCACCTGGTACTGGGATGATGGTCAATGCGCGGTCTCATTACTCTGTTGCAGCACTGCTGTTTCAAAGGAAGACTGTCTCGCGCAGATTGTGCGCTGCCCCCTGTTGCTGCTCCTGTACTGAGCGGGGTGCAATTGGGCAGGGCCACAGACGTTGACCACACCGTCATGGCACAGTAGTGGAACCCGAAGCACGATCACGGAAGTACCGGAGCGGCGGAAAACTGATGACTTGGAAACTCTTAGACAGAGACTCGGTTCGCGTAGACCGCGTTCTTGCCTCTCACCAGCAATGTCCGTTGGCAGACCGTCGGACTGTCATGTGAAGGCTGATCGGGCGCTGTTCCTCGCGTGCTCACAAGCCCAGCCGTTCTCCAGGTCGCCCACTGACACAAAAACCTCTATACTACGTCCGAGATTTTACAGAAGGCTTGATCTGTTCTAACCGCATCGTGAACAGGCTTTATTTGACGAACGGGCAACGATCGAAAATCTCGGCGATGTTTTAGCGCGAGGTGAGCATGTCATTGACACGACGAGCGGCCATTAGTCTGATTCCAGCGCTGGTAGCGGCGGGAAAGGCAATTCCCGCGTTTGCAGTCCAAGATGATTCGCTGCCATCGGCAACCTTTCCATTTGAAGGCATGCCCGTGGAAGACCTCAACCACGCGCAGGTGCGGAAGATCATGAAAGGAAAACTGGCAACTGGCGAGCATATCGAAGCACATGAGACAACTCTGCCCCCGAATGGATATCCGCATCCGCCCCATCGTCACCTCCACTCGGAGATGTGGCTTATCTCTGAAGGAACCGTCGAACTTACAATCAATGGCGCCAGCCATCGTCTAGGCCCTGGAGGGCTAGGGCTCGTACATTCGAATGAGGAGCATGGCATAAAGAATGTCGGTACAGGTCCGGCCATCTACTTTGTTGTCGCCATCGGCCCCGGGGCGGACACCTAATCATGATCTGCCACATCGTTCTGAGCAGAAAAGATGGCGGTCGAACCCTACGATCCATGACGCGCAGCATTTAATCGCCAGGACGGGGTGCAATCGGCTTGCCTCGCTGATTCAATGGCGTAGGATTACTCCTAATGACCAAAATTTCATCGGCGGGGCGGCTTTCGCGAGCTGTGAGTATCGACGATCTGCGCGAACTGGCTCGACGCCGTGTGCCGAGAATTGTTTTCAACTACATCGATGGTGGTGCGGACGGCGAGTGGACGCTTCGCCAGAACCGTCGAGCCTTTGACACAATTACGTTCCGACCATACCAAGCCGTTGCGGCGCCCGCGTGCGATCTCCGAAGTCGCGTGCTGGGAACGGAATTGTCGATGCCCCTGCTCCTGGCGCCCGTGGGTTATCTACGGGTAATGCACCCTGACGGCGAAATCGCCGCAGCTCAGGCGGCTGGCCGTGCAGGCGTCGGTTTCATTTTGTCCACAGTTTCCGGCCACCGACTCGAGGATGTGAAGGCAGCCTCTACCGCACAAGTTTGGTATCAGCTGTATCTCACGGGCGGCCGTGCCGCTGCAGAGAATGCAATGCGGCGAGCTATGGACGTGGGATACACGGTCCTTGTGATTACGATAGATTCGACCGTCATCGGACACCGGGAGCGCGAGTTGCGTGACGGAATCGAGCAGCTTCTGCGTGGCAACATCTGGTCGAAGATCCCCTTCACACCTCAAGTTCTCACTCGTCCACGTTGGCTGATACGCTTTCTCCTTGATGGTGGCCTTCCCGACATGCCCAATATCGTCAGCCCCGAAACGGGTGTACTGAGGGTTCGTGACGCACACACCGCGATGAAGCGCGAGGCATTCTCCTGGGACGACATACAGTGGATTCGTGCCCTCTGGAAAGGGCCGATTGTCATCAAAGGCGTGCTCTCGGCAGACGATGCGAAGCGGTCGCTCGATCATGGCGCGGCCGCTGTGGTGGTTTCCAATCACGGAGGCCGCCAACTTGACGGTGTTCCAGCAAGTCTGCAGGTGCTACCGGAAGTAGTTGCGGCGGTCAAGGATCAAGCTGAAGTCCTGATGGATAGCGGAATTCGGCGCGGCTCAGACATCGTCAAAGCAATATGCCTGGGTGCCCGGGCTGTCCTTTGCGGACGCGCCTTCGCTTACGGACTCGCTGCCGGTGGGGAAGCGGGCGTTACCCTGGCGATCGAGATGCTTCGCTCTGAACTGGAGCGATCCCTCAAACTGTTAGGATGTCGGTCCGTTGATGCTTTGAACGAATCGTACGTGCAGATAGGCTCACACTGCTAACACTGCAATCCAGTCGAGTCTCGCCGCTGCAAGTCACCGACAACAAACCAGTAGGCGGGCACACCGGCCAAAAGAACGACCGAGGCGAGTTCAAAACCCGGGACATACGAACCACGCGAGGTAATCAAGAACCCCACCACGAGCGGGGCTATGATTCCGGCGAGGTTCCCCGCAAAGTTCTCAGCTCCAGTCCAGATTCCGACTGCTTCCGTTGGGGCGCATGATTGAAGAATCGCGAGGAGGTTGCCTGTAGCAAGACCGACGAGGGATGCTCCGATCAGTAATCCGATTGCGAGTCCCATATGAGGGGTGCGCATTGCTACGATGAGAAAGACGCCCATGGTGAAAGCGACGGCGACGATCCCCTTCCGGGTAGTGGTTTCGTGCCAACCGCGACGGATTAAGCTATCAGCGATCCATCCCCCGATCGGTTCGGCAATTCCGAACGTAAAGAACGCGAGTGAAGCATAAAAACCCGCTTGCACGATGCTCAACCGGCGAACAGTTACCAGATAGTCGGGCAGCCACGTGACCAGCACATACCAGTAATAATCAAAACAAAAAAATCCGAGGCATATTCCCAGCAAATTGCGATTGAGCAAGGAACGAGCAAGGGAGCGCCAGGTTAGGTCAATGGCTCCCGCATTCGTGCTCGGCGCTCGCAAGCGGCGAGGGAAAACCCAGAACCATGGTGCAATCCAGACAAGAGCCGTGAAGCCCAGAATAAGAAAAGTGCGGCGCCATCCAAAACGGACTAAGAGCCAAGGAACGAAGATGCCTTCGAGCACCAGTCCGGTTCGAGTCCCGAAGTCGAAAAGTCCAGAGGGCAGACCACGTTCTTTCGGTGTAAACAACAGGCTGACGATTTTTGTTCCTCCGGGCAGGTAAATAGATTCTCCGACCCCAAGGAGAATCCGGAAGGCGATTAACGCCGAAAGGCTGCTGGCCAAGCCCGTTAGGCCTTGTGAGAATGACCAAATGGTGAACGCTCCGGCATAGAGCCAGCGCAAATTGAATCGGTCCGCGCTCCAGCCGATCGGGATTTGCATCAGCGCATATGACCAGAAAAAGGAAGAGAGCAGCAGGCCCTTGCCTTGCGATGTGAGTTGGAAATCTCTGGAAATGAGTGGCAGTGCGAATGAAATAGCGGCGCGATCCAGATAGTTGATCAACGATGCTGCAAAAAGCAAACCTACAATCCACCAGCGACGATTATGAGAAAAGTCCGCCTGATCCATAGCCTCGAATCCCGTCACAATCTGAGACAGAATAGACCAATCTGTAAGTTCTCGGGAAGCAACCGCAACACCTTTGAGTGTAGATATCAGTCCGCTGGGACTTGCCGTTAGAAACCAGCTTTGGTGGATGCTGACGTTCTATCACATGTGCGTCAATTCTATAAGGCTTTGGAATGCGGGCCTTTGACACGAACTAATCTTGATCAGTACAAAGGAGAGCCCTTGCCTATTTGTTACCGCTCCTGAGTCACGGGAAGCCGACACCCAAGGAACATCATCCGTTCTGTATGGGATAAGCTGAAACGCGAGTTGAGCGGCTTGCCTGCGGAGCCGACATTGCGCGCGTTTTAGAGCTTCTTCCTCGCAGCGGTGAAAGACACTCTCGTTGTAGGCCTCCCTAGTGCTGAGCAGGTGATACACAATGAGTGCGAGTTTGTGGGAAACTACAAACCGCTTGGGATCACGATCAGCACTGACTGCACCAATAACTCGCTCGCGCTTACACGCGATCAGACTTGCAGATCCTTAAGGTAGGGAACGCTGGCTCTCATCATTTCCAGGTTCATTTCGACGAAGTAATTCTTGATGCCACCCGTCTTCGCCGCGCTAAAGATTTTCTTCCAATCCAGGGTGTCCTGACCTACTGGCACCACTTTCATGGCCTCCGCCGACCAGCCTTGAACGTGCATGGAAATGAAGCGGCCAGGGTACTTCGCGAAATACCCGGCGGCGTCGTAGCCGCGGCTGATGGTAGACACCTGGAATTGAAACTTCACCCACTTCGGATCGAGAAGATCCAGCAATAAGTCGTAGGTCCGTTTGCCGTCAACCATTGAAAGCTCAAAGCCCTCATTGTGAAGCCCCTGCTGAATGCCAGCCTTCGCCGATTGCTCACCCATTTTGTTGTATTCCTCGGCCGCGCGCTTTACGTCATCCAGAGTCGGCTTCTCAGGCCCGTCGAGGCTGGGCACGATCATTTGGGTCAAGCCGACATCTTTTGCCCAGGCAATTGCGCCTTCTTGATTCTTTCTCAGTTCCGCGATGCCGAAATGTGAACTCACACAACTCACGCCCGCATCGCCCAGAATTCTGCGCAGCTCGGCTCCCTTGTATTTGGTCAACCCTCCGAAGCCGAATTCTGCGTAACCCACAGGTGAGCACAGTTCAATCGTCTGGAATCCGGCAGCGGCAAGCTGCTTGATCGTGCCGGGAAAGTCCTTGGCGATCATTTCCCTGACCGGCCATGTTTGACATCCAATCGGCATGCCAAGCGGATTGGCATGAAGCTTGAGCGCACCAGCGGAGAGAAAGCCAGCCGCGGCAGAGTACCTAGCCATTCTCTCCACAAACTCTCTTCTCGAAATCCCAGACATGGATATTCTCCTCGCTCGCCAAAAGATCAAAATCATTGCCACGAACGCGCTCGCTAGAGTTCCCACCCGCTTCGGCGTTCCGGTCGGACGTATTTCTGCCCGACTTCAGAATTAACCCTCAGGCTGGAACGATCCCAAGTGAGTTTTTGTCCCATGCGAGCCGCGACATTTCCCAGGAGCAACGTCTCTGTGACGAGGCCCTCGAATTCGAAGTTCCCACCGGGCTTCACCCTGCCTCCCTTGCATGCGTCGAGCCACTCTCGTTCGTTGCCCGGCGACCGTGGTAGTGTTTTCGGTGGTTGTTTGTAGCTGTCCATCTTGGTTTGGGGAATGAGCTTTGGATTGCCGCCATTGAAGCTGCAGAGAATTTTCCCGCGGTCTCCGACGAACAACAGCCCCTCGTCTTCTTCGCCGTCTCCCTTGAGTGGACGATTTTCTTCCAGTTCCTCGGGGCGCGCCGGCTTCAGACCACCGTCATACCAAGTAAATCTCACCGGTGGCATGTCGCCACGCGCCAGGAAGTTGTAGCGCACGATCGACGCCAGCGGATAGGTCTCATCATAGCGGTCGCTGGAACTCGCTTCCACACTCACCGGCGCCTCCAGCTTCAAGACCCGAAAGATCGTGTCAAAACTGTAGGAACCCATGTCGCCCAGAGCGCCACAACCAAAATCGCTCCACCCGCGCCATACAAAGGGCAAATAAGCATGGTTGAAGGGCCGTTCCGGCGCCGGGCCGAGCCAGAGGTCCCAATCCAAACCCTCAGGTACCGCTTCGGCTTCCTTTGGCCGTTCCAGGCCTTGCGGCCAGAAGGGACGGCTTGACCAATTGTTGACCTCCCGCACCGGACCAATGGCGCCGTCCCAAATCCATTCGCAAAGTAGGCGCGTCGCTTCGGACGCCTGGTTGGCAACCGCAATCTGCGTGACCACGCCAGTTTCCGCAGCGATTTCGGCGATGCGCCGAGCTTCATGGATGGTGTGCGTAAGAGGCTTCTGGCAAAAAACATGTTTACGCTTTTTCATGGCCGCGGCCGAGACGGCCGCATGCAGGTTGTCCGTGGTGCACACCACAACAGCGTCGAGATCTTTCTGCTTCTCCAGAAGCTCGCGGAAGTCACTGTAGGCCGCACAGCCACGATACTCGCCTGAGCGTTGCTGCGTGCCGTAATAGGCGTCTACGATTTTCTGGCAAGGCTCACGGCCGGCAACGCCGCTAGTGACGGCAAGCGAATGGGA